>RRYU01010166.1_pt1 | contig 11773 bp, 7 predicted proteins | sample 2162651 | NCBI WGS metagenome assembly RRYU01 (sample SAMN10267283, study PRJNA491782) | microbial mat metagenome | isolation source: biomat in the production well | place: Japan: Minami-Kanto gas field, natural gas well KTG3 | collected 2017-06 | reverse complement strand
TTTATGAACAAGTATCTCAACAAGGTGACCCAGTATTATCATGACGTCGTCAATGAGATGAAGAAGGTCGCCTGGCCAAGCCCCGAGGACACCAAGGATCAGACTGTCGTCGTTCTGACTGTTTCCGGTCTGCTCGCGTTGTTTACTTTCGTGGTGGACTGGATGATTAATTCATTTATCGGACAATTGCTGTAAGAAGTGGCGAAGGAGGATATGAAGACGGGGGATAAAGAAGCCGGACAGGAAGCCCAGGGTCTTCCCAAGCCTCGCTGGTATGCGTTGAGGATCTATTCGGGGCACGAGCGCAAGGTCAAGGAGGGTATCGAACTCGAGGTGGAAAGGCAGGGGATCGAGGACAAGATTCTGCAGGTTTACGTGCCGTACGAGCGTTTTGTCGAGGTCAAGAACGGCAAGAAAAGAAGTCTCACCAAGAACGCCTTTCCGGGTTACGTGCTTATCGAGGCGGTGCTGGACAAGCAGACGAAGAATCTTATCATGGATATTCCTTCTGTGATAGGGTTTCTCGGCGTCGGTGACGTTCCCACTCCGCTCAGGCCCGATGAGGTCGACAAGATTCTCGAGCCCGAGGGCGCGGTGGAGCAGCGGACGGTCGTGGAGGCTCCGTTCCGTCTCGGCGATTCTGTCAAGGTTATCGATGGCCCCTTCAGTTCGCTTACCGGTGTTGTTCACGATGTGTGTACCGAGAGGATGAAGGTCAAGGTCATGATCAACTTTTTCGGCCGAAGCACTCCTACCGAGCTTGATTTTTCCCAGGTCAAACTGGTTTCTCAATAACAGGGCTTGATTTTATACCAAGCGTTGAAACAGTGATATTGTATGGCAAAAAAGGTAATAGGGTTTATTAAACTCCAGATTCCGGCAGGCGGCGCGAACCCGGCCCCTCCCGTAGGCCCTGCTCTCGGTCAGAAGGGCGTGAACATCATGGAGTTCTGCAAGCAGTTCAATGCGAAAACGCAGTCGCAGGCGGGAACCATCATTCCTGTCGTGATTACGGTTTTTTCCGACAAGTCGTTTACGTTCATTACCAAAACCCCTCCGGCGGCTGTTCTTCTGATCAAGGAGGCCGGCGTGGCGAAGGGTTCAGGAGAGCCCAACAAGAACAAGGTCGGCAAGGTGACTTCAGGGCAGGTTCGTAAAATCGCCGAACTGAAAATGCCCGATCTCAATGCGGTCGATGTGGAGGGCGCCATGCAGATGGTTCGGGGTACGGCAAGGAGCATGGGGATCGTTGTCGAGGACTGACAGCCCCCCCCCTTTCGTCGAGGACAGATGTGGGAGACCGTCAGCGGTCGCTTTTTCAACCACTGATTGAATACAAAAAAGAATGGCAGGAAAGAAATACAAGGAAGCCGGCGGCAAGATCGTGGCGCATGACGAGTACGAGTTGCAGCAAGCCGTAGGGCTGCTGAAGGAAATCACCAGTGTGAAGTTCGACGCGTCGGTCGATGTCGCCATGCGTCTGGGGGTCGATCCCCGGCATGCCGACCAGGTCGTTCGCGGCACGGTCATGCTGCCCCACGGCACAGGTAAAACGGTGTCCGTGCTCGTTATCTGCAACGAGGCCAAGGTCGCGGAGGCGGAAGAGGCCGGGGCCGACTTCGTCGGTTTCGAGGATTATATCGAAAAGATCCAGAACGGTTGGACGGACGTGGATGTGATTATCGCCACTCCCGACGTCATGGGCAAGTTGGGCAGGGTGGGCAAGATTCTCGGTCCGCGCGGTCTGATGCCGAATCCCAAGTCGGGCACCGTCACGATGGATGTCGCCAAGGCTGTCAGGGAAGTGAAAGCCGGAAAGATCGAGTTTCGCGTCGACAAGGCGGGGAACGTTCACGCGCCCGTCGGGAAAGTGTCGTTCGGCGCCGAACAGCTCGTCGATAACGTGACGAGTTTCATCAAGGAGGTTGTGAGACTGAAACCTTCGGCCGCGAAAGGCCAGTATGTCCGCAATATCTCCATTTCCAGCACGATGTCTCCCGGTATCAGGGTGAAGAAAGACAAGTTCGTTGCCTAACATAAACGGTTTACAAGATGATGAAGCGCGATAAAAAAGAACAGGTTGTCAGGGAGGTCGCAGAAAAGCTCGAGAAGGCACAGGGCATATACTTGACGGAATTCCAGGGGTTGGACGTCGCCAAGATGGCCGAGTTGAGGAAGGAGTTCAGGGACGCCGGCGTCGAGTATCGTGTCGTGAAGAACACGCTCGTCAGGAAGGCTCTGGAAAATGTCGCCGGAGGCGATCGTCTCGCGGCAGGGCTTTTCAACACGACCGGTCTGGCGATCGGCTACGACGATCCGGTCGTTCCCGCGAAAGTCATCGAGAAGTTCAGCAAGAAAAACGAGCAGCTGAAGTTCAAGATGGCGGCGATCGACGGTTCGGTTTTCGAGGCCGACAAGCTGGGCGATCTCGCGAAAATGCTCAGCAAAACCGAAAATATCGGCCGTGTCGCGGGTCTGGTCAACAATGTGATCAGTTCCGTGCCCATGGTTGTCAACGCGGTCATGAGAGATCTTGTTTCTGTTCTCGACCAGGTGGCCAGGCAGAAGCAGGATTGACTCCGGCAAAAGTCTATTACGCACTCAGAATATTTTATATCACAAAAAACAAGAGAGGAAGATAATGGCATCTATTGAGTCACTTGTAGAAGAGATTGGCAAGCTTTCGCTGACCGAAGCTTCCGAGCTGGTGAAAGCTCTCGAGGAGAAGTTCGGTGTGAGTGCCGCTCCGGCCGTCATCGCCGGTGGCGTCGCAGCCGCTCCCGCGGGAGAAGCAGCCGCTCAGGAAGAGAAGACCGAGTTCGACGTCGAGCTGAAAGCCGCCGGTGCAAACAAGATCAACGTTATCAAGGTTGTCCGTTCGCTCACCGGTCTCGGCCTGAAGGAAGCCAAGGAGATGGTCGACGGAGCGCCGAAGGTTGTCAAGGAGGCCGTCAGCAAGGATGAGGCTGAAAAAATCGCTAAAGAGTTGAAGGACGCAGGCGCCGAAGTTGAGCTCAAGTGACCTTTTCACGAGCGTCGCTATGATCATAAGCTCCGTTTCAGCACGAGACGGAGCTTTGCCTGTTTGTAAGAGTTTGAATGTGAAGAGCTGTACGGATTCCGCCATGGCGTTTTCCGAGGATACGATGTTTACCTGTAAAGGCATCAGCTGAAGAGCCATTGCGTTGATGGTATATACCGGTCGAATGAGTAGTAGTTCTTCCTGCAATCGATAAAAGTGAGGTGCAAGTGAAAGTGGCTGATAAAACACGAAAGGAGTGTATTGCCTTTTCCAAAATCCAGAGTATCGTAGAGCCTCCCGATTTACTGCAAGTTCAGTTAGATTCTTTTAGAAGTTTTATTCAGGACAGCGTCCCCCCGACCAAACGCAAGGACCAGGGGCTTGAAAAAGTGCTTCGCGGCGCTTTCCCGATAACTGACAGCCGGGGTCTTTACCTGCTCGAATATATTTCCTATACCTTCGACAAGCCAAAATATACGGTCGAGGAGTGCATCGAGAGAGGGCTGACCTATGACGTGTCGCTGAAGGTCAAGCTCAAGCTTTCATACAAGGACGAGCCCGACGAGGCCGACTGGAAGGAGACGATCCAGCAGGAGGTGTATCTCGGCAGAATCCCCTATATGACCGAGCGGGGAACGTTCATCGTCAACGGGGCCGAGCGCGTCGTCGTTGCGCAGCTCCACCGTTCGCCTGGCGTCGTTTTCAGCGAAGCCATTCATCCGAACGGCAAGAAAATGTATTCGGCCAAGATCGTTCCGACAAGGGGGTCGTGGATCGAGTTCCAGACCGACATCAACAACCAGATATACGTCTACATCGACCAGAAGAAGAATTTTCTGGTCAGCGCGCTCCTGCGCGCGATCGGTTTCGCGAAAGACGAGGATATTCTCGGTCTTTTCGATCTCGTCGAGGAGGTTCCGGTCAAGGCAAGCAAGAAAGACTACCTGATCGGCAAGAATCTCGCGTCGGATATCATCGACATGCAGACAGGTGAGGTCGTCAGCGCAAGAACGGCCATTACCGAGGAGGTTCTGGACCAGATCACGGCCGCGGGATACAAGTCCGTCCGCATCATGAAAACCGGAGCCGAGGACCAGGGGCTCGACAAGGCCGTCATCACCAACACGATTCTCAACGACAGTTCGGCCACCGAGGAAGAGGCGCTCGAGATCGTCTACGAAGAACTGAGAGCCAACGAGGCTCCGGATATCGAAGCCGCCAGAAGTTTTCTGGAAAGAACCTTTTTCAATCAGAAAAAGTACGATCTCGGCGATGTCGGCCGTTACCGGATCAACAAGAAGCTCGGAAGGGAGCAGCAGGGCTTTGCCGATTTTCTTGAAAAGAATTCCGATCTGAAAGCGCTGTCCGACGGTATCTACGAAAAAATTCTCCAGACGATCCAGTCCTATTCGGATGAGCCTATCGGCGATGATATCATGGTGCTTACCCACTACGATATCATCGCGGTCATCAACTATCTCATCAAGCTGGTCAACAACCAGGCAGAGGTAGACGATGTCGACCACCTGGCCAACAGAAGGGTGCGCACCGTCGGCGAGCAGCTCGCCGCGCAGTTCGTCGTCGGCCTCGCGAGAATGGGCAAGAACGTCCGTGAAAAGCTCAATTCGAGAGATACCGACAAAATCGCTCCGGCAGACCTTATCAACGCCCGTACAGTATCGAGCGTCGTCGCCAGCTTTTTTGCGACCAGTCAGCTCTCGCAGTTCATGGATCAGACGAACCCGCTTGCCGAACTGACCAACAAGAGGAGGGTTTCCGCGCTCGGTCCCGGCGGTCTGACGAGGGAGCGAGCAGGATTCGAGGTTCGCGACGTTCATTACACGCATTACGGAAGGCTCTGTCCCATCGAAACTCCTGAAGGTCCGAATATCGGTCTCATCTCCTCCCTGTCGGTCTACGCGGAAATAAACGACAAGGGCTTCATACAAACGCCGTACCGGGTGGTCGAAAAGGGGGTGCTGACCGACAAGGTTCTCATGCTCTCCGCCGAGGACGAGGAAAACAAGATTACCGTGCCGGTCAACGTGCCGCTCGATGAAAACCGCAAGATCGCGGCTGAAAACGTTCAGGCGCGGACGAAGGGCGACTACCCGGTCGTCGATGCGGAAGAGGTGGATTACATGGACGTCTCTCCCGTGCAGATCGTCAGCGCGGCGGCAGCTCTTATTCCGTTCCTCGAACACGATGACGGCAACCGCGCGCTGATGGGCGCCAACATGCAGCGGCAGGCCGTTCCGCTGCTCGTTTCCGACGCTCCGCTCGTGGGAACCGGCATGGAGGCGAAAGTCGCGCGGGATTCACGCTCGGTCACACAGGCGGAAGCTTCGGGCGTGGTCGAATCGGTCAGCGCCGACAGTATCCGGGTCCGTTACGACCAGAACGGAGAGGACGGGGCGCTCAGGGTCATGCTCGATCCTGACGAAGGCGTCAAGACCTACAGGATGATCAAGTTCAAGCGTTCGAACCAGGATACCTGCATTACCCAGAAGCCTGTCGTCCGCAAGGGTGATGTCGTCAGAAAGGGCGATGTTCTCGCCGACGGGCATTCGACCGAAAACGGCGAACTGGCGCTCGGCAAGAACGTGCTGGTCGCTTTCATGCCCTGGCGAGGGTACAATTTCGAGGACGCGATCGTGCTCAGCGAACGTCTTGTCTACGACGACGTGTTCACCTCGATTCATATCCACGAGTTCGAGGCCAATGTCCGCGACACGAAACGAGGCGAGGAGCAGTTTACCCGGGACATCTACAATGTCAGCGAGGAGGCGCTCAAGAACCTCGACGAAAACGGCATTATCCGTATCGGCGCCGAGGTCAAGGAGCGTGATATTCTCGTCGGCAAGATAACGCCGAAAGGCGAAAGCGATCCGACACCCGAAGAGAAGCTCCTGCGGGCGATTTTCGGCGACAAGTCGAGCGATGTCAAGGATGCCTCCATGCACGTTCCCGCCGGAATGAAGGGGATCGTCATCAAGACGAAGCTGTTCAGCAGGAAAAAGAAAATCGGTCTCGACATCAAGGAGCGAGCGGAAGCCATCGACGCCCTGTTCGACAGGAAGGAGGCTGATCTGCGAGCCCGTTTCGCCAAGTGGATCAGCCAGTTGCTCGGCGGCAGGAAAACAACCGGAATCCATACCGTGAAAGGCAAGGAAGCCGTTGCCGCCGGGGGCGCTTTCGACGAGAAGCTGCTCGGCAGGTTCTCGAACATCGACTGGATAGAAACTATCGATTTTTCGAGGGGAATCGTCGACGACGCGAAGATCAACGACACAGTGTCCCATCTCTGCGAAGAGTATGGCCTGAAGATGAAGGATCTGGTGGACGAGCGGGAAAACGAAAAATACAAGCTCAATACCGGCGACGAGCTTCCTCCGGGTATCGAGGAGCTTGCGAAGGTTTATATCGCCCAGAAACGCAAGATACAGGTGGGTGACAAGATGGCCGGCCGCCACGGTAACAAGGGCGTCGTCGGCAAGATTCTGCCTATCGAGGACATGCCGTTCATGCAGAACGGCACTCCGGTCGATATCGTCCTGAACCCTCTCGGCGTTCCGAGCCGTATGAATATCGGCCAGCTTTACGAAACCTCCCTCGGATGGGCGGCGAAGGAACTCGGGGTGAAGTTCAAGACTCCCATTTTCGACGGCGCTACCTACGAAGAGGTTCAGGAGCAGCTCGAGAAAGCCGGCTTGCCCTCGCACGGAAAGGTGCGTCTCTACGACGGCCGGACCGGGGAGCCGTTCGATGACGAGGTCACGGTCGGTTACATCTACATGCTGAAACTCAGCCACCTTGTCGACGACAAGATACACGCCCGCTCGACAGGTCCGTACTCGCTCATCACCCAGCAGCCTCTCGGCGGCAAGGCGCAGTTCGGCGGCCAGAGGTTCGGTGAAATGGAAGTCTGGGCGCTCGAGGCGTACGGCGCGGCCAATATTCTGAGAGAGATGCTGACGGTCAAGTCCGACGATGTCATCGGGAGAAACAAGACCTATGAGGCGATCGTCAAGGGCCAGAACCTGCCTGAACCGGGTACGCCCGAGTCGTTCAACGTGCTCGTCCGGGAACTTCAGGGCCTCGGTCTTGAAATTCGCATAGACAACAAGGTGCCCTGAGGCATCGCGGGGGTTCATCGAAGGACAAGTATCGGGGATTTCTAAACGGTTGTTTATAACAGGGACATTACTATGATTTTTTCACAGGGAGCTTCACCGATCAAGGGTGATTTTTCGAAGATAAAGTTCAGCATTGCATCTCCCGAGAGCATTCTCGCCCATTCAAGGGGCGAGGTGCTCAAGCCTGAAACCATCAATTACCGTACCTTCAAACCGGAACGGGATGGCCTGATGTGCGAAAAGATTTTCGGTCCGACCAAGGACTGGGAGTGCTATTGCGGAAAGTACAAGCGCGTCCGTTACAAAGGCATCATCTGCGACCGTTGCGGCGTGGAGGTTACCATGAAGAGTGTCCGGCGCGAGCGCATGGGGCATATTTCCCTGGCGGTGCCGGTCGTGCACACCTGGTTTTTCCGCTCGGTTCCGAGCAAGATCGGCGCATTGCTGGATCTCTCGACCAAGGAGCTCGAACGCATCATCTATTATGAAGTCTATGTGGTGATCAATCCCGGCGAGCCGGGCGAAAAACAGGGGATCAAGAAACTCGACAGGCTGACGGAAGAGCAGTATCTGCAGATCATCACCGAGTACGAGGACAATCAGGATCTCGACGACGACGATCCCGCGAAGTTCGTCGCCATGATGGGCGGCGAGGCTATCCATACCCTTCTCAAGGGGCTCGATCTCGATACGCAGGCGCAGGAACTGCGCAAGGTGTTGCGCGAAAGCGGCTCGGAACAGAAAAGGGCCGACGCCCTGAAGCGCCTCAAGGTCGTCGAAGCGTTCAGAAAAAGCTACGAGCCGGTCAAGAAAACCCGGAAGAAGTCCACGGGCCTTTTTCCGGAGGACGAAATGCCCGAACCCTACGTTTACGAGGGCAACAAGCCCGAATACATGGTCATGGAGGTCATACCGGTCATTCCGCCTGAGCTTCGTCCTCTCGTGCCGCTCGAAGGCGGCCGTTTCGCGACTTCGGATCTCAACGATCTGTACAGGCGGGTCATTATCCGCAACAACAGGCTGAAGAAGCTGATCGATATCCGTGCGCCCGAGGTTATTCTGCGCAACGAAAAGAGAATGTTGCAGGAAGCCGTCGATGCGCTTTTCGACAACTCCCGGAAAGCGAACGCCGTCAAGACCGGTGAATCGAACCGGCCGCTCAAGTCCCTTTCGGATGCGCTCAAGGGTAAACAGGGGCGTTTCCGCCAGAATCTTCTCGGAAAGAGGGTCGACTATTCCGGCCGGTCGGTCATCGTCGTCGGACCCGAGCTCAAGCTGCACGAATGCGGTCTTCCGAAAAGCATGGCCATAGAACTGTTCCAACCGTTCGTTATCCGCCGTCTCGTGGAGCGAGGTATAGCGAAATCCGTAAAGTCCGCAAAGAAACTCATCGACAGGAAGGATCCCGTCGTCTGGGATGTGCTCGAGAAGGTCATCGACGGGCGGCCCGTATTGCTCAACCGCGCCCCGACGTTGCATCGCCTCGGAATCCAGGCGTTCCAGCCGGTGTTGATCGAGGGCAAGGCGATCCAGATTCACCCGCTCGTCTGTACGGCGTTCAACGCCGACTTCGACGGCGACCAGATGGCCGTTCACGTGCCGCTCTCACAGGAGGCGCAGCTCGAAGCGACGCTGCTCATGCTTTCGTCGCACAACCTCATACTTCCACAGTCGGGAAAACCGGTTACCGTTCCTTCCCAGGACATGGTGCTTGGTATGTACTACCTGACCAAATCAAGAGCCGGCGACAAAGGTGAAGGAAAGATCTTCTACAGCACGGAAGAGGTGCTGATCGCCCACAACGAGGGCCGTATCGACCTGCATGCGATGATTTTCGTCAGGTACGACGGCAGTGTCGACCAGAAGTTCGATCCCCTGAGAATGCTCGATATGATTTCCGACGACCAGGCAGAGAAAAAATCGTGGCTGAAAAAAGAGATCGAGGAAAACCGAATGCTTGTCACGACCGTAGGCCGGGTGATCTTCAACCAGTACGTGCCCGGAAAAATCGGTTTCATCAACAGGGTTATCGACAAGAAAGGCGCGAAGGATCTTATTTCGAGGCTCTGCAACGAGGTCGGTAACGTCCAGGCGGCGGAATTTCTCGATAACATCAAGGAGGTCGGTTACCATTACGCCATGAAAGGCGGGTTGTCGATCGGGCTTTCCGACGCGATCATTCCGGAGGCCAAGGTGCAGCTCATCAAGAAAGCCACCAAGGAAAGCACCAAGATAATCAAGGAATACAACCGGGGCACCCTGACGGAAAACGAACGCTACAACCAGGTCGTCGACGTCTGGCAGAAGGTGACGAACCTCGTCGCCGAGGAATCGTATCAGAAGCTTCGCAAGGACAGGGTCGGATTCAATCCACTTTTCATGATGCTCGATTCCGGCGCCCGAGGTTCGAGAGAGCAGGTGCGTCAGCTTACCGGCATGAGGGGTCTGATAGCGCGTCCCCAGAAATCCATGTCAGGCCAGCCGGGCGAGATTATCGAGAACCCGATCATCTCGAACCTGAAGGAAGGTCTCACGGTTCTCGAGTACTTCGTCTCGACTCACGGCGCCCGAAAAGGTCTCTCCGACACGTCGCTCAAAACCGCCGACGCGGGGTATCTGACCAGGAGGCTTCACGACGTCGCGCAGGATGTCATCGTGACGGAAGAAGACTGCGGAACGACGAGGGGGTTGCATGTCGAACGCGACATCGAGGAAGAGACCGGAGGACAGATCAAGTTCAGCGAGAAAATTCGCGGCAGGGTCGCCTCCCGGGATATCGTCGACAGCCTGACCGACGAGATCATCGTGCCGGCCGGCAGCATCATTACCGACGAACTTGCCGACATCATCCAGCAGAACGTCGGGGTGCTCGAGGCCGACATCCGCTCGGTGCTTACCTGCGAAGCCAAGCAGGGGATCTGTTCAAAATGCTACGGAACGAACCTCGCGACCCACAGGCTGGTGGAAATCGGAGAGGCTGTCGGCGTCATCGCCGCGCAGTCGATCGGTGAGCCGGGTACGCAGTTGACGCTTCGTACCTTCCATCAGGGCGGCACCGCCCAGGGCGGCATCGCCGAGACCGAAACCAAATCATCGTGCGAAGGCCAGGTCGAATTCGAGGGCGTCAGGACCGTCGAGAAAGAAAGCATCAACGAAGACGGCATGCCTGAAACAAGGAGCCTCGTCATCCAGAAGAACGGCAAGATCAACATCGTCGATCCGGATACAGGAAAAGTGCTGAAGCGTTACGAGGTTCCTCACGGCGCTCATCTGGCCGCGGCGAAGGGAAGCCTTGTCAAGAAGGACGATGTGCTGTTCAGCAGCGAGCCCAACAGCACCCAGATCATCGCCGAACTCGAAGGGACGATCAAATTTGCCGACATCGAAAAGGGCGTGACGTACAAGGAAGAGGTCGATCCCCAGACCGGCTATGTACAGCACGTCATCATCAACTGGCGCTCGAAACTCAGGGCTTCCGAAACGAGGGAGCCGAGGCTCCTTCTCGTCGGCGAGAATGGCGATATCCTGAAAACCTATCCCGTGCCGATCAAATCCAACCTCTTCGTCGAGGACGGCCGGAAAGTTTCCATCGGCGATATCCTCGCCAAGGTGCCGAGAAACCTCGATCGTGTGGGCGGCGATATCACAGCCGGTCTGCCGAAAGTGACCGAACTGTTCGAGGCCAGGATTCCATCGGATCCGGCAATCGTCTCCGAAATCGACGGCTACGTCGCGTTCGGTTCCCAGCGGAGGAGCAGCAAGGAAATCAAGGTCAAGAACGATTTCGGCGAGGAAAAGACCTACTACGTCCAGGTCGGCAAGCATGTTCTCGCAAATGAAAGCGACGAGGTCAAGGCCGGCGAACCGCTGACCGACGGAGCGGTTTCGCCCCAGGACATTCTTCGTATTCAGGGGCCCAATGCCGTTCAGCAGTACCTGGTGAACGAGATCCAGAAGGTATACCAGCTCAATGCCGGCGTCGAGATCAACGACAAGCATCTTGAGGTCATTGTCCGCCAGATGCTGCAGAAGGTGAGGATCGAGGAGTCCGGAGACACGGAACTGCTGCCGGGCGACCTGATCGACCGCACGGTCTTCATCGAGGCCAACACCGATATCGCCGAAAAAGTCAGGGTTATCGAAAAAGGCGACGCTCCGGCGAGAATACAGGAAGGGCAGCTTTACAAGATGCGAGACATTACGAAACTCAATCGTGATCTTCGCCGCAACAGCAAACAACTGATCGTCGTCGAGCCCGCGCTTCAGGCTACCTCGCATCCCGTGCTGCTTGGTATTACCAGCGCGGCCTTGCAGACCGAAAGCGTCATCTCGGCAGCTTCGTTCCAGGAGACGACCAAGGTTCTTACCGATGCCGCAGTCGCCGGAAAGATCGACAATCTGCTCGGTTTGAAGGAAAACGTCATCGTCGGCAAGCTGATTCCGGCAGGCACCGGACTGAAAAAGTATCGCAGGCTGGAACTTGTCAGGCCCGAAGCGGTCGGTGAAGAAGGTTTCGCGGCTGACGAGAGCGGGATAGACGAGGCGGTTCGGGTCGAGACGCTCGAAGAGTGACCGGATGCGGGAAAAAAGGTCCGGTCCGGCCCGGAGAGATGAC
>RRYU01008898.1_pt1 | contig 11776 bp, 6 predicted proteins | sample 2162651 | NCBI WGS metagenome assembly RRYU01 (sample SAMN10267283, study PRJNA491782) | microbial mat metagenome | isolation source: biomat in the production well | place: Japan: Minami-Kanto gas field, natural gas well KTG3 | collected 2017-06 | reverse complement strand
GGTCGCGGTGTAGCTGATGAAATACAGCGCATGAAAAAAACTCATGTGCTGCGGTTGGCCGTGTTCGTCCGGCAGGCCCGGCACCAGGGTCATGCCGAATACCGATACCGACAGGATCACGATCAACAGAATCAGCGGCAGGCGCAGACGGCGCAGAACCAGGAAGAAAGCACTCTGGTGACGGAACATCACAGTCTGACAGAGGCGGTCAGCGCCGTTGCATCAGTGTTTCGGCGATCAGGAACACCACCGATACCAGATTGGCGAGCAACGCTCCGGCCGCCAGTGAGACGATGGTGGCGGTCATTTCCTGAGTCAGGGTGTCGCCCGAGGCATGTTCGGCATAACCCCAGACCAGCGCTGCCGCAATCAGCTGAATATCGGCGGTGAGGCTGGTGGAAAGATGTACCGCGCCGATCTGGGTGCGGTCGCCGAACTTGAGTACGGTGGCAATCAGGCTGACCACCAGCGCGCCGAACAATTCGTAGATGTCATGATGCTCCGGATTGCCGATGTCGCCGATCACGAAGCCGAAATTAAGCGTCGCCGCGAGCAGAATGAAGAAGCCGAATAATACTTTTTCAAGGTTCATGAGGGTTAAGTTCTTAGGTTTGAAGTAAAAACCGCCTTCAGCCAAACATCCCTGTGTCATCGGGCGAGCTGCCGGGCTGTACCCGGCAGGCGCAGCCCAGGCTTACACTTTATTTGAAAAACCGCGCTAAGTACTGCCCGGTGTGCGATTGCGGATGCCTACTGACTTCGTCCGGCGTGCCTTCGGCGATAATCCTGCCGCCGCCGTCACCGCCTTCGGGGCCTAAGTCGATCACCCAATCGGCGGTTTTGATCACATCCAGATTATGCTCAATAATCACCACCGTGTTGCCATGATCGCGCAACGCGTGCAACACTTTCAACAGCTGGCGGATGTCATGAAAATGCAGGCCGGTGGTGGGCTCGTCGAGAATATACAAGGTTTTGCCGGTATCGCGCTTGGACAATTCCTTGGCCAGCTTGACCCGTTGCGCTTCGCCGCCGGATAAGGTCACCGCGTTCTGACCTAAAGTCAGATAATTCAGGCCCACTTCGGTCAAGGTTTGGAGTTTTCGCGCCAGTACCGGCACGGCGCTGAAAAAATCGGCGGCATCTTCCACGGTCATCGCCAAAACATCGTGAATGGTCTTGCCTTTGTAAAGAATTTCCAGCGTTTCCCGGTTATATCGCTTGCCCTGGCAGACATCGCAATTGACATAAACATCGGGCAGAAAGTGCATTTCAACCTTGATCATGCCGTCACCAGAGCAGGCCTCGCAACGGCCGCCTTTAACGTTAAAGCTGAACCGGCCCGGCGAGTAACCGCGCGCCCGCGCTTCCGGGGTGGCGGCGAACAGTTCCCGAACCGGGGTGAACAAGCCGGTGTAAGTGGCCGGGTTCGAGCGCGGCGTGCGCCCGATCGGGCTTTGGTCGATGTCGATGACTTTGTCGAACTGCTCCATGCCTTCAAGGCTGGCGCAAGGCGCGGCCTGGGTGGTGGCGCGATTCAGAACCCTTGCCGCATGACGGTACAGGGTGTCGTTGATCAGCGTCGATTTGCCGGAGCCGGAAACGCCGGTGACACAGGTCAGAAGACCGACCGGAATCGACACGTCAACGTGATTCAGGTTATTGCCGCAGGCACTCAGAATGCGGACTTGCCGGTTAGGATCGGGCGCCGTGGTTTTATTGGGAATGACAATCGACTCCTGCCCGCACAGAAACTTTCCGGTCAGCGATGCCGGATGGTTGATGATGTCGTCCGGCGTACCCTGGGCAACGATGCGCCCGCCATGCACGCCCGCGCCGGGGCCAATATCGACCACATGATCGGCGGCGCGGATGGCGTCTTCGTCATGTTCGACCACGATCACGGTATTGCCCAGATCGCGCAGTTTGCGCAAAGTCGCCAAAAGCCGGTCGTTATCGCGCTGATGCAGGCCGATGGAGGGTTCATCGAGCACATACATCACGCCCACCAGACCGGCGCCAATCTGGCTGGCGAGACGAATGCGCTGGGCTTCGCCGCCGGACAGGGTATCGGCGCTGCGTTCCAGATTCAGGTAATCCAGGCCGACGTTGACCAGAAATTCCAGTCGGCTTTGCACTTCCTTGACTACTTTCTCGGCGATTTCGCCGCGTTTTCCGGGTAGTGACAGTGTTTGGAAAAATGTAAGCGCGCCGCGAATGGGCAGGGCGGTGATTTCAGGCAAGGTTTTTTCCGCTACGAACACATGCCGGGCAGCGCGGTTGATGCGCGCGCCGCCGCACACTTCGCAGGGCTTTTGCGACAGATATTTGGCCAATTCCTCGCGCACCATTTGCGAGTCGGTTTCCCGGTAGCGGCGCGCCATGTTGGCGATAATGCCCTCGAAGGTTTCACGTTTGCTTTGGCTGAGCTTGTTGCCGTTCCAGAACTTGAACTCGATGCGGGTTTTGCCGCTGCCGTACAGCAATACCTGTTTAATGTTATCCGGCAATTCCCGGTACGGTTGTTCCGGGTCGAAGCCGAAATGCTCAGCCAACGAATTGATAATCTGAAAATAATAGGCATTGCGCCGATCCCAGCCGCGAATCGCGCCGCCGGCCAGGCTGATGTCCGGGTTATGCACCACCAGATCCGGGTCGAACAACTGACGCGAACCTAAGCCATCACAAGCCGGGCACGCGCCTTTGGGATTGTTGAACGAGAAAATGCGCGGTTCCAGTTCCGGCAAGGTGTAGCCGCATTCAGTGCAGGCGAAGCGGTCGGAAAACACCCGGCTGCTGTCATCATCCAGACTCACCGCCAGCACGCTGCCATCACCCAGGCGCAGTGCGGTTTCCAGCGATTCGGCCAGTCGCTGTTTGACATCGGCGCGAATTTTGAACCGGTCGATGACCAGCTCGATGGTGTGCTTTTTCTTGGCATCCAGGGCGGGCGCTTCGTCCAGGTCATAGACCACGCCATCGATGCGGGCGCGGATGAAACCCTGAGTTCTGAGTTCGTCCAGTCTTTGCCGGTATTCGCCTTTACGCTGGCTGACGATGGGCGCGAGCAGCATCCAGCGGCTGTCGTCGGGTTCGGCCAGCAGCGCGTCGGTCATCTGGCTGATGGTTTGCGCGCTTAAATCCAGATCATGGTCCGGGCAACGCGGAATGCCGGCGCGGGCGAACAAAAGCCTGAGGTAATCATAAATTTCGGTGATGGTGCCGACCGTGGAGCGTGGGTTGTGCGAGGTGGATTTTTGCTCGATAGCAATGGCCGGGGACAAGCCTTCGATATGATCGACATCCGGCTTTTCCATCATCGACAAAAACTGCCGGGCATAAGCCGATAACGATTCAACATACCGGCGCTGGCCTTCGGCGTAGATGGTATCGAAGGCCAGCGAGGATTTGCCGGAGCCGGACAGGCCGGTGATCACGATCAACCGGTTGCGCGGCAGGTCGAGATCGATATTGTCCAGATTGTGGGTTCTCGCGCCGCGAATGCTGATACTGTCCATGAATGCCCAAGACAAACTAAATCCGTTACTATACGGGTAAACCCAAGTCCTTCACAATGGCTTTATGCATGATCGAAACAGGCTGAAGCGATGTTTTTGGTATTCAGCCCCATTCCAAAATGGCGGGCGGTTTTCCGGGGCGAAGTTACGCAGAAACGAGGTGGAATTATGCACCGTTTGATCGAGCAGGTTATTGCCTTTGACAAACAACAGGAAATTCAATCGGTCACCTGGGGCGATGCAGAAACCGGCGCCGGTACTGATCAGCCAGTAACTGGGCGTCGAAGTTTCATTAGCGCCCGGGTTATCCAGAACCTCGACCCGAGTCAACCGAATATTGGCCTGCCAGCTGGGATCATCCAGACCCAGTTCCACGTCATAACGCAGCGGCGATTGCCGGGGCAATCGCCGCCGCCGGTAAATGTGCCGCGAACAAAATCGCCGAACACTTCGGTGTATAGCTGACCAAGATCGGTTTTCCACACCGGCAGCCGGGCGCGGGGCTTCAAAGCCTTTGAAAATGGCGTCACGTTGTTCCGCCATGCGCTCTATTATCATGCTGGATTGAGATCAGCTTTTTTCAAAGCGAAATTGGGCGCCGTCAACATCAACCCGGATGGTATCGCCGGCGGTGAAATGACCGGCCAGAATTTCCTGAGCCAACGGATTTTCCAGTTGTTGTTGAATCGCTCGTTTCAGCGGTCTGGCGCCGTAAACCGGATCAAAACCAGCTTCGCCCAGTTTATCCAGCGCGCCTTCGGAGACTTCCAGGGCGATGTCGCGCTGGTTAAGCCGGTCTTTCAGATAGCGAATCTGAATCTGGCTGATGGCGCGGATTTCCGATTGTCCAAGTGGATGAAACACCACCACATCATCCACCCGGTTGATGAACTCGGGCCGGAAATACTGGCTGACCACTTCCATCACCGACGCTTTCATGGCCTGATAATTATCCTCGCCAGCCAGCTCCTGAATGCGGTCGGAGGCAAGATTCGAGGTCATCACCACCACGGTGTTGCGAAAATCCACGGTGCGGCCCTGGCCGTCGGTCAAGCGGCCGTCGTCCAGCACTTGCAGCAGCACGTTGAACACATCCGGGTGGGCTTTTTCCACTTCATCGAGCAGAATCACCGAATACGGCTTGCGGCGCACGGCTTCGGTCAGATAGCCGCCTTCTTCATAGCCGACATACCCCGGCGGCGCGCCAATCAGGCGGGCGACCGAATGTTTTTCCATGAATTCGGACATGTCGATGCGCACCATGGCGTCTTCGGTATCGAACAAAAACGCCGCTAAGGCTTTGCACAGCTCGGTTTTGCCGACACCGGTCGGCCCTAAGAACAAAAACGAGCCGTTGGGCCGGTTCGGGTCGGACAGTCCTGCGCGGGAACGGCGGATGGCGTTGGCCACCGACTTCAAGGCTTCGCTCTGGCCGATCACCCGTTCGGCGATGTTCTGTTCCATGTTCAGCAACTTGGCACGCTCGCCTTCCATCATTTTCGATACCGGAATGCCGGTCCATTTGGACACCACTTCGGCGATTTCTTCCTCCGTGACTTTGTTGCGCAGCAGTTTCATTTCCTGCATTTCCGCCTGTGTGGCCAGGTCCAGTTCTTTTTCAAGGCTTGGAATCAAGCCGTATTGCAGCTCGGACATGCGGGTCAGGTCGGATGCCCGGCGCGCCACTTCCATTTCCTGTCGGGCTTTGTCCAGCCGCTCCTTGATCGAGGCGGTGCCTTGCAGGGCAGCCTTTTCCGCGTTCCAGATTTCCTCAAGGTCCGCGTATTCCTTTTCCATGTTGGCAATCGCTTCCTGCAAGATATCCAGACGTTTTTTGGAGGCTTCGTCGGTTTCTTTAATCAGCGCCTCGCGCTCGATTTTCAGTTGGATCAAGCGCCGTTCCAGTTTATCCAATGCTTCCGGCTTGGAATCAATTTCCATGCGGATGCGGCTGGCGGCTTCATCAACCAGATCGATGGCCTTGTCCGGCAGTTGCCGGTCGCTGATGTAACGGTGTGACAGCGTCGCGGCGGCGACAATGGCCGGATCGGTGACTTCAACGCCGTGGTGGACTTCGTATTTTTCCTTGAGGCCGCGCAAAATGGCGATGGTGTCCTCGACATTCGGCTCATTCACCAACACTTTCTGGAAGCGCCGTTCCAGCGCCGCGTCTTTCTCGATGTATTTTCGGTATTCATCCAGCGTGGTCGCGCCGATGCAATGCAGTTCGCCCCGGGCCAGCGCCGGTTTGAGCATGTTACCGGCGTCCATCGCGCCTTCCGCCTTGCCCGCGCCGACCATGGTATGCAGCTCGTCGATGAACAGAATCACCTGGCCTTGTTGTTTGCCGATGTCGTTCAGCACCGCTTTCAGCCGCTCCTCGAAATCACCGCGAAATTTCGCGCCGGCAATCAGCGCCGCCATGTCCAGCGCCAGCAATTTCTTGCCTTTGATGCCTTCCGGCACTTCGCCGTTGACGATGCGCTGCGCCAGACCTTCGGCAATGGCGGTTTTACCGACACCGGGTTCACCGATCAGCACCGGATTGTTTTTGGTGCGCCGTTGCAATACCTGAATGGTGCGGCGGATTTCATCGTCGCGGCCGATCACCGGGTCCAGCTTGTTCTGCGCCGCGCGTTCGGTCAGATCCAGGGTGTATTTTTTCAGCGCCTGGCGCTGTTCTTCGGCATTTGCGTCTTGCACGCTGTCACCGCCGCGCACCTGATCGATGGCGGCGCTCAGCGCTTGTTCGCTCAGGCCGGCTTTGCTTAAGATGTCGGTCAGCGTGCTTTTGATCTGCAGCAACGCCAGCACGAACAATTCGCTGGAAATATAAGCATCACCGCGTTTTTGCGCCAGTTTGTCGCAAACATTCAGCACCCGGCCCAGATCGTTGGAGATTTGTATATCGCCTTGGGTGCCGGAAACCTGCGGCAGCCGCTCCAGATAGCGGTTGATTTCGTTGTCGATGACATTGATATTGGCGCCCGCCTGCGCCAACAGCGGCCTGACGCCGCCGCCCTGCTGGGCCAACAATGCCGACAATACATGCGCCGGCTCGATGAATTGATGATCCTTGCCATTGGCCAGACTCTGGGCGTCGGACAAGGCCAGTTGAAACTGGCTGGTGAGTTTATCCATTCGCATAAAAACCTCTTTATTTTGTAAGGGTATCTGCTACTGGATTTGGGGGAGAACCGCCTGTTTTCAAGCGGTTTGGCAAAAAATAACGGCCGGATAGCGGATTACAAACCGGAAAGGTCAAGCAATTCAGCCAGTGCGCCGAGGCGAACCACGCCTACGCCAAAGGCACCGCCGGTTGCCCAGGCCGCACCATCACGCACGCCCACGCACACCGCGTTGTCATAACAACGTGCATAATAACCAGACAGATAGTCTGATGCTGCCGGATGCGGGAAAAACTCCGGAAATTGCATCTGTGCCCAGTCAAACAAAGCATCAACCCGCCCTTCCAGATGCGGCAACACGCGCCGGGCCACGGCATCGGCCAAAACGGCATCCGGCAGACGGTGGCTCAGCAACACTGACAGCGGTTCGGAGTCTTCGCCGCGCTGGTCGGAAAAAAGATTCAATTCCACCAGATAGGCGCCGTCCGGGCCACCAACCGCGCCGGTCTGTGATTCCAGAAACCAGTCCAGGTGCGAATGAAACGCGCCGCTTTGTGGAACTTCATTCACAATCAAAGACTCGGCACCGCTGATGCCGGTGGCGTTGAAGAGGGTAAAACTTTCCTGAACATTGGGTGGACAAAACACCAGGCCACAGCCCTGGTTGGGTTGAACATCGAGACCGCCCGCCAAACGAACCTGCACCGTGTCGGGCGCTGCTGTCCAGGCGTTTTGTTCGGGGTCAAAATAGTTCAGTTGGCCACGCGCCCGATAACTGATCCGCTCTCCGCCTTGCAGTGCGCCGGGAAATGCTTGAAAACCTGGGTTATCGGTCGATACGGTGCTGGGAAATTCGGCAAAACCGCTGATAAACAATTTGTTACCGGTCAGGTAATCGGTGGGGACGGTACCGGTCGGCAAACCCAACTTCTCGATGCCGATGATGTCACAGCCGGCTTTGGGGTCGGTGCAGAAATCAGCGACGATGCGCCCGTCCTGGGTGGTCAACGCGATGTCCTGATGGAACGATTGGGCCTGGACGGTCGAACCGAACAAAGCGGCCAGCAAGGCCAGCGGGATGAGTTGTAGAATCATGGTTGGTCTCCTGTGTTGAACAGTGTTTGTGAGCATTCAGTGTCTTAAGTTTCAAATCCCTTTGGGAGGCTTCAGCGTTGCCGTCCTTGACTCTGGATTCCGCCTGTCCATGGCGGAATGACGGCTGTTTTTATGTCGTTGTCAGTCGTCGCAGACCGGGTTGGGTGAACCGTGATACCCGGTATCAAGGCTTAAAACTGCGCACGAAAACCGGCTTGAAGGCTTAAACCGGCTTCCGGAGCGAAACTGCGCAAAAATGATGTTGCGTTACGGATGGCCGAATCGCCGATGTTCGAGGCTTTGCCGAACACCATCAAGGTTTTACCATCGGTCCAATCCAGGGTGTAGGCAATATCCAGATCCAGCCGGTCATACGCCGGGGTTTCGGTTTCGTTCAGGCCGGGCCGGTGCTGCCTGAGGGCGCGGGTATAACGCAAGGCGCTTTGCCAGCCACCGCGTTGCAAACCCACTTCAAAACCAAAACGCAATGGCGGCAAACGCGGCACGTCGCCAGCGCCCGATTCCTTGAAATAGCCGCGCACGAAATCGGAAAACAAGGTCAGATGCGGACTGCCCCAGGCATAATCGGGATGCAGGCTGATGTTGGCCTCGTAACCCCAGAAATTGGCATCCCGGCCCTGATAGGCGAACACCGGCAAACAGCTTTGCAAGTTGGCGCAATCGGCTTGCGGGCGCGGCGGATCGGGCGCGAAATTAAAGAAAAAGCCCTGGTTTTCCAGCACGATGTAATTGTCCACCGGTTTCCAGAACGCGCTGGCGTCCAGCGACCACAAGGCATTGTCGAAGCGCAACCCCAGCTCATGGTGCCAGCTGGTTTCATTGTTAAGATCCAGCCGACCGATTTCAAAGGTACGAGTGGCCAAATGCGGGCCAGCCGATAACAGTTCCTGCACTTCCGGGGCGCGCTGGCCGCGCTGCCAGGAAAAATACACCACGCCACCGTCTATTGGAGTCAATTCCAGGCCGGCGGCGATGGAAAACGGGCTGTGGCTCAGCTGCTTGGGCAGCGGTGCGGCGCCACGGATGCCCGGTACCGCCAGCGTACGCGCTTCCGGCACGGTATGCTGCCATTCCTGGCGCAGGCCAAATTCCAGCTTCACGCCATCCATAGGCTCGACGGCTTCGGTCAGAAAAATCCCTAAGTTGTCGATGGCCGAGGCCGGGACAAAGGTTTCCACGCCAACCGCTGAAAAATCGCGATCCTGCCACTGAAAACCGGCGCGGCCGGTCAACCATTCGGCCAGGCCATGTTCTACTTCAACCCGCGATTCCAGTACTTCATTATCAAATCGGGTGAACGGCTGGCCGCGATCGATTTCATCGTGCCGGTAGTCGCTGTAACTCAGTTTGCCAACCACCTTGTCGATTATCGGGAACGGCGCGAACAGTTCCGCCTCCAGTTCGTAACGCTGCTGCTCCATGTCAACGCGCACACTCTCGCCTCGGGCGCCGGTGCCATCGACATCGGCATGGCCATGTCCGGGTACGCCCGGCGGCACGCCATAGTCCTTAGCCATCTGGTAATAGCCCACGCCGATGCGTCCCTGTTCGCCAATCCAGGCGATGCCGGCGGAACCCCCCTGGCTGTCACCATCGGTGTTTTCGACCTTTCCGGAACGGTTGCGTTCGGGCCGGATGCGGAATTGTTCGATAATGGCCGACTCATCGAGCGCTGTACCGGGAATGCGCATGTCTTGATTGCCCCGCTGGAAATAATCCAGATGCACAGCCACGCGGTCACGTCCCAAATCGACACCGACCATGCCGGCGTGTTCATCGCTGTTATGATCGAAACGATATTCCGTCCGGCCTTCGATACCGTTTTCCGGGATTTTATCGGGTATGCGCTGGTGTTCGATATTGACCGCGCCGCCGACCGCCGAGCCGCCGTAGCGCAAAGTTGCCGGGCCGCGTTCGATGGTGATGCGGTCGGCTAACAGGGATTCGGTGGCGATGGCATGGTCCGGACTCATGGTCGAGGCGTCATGCACGCCCATTCCGCCTTGCATCACGCGCACCCGTGGGCCGGACAGCCCCCGGATGACCGGCTGACCGACACCGGGGCCGTAGGACAAATTATTGACGCCCGGCTCGCGCTCCAGAGTCTTGCCCAGGGTGCTGGCAGCGCGCAGACGCAGCGCGTCACCGTCCAGAATATCGAGCTGCGCATCTTTCGGCCGACTGGCCTCAACCACCAGATTGTCCAGCATAACCGGCGCTTCCTGCGCGGCTAGGCCTGCGCTTGACAACAGTAAAAGTAAAATCAGTCGATTCATATCGTTAAGGGTGATCAAAGCGCGCCAACAGCCGTCGTGCGCCGCTGATTTCGGGCCGAACAGCGTCCAGCCGGGTTAGCCAGTGGCGAGCCAGTGAAATATCACGCGGCGCGATACGCAGCGCTTGCTGAATGATTTCGGCATAGGCCAGGGTAAAGTCGGGGCTGATCGCCACCGCTTGCAAATAACGATCAATCGCCTGTTCATTGACTTGTCTGTAATCAAGCCGGGTATCGAGATACATGTCCCGGGCGGCGATGAAAGCCGTCAACCGGGCATGGAATTGTGCCGAGGCTGGTTGTGCCGACTGCGGACGTTGTTGACTGTCCATGTCATTAATGATCCGGCGCAGGTCGGCCAAGGTCTGATGTGATGCCAGGTCACGCCGATGACTGAAACGGGGCGCGGCAAACAAGACCCCGGGCCGGTCGTCGGTATTCAGCCGACCTTGATCGGCAAAACGCGCCAGCGTCTTGGGGCCGGCGACAAAATGCCCGAGCAATTGCACCGGATCACGTACCGCAGCCATGGCCAACTGGCCGCGCACGGCGGTGCTGGCGGCCAGACGCCGGTCTATCGAGCCTGCGTTACCCGGCGTTTGCCGATAACCGATCAACGCCAGCGAAGGATAATCAAGATCAAAACCGGCCAGCCAGGCTTCGCTGTTCGGAAAAACTTTAACAAAGCTGGCGGTAATGTCACGCAGCAGCTCGACATCCATCTGGTACAACGGCAGCCACTGGCAATACAGCCCCGCTTTGGCCAGGCGTTCACGAATCGCAGTGAAATGCTCAACCGTATACAACAGGCCGCCACCGTCCCGGCCTGGGTGGAACAAATCGCCGATCACGACATCGTACAAGGCTTGATCGGCGCGCACGAAGCGCCGGGCGTCGGCAGCGTGCAGATGCACCCGCGGATGTTCATGCAGCGATGCATTGGCCGGGGCAAAGTGTGGCAACAGCGCCAACGTTTCCGGCACCAGTTCGACCGCATCGATGCTCAGATTCGGGTGCAGGGTGGCGGCGCCAACGGTGATACCGGTCGCCACACCCAGAAACAAGGCTTTTTCTGGTTTCGGGTGCAGCAGCAGTGGCAAATGGCTTTGCATTCTCTGGATGCGCAAGGCTCTAGGCGCGGTGCCGCCCATCTGAAAGCGGTTGTTAACCCGAAGATTGCGGTGCTGACCGCGCTCGACCACGGCCACCGATGCCAACGCACCGTCCCGGTAGTCGTTCAGGGTTTCGCCGTCGCGCAAAGTGACGATAGCCAGAGACTTAGGCAGTAACACCAGCACCAACGCTGGCAACGCCGTATACCACAGAGGCAGCCGGAAGCTGCGCAGCGCCAGCAGCAAATAACCCATGGCGATGCCGGCCAGAGTCCAGAATGGCCCGACAGCCGGAACCAGCCAGGCTCCGGCCAGCGGCGGGGCGATCAAACCACCGGCCAGATTGACCGCCAGTGCCGAGCCGACATGGCCTTGTTCACGCCGTGCAGTCAGTGCCAGATGGCTGAATAACGCCCCCATCAAGACTGTTGGCGGCAATAGCACCGGCACGGCAATACCCAATTCCGCGCCCAATACGGCCAACGGACTGTCATCGCCCAGATGCCTAAGCCACCAGTAACCGGGATGCGCGACATACAACAGGCCGGTACCGAGCAAACAAGCCAGGCTCAGCCAGTAAGAAAAACGCGCGGTGGTTAATTTGAGCGGCAGGTCAGGGCAAAATCG
>RRYU01005428.1_pt1 | contig 11805 bp, 8 predicted proteins | sample 2162651 | NCBI WGS metagenome assembly RRYU01 (sample SAMN10267283, study PRJNA491782) | microbial mat metagenome | isolation source: biomat in the production well | place: Japan: Minami-Kanto gas field, natural gas well KTG3 | collected 2017-06 | reverse complement strand
CCCAAGAAACGTCGACATGTTGAAATCGCTTTTTTTGGCGGTAATTTCACAGGTCTTAATGAAGAAACCCAGGAATATTACCTTTCTATAGCACAAAATTACGTTGATAGTGGAAAGGTACAGGGTATTCGATTAAGTACCAGACCTGATTACATTGATGAGGATAAACTTAAATTGCTAAACAGGTATGATGTAAGAAGCATTGAGCTAGGTGCCCAGTCGCTGGATGATGAGGTTTTGGCAAAATGTGGTCGGGAACATACAGCTGCAGATGTTGAAAATGCTTCTAAATTGATTAAACAGTTTGGGTTTAATCTTGGGCTGCAGATGATGATCGGCCTGCCTGGCGATAGCCCTGCCAAAGCGCTTGAAACTGCCAAAAAGATCATTGCACTGGGAGCCAATGAAAGTCGTATTTACCCTTGCCTGGTTGTACGCGACACGCACTTGCACAAATTGTACGAGCAAAGAAACTACAGGCCGCTCGAATTGGATGAAGCTGTCAGCCTGACAGCTGACTTATTGCTTTTATTTGAACTTAACGGTGTAAAGGTGATCCGCATTGGTTTGCATCCTTCAGATGATTTAAAGGGCAGGAATTTGATAGCCGGACCTTTTCATGAATCATTCAAAGAGCTGGTATTAAGTGAGATATGGAACAGAAAGTTTAAATCCCTCCTTGACTGGCCACAATGTGAACAGATCAGGATTGAGGTGCCTCCACAAGAATTGAATTTTGCAGTTGGATATAAAGGCCTTAACAAGAATGGATTAAAAAACATATACCATAAGGTTTTGTTCAAAACTAATAGCAACCTCTCATCACGTCAGTTCTTGGTTTATCCATTGTCTTCATGAAGATCATAGTCAGTCATTTGTTACAAGTGCAGGTGCTTAAAAAACTAAGTAGGCTTGGTGAGGTCATCATACTGCATGATCAGCCTGGAGTATACAAATCAATTGCCTCTCATCCTGACATACACTTTTGTCAAATCGGGGATGTGATGATAACCTCTCCTGCTTTCTCATCAGAATTCATGAGAAGACTAAGCAATTTGAAGGTAATTTTAGGAAATACAGTCCCCGGTGGGAAATACCCTGCCACTGCATGCTATAATGCTTTGGTTGTCAATAACATCTTCATACATCATTTAAAAGCAACAGATCCTGTTATCCTCAAATATGTTGAATCAATGCATCCTATTCATGTAAATCAGGCATACACAAGATGCAATCTAATCGGGTTAGATAGTCAGAATTTTATAACTTCAGATCACGGCATCGAAAAAGCATTGCTTGCCGAAGGTAAAAGAGTCCTGTTTATCAACCCAAAGCAAATCATACTCGATCATCAATTGCACGGTTTTTTTGGTGGCACATGTGGTGTTTATGACCATGTGATTTATTTAAATGGAAGTTTGGATCATTTTGACGAAGCTGATGAATTCATTGACTTCATCGGTAATTGTGGATATCGTGCTGTTGAATTAAACAGGGGAGCACTAACCGATGTGGGATCAATTCTGTTCGTAGAGGAAGATGGGTGATCCAATTCAAAGTGCGGACAGTTAAGGGGTTGTATTTGTGCCTTTTCGTAAACGTTTGCGCTGCTTGTATATGGTATTGAATTCGTGAAGTTCAATTTGTTCCAGAACCCAGTCAATGTTTTTCTCAGCAGCTGGATCAATGCGATAAGCCAATTGCACACCTGGGATAGATTTGATTAGGCTGATGACTTCGTTAAATTTCGCATTTGTTATGCTATTGCGGATAATCAGAAAAAAATCAGTTTTTAATTTCAAATTTGAGAATGGGGTTCCCTGGCTTTTATTTCCTATTAGGTTATATACATTTTGATTTTCGCCCGCATTGAAATAGTAGAACGGGAAGATCAATTGTTCTCCATCAGCTGCTTTGATAGCTATATCAGCTTCTTTTCCAAAATCAGTTTTCAAGAAATTATTCAAGTACCATGCTAATTTGTAATCACGATTGGTTGTGATGATTCCAATTACCTGGATGTCGTCAAATGGTTCAACCTTAAGTATTTTACGTTTTTGTGGCACAACTGATTTTTCTGCTAAATTAGCAAAACAGCATCAAAATATAAGGCTTTGCCTGAACTTCTGTCAAAAAAATATTTCGAATCAACTACGCATGCAGCTGGCAAAAGCATGCCACTGTCTTTCCGTAAGGATGGAGTTGAAATTGTCCAATAGCAGGGTAAAAGAATGTGAAAAGGCTTCAGCATGGTTTGCTTTTATCTGCCTTAAACCAGCATGATACTGATCTCGCAGCAAGTGTATTCTCCTATTCAATTCCGCGCGGTTTATTTCACCATTATGAAATTGATCAAGCAATTCCTGGCGTGCATTATTGACCCTGGTGTTCAATTGCTGCACGGCCTGCCTGTGATGTTGTATAATACGCTCATTACGAAGTTGATAAGCTGAAAGAGCCCTGCGAACTTGACTCGTCTGAGCATCATTCAGGCTAATGCTTTGCAAACATCTCAGCAGTTTGTTTTCATTGCTTTTTACATCAAATGCTTCGATTGTGGTTGTATAAATATCAATAAGTCCGTCATCTGAAATGTGAAATGGACGGGTTTCATCACCGTCAAACTCGACTGCTATCAAATATAAGTTGTTTACAAAGTCAACCAATTCTGAAGTTGTGATGACTTCCATCTCAGTTGTCTTTTCTAAGTGGTCGTTGACCGCGTCTTTATTGCAGGAAGCGAATACTAGTAGAAGGCTTACCAGCAAAGATGCTAAAATGTTGTGAAATCTTTTCATTTGGTATTGTGTTGGGTAAGAAATATAAATCACAATAATACAAAAGTTTTGCAGTAATGTCAAAAAAAATCTTTACTGGCTTTGCCTGATATTAAATTAATTGCCGGATTCATTTCCTTATAATTAAAGTACCTTTTTGCCCATTATCCACTTGTAAGAAATAGAGCCCTGAGGAGAGGTTTTCGATATTAAGGTGGTTTAATCCGGGCTGAAGCAGAATCGAATTTACCATTTGTCCCTTGCTGTTCCATACTTTACACTTTAATTGTGTACTGCCTTCATGCATGAAATAGATACTGCCACTTGCCGGATTTGGCCATATGAGCATTTCATTCTTTAAATGCATTTCAGAGTTCGACAAGGGCAAGGTATGTATCTGTCCCACCATAGAAGCCTGTGTTTCATTAGTATTGGTGCTGTGAGGCGGAAAAGTAAATTCAGAATTGATCTGAGCAGCGAAATGGACGCTTTCATGGTTTGTTGAAGCCGTAATTGTTTGAGCATTATTATAATACCCATTTGACAGGCTTGATTTAGACCATATTGGGATGCCATCAGATGAAATAGCTAAAATTGTAATTGTTCTGGATGTTATTGGGTCCATTCCACTCACTATATCATTGCCCCAATCGATCAGGCCGCGTTGATTGGCAATAAAGTATAATACACCTTGATCATCAATTGTAATACAGGGTCCTTTTGATCGTTCTACATCACCACTGATACCACCTGGAAGTGATCTTCCCTGAACACTCCATAAAAAGTGGCCTGTACTGTCCAGTTTGGAAATAAAAACCGTTGAGACCCATTCTGGTCCCTGTATCGTAAGATCACCCCACTGGGTTTCTAGACTAATATTCTCAGCCAGATAGGCATGACCGTCATCGGAGGCAATTACAGTAGGATTTTGGAAAGTTACGTCATTTGCAAATTCGGCAAAACCTGCTGTACCGTCAGGATTAAATCGCAAAACGAACATTTTATATCCTGTTGTCTGTGTTATTTCAAAGGATTGGCCTGCAAACGAAAATTCAGCCTCATCCGTTGCGCCGCTCACATAGAGGCCTCCCCAAGGGTCAAATGACAGTGTTCCAATTCTTCTTGGGCCGTTCAGGATACGGGTTTCCTGGTCAACACCCACTTCATTCACCCTTACAATTTTAGCGGTTCCCCATTCTTCAACAGCATACCAAAGCCTGCCTTCAGGATCAATTGCAAGCGAGCTGATTGCATTGGCATTAGGATGTGTCAAAGATAAGTTTCGGAGGTAGAGTAATTCGCCATCATTCAGGTTTAGGGCCATAAGGAAATGATGAACCTGAAATTGGCCTCCACCCCCAGTTAAAGTAATGCCTTGGCAGGTCTCGAGCTGCTCACCTATGAACTTACCTGTTATAAATACTAAGCCGGACTCCTCTATTGTGGCAGCACTTGCAGCAATATTACCTGAAAGCTCACAGGACCATAACAGTTCTCCATTGCTTACGTCATAATGATCGAGTGACAGATCACCAAAAATATCGGTTCCGTAAGGGAAATTGTAAGAAGTAAGTCTAACCCCAAATAGTAAATCGGAGGTAGATACAAGAAGTTGATTGGGCAAAATCGGATTTTGATTATAATCCATTGGCCAGCTTTTTAGCCATTGAACCTCCTGGGCTAATACTTTTGTATTCGTAATTGAACTTAAAATGATGAAGTACAATATAGCGATTGTGCTAAGATAAGTTATCCGTTTCGATGCTTTTGTCAGGGTGTTTAATTGAAAACGGAAGTGTATATTGTTCGTGTTTGTTGTAGTTTTCATTTGTAACTGTTTAAATTTCATAAGAATAGTATGGGGCAATGATACATATTTTTTTTATTGCCAAAAACGTAAGCCCTAAATAGTGGGTAGAACGAAGAATTTGATGATTGGGATGGAAAGAAGTAGAGTTTAAATATCCCTGAAATCCTTTTTCTTGTTCAGTTTGAGGTCTTGCAATACGGAAGCCTTCACATTAATACTAAAGTTCCAACTTTGTCTAAATCCCGAGGGTATCCAGTTGAATCGTAACTCCCAACAGTGTAGATCACGGTAAATATTTATTGATGTATAGATAAGATCATTGGCTACAAAATCCCAACCGGTTTGGACTCCAACTTTCCATTTTGGTGTGAGATTTATTTCTCCCCTGAGGCCTAAGGATTGGCGCAGATCAGTATTGTTCTCCCTTCTGTATGAAGGATAACGTATATTATTGGTATACTGTATGGTATAATCAATATTTAGTGACCACGGTACTGTCCAGTCAATGTAATCTTCCGGATTTTGATTGATCTCCATAAGCTCAGCCTCCGACCCAAACTCGGAAGTTCGTGAAGCATTGGGCTCTGATTGTGGGCTTCTAGCAAAATCCTGATGTCTGAGGTTCCAGTTAAGGCTAAAAGACCAGGAATTGCGCTTCTGTCGCAGCAGCTTATTGTTTACATCCCATTGGAACGTATTCATATCTCTGCCTAGCGAATCGGCAGCATATAAACTCCACGAGCTTCCATATTGGACATTCAGATTTTTGAACAGTCGTGTGCGGCCCGACACTGAAAGATCACTGAAATTGAGCGAGTCGCGTGCCAAATCGTAACTTCCGGAAATATTAAGATTCTCAATGAGGACTATTTTTCGGAGGCCGGTGATGGTATCACTTCTGGAAGGCACCTTAATTTCGAGGTTATTGGAAATGCCGAAATTGATCCTTCCTGATTTTTCCCTTGGTGGGCTGCCAAAAATTGCTCCTTCAAAACGACTGTAGAAAACTTCATTGTTATTGCCATCGATATAGCTATCATAATAGCCCCAAAATGGATCTCCAAATTCAGGGGTGTACGAAAAACCTACACTCGGGGTAATCACATGCCTGATAGCCCTGACAGGACCTTTGCGGAAGTTCACCATCCCATAAACCTTGGTGTTTAGAGAGGTAGAAAGTGAAAAATCCAATACATTATTGAAGCCCTGCAGGGTATCTGTCACAACATAGCCTACAATGGTATCATTGTTCTTGAAAAGCGTATCATTTGACCAGTATTTACGTCGCGAATCAAAATAAGTTCTGTTATTGATGTTTACGGAATTGGTCAGTGTAAAATGCTTTAGAAACTTGATAGGAAGGTTGATAGGTACGCTTTGCTGTATGCCGTTTTGCATTTTACTCAGCGCATCAGGTTTGAATAGCATGCTATCAGGAAGGTTGATGGTATTTCTGGCGTTCAAGCGGTAAGAAATGCTAAGCTGTTCGTACCATCTGGGTCTGTCAACGGCACCTTTACGCTTGAGTGGGTAAAACTGGTTGATCGAAAATGTAGCCTCCGGAAGATTAACCTGCACCATCCTTGTTTTGGTATTTTGACGATGACTGGCATTCAGGGTTAGAAAATATTTATTATCCCAATTGGTTTGGTAGGCAATGCTTGACTTGAACTCATTACTCAAATAATCCTGGGTTGAAGTAGGGTTAAAACGATTGAAGTTGCTGCTCACTATAAACACATTGGCAGTGAACTGGCTATTCGGCCTTGCTTTTGGGTCCTGCCGGTGTGTCCATCTGATTTGAAAATCGCGTCGTCGTTCATAATCAGGAGCACCGGCTGTACCCAGTACGTTAATGGCATAACTGGTATTCAGATCTCCACTGTACTTATATCGCTTAATGTAACGGAAAGTGGGTTTAATCGCCCAACTACCGCGTGTATAAATATCACCTAGTATATCCAAATCCATATGGTCATTGATAGCCCAATAATAACCTCCATTTTCAAAATAGAATCCCCTGGGGAACTGGCCGGTGGATTCACCATAGGTTGGTACCCTGATTCCAGAACGTTGGCCGGTTTTGTTTGGAAAAATCCCAAAAGGCACTGCCAGCGGGGTTGGTACACCTTCAATCGCCATATATGCGGGCCCGGTTATAATCTTGTTGTCGGGAATGACCTTTGACCGTTTGAAACGAAACTCGAAATGCGGGTGAGTACGATGATTGCAAGTTGTATATGATCCAGACTGTATATTTATAGTGTTATCATCCATCTTCTTAACACGTTCGCCATGCAAATAACCCTGTCCGTCTTCCGTGAAAACATTGTGGATCATTCCTTTTCTACTGTCAAAATTGTAGGTTATCGTTTTTGCCTCAAAGGTTTGTCCACTTTCGGTGAAGACAGGAGTGCCAATAAGTTTACCTGTTGAATCTTCAACTCCATAGGCAAAAACCTCATTTCGCTCAAAACTTACCTCAATCACTGCTGCCTCCAGTTTAATATCACCATACACAACGACAGCATCACCATAAAGATATACCATTCGTTTGCGCATATCATGCCTGATGGAATCAACTGCAGTACGTTCCACCTTCGTTTCCAGCATCGTTGATACCCTTTTTGGCTGTTGTAATGTGTCTGTGGTCATGGTTTCAGGAGCCAGCGACAAGGTGTCAGGGATACGGCTTTCAGGCAAGGTATCCTTGTATAATAAGGGGATTGATGTGTCGTTATCAATTGGTGGGATAGTATCCTTGAGTTGCGCGCCAAGACCAGACATCACAAGCATAGTCAGTTTAAAAAATATTAAACGTTGTAATGTTGATAATTCGAAATATGAGTAACGGGCAAACAAATGGTTTAATGCTATTTTTGTTCGTATATTAACGATGAAATACAGATTGCAAATATACTTCCAAAAAGCATGCAGCAATTCAATATCAATCCAACGCTTGCTGGCGTTGATTGTTGCATTGATGCTGGGCTTGTCTGCTCATTTTCCTTTATCGGCACAGCGAGGCAGTAAAATTACGACTGTTGTGATCGACCCCGGACATGGAGGTCGCGATCCGGGTGCAATAGGACGTAGAGCAAAGGAAAAGGACATTGTCCTTGAAGTGGCACTGAAAACAGGGGCTTATATTGAAAAGTATTTGCCGGACGTAAATGTTATTTATACCCGCACCCGGGATGAGTTTATTGAACTGCACAGGCGTGCCACCATTGCCAACCAAAACCAGGCTGATGTGTTTATATCAATCCATTGCAATGCTACACGTTCAGCAGGGGTGCATGGCTCCGAAACATTTGTTATGGGAGACCATCGAAGTCAGGCTAATTTGGAAGTAGCTCAGCTTGAAAATGCAGCCATATTGCTCGAGGACAATGCCGAAGAGGAATATGGAGGGTTCGATCCCAATAGTCCTGAAGCTTATATTGCATTTACACTTTATCAGAGTGAAAATAAAAACCAAAGTTTAAGGCTTGCACAAAAGGTACAGGAACAATTTACAACACGTGTTGGACGGCGCGACCGAAGTGTACAACAGGCAGGATTTTTGGTATTATACCGGACAACAATGCCAAGTATACTGGTTGAATTGGGCTTCCTTACCAATCCTGTCGAAGAAGAATTTCTCATGTCAGAGCAAGGAAAGGTATATATGGCATCTGCCTTGTTTAGGGCATTTCGTGATTATAAGGTAGAGTTTGAGCAGGAAAATGCGGTTCCTCTGCAAGCCCATGCTGACCAGCCATTAAAGCCTGAATCAATATCGGACAAGGTGTTGACAGCTGATGATAAAGCCACAGCAAGGCTTGTGCCATCTGAAAATGCAAAATCAACAGAATCACAGCCAACCGAATCGGCCAACCTTCCCGGACTGGTGTACCAGGTTCAGATTGCTACCAGTCCGCGCAATATACCTACTACTGATAAGCGATTTGCGAAAGCTCATCAACCAACTGTTTATTTTCATAACGGCGTGTATAAATATACATCAGGAAATTTTATTCTTCTGGCTGATGCCATTCAGCATCAATCATATATGCGAAAACAAGGCTTTAAAGATGCATTTGTCATCGCATTCTTTAATGGAGAACGCATTAGTATTGATAAGGCAAGAAGTTTAGAAAACCCCTGAACGAATCACCTGTTCCTGTGAGCCCTTAATATTCAATAATATGAGGATATCACTGGGAAAGTCCACGGCAAATGTGTATTTTTGCTAATATCAATATTCATTAATTTTTTTCACATGAAACTTACTGCTTTAATGTTGTTGTGCTTTTTCTTATTCTGTTTTTCCGGAAATGGTAGCGCACAACAGGAAACTTTTACGGCCACGCATATGTGGCAAATGCAAAGGGTATCTGCTTTGGATGTGTCCCCTGATGGGAATTTTGCTGTTTTTACGATCACCACTTATGATATCGAATCGGATGACTCATCCACAGATATATTTTTGCTTGATATCAACAATAGTGAAAAACGTCAGCTCACATTTACAGGCAAGGAAAGTAACCCGGTATGGAGTCCGGATGGAAATAAAATTGCTTTTATATCGAGGCGCGGAGAAGGACCGGGGCAAATATATGTGTTGCCGCTTGCCGGAGGTGAAGCAGAACCGGTAACCGATTTGCCTGTCGGTGTGTATGGCCTAAAGTGGTTCCCGGATGGGAATAGAATTGCCTTTGGCGCAAATATTCACCCTGAGTATGATGGTGATTTCAATAAACTGAAAGAGCTGATTGAGCAAAAGAAGAATTCGAAAGTAACAGCCAAAGCAACTGAGCACGTGATGTACCGCTTTTGGAGTCGGTGGCTGACCGATGGCATGTACTCACGGTTGTTCACTGTTGACTTGAAAACAAAGGAGGTTGTTGACCTGATGCCTCAAACAAATAATTATTTCAATATGATGGGAGGTGTTTCCTATGACATCTCACCTGATGGAAAAACCATCGCCCTGAGTATGAATAACACGCCCCCGCCATTTGAATCAATGAATTATGATATTTTTCTTCTGCCAACCGATGGTAGTGGCGAATCGAAGAACCTAACAGCCGAAAACGAAGCCGGCGACAGCAATCCGGTATTTAGTCCTGATGGGACAAAGCTGTTATATGGTAAGCAATCAATCTATCATTTCTATGCTGACAAGGTAGAAATGATGGTATATGATATGGCTACTGGTAAAAAAGAGAATATCACACACGAAATCGATTTGTCTTGTAGTGGATGGCAATGGTCAGCTGATGGCAAATCCATTTATTTCAATGCCGAGCATAAGGCCATGAATGCTTTGTTCAGTATACCGGCCGGTGGGGGTCAACATCTTATGGTTTATGGTGAAGGGACAAGTGGCAATATGCGGGTTTTAGACAGAAATACACTGATTTTTCTCAATCACGGACTGAATAAGCCGGCTGATATTTATACCATTGAAACCAATGGAAACAACCTAAAGCAGCTTACTAACCTGAATGATAATATATTATCAAAACTTAACCTGGGAAAGGTAGAAGATGTAACCTTTAAAGGTGCCAATAATGTTGATGTTCAAATGTTTATTGTGTATCCTCCCGGTTTTGACGAAAACAAAAAATATCCACTTGTTGTAATGATTCATGGCGGACCACATGGCACCTTTGGTGATTATTGGCACTATCGTTGGAATGCACATCTTTTTGCTGCACCGGGATATGTTGTTATTACACCTAATTTTCATGGTTCTACCAGCTTTGGGCAGGATTTTGCGATCTCCATTCACGGTGAACATGCTCCAAAGCCTTTTGAAGACATCATGAAAGCAACTGACTATATGATCGAAAAGGATTTCATCGATGAGAACCGAATGGCAGCGGCCGGAGGAAGTTATGGTGGTTATATGGTGAGCTGGATTGCAGGACATACCGACCGCTATGCTGCCCTGGTTAACCACGCAGGCGTTTACGATCTTCACTTGCAGTTTGCTTCTGATTATGCAGGTAACAGATCATACCAATACGGAGGTACCCCCTGGGAAAACTTCGACAAGCTAAATGAAAATAACCCGTCGCAATTTGCCCACAATTTTAAATCACCTATGCTGGTGATACATGGAGAGCTGGATTATCGGGTGCCGGTGGCACATGGGCTGCTTGTGTATGGTATATACAAAGGTAAAGGACTGGATGCCAGGCTGGTCTATTACCCGGATGAGAATCACTGGATACTTCGACCACAGAATTCAATTTATTGGTACAAAGAACTTCATGATTGGTTTGACCGCTACCTAAATAAAGAATAACTTTTATCAATTATGAGATTATTACTAACCTTAATAATTTAATTTATGGAAACAAATTTCAATTTGAATGAATTAATGGAACAGATCATGCCCATTTTAACCACCTATGGCCTTAGGTTGTTGATGGGAATTATTGTCCTGATCATCGGCTTATGGATCGTAGGCCGGATCACAAACGGACTGAAAAAATTAATGGAAAGCAGGGAAGTGGATCCTTCTCTTCGAGGATTCCTGAAAAGCATGGCCGGAATAATACTGAAAATTCTGGTAATCATCAGTGTCCTGAGCATGCTTGGCATACAAATGACATCCTTCATTGCCATACTTGCTGCAGCCGGTTTGGCCATTGGCATGGCATTATCGGGTACATTACAGAACTTTGCCGGTGGGGTTATGATCCTCTTATTCAAGCCATATAGAGCAGGTGATTTTATTGAAGCCCAGGGGTATATGGGCACTGTAGCTGAAATTCAGATTTTCAATACAATTTTGAATACACCTGATAATAAAGTGATCATTATTCCGAATGGGGGCCTGGCAACAGGAAGCTTGACCAACTTCTCAAAGAAAGAAACACGCCGTGTTGATTGGACATTTGGGATTGGATACGGCGACAGCTATCAAAAAGCGAAGCAGGTTATCATGAAGCTTATTGAAAGTGATGAGCGAATATTGAAGGATCCCGAACCTTTCATTGCACTTAAAGAGCTAAATGACAGCTCTGTGGATGTAGTTGTCAGGGCTTGGGTCAAGGCGACTGACTATTGGGGTGTTTATTTTGATATGAATGAAAAAATATATGAAACATTTGCTAAGGAGGGACTCAATATTCCGTTCCCACAAATGGATGTGCATTTGCATCAAACTAAATAATTTTGTTAAAAAAAGCCCGGCAATATTGCCGGGCTTTTTTTAACAAA
>RRYU01004801.1_pt1 | contig 11820 bp, 8 predicted proteins | sample 2162651 | NCBI WGS metagenome assembly RRYU01 (sample SAMN10267283, study PRJNA491782) | microbial mat metagenome | isolation source: biomat in the production well | place: Japan: Minami-Kanto gas field, natural gas well KTG3 | collected 2017-06 | reverse complement strand
TTTTTTCTCCGGCTCAGAACCATGAGTTTGCAGGCGTCCCTGGGCGAAACCGGGCGGTCTGCGATTCTGGTTTTCGGCAGGGTGTATCGAAAGTTTGAAAGACGCATGGCGAATGAGGCAATGGGTAATCGGAATACGGGAAAAATAAAGTGTTAATATATACCGTTTCCTCAGGAAAATACAAACCCTGACTGGTCGGGAGGCCGGGAATGAAAAAATGAAACAGGCCGTGACCCTACGGCCTGTTTCACGGCGTTCAGTATGTTCCGGATGCGGGAACGCCTTTCGCGACGGTTTTCTCGCGGCCGGCGATGCGCACGGTTTCTTTTTCATTTGGACTTTCGAGCAGCTCCACGGTGATGGTGTCACGGCTGATGGAAACGCCGTAGAGGCTCCGGCGGAAAAGCGTTTTCAGTTCGAGTGAGCGCCAGTGTTCAGGAAGATTCGGATGGATGTTGAGCAGGTTGCCGTCAAAGGATATTCCGGCGAAATAGCGCACGGTGACATCTATCGTGCCTCCCATGACGCCGCAGTGAATACCCTCTTGCGTCGTGCCGCCCTGTGTATCCTTCAGGTCGCTTTTCAGGGATTCCTCGAACCATTTCCAGGCGGTTTCGTGCCCGTCGTGCAGGTAGCTCGAAATAATCGCGTGTACGACTTTGCTGAGTGTCGAACCGTGACTGGTGCGGGGCTCGTAGTAGCTGTAGTTTTCCCTGATCATGCGGATCGGATCGTCAACCGGATGGCCGTTCCGCTCCAGAACCTGCTGTACCTCGACTGGCGAGAGCGCATAGAACGTCATCAGCACGTCCGCCTGCTTCGCGACTTTGTAGTTATCGGGGGTATCGCCCTCGGCCTTGAGTATCCTGTCCATGCGGTGGATGTTGCCATACTTCTTTCTGTACGCTTCCCAGTCGAGTTCCCTGAGGGACATGTAGCCGTCGAACTGCTCGAGGATGCCTTCCTCGGTGACGATGATGTGCATGTTCGAACAGATCTTACGCCATTCCTCGATTTCATCGAATCCGAGATTGATCTTCGTAACCAGCCAGTCCATCGCGGACGGGTCGAGCGACTGGGCGAGCTCGACAGATTTTTCGAGGAGCCAGGCGACCATGATATTCGTGTAGGCGTTGTCCCTGAGGCCGTCGCGGCTGCTGCCGGGCAGTTTTTCGTGGAATTCGTCCGGACCCATGACCCCTTCGATATGGTATTTCCCGCTGTCCGGCTTGTGCTTTGCGATGCTTGCCCAGAATCGGGCTATCTCGAACATCATTTCGGCGCCGTACTGCTGCAGGAACCCTGTGTCGTCCGTGTCGTGAACATATTTCCAGGTATTGTAGAACACGGCTATTGAGACATGCCGCTGATTCCTGCTCAGGTCGGGTCCCCAGGTGGCACTCTGCGGATTGTAATGTACGATCTGGGTTTCCTCGCCGCCGCCGTCTGCCGTCTGCCAGGGGAACATCGCACCCTTGTGGCCGTTTTCCCTCGCGTAATCCCTTGCCGCGCAGAGACGGTTGTAGCGGTACATCAGCAGGGCCCTGGCGATCTCGGGGAAGTGCAGCGTGAAGAACGGCATGATGTAGATCTCGTCCCAGAAAATGTGACCCCGGTAGGCTTCACCGTTGAGGCCGCGCGCCGGCATGCCTGCGTCCAGGGCGCTGTTATGCGGCGAGGCCGTGCCCATGAGATGGTAGATATGGAACCGAAGCGCTTTCTGGCTGAAGCGGTCGCCGTCGATCAGGATATCCGCGCGTTTCCAGATGCCTTTCCAGGCGTTTTGATGTTTTTCGAGCAGTTCTGCAAAATTTCCGGAAGCGGCTATAGCCAGTTCACCGGCTTCGACGGGGTTTTCGTTGTCGCTGTCGAGCGAGGTATGAATCGCGACGATTTTATCGATCGTGCACTCCTCACCGGATTTCAGCTTGACCTTGAACAGTTCCGCCGTATAGCGTTGCGAATCGACGACGCTCTTTTCTGCTCCGGCCGGTTTGCCGGAGACCGAAGCCTCGGTTTTCGCGTGCGTGACGATCTGGTAGCCGGATTCGCTGGTCCGCACATGGAGAAAGATCCCGTTCCGGCTTTCTCCGCCGTCGACGTGCCGGAGATGATCCGAGGCGAGGGCGCTGTAGCGTGCGACCCCCCTGTTTTCGATCTGCCCGTCTATCGCTGAGCGGAACTCGACTTCACCGGAATAGTTGATCGGCGTGAAACGGAACCGCAGGGCGCAAAGGTGCGGGTTGTCCATGCTGGCCATGCGGCTGCTGGCTATGCGGCTGATTCTGCCGAGATTGTCCTGGATGACGATCTCGCGGCTCATGACCGCACGCCGGATATCGAGGTTCTGCCGGTAACTCAGGATGTTTTGTTCGAACGGGTCGATAAAATCCCCGCCGCGGATCCTGAATTCCAGCGGCAGCCAGTTGGGGCAATTGACGAAGTCGTTGTTCATGATGGTCTGACCGTGCACTTCTGACGGGAGCTTGTTGAACACTCCCGCCAGGTAGGTGCCTGGATAGTGGTGTTCGCAAGCCCTGGAGCCTTCATAGGCCCCTCTCGTGCCGAGATAGCCGTTGCCGACCGCCGTGAGCGTTTCGCGAAGCTTTTCTCCCGCCGGGTCGAACGCCGCGTAGGTCAGGTTCCAGCCGTCGTCGTCGAGCCCTTCGGCGAACCACGCCTCGACTTCGTCCACGGTGATTTCTCCGAGATCGCGAACCACGATATCGGCGCCGTTTTCCTTCAGCCTGACGCCTTCGATTTCCCTTGCGATGCCCAGAACCAGGCCGAAATTGCCCCCTGCACCAGCCTGTACGCCAGAAATGGCGTCCTCGACCACCACGCAGTCATGCGGATGAAGCCCGAGGTTGGACGCCGCCGTGGTGAAGATGTCCGGGTTCGGTTTGCCTTTCAGGCCCATTTCGATGGAGACTTCGCCGTCGACCCTGGTTTCGAAGAGATCCTCGAGTTTCGCGAGTTCGAGTATAAGCTTGCAGTTGCGGCTTGAAGAGGCTACGCCGGTGCGGATGCCCCTCGAGCGGAGTTCCCTGATGAAATCCACTGAACTCTGGAACACCTCCGGGCCTTCCTCGACGAGAATTTTCGTGAACACCTCGTTCTTGCGGTTGCCGAGGCCACAGACGGTAGGCATTTCGGCTGCGTCGTCAAGTTCGCCGAAAGGCAGTTCGATATCCCTTGATTCAAGAAAGCTTTGCACGCCCTGCATGCGCGGTTTGCCGTCGACGTAGTTGAGGTAGTCCGAAACGGGATCGAACGCTATGAAGGGTTCGTTGTTGGCTACGGCGTATTCCTTGAGGAAGGTGTTGAACATGGACTCCCAGGCGAGGCTGTGAATTCTTGCCGTGCCGGTGATGACACCGTCCAGATCGAAAATGACACCTTTTAGCATAGTGGTATTGTTATTTAAACCTTTTTTCGTGTTGAGAAATATCCGGGGGCCGGGCGGATCAGAGCGACAGCAGGCCCAGCATGGTCAGGAGGATGTCGGGGGAAGGCACGATCATGCTCTGCGGGCAGATGCTTTTGACCCTTTTTTCCAGTTTTTTGTCCTTCGTCACGAAAATCGCCCATACGTCCCCGCAGATTTCCATGGCTTTCTCCAGCATGGGAATGTCCGAGGAGGTATCGCCGCAGACCAGATTCGGCCCTTCGGGCGTTTTTATGCCGAGTGACCGGCAGATGAATTCGAGTCCGTCCCCCTTGTCAAAGTCTTTCAGCGAGTCGTGCCCATCGGTGTCGATGGTGAGGATGATCTCGATGTCCAGGCCGGTATCCTCGATGCGGAAAATTCTTTTTTCGGGATCGATTTCGCGAACGATGCCTTTGACTTTTTCGAGGAATGCCGACGATTCGTCCGCGTTGATGGAGTGGGTGATGTCCTGGCGGGCGACGGTCGTCTGTCCGAACTTGAGCTGAAGCGCTGAACCGATGAAGTTGAACTTTTCGAAATTCGGATTTTCGAGAAGCAGCCGCAGCCGGTCGTTGAGGAGCTGTATCCGCTGCTGTTTCTCTTCGTCGATGGGATAGGTGTGAAACGCGCCGTCCGGTGAGATGAACTCGCGGCCCTTTGATCCGGCGTAGTAGAAAATGTCCTCCGGATTTATCGAAACGTTGAGAATGCCGAAGTCCCTCAGCGGAGCGGAGGTGATGAATATCGGAAAGTTGCAGCAGTTCTTGGCGAAGCGGGAAAGGAAGACGGCGTTGTATATCGGTTGTATCGAGGAGCGGTAACGCCCGCAGTAGTTGTTCGTCGTGCCGTCACGGTCGGTGATGAAGGCGTTGAATCGCTTGCCCCGAAGCATCGCTATGCCTTCGTTGAGATGGCTTCTGAAATTCGGTATGAACTTGCCGAGATAGTTGATAAAATGATCTTCTCCGTACTCCAGATAGTAGATGTCTTTTCTCAGCTCCCTGATTTCATAGGTCAAATCGACCTCGATCTGCTTTTTTCCGTCAAGGCTCAGCACCCGCTGACCGGTGTAATCGTCGATATGGATGGTTTCAAGCGAATAGAGGGCGTTTTTCAGGGATTCGATGCATTGCTGCCCGACAACTCTTCGCTTCATGATGTTGCGTACGAGCGGCTCGCGAAGGTCGCGTGTTTCGGATTTCAGCCGGTAGAGTTCCTTGAGTGTCCGTATGTCCTGGAGCGAGATGGGATTCGTGCAGGTTTCGAGCTTACGGTCTTTCAGAATCTGGTTCTGCATGTCGACGTCGGGGAGCTTTTTCAATAACGGAATATCCATCAATCTAACAAAAGAAACGGTATGCGAACCGTGTTTTTTCCAAAATTTAACGATGGGCCCTGCTTTCGGGAACGGGTTCCCCATTGCACGCGGCCATGAGTTTTTGCCAGATTTTTCTATGAATCCTTTCAGGCGGTTCGGAAGCGTCAAGCATGACGAAGCGTGTTTTTTCCCGTTTCGCGAGTTCCAGGTAGCCATTCCTGACGCGACGGTAGAAATCCAGTCCGGAGCGCTCCATACGGTCGAGTTCGCTCTCCTCGAATGCCAGCGGGATGGACTTTTCGGAAAATTTCCTGATCAGCGCGTCCTCTGGGGAGAGGTCAAGAAAGAACGTGCGGTCAGGTTTCAGGCCGAACGTGGCGATGTCGTTGATCCTTTGCAGCATTTCCCGGTCAAGCCCGCGGCCGTATCCCTGATAGGCGGTCGTCGAGTCGTGGAACCGGTCGACGATAACCACTTTTTTCGCTGCAAGTGCCGGTCGTATCACCTGCTGCACCAGTTCCGCCCTGCTGGCCGAGAACAGCAGGAGTTCGCCGACCGGAGTGATCTCGTTTTTGCTTTCCAGAAGGATCTCCCGGATTTTTTCCGCCACATCGGTCCCTCCCGGTTCCCGTATCGTCAGGACTTCCCGGCCGCTTTCCGTCAACGCCTTTCTGAGTTTTTTTACCTGTGTCGACTTGCCCGCGCCGTCGATGCCCTCGAATGTTATGAGCATGGTGGATGCTGTTTCTTTTCGTTCGTGAGAAAACCGGTCACTATCTCGCTGAATAATTCCGGGTATTCAAGCATGGGGGAGTGGCCGCAGTTTTCAAAGACATACAGTTCGGAGCCCGGTATCTCCTCATGGGCGGTGCCGGCGACCGAAGGTGAAATATACTGATCGTGATCGCCCCATAAAATCATTACGGGCACGTCGAGCGTGTGGAGGCGTTTTCTGAGGCCAGTGTGCGCCAGGTCGAGCAGTCGGTAATGCCTGTTGAGAGCCATTACGGTGTCGATGGCATCGCGATTTCGGGCTACCCGCAGGTTTTTTGCGAAAGAGGCCTTGTCGACGGTTTCCGGATAACGGAAGCTTGCGCTGAACACTTTCGTGGCCACCGTTTCAGTGGTCATGATGCGTTTGAGGAGTTGCCGGATTCCCGGCCAACTGATCGTTCTCACCCATCCCGGAAGTTCGGTGAAGCCGTCGGTGTTGCTCAGCACAAGTTTGTCGAACGAGCCGGGGTGGAGCAGTTCGGCGGCCAGGAGGTATTTGCCGCCCATCGAATGGCCGAGGCCGTATCTGGGCAAACCGCTGTTTCCGGCGGTTTTTTCCATGAATTCCCGTATCAGCGAACCGTACAGCTCCAGGGAGTAGGTTGCCGTCCTCGGTTTGTCGGACTGGCCGAAACCCAGCAGGTCAAGGGCGAGTACGCGAAAAGGTTTCGAGAGGATCGGAAGGGCCTGCTCGAAAATATCGAGAGAGCAGGACAGTCCGTGGAGCAGCAGCAGCGAGGGCTTTTCGTCTCCGGTATCGATATACCGGTGCCTGTGGCCCCGCAGGGTGATGAAGGAATCCTCGTGCGGCATGTGAACGGTTTTGAGCGGGACGTCCTGCGGCGGGAAGCGCGGATGGACGCGTGTTGAGAAACTCAACATTGAATTCCTGTAAAAACGTTCCCGCTGGGAGGATTCTCCATCCTCGCAAGGGATATATGAGCGAATTACGTTTTCATTACTGTATATTGCTTGCAGGAAGAACCGGTTCTCAACAAAATTCCGGACAAAATGAGAACACTCCTTGCGGTATCCGTGATGGTCTCGGGATTGTTCCTCGTCAGCGGTTGCAGGGTATCGAGAGACCTGGCCTCAGAGGCCGTGGGATTGAACATGGCCGTTGAAGAGACCGAGAACAAGCTCCTCCTGCTCAATATCGTCAGGGCGAGCCGGCATCAGCCAATGTATTTCACCGGGTTCAGCAAACTGTCCGGAAGCAGCGGCGTCACCGAGGGTTCGCTCGGTCTCGCCATTCCGTTCGGCGCCGACGCGACCAGGGCCTATTCCGTCAGCCCCGGTCTGAAGCTCGGCCCCAATGTCAATTACGATATCGGCATTCTGCAGACGCACGAGTTCATGCGCGGTATTCTCATGCCCCTGGCCCCGGAGACCGTCAAGTACTATTGGGATCAGGGATGGCCGAAAAAACTGCTGCTCCATCTGTTCGTCGAGGAGATCGCGGTCATGGAGCGCAAAAATAACGAAGACCGTGTTACCCGCAGATTCAGCAACGCGCCCGACACGGGCGATTCCGACGGGCTTGTCGAATTCAACAACTTCACTGCGGAGATCGACCGGCTTGTCGATACGTGCGAGGTGCAACTGCTTTACAGGGATGTGCCGGCCAGGGAGGCCGTCAATGATGGCGGTACGGCGAAGATGCCCGGATCGGTGGTGTTCAGTACGAAGCAGGAGTGCAGAGAGTCTTCCGCCAAAGGATACAGTCTGAAATTTCAGTCGGAGTCGGCAGGCGCCCGCGAAGAGGAGGGGCCGTTTGCCGTGGTGTATCTGCGTTCACCGCAATCGGTCATCTACTATCTCGGTGAGATCGTACGGGCTCAAACAAAGGGTGGGATTCCTGTTGGTGAATATCCCGCATGGCCGTTTTTTTACAAAAACGGAAAAGACAGGGAGAACGACAGGAAAAGACCCATCATCTATGTGACGAAAGCCCGAAAGCGGAACCGAAGGGATGCGTACGTAAGTATTCGCTACGATGGAGAGACCTATGTTATACCGAAGCGGATATCCGAAACGGAGAGCAATGATCGTTCCATGCAGACACTGGCACTGGTCATGCAACTGATCGGTCAGTACAAATTCAGCGAAGACCTTCCAACGACACCGGCGCTGCGAATCATCGGCAACTGAGGTGACCGGAACAGTCGAAAGCACAGGGTGACGCGAAAATCCGGGAGAACAGAAAAAATCCCTGTGCTGGCCGGCAGAACGGATTATTCCGCGAAAGGTTAACGAACCTGCCCCCAAAAGTGAACGTTTATTGCTTACGCTCTGAAAATAGACAACAATTCCGTCGAATAACCCCAGCGAGCGAGCCGAGAGCAGGACGAACGGAGCACATGAACCGTAATGCACTCGATGTACCCGAGGATTCAGAGCACCGTTCAACGCAGCTATCAGCTTGCAGAGCAGGTTAATCGGCGGAATTCAGTGGGGTTGCCCCGTGGGTCTTATGAGTATCTGGTTCACGTCCACATGCTCCGGCTGGTTCAGCGCGTACATCACGCCGCTCGCTATGTCCTCCGGCTTCAGTTCGGGCGTTCCCGGTTTGGGAACCTGCCCCCAGAAGGGCGTATCGACGACGCCCGGCTCGATGAGCGTGACCCGAATGCCGGTGCCGACCATCTCGTTCCGGACGGCCTGCGCGATACCGGTGACCGCCCATTTTGTCGCTGAATAGAGGTTGCGGATAGAGGTGATGCGGCCCACGACCGATCCGGTTATGATGAAATGACCGCGGGTTTTCACCAGTTCAGGCAGCGTGAGCCGCGCGGTCGCGGCGGATCCGTAGACGTTGGTGAGCACCATGTCACGCCATTCGTCCGGTTTGTCGGTTCCGCCGTAGAAAGGCGATCCCTTCGAAAAACCTGCGTTGGCGAAGACCGCGTCGAGTCTGCCGAAACGTTCGAGGGCGAGCTGGATCATGCGTTGCTGCGCGGTCCAGTCCGAAACGTCGCAGGTTACGGCAAACGCCTTGTCGGCTCCGATTTCATTCGCGAGAGCTTCGATGCGTGACGTCGTTCGGGCGGCCAGGACGACCTTCCAGCCTTCGGCGGCGGCCATTTTCGCGGTCGCTGCGCCTATGCCAGTCGAGGCTCCGGTGATAAGAAAGACTTTTTCCATGGATGCTTTTCGTGGGCGTTGGATACAACAGGTTTCGTCCGCATGTTAGCGGTTTCAATCCTTCCCTGCAAGCGCCGTGTCGCTGTTTCGCGATGTATGTCGTTGTTATTCCAATGAATTTTCTTGGCTTCCGCGATGTTATGGACTGGAAACAGGTTGTGTCTTCCATTATCCGGCTTCGGGTCGTTTTCCGGTGCCGAAACTGACAGTTGATCATGCGAAATTATGTAAACGACGTTTCACTGGTTTTCGGCGGCGCGGCAGGTCAGGGCGTACAAACCATAGCCGATGCCGTGGTCACGGTTCTCAAGCAGGGCGGTTACCATGTGTTCGCCTGCACTGAATTCATGTCCCGCATTCGAGGCGGCAGCAATTCCACCGAGGTCAGGGTGACTTCAAAAAAACGCAGTGCATACGTTCGGCGTATCGATTTCCTGTTCGCTCTCAATGCGGAGGTCGCAGGGCATCTTCGGGAAAGAATCGACGGCAAAACCCTGGTTTTCGCTGAAAAGGAAGAGGCGGATGAGGAAGAAGACTTTCCCGGTCGTCGCATTGAAACTCCTTTTTCGAGATTTGCGGAGGAAGCAGGCAAGCCGATATACTCCAATACGGTCGCCGTCGGAGTCGTGCTCGGCATCATGGATGTTGCGCTCGACGGTTTTCTCGACTATCTCGGGAAGCTGTTTTCTCCGAAGGGTGAAGACGTGGTCGAAAGCAACAGGAAGGCCGCGATGCTCGGATACCGTTTCGGGAAAGAAATCGCCGAGAAGGAAGGCATACGCGTCGAAATAGATCGGGACCCAAGCGGCGGCGGTTCGCTGCTTGTCGACGGCAATACGGCCATGGGTATCGGTTCGGTAGCAGCGGGATGCTCGTTCGTCTCTTCCTATCCGATGTCGCCCGGAACCGGCCTTCTGACTTTTCTCGCGGGAAAGTCAGGCGAGTTCGATCTCATCGTCGATCAGGCTGAAGACGAGATCGCGGCGATCAACGCAGCGCTCGGTGCCTCCTATGCCGGAGCTCGCGCCCTGGTGACAACTTCCGGCGGCGGCTTCGCGCTGATGGAGGAGGGCGTAAGTCTCGCCGGCGCAACGGAAACGCCCGTAGTGGTCCATATCGGCCAGAGGCCCGGGCCGGCGACGGGACTTCCCACGCGCATGGAACAGTCGGATCTCGACCTCGTGCTTCATGCCGGCCACGGGGACTTCTCACGCGTCGTTTTCGCTCCAGGATCGTTCGCGCAGGCCGTTGAAATCATGCAGCGTGCATTCGATCTTGCCGAACGGTTCCAGACGACGGTATTCGTGCTGACCGACCAGTATTTTCTCGATTCGGTCGAGACGATCGAAGAGGCGACTATCGTTCGTCTCCCTGTGGAACGGCATATCGTCAAGACCGGGGAGCAGTACCGCCGTTACGCCTTTACCGGCGACGGCGTTTCGCCGCGTGGGGTACCGGGATTCGGCGACGGCATCGTCAAGGTCGATTCACACGAACACGACGAGAGCGGGCATCTGACGGAAAATTTCCATATCAGGAAACTGATGGTCGAGAAACGGCTGCGGCGCCTGGATGAGCTTGCCGGGGAGTCGCTCATGCCCGAATTTCTCGGGGCCGGCAAAAGTGCGGGAACGCTCGTGATTTCGTGGGGCTCGAACAGGGGCGTGCTGGAGGAGGCGCTTGAACTGTCAGGGCGCAATGATGTCGCCGGGCTCCATTTTTCGCAGCTCTATCCCCTGAAGTCCGACGTGCGGAAACTGCTTGACGGAAAGACGCTGCATGTGCTCGAAAACAACGCCACGGGACAGTTCGCCGATCTCCTTCGCCGTGAGTTCGGCTGCACGGTTTCGGGAAGAATACTCAAGGCGACCGGCGAGCCGTTCTCGCTGGAAGAGGTCGTCGAAGCGCTCAAGGAGGTGTGACATGAAGAATGGAAATGCCAGAAAAGGGGAGAATCCCTTCGATATGCCGGGAAAAGAGATGGGCTGGTGCCCCGGCTGTGGAAACTACCGGTTGCTCGACGCCCTCAAGGCCGCCCTCGCCGAACTCGGCATAGACAGACGGAATCTCGTGATCGTTTCGGGTATCGGCCAGGGGGCCAAGACTCCCCAGTACGTCAACGCCCACATGTTCAACGGTCTTCACGGCCGGGCGCTTCCGGCCGCTCTCGGAGTGAAGCTCTCGAACCGCAACCTGGTCGTTATCGCCGAGTCAGGCGACGGCTGCATGTACGGCGAGGGAGGCAACCACTTCCTGCACGCCATCCGGCGCAACTACGACGTCACGGTGATCGTGCACGATAACATGGTCTACGGGCTGACCAAGGGCCAGGCCTCGCCGACCTCACAGAAGGGCATGAAAACTCCCGTGCAGGTCAACGGCGTGATGCTCGAACCGTTCAATCCGCTCGCCGTTTCCCTCGCGCTCGACGCGCCTTTCATCGCCAGGGCGAGCGCCGGCGACGGGGAGGAGACGAAGGAGATCATCAAGCAGGCGATCGTCTTTCCCGGTCTTGCCGTGGTGGACGTCTTCCAGCCTTGCGTGGTGTTCAACAAGCTGAACACCTACCAGTGGTTCAAGGAGAATACCTACTACCTGCCGGACGACTACGATCCGTCCGACCGCCAGCGGGCTTTCGCGAAAGCCCTCGAGACAGAGAAGCTGCCGCTCGGCGTGCTCTACCGCAGGGAGGGCCGCAAGGTCTACGAAGACCTCCTCGGCATCGGCGACACCCCGGCTTACGAACACAAGGTCGACGAAGATGCGTTTCAGCGGATGCTCGACGGGTACCGATGAAGCGATGAAGACATGGTGACGCACCCGCACAGCAGGGCGAATCGGTGATCACGATGATGCCGTTTCTCAGCTTCGGTTGGTCCGGATGGCGCGCCAGGTGGTGAGCCAGAGTCCTCCCAGGCCGAGGAGGAGGGCCAGGAAGCCGGCGAGCCATCCGACGAACGGCACGATCCCGAGGAACCAGACGGCGGCCGCGCCGAGGATGAAGGGAGTGTAGAAGGCGGCCGGAGCCGCGCCGCCGAGTTTCATGGCGAGCTTGCGGCCCAGCCAGAGGGCGCTGTAGATCTGGCCGGTGAGCAGGGCCGCGAGGTAGAGCAGTCCGGCGAGAAGTCCCGTCGGGACGCCGACGAGCGTCATG
>RRYU01008083.1_pt1 | contig 11823 bp, 8 predicted proteins | sample 2162651 | NCBI WGS metagenome assembly RRYU01 (sample SAMN10267283, study PRJNA491782) | microbial mat metagenome | isolation source: biomat in the production well | place: Japan: Minami-Kanto gas field, natural gas well KTG3 | collected 2017-06 | reverse complement strand
CCGCCTTTGCTGGTATCGAGCGCGAACTGGAACAGGCGGCCGCGATTGATGGCGCCAGCCCTTGGCAGGTCTTTCGCTATATGACGCTGCCGCTCGCCTGGCCCATCCTGCTGGGTGGTTTGGTGATGAGTTGGGCGCGGGCGCTCGGTGAGTTTGGCGCCACGATCATCTTTGCAGGCAATTTTCCGGGGCGGACGCAAACCATGCCCCTCGCCATCTACTTGGGGTTTGAACTCGATCTTAATCTGGCGTTGACCCTGGCCCTGATCATGCTGGTGGTCTCGTTTGGGGTTCTCTGGCTGGTCAAGGCGATCTTGCGTCAGCGCGTGTAGTTCGTAGCTCTCACAAGGGAGGTTCGTATGTTCCAACGGTGCACCCTGTCTGTGCTCATGGCCCTGCTCGCCCTGCTGCTGAGTGGCTGTGGTCAAGCCGCAACGCCTGCTTCTAGCCCGACTGCGGCGGCTCCCGCAATTACCCTGCATGTCTTTGCAGCCGCCTCGCTTACCGATGCCTTTCAGGAGCTTGGTACGGCATTTGAAGCCGCTAATCCCGGTGTCACGGTGGTCTACAACTTTGCCGGATCGCAACAACTGGCCACCCAGATCAACGAGGGGGCACCTGCGGATGTCTTTGCCTCGGCGAACCGCAAGCAGATGGATGTGGTGATTGATGGGGGGATGGTCAGTAGCGAGCAGGTACAGAATTTTGCCCAGAACCAGTTGGTGCTGATTCTGCCGCAGGAGAATCCAGCCGCTTTGCAGACTCTAGCCGATCTGGCCAAGCCGGGGCTGAAGTTGGTTCTCGCCGATAAGGCGGTGCCGGTTGGGCAGTATACGTTCGATTTCCTTACCAAGGCGAGCGAATTGCCCGAATATGGTGCAACCTATGCGGAGGCCGTGTTGGCCAATGTGGTCTCGTATGAGGATGATGTACGCACCGTACTGACCAAGGTGCGGTTGGGCGAGGCTGATGCCGGGGTTGTCTATAGTACTGATGCAGCTCTAGCGGTTGATGAATTGGTGCAGATTGGCATTCCTGAGGCGATCAACTCGATTGCAACCTACCCGATTGCGCCGCTGTCCAAGAGTGCGCATCCCGAAGAGGCACAGGCGTTTGTGGCGTTTGTGTGTTCGGCGGAAGGTCAGGCCATTCTGAATAGGTATGGGTTTCTTTCAAACTGAAGCCGCACACGTCTCCAACCAGGCCAACATCGTCTCGATCTGGTTGTGGCGAAATTCGTGGATGAGATCGTGCTCATCACGTACTGGCAGTGCCGCCAGCCAATCCCGGCAGACCCCCTGCTGGGCCGCGATTAGACGTTGGGCCACCTCGCGCCCGGCTTGCTGGGCAAAGTAGAGCTTGATCGGGAACTCGCGCTGAAAGTCGCGCCCGGACATGACGGGGTTATTCGCCCATGTCTGGTAGCACGCTCTTCCCTGTGGGGTGAGTTGGAAGATCTTGCGTGGGGGGCGGTTGGTTTGTTCTTCTATGTGGCTGCTCAGGTAGCCCTCCTCTTCGAGCCGGATGAGTTCGGCATAGAGTTGATTCTGCTTCAATCCCCATGCTAATCCCAATGCTTCGGTTGCCTGCACGCGCTGGTAGATCGCGTAGCCATGCACGGGCGCTTGGGCGACAAAACCGAGTAGACCGAGTTCAAAGGTGAGGGGTTGTTTTTGCATTGGCATCGGCTATAATCCTTTTGGTGGCTTCGACAAGCTCAGCCACCGTACCGCTGGCTGAGCTTGTCGAAGCCATGCGGGGTAAGGAACGCAACCATGAGTCCACGGCGTCAAGCTCCTCTCACCATAGAACATGCCATCCTGGGCTTCTTGCAGGAGCGCCCGCTGCATGCCTATGCGCTGCACCAAGAACTGAGTGCGCCGGATGCGCTGGGGCAGATCTGGTATGTCAAGTTGAGCCACTTCTATGCCCTCGTCAACAAGTTGATCCAGGCTGGGTATCTGTTGAGCGAGGATGACCTGCACGAATCTCCTCCCCGTAAGCTGTTGCGTATCACCAATGCTGGCCGCACCGCCTTCGCCGAGTGGCTGCGTGGCCCTGTCACTGACCCCGATCAGTTGCGGATCGATCTGCTCGCACGCCTCTACTTTGCCCAACAAACCGGGCCAGAGGCTGTCCAGCACCTTCTCACCAACCAGCGGGCTGTCGTGCGGGCGTGGCGCGATCACCTGCGCCGCCAACTCGTCCAACGCGCACATCAACCCGATGCTGGCCTCTTCCTCCAACTGCGCGTGCGCCAGATGGAGAGCCTCTTGCGCTGGCTCGATCATCCCTTTGCTCCCCTGCACGATCCCGCACCTGTCACCTATAGTATCGCTGTGGTCGCTGATAGCCAACAACCCGATTTGGCAGCCGCGTTTGTGGACTATGTGCGCTCGCCGTTGGGGCAAGCCCGCTTGGTCAATGCTGGCTTCGCTACTGTCCCGGCCTTGCCGAGTGAAGCCCCGGCCATGCTGGATGCACCGCCAACTCCGTCGCGGAGCCTGCACATCTTCGCTGCTGCCTCGCTCTCTAGCGCCTTTCACACCATCGCCGCCGACTTCACGGCGCACCATGCCGGGGTGGATCTGCGCTTCACTTTTGGTGGCTCCTACCACCTGAGTGCCCAACTCAACTGTGGGGCAACAGCCGATGTCTTTGCCCCTGCCCATCGCCAAGCAATGGATCTGGTTGTTCATTCTGGACGTGTCTGGCCGGAGAGTGTCTACCCCTTCGCCTCAAACCAGTTGGTGTTAGTCAGTTCGCCCACTGCCCCGGTACAACTACGTCAGCCTGAAGATTTGACTCGTCCCGGTCTGCGCCTCGCGTTTGGCTCCGATCAGACTGCTGTTGGCCAGTATACCCGCGATCTGCTGCACCAACTTGCGGAACGTGGCATGCTTGGGATCGCTGGCCAAGCCGCTGTTCTGCGTAATGTGGTCTGCTATGCTGCCAGCGCCACCGAGGTTGTTGCCTGTATTACCCGTGGTGACGCTGATGCCGGGATTGTCTTTGCATCGGATAGCAAGCAGATGGGTGATCTGCTTCAGGTGCCGATCTTGTGAGCCAGACGTACCTCTTCCGGGCAATGCTGGCATGGGTAGTTGGGATCGCCCACCTCTACCTGGATCGTCACATGTTCGATGCCAAACGTGTCGTGCAGGTGGCTGCGTACCCGCGAGAGGAGCGCATCACCCATGATCTGCGCTTCCACCACGAGATGTACGGTCAGGGCAGGCTCGGTGGTACTGAGCGCCCAGATGTGCAGATCATGCACCTCGCGCACTCCGGGTAGTTCGTTCAGATAGCTGCGCACGGCCAATGGATCAACCGAGGCCGGTACGCCATCCAGCGCCAGATCGACCGAATCCCGTGCCAAGCCCCATGTGCCCCAGCCGATTACCACCACGATGATCAGGCTCACCAGCGGGTCTATCCAGGCCCAGCCAGTGAACATAATCAGCAGGCCAGCCACGACCACCCCCAGCGAGATGAGCGCGTCCGCAACCATGTGCAGAAATGCCCCCCGGATGTTGAGATCCTCTTTGTTGCCGCGTGCAAAGAGCCACGCCGTCACGGCATTGATCACAATCCCGATCCCCGCTACGATCACCAGGGTCATGCCGGGTACGTCATCAGGGTGGAAGAGGCGCTGGAGAGCTTCCCATGCAATCCCACCGATGGCGATCAGCAGCAGGGCTGCATTGGCCAACGCGGCCAGAATGGTAGATCGGCGTAGCCCATAGGTGTGGTGTACTGTGGGGAGGCGACGTGAGAGTGCTAGTGCGCCCCAGGCCAAGAGCAACCCCAAGACATCGCTCAGGTTGTGCCATGCGTCGCTCAGCAACGCCAACGATCCGGCGACAATACCGAACCCAAATTCGATCACGACAAAGGTCATGTTCAGTCCTACCCCAATCGCAAAGGCGCGATCAAAGTGGGTAGGGGCGTGGTGGTGGTGGTGATGTCCGTGACCATGATCATGGTGATGCCCCATGAAGTGTTGTCCTTTCGTTTCCCTAGATACTACCACAAAGAAAATGGTACAATAGTTTCTATGCAAGACCAAACCCTCAGCCCAGATGATACCCTGGCCACTGCTGCTGAACATTGGGCAGCGCGCCTACAGAGTGCTGGCCTCGATCCCGATGAGGACGAGGCTGATCTTGATGCCGATGAGTTGCGCCTGCGCGATGCGCAGCGTCACCTTGCCCGCCGCACCATCGAGACCTACATGGTAGCGATCAATCTCTTCATCCGTTGGGCGGAGCGCCATGGGCGGAGCCGCCTCGGTGATCTCTGTCTGGACGATCTCACCACCTATGCCCGCAGTCTGCGCCGCCGCAACTACGATCTCTCCCAACGTGCTCAGCAGGCCCAGGCTGCAGGTGAACAGGTCGAACGCCTCTCGGCACGCACCATTCATGGCTATGTGCGGCCCTTGGTGGGCTTTCTGGCGCTGATCGACTCCTACGGGGCACTCAATTTTCGTGTCGCTGCTATCCAGGACGAGATCAAGCGCGTGTTGCCCCGTCTGCCAGAGCCGGTTGCCCCTACGCCGCCCGATCTGCGCCGCCTCGTCACCTACTATGACCGCCCGCGTAGCCCGGATAATGATCGTACCGAGCGGCTCTTTCTCATTCGGCTGCGCAACGCTGCCCTCTTACACCTGCTCTTCTCTTCTGGCGCACGTATCTCCGAGTGCTTGGGGCTGGATGTGGGTGATGTGTGCCGAGATCGCAAGATCTTGCAGCAGGCGACAATCTATGGCAAGGGGCGCAAAGAGGGGCGACTCTTCATCCGGCGGGCGGCTGAGCGTGCATTGCATCGCTATTTAGAAGCCCGCAACTGGCCTCCCGCCACCACCGCCCTCTTCGAGTCGCTGGATCGACGTACCGCTGGTGCCCGTCTTACCCGCACAACCGGGTGGCGGGTGGTTCATCACGCCGCCCAGGTGCTCGCCGAACAGTTGGCTCTCGAAGGTAAGGTGGATGAGGCCGCCCTGCTGCGCACCACCTCTCCCCACACCTTCCGCCACTTTGTTGGCTACCACCTGCTCAACGAAGGCGTCGCCCTGGCTGAGGTCTCCCAGATCCTGCGCCACCATAGTGTCGAAGTTACCCGCAGCTACTACGCCGCCTACCGTGATGTCCAGTTACAAGAAGTCCATGACCAGTTTAGTGCCGATCCATGGGAGGAAGTATGACCCCTGCGCGTCTTGATCGCCTGACCCAAGCTCTCCAGCGCCATGGCGTGGCGGGCTTGGTACTGATGCCCGCCGCTAATCTCACCTACCTGAGCGGCCTGACCTTCCACCCCGGCAGGCGCCTCACCCTGGCGCTCATTCCGGCTACTGGCGCGGCCTGCATGATCGTTCCGGCACTCGAAGCCAACCGGGTAGCCGCCAGTAGCCGCGTGCCACTGCGCCTCTTCCCTTGGGCCGATACTGAAGGGCCAACCGAGGCGACCCGCTTGGCGCTCGATGCTGCTTTTGGTGCGCAACGTGACCTGGTGTTAGCAGTAGAATATAGCGCCCTGCGGGTGATGGAGTTGCGGGCATTAGAAGCGGCATGGCCGGGGCTACAGGTGGTGGATGCGACCGACCTCATGGCCGAGCTGCGGATGGTGAAGGATGCTGAAGAAATAGCGATCATGGAGCGCGCCGCCCAGATCGTTGAGGCTGGTTTGAGCAACACAATACGCCAGATCCGGGTGGGGATGAGCGAGCGCCACATCTCGCGTATCCTGAGTGCCGAAATTGTTGCCGCCGGAGCCGATGCCGAGAGTTTTGAGAATATGGTCGCGTCGGGGCCAAACGGGGCTAACCCGCACCATAGTAACAGTGACCGCGCCATACAGCCGGGGGATCTGATCATCCTCGACTGTGGGGCGCGCTACCATGGCTACATCTCCGACACCACCCGCACGGTCGCCGTGGGCGAGCCGAGCGATGCAGCGCGCCAGATCTATGAACTGGTGCGTGCGGCCAATGCTGCCGGACGCGCTGCCGCCCGCCCTGGTGCTACCCCCAGCCAGATTGATGCCGCTGCCCGCCAGGTGATCGCCGCTGCCGGTTATGGCGATGCGTTTATTCACCGAACAGGCCACGGGATCGGGATCGAGGTGCATGAGTGGCCGAACATTATCGCGGGCAACGATACGCCTCTCGTGCCCGGTACGACCTTCACCATCGAACCGGGGATCTACCTGCCAGGAAACCTGGGTGTACGCATCGAGGATGATATGCTGATTACGCCCGATGGGTCGCGCAGCCTCACCCAGATGAGCCGCGAGTTGCAGGTTGTGGGTGGCTTCGACAAGCTCAGCCACCGCGCCACTGACGCCGGTTGAGCCTGTCGAAGTCGGCGACAAAAAATCCCAGGGCATGTGCAAAGTCACCTTCGGTGGGGGTTCGGAGGCGGCTTCACCGCATTGGCGTTCGGTTAAGGAATGTTGCGTAGGGGCGCGTCGTGACGCGCCCCATACGGACGCCCGAAGGTAGCACCGGCTTCCAGCCGGTCACGATGCGCCACCGACCGGCTGGAAGCCGGTGCTACCTTCGGGCGTAACCGAATGCCTATGCGGCTTCGCCGCCAAAATACTACAAAATATAGGGATTGGGGCGTAGTTCAAAGAATTTTGATGGATCCATGTACTCAACATTAAAAGATTCTGTGCTATAATAAAAAGAGCGTTTGTGAATGTATAATAATGGTTAAAAACGCTCTTAGAAACGAGCAATATGGTATTCAAACGATCACGTATCCGTATTGCCATTCTGACCGTTGGCCTACTCATCTGCTTCGCCCTGCTCGGCCAACTCGCCCTTGCCTATGCGGTACAAACAACAGGAACGACCGAAGGCAGTCAGTTTGCGACACCGGCGCAGGCAAATAGTTACACCTACAGCTTCACCATTAGCCGTGCGCAACTCCCGCCCCTCACCTACACCGACATGACCTATGTAGTGCGTCTTGGCGTGGTCACCAATCCGGTTGCGACCGTGAACGGCATCCCGGCACTACGCAGTAGCTACCAACCCACGAGTGGTACCTTCATCTTCTCCAGCAATCAGGTGGGCTTGGCGCAGATCAGCTTTATCAGCACGAGCGCCCCAACCACCATCAGCGTCACCAAAGCGTCGCTCAAAGACAACAAGGCGTGGGCGTGGTCGCACGGCATGGACGACAACACCAACCTCCAGGCCCAGATCGATCTGATTCGGGCCAAAGGCTGGCGGGCGACCCTCTTTATGATCGGCGAGGATGTCTCGGAGACCCGTAACGAGTCGTGGATCGTTGATCAGCCGGGGTTGGTCGAGTTGATCAATGCGGGCTGGAATGTCGGCAACCATACTTGGTCGCACGCTTGCTATGGTAGCGCGAGTGCTGCCGAGATTCTTGATGGTCAGGCGGTAGTCGAACGTGCCGTCGCGGCCAGTGCCCACCCGGAGCGGGTGGTCATCTCATTTGCTGCACCCTGTTTCGATACGGAGTATGTGCCGATCTTCGATGCCCTGCGCAATGGAACCACCACGCTCCTCGTCAACGAGCTAGGTTCTGGCTCACCCGCCTTGATGAACGTGGACGGTAGCGATGTTACTGTCGGTGACATAACGGCGATGGGGGTCAGTTCTGCCGACTACAACCTAGGGCGGGACACCACGATAGGGAGGGATACATCCGCTATGCAGACCTTCGACTGGATGGCGGCCAATGCCGGGGCAGATCGCCACTTCTGGTTCAACACTCTAACGCATGGGGATAACGAGGCAGCCCTTGCCCCAGTGCTCGATTATGCCTACGATACCTACGGCCCGGATGGTACAAACGAACTCTGGATGGCTCCGGAGGATGAGATCTACAGCTACCTGTTGGTACGCGATCAGACCACGATTACGGGTGGTGAGTTGAGTGTGGGTGGGCCGGTTGCGTTCTATTGGAACTATATGCCACTGGTGGTGCGGTAACTGCGGTGCTGCCTTCGACAGGCTCAGGCAGCGGAGTTTGGCGGTGGCTGAGCTTGTCGAAGCCGGCTGAGCTTGTCGAAGCCACCGCCACTACACCCGCCATCTACGCTTCTCGCGCCCAACCAACTCGTGCGCCGCGTCCGGCCCCCAACTGCCGGGGGGGTAGAGTGCCGGAGGTGGCGTCTCCGGGTTGGCCCAGTGCTCCATGATGGGCATGAGTAGCGCCCATGCCGCCTCGACCTCATCGCGGCGGATGAAGAGCGTCGCATCACCCAAGAGGACATCGAGCAACAGGCGCTCGTAGGCTTCGGGGTTCGGATCGGTAAAGCCCGCTGCATAGCGGAAATCGAGCGCCACCGGGCGCAACGCCATCTCCGGGCCGGGGGGCTTGAGTCCAATCTGGAGGGTGATCGCCTCGTCGGGTTGGATGCGCAGCACCAACATATTCGGCTCCATCTCCCCGGCGGGGCCAACGTGGTCATCGTGGTCAGCATGGCTGAAGAGCGAGAGCGGGGGTTGGCGAAACTGAATGGCGACCTCGGTCAAGCGTTGCTGCAACGCCTTCCCGGTACGTAGGTAGAAGGGTACCCCCGCCCAGCGCCAATTGTCAATCTGGAGCCGCAGCGCAGCAAAGGTCTCGGTTCTTGAGTCCGGGGCTACCCCGGTTTCTGCGTGGTAGCCGGTGTACTGCCCACGCACTGTGAGCAGATCGAGACACTCGTGGGCGACAGTACGGATCGCCTGGAGCACCTTCACCTTCTCGTTGCGCACCGCCTCGGCACTGAAGGTTGCGGGCGGCTCCATCGCAATCAGGGCCAATACCTGCAACATATGGTTCTGGATCATGTCGCGGAGTGCCCCGGCGCTCTCATAGTAGCCACCGCGCCCCTCCACCCCAATCGCCTCCGCCACCGTGATCTGCACGTGGTCAATGTAGCTATGGTTCCAGAGCGGCTCGAAGATGCTATTGCCCAGGCGGAAAGCCAGGATGTTCTGCACCGTCTCTTTGCCCAGGTAGTGGTCAATACGATAGACCTGGCGCTCGTGGAAGATACTGAGCACATGGGCATTGAGCGCCTCGGCACTCGCCAGATCATGACCGAAGGGCTTCTCGATCACGATGCGTGTCCAGCCGTGGCTTCCCGCTTGCTCCAGCGCCGCCCCTTGCAGACCCGCTGCCCCTAGGTGGCTCACGATGCCGGGATATGCTTCGGGCGGCGTTGCCAGGTAGAAGAGGCGGTGGCCATGCCCCGCTGCGACCCCCGATTCGGTTTCGAGTTGCTCGATACGTTCACGTAGGCTCACAAAGCCCTGCGGGTCATCAAAGTTTGCCGCGTGGTAGAAGAGATTGTCCGCAAAACGATCCCACGCCTCGCTATTGAGTGGCTGCGCTCGCCCGTGCGCCACCACCCCCGCCCGCTGCTCAGCGCGGAACTGGGCGTCGCTCTTGGCTCGCCGCGCATACCCGATCACCCGTAGGTTGCCCGGTAATAGACCCTCGCAGGCGAGTTGGAAGAGCGCCGGGATCAACTTGCGCTGGGTTAGGTCACCCGATGCGCCAAAAATGACCAGACTGATGGGGATGGTGTGGTGCATCATGCTCCCCTATCGGCTCACCAACGGCAGGTAGACCCCGTACTGCATGATCTCTATCGGGCGGCTATTCTCCCAGATGGCCGTGCCAACCTCTTGGCCAGCCACATAGAAGGTGAGGGTTTGCCCCGGAATGCCACAGCCTAGCGGAGTACTCATACTCACCGCTGGTACCTTGATCTTCATCTGGCCGGCCTGCACAATCTGGCTGGTCGCACATACCGTGGTTCCGCTGCGTGCCTCCACCTGTTGCCCCACACTGGCCGCCCCAACCAGAGTCGCATAGAAGGTCGCTGGCGGTTGCGGTATCGTATCTAGGCTGGCCGCATCGAGTTGGGGTGGAGCGCCATCGGTTGGCACGATGAACCAGTAGCCACTACCATACTTCAGTTCTTCAAGGTCATTCACCCATGTGGGTACTGCGTAGTCATAGACCTTCCAAGGATTGGTTGTGTCGGTGGGTGTATAGCCATGGATGGTCGTATAGTGAACCCCGGCTTGGGCGTTGAGGCGCGCCGTAGCGGCACTGATCGTCTCGCTCTGCGGCCAGGGGTAGGAGATCAGGTTCCAGCCCTCACGGACATTCAGTTGGGTCATCAGCGCATAGATGCCGGGACCAACCGCCATCGCGGCGATCTCATTGCGATCCGTATCATTGTGGGTGGTGCGCAGGCGCATCCAACCTGTAGCGTCACTCCAGTAGTAGAGCGCCAGACCGCCTTCTGTCCCGGCGGGCATCTCATCCTCTAGGTAGGCAATCGTCACCGCCATCTGGTTCTCGGCCATCTGGGTCGCATTGAGGCTCGAGATGACCCGGTAGGCTTGCCCGACCACGACCGTCCACGGGGAAGAGGTAGGGATATGGGTGCTACTCTGGATCGAGTAGTAGTTGTCACCTTCCAAGGTGTCGCTATAGATCATCAACTGACCGTCGCTGGAGATGGCTACCGGCGCATCGCGACAATTGGGGGTGGTACATGGTGGAGTATTGGGTATTGCTGGGCTTGCCACCGGGACACTACCGACACGCACATAGTCGGCAACCACCATCAGTTCAGGTGCTTGGCCAGTACTGGGAGGCTCCTGTACCAACACCTTGGCTACTTGGATGTCGGTGATCTCAACCGTTGCCGAATAGACGGTCTTATCGGAACTGAGTGTGAGTGTTGCCCCTACCGAATTGCCGATCAGAGGGAAGACGCGGGTCTCCAAGGTGAGGTTTGAGCGGGCATTGGCCACCCCCGTTGCCGGCACACTGATCGTGAGCGCATTATTCCCCACCGGGGTCATAATGACATCAGGTTGCCATGCACTATGGTACGTGAGGGTGAGGGAACTGGTACTAGCATTGATGATCGTACAGCCAACCAGATCGGCCGCTGTATCATAGACACAGAGCGTATCACCCACCGCCGCACCATAGGCGATCACCTGATCACGGGTAGGCGCACCCAGATCTATGGCCTTGCTGCCATCTTGTTTGAAGAGGAAGGCACGGGCACGCGAGCCGGACATATAGGTGTAGCGGCTGCCATCTTCATGCTGTAATGCAATGATGGGCGTGGTCAACACCGTCGGTGGGCTGTTCCCCTCTAGGGTAATGTTGGTCAGATTGAGCCGCAACGCTGAAGGGCCGGAGATGGCATTGAAGCTCGCCGGGACATTCATGGAGGGGTAGAAACGCTTGATCGTCTCCCAATCGGCACGTTGCAGTTCGAGTTGGGAGAATGTACGGCTACAGTTACTCTCCCAAGCAGTGGTGCGCGGATGGAACTCGCTATAGTCGTCACGGTAGGGATCGCTCATAGCACCGGGGCAGGTGCTGATACTGATCACATTGCCTGCGGTATCGCGGCCGATATAGTTATCGTCTAGGAAGAAGGCATAGTGCCCCATCTCGTGGGCTAGTGCCCGTGCCCAATCTTCCCCGGTGGCTGTTGATCCGCTTTGCCCACCATAGCGGCTCCAGACGCTCCCCATGGAGATGCTACCAGGGTAGTAAGTACGTTCAGTGACTGGATCATCAACAATAGATGTCAGCGCGATCCCACCAAGGTTGGCATAGGGACGCATACGGTTGGTGGCATAGATATGCACACCCGCTTCTGGTGGGTTACTGCCATCTGTGATGACCCGCACTGCTCCGAGTGCCGCTTGGCCATCGGTCCAGTCGTAGAGCAACTCACTGGCTCGTTCAAGATCGCTCTGCAAGCGGAGTAAGAAGGTCGCATCGTTACGTGCATCCCACTCCAGGTAGATCG
>RRYU01023009.1_pt1 | contig 11834 bp, 14 predicted proteins | sample 2162651 | NCBI WGS metagenome assembly RRYU01 (sample SAMN10267283, study PRJNA491782) | microbial mat metagenome | isolation source: biomat in the production well | place: Japan: Minami-Kanto gas field, natural gas well KTG3 | collected 2017-06 | reverse complement strand
CATCTATTAAGGTTAACGAACTGAATAGAACTATCATGCACCTACCACATGATAGTTCTATCAATCAATATATCTTATTTATCCAGCTTCGCAGCTGTTTTCTTCGCTTCAGTCTCAGCCCTGCTCGCGGCCCTTGCGGCATCCTCTGCAGTTTTCTTTTCTGACCAAGGAACCATATCAATGTTGAGCTTAGCAATCTCAGCGGCCAGTTCTTGGCTCTCTTCAACATTACCAGCTACAACCAATTGCACCATTGCGGCTGATTTTTCAGCAATCTTTTCCTGGAAATATTTAACCATACTGGTGGCGGTTTTCTTAGTACTAACTGCCATTGTCAGATCATACCAACTAAACAAAGCTGGTACTTCTTCACTTGTACCGTTGTTAACATTAGCATTAACGACAGCTTGCGCTTTCGCCTTCGCCTGAGTTTCAGCAAGCGCCCGAAGGTTCATCCGAACCCGTTGCAATAATTCTTGATCGTTCTGTAACACCAACAACAAGCCCTCACTTGTTTCAGGGAAGCCTGCAATCTTCCCTTGAAACTCAATCTCATCTGTACCCTTGATTTTCTTCGCAAAAGAAACTTTCACTACGTCTACTTCAACACCACTGATAACTTTTTTCATTTTAATCTCCCTATAATCTACGCCATAATTGACAACGGTAGACCATTCTACCGCGCAAGGCATCAACCCTATAATAGCTAGTTGATACCTTGAACAGGTAATGATCTACTTTCTACCTTCCTTACACTGACTAATAAACCGTTTAATTACTTCCAGTTCTTCGGCTGGTAAGTCCATCAACACTAGCTTCATGTTAAGGTTATAATAAGATTCTAGACCTAAGTCCTCTGCTACTTCTGTCGCTACTTGTACTTGCTCTGATACTGTCATGATAACTACCTCCCTGTCCTGCGGCCTTGTTAAGTGTTCCGTCTATCCCCCCTTGCCCTTGTTCCTAGGGGTGATTTTACCACGAAAAACAATTTTAAATCAAGGGTTTTGGGTAAAATAAATGCATTTTATGTAACTTTTACAAAACACATCATTTGGTAATTTATGTAAAATAACATCCTGGAATTCTTACGACTTGGCATACTTTGTGACTAATAAAATGGGACCCAAAAAAGCTGGTATTCTCACAGGGTGGCGCGTTCAGACGTTGTGGATCTCTAAAGTTAGTTATCTATATACAACTAAGTTAGTCAACATTCGTCAGCATTAGTCAGAGGGAGGGGGAGGGAGAGGGATGGGGGGGATGGAAGGTGACGGATGGGATATTTACCCGGACGCTAACGAATTAATTAAATAACTAACTCCCCTACCAACCTAGCCAACATCTGGGAGTGTAGAAATTTTCCAGAAATCTGAATTTGGATTCTACACCAACGCACTCAAGAACCCCGCCTCCATCCTAAACACCCTATCCACCTATTGATTTTACCTCCCTCTTATGCTACCATACCATCATAACCAATAGCGAGGTACTAAGATGCTTATCATAAAACTACGTAAACTAACCCACGAGGTTCCACAATGGCATACACAAAAGAAAACCCAGGTACAGGAGCTAGGCATACTGGAAAAGCAAAGCAAGCTATGCTTGAAGAAATCTACGGCGACGAAGCTACAATAGAACTAGATCAAGTCACAGGGAAGGCTAAGATAAACGGGGAGCTATGCTATATAACTGCACCTACTAGGCGACTAAGTGTACGTCACCAACTTATAGCAGACCTAGCCGGGGCTGGACTAAAAGGGACTGATATAGGCCGCGCTCTCGGAGCCAAATCCCCACAGTCAGCTAACCACTATAACCAACTACTACGCGACCCACGTATTCGTGCAAGAGCTAACGCAAAAACCGCAGACGTAACCGCCGAAGCTACTAGCATCCTAAAAGAAGCAACCACCCAAGCTGCACGTAACATCCACACAGCAGTAATGGGAGGGGACGTAGGAGTTAGTAAATACGTCCTAGCTACCCAAGGGATAACAGAGAAAAAAGACCACGCGCCCTCCGGCCCAAGTGTAAACATGGACTTTGGCAGTTGGCTAAGTAGTGTCTCCAACACAAAAGACAAGTACGAGATTGAAGAGCAGAAACCTAAAGAAATCGACATCACACATGATGTTACTGAAATCCCGCAAGCCACGGATGGCGAGCGATTATAATTGACGGAGATGACTATGGATCACGAACCGTGTGAAAAGGTAATAGCTATGGAAAGTAGAGTAGAAACCAGACACACTCTCATGATGTGGTTTATGGGTGTAGTTGGAGTGTGTATAGTAGGTACAGCATCACTCGTTATGAGTGTAGGAACCGACATCACTGCTACCTTGCTTAAAGTATCCAACACCCAGACTAAGCTAAGTACAAGCATGCAGACGATCACGGAAGAGGTAAAGAATCTACGTGATTGGAGAACTCACACAACTGAAGGCTATGAGGATAGGAATTAAGATATGACTAAGAGAGAGATACTTGCTGCTGGAGCTACCGCAGCTACTTCGAGTGATACATTTACAGTAGACCAAGAGACGGTAGGGGTTATAGTCGTCGGCCTAACTGGATCAGAGACTTGTACACTACAAATCCAATACGACGACACCAACTTCGTAGACGTATACATTGACGGCACACTTAGTCAACTAACTGCGACTAACAACATCTTCACCGTATACGGACCTGGGCTTTATAGACTTAATAAGAGTGCATCCACCGCGAATGTTAGCATTCATACTGCTAGTTAGGAGGCATTATGTCTACAGCTAGTGGAGTAAGTTCACCAGTGTTGAGTGGTGTAAGTTCACCAGTGTTGAGTGGTGTTTTTAGCGGGATTAATGGGATTTGGGATGCTGAAGTTAGACCGGCTATTATTGATTTGTTGAATGCTAGTGTTACTCGTGCCAGCACTCGTACTGTGCTGGGGTATCAGAGTGATGATGCGCTTTATGGGGCTGATGCTTTTGTAGAGTTTACATCATTAGCTGCTGGGGTCACAAAGACAGGTACAACAGAATATACCTATAACACAACAGGCTCAACCTTTTCGCAACAACCAACTGGTATTACTGGTGGTTTAATTTACGAGGTTGACTTCACCATTTCTGGTTATATAGGGACAGGTGCTGTACGGATTGAGTGTGCTAACGGTGTAGGCACATATAGGACAGCAAACGGAAACTATGTTGAGGAATTATCACCAACGATTAATAGTGGTATAAATATCAGAACTGGTTCGGTTGCTTTTGTCGGCGTAGTAACCATTAATAGTATCAAACCAGTCACCCAACCCTCCCTACTCACAGTCCCTATCGACACGCCAGCGATGCAAGGGTATCGGCAACTAGCAGACAACTCATGGTCAGCAGTTGACATCAACGGCATCGCGCTACCAGACCCGAAGGGGTTGTCGGTGGCGGATGCTGGGGAGAACTTAGCTTGGCCTTCTGCTGACTTTGCTGCATGGATATTGAAAATGTTAGTAACTCGTGACGCTGGTATTGGTCCTTTTGGAACGACTACTGCTGATCGTCTCTTGAACGTAGTCACTAGGGAAAAATCTGTTTATAAATTAGCAGCGCATACTATTGGAACGGATCTTGTGTTGGCTGTGTATGTAAAATCAAATACAGCTACGGATGAGAAGTTTAAACTATTTGGTGATAGTGCTATTGCGACATCAGGGGAATTAACTGCAACCCAAGAATGGCAGCGGTTTGAGTTTACTTTCAATCCCACAGTAACTGGATTAAGAACCTACGGGATTATAACTTCTACGGCGGCTGGGAATTTAACAGATATTCTTGCCGAAGCAGTTGACCTTACTGTTGGGACCGTAGCAGGTCCACACATCCCCACAACCACCGCCGCCGCAACTCGTGACGCTGACATCGTAACCGTACCAACACCAGACGTGCTGACTGCGGAATCTGGGGCGATTGAAATGGTGCTGACTCCTGATGAGGCTGGTCAAGCATTTAAGTATTTATGGACTTTATATACTGATTCGAATAATAGGCTATCCTGCACTACAAATGGAACAGGAACAACAATACAAATTATTAAGTCTGTTGGCGGTTTCATAGCAGCACCAGCTATTGCGTACACAACCCTACCAAATACTAAACTTAGATGTCAGGTTTATTGGGATGATGTCTTAGGCTTAGGTATTAGAGCAGCCGATGAAGATGCAGACATATCTCTAATCAGTTTTGTAACATATGCAGACACAACACCGATATTAATACCAAGCACTGTTGGAATATGTAATCAAGATGGTGTTGGACAACTAAAAGTCTCCAACATCCAGCCAATTAAGTGCTACGCCAGCAAACAGGCCGCAGGATGGTGAGATACTTCATCATATTGCTACTAGCCGGATGCACTAGTCCAACCTATCCTGTTGGTGTGTACAAAAAGGAGATAACTCTTTTAGTTGTAGACCATTGCGGTCAAGCTGCTGGATGGTACAAGGCTGGAAACCCTGCTTTAATCTGCATTGAGTCGAGTAACACAAGAGACATCTGGGAGCATGAGTCAAAGCACCTACGCTTGGATATGCTAGGAATGGAACAACCTGAAAGCCACAAACTTAACTCCAACTAACATGGAGGAAGTATGGTAAAACTCATACTAACTCTCCTCCTAGGGGGCTTATTATCATCCTCATGTGTGACGGTAATAAGCCCACTTACTGGAGTAGAGTACGAATGTAAGCCAGTTGGCCTACATATAGTTCACAAGACAGGAGGTTAACATGGCATCAAGCTATGATATAACAATACGCAGGGGAGATTGCAGAAGAGTTAGCTTCCAAAGCTACACAAGCCAGAGAGCAACTAAACTTTGAATGTGCAAGCCACATAAAGGACGTACTCGGCTGGACACTAGAGCGTCAGATCAGTATTGATCGCGGTATCTACCCAGCAGAGCTTGCACCGTACATGGACGCTGCAATCGTAGCCACTATCTCAGAATGTCAACGATGCAAGGCCGACTTAACCCAGACTCCGTCATGGCCAACAACTGGATACAGCTACGAAGAAGCAAAGGAGGCTATCAATGCCTAATCACGGAGTTGACAAAGTAAAGTATGAAGCAGCTAAGTTAGAGAAAGAGAAGAACAAAGGTAAAGATAAGACTAAACTTAAGCAGCTAGAAAAGGATGAACTACTAATAACCCTAGCAACATCACACGGACTACTATAACTACTTACCGTAAGGAATAATAAATGCAGACTGTACTAGCTATTGGAGACTTACATTGTGGGCATAAAGTTGGCCTGACACCTCCAGCGTGGCAACAACGCGTAGAGTGGCAGCCAGAACAAGAGAAGCTGTGGGAGTTCTTCGAGAAGACACTAGATAGTATTGGTAACATAGACGTACTTATTGTTAACGGTGATGCCATAGATGGTAATGGATACCGTAGTGGAGGTATAGAGCAGACGGAAGTTGATTGGGATCGTCAATGTGAGATGGCAGAAGATGTTATTAACCGCATAGGCGCTAAGAAGATAGTGATGACGTATGGAACTCCATCTCACGTTAGCAATAACGGAAGTCAAGAAGAGTATAAGATAGCAAAAGCTGTAGGCGCTGAAATCGACGGTCACGTGTGGGTAGAGGTAGATGGCGTTGTATTTGATGTTAAGCACAAGGTTGGAAGTAGCGGTATTCCTCACGGAAGGGCATCAGCTATTTCTAAAGAAATCATGTGGAATAAACTACAAGCAGCGGAGAACATCCAGCCTAAAGCAAATGTATTACTTCGTTCACATGTACACTACCACGTTGCTGTTAGCGAGCCTGGAACATTATGCATGACGCTTCCTGCACTGCAAGGGCCGAGAAGTAAGTACGGAGTTGAGCAATGTAATGGCATAGTGGACTTTGGACTGGTGTGGTTTCGTGTAGCCTCTGGGCATTATACATGGGATTCAAATATCACTAGAACCATATTGACTAATACAGTGCTTAGTGTCTGACATTGTACAGTACTTGACAAAACTTATATGACATGATATACTCCACGTAACTTAACTAAAGGAGTATATCATGTCAGTTTGTGTAGTGGATTGGTGCAATTCACCGATAGTAAATAAGAAACGCCAAAGATGTAATAGACACACCTTGCAGTTAGCTAGGTTCGGAAAGAATTTCAAGACTAATAGAGACCCAAATGACGTAGTATATTATAAAGACCATGCAGCAATAATACTACGTACTAATCATCATGTTAAATTATGCGAAGTCTTGGTAGATTTAGAAGATGTGCAGATGTTACTAAAACATCGGTGGAATTATAGTCATACTGGGTATGCTATGAGTACCTTGATAGGATGTATGCATACGCTATTACTTAAGCAGCCAAAGCATTTAATGTGTGATCATATTAATAGAAATAAACTTGACAATAGAAAATCTAACTTACGCCCTGCTACAATTAGCCAAAATAACCAAAATACAGGGATAAAGTCTACCAATACGTCAGGATATAAAGGAGTGTATTTTAGAAAAGATACTAAAAAGTGGGTAGCTAGAGTAACAAATGGTAAAGATATTTACAATCTAGGATGCTTTACTACACCAGAAGACGCTGCGTTAGTATATAATGCTAAAGCTAAGGAGTTATTCGGTGAGTTCGCATATTTGAATGAGGTAAACTAATGGAACCGCAAGAGTTCATTGCTAGGTATCAAGATAACTATGAGTTATTCGTCAATGAAGTATTAGGCATGCAGATTTCAGATGACCAACGGTTAGTAGCTGAGGGGTTACAGAAGCATAACTTCGTCGCTGCTAAGTCAGGTACTGGCGTTGGTAAAACAGCTTTATGTGCCACAACTGCACTTTGGTTTTTTGCTACACACGTAGAAGCAAAAGTAGTGTGTACAGCGCCAACAGGTCACCAGTTAGAAGACTTGTTGTTCTCTGAAATAGAGAGCTGGATTCGCAGGATTAAGATCCCATCCCTCCGCAGTGCTATCCAAAGTATAAAAGGCAAGATATACATGGATGGGTATCGTGACTGGTTTATAGTTGGTCGTACTATTCCAAAGGATAGTAAGGACAAACTAGGTGACGTACTCGCAGGCTTCCACGCACCACACTTACTGTTTCTAGTAGATGAAGCATCAGCCGTACCTGATGCAGTATACGCAGGTATAGAAGGCTCTATGTTGCAGAAGAATAGTAATGCAATGTTAGTAGGCAACCCTACTAGATCTATTGGGTTTTTTAGGGACTGCTTTGGTAAGAATGCAAAGCAGTGGCATGGTGTAACATTGTCTTCTATAAACTCTCCGTGGAATGAGGCTGCATGGATTGAGCGTATTGGTATTCTACATGGCGAAGATAGTGATTGGTATAAGACAAAAGTACTAGGTGAATTTCCATCAGGAATTGGCTTGGTTATAGCTGATTATCAGCAAATTGCCGACTCTTTTGTGCGGCATAAAGAATATGATATGAGTACACTTAGAGGGATAAAAGTCGCTGGACTTGATCCCTCTGCTGGTAGGAATGATAGCTCAGTACTAACTATCCGCCAAGACAACTACTGTTGGCCTCCAATCCGTATACAGCATAAAGATGGTCCTGACTTACTACCAAAAGTCATACGTATATGTAAGCAGCATGGTGTGCGTGAGATGTATATGGATTACAATGGTATTGGGGTTATCTTATATGACTTATTTAAACGTCAGCTTAACAAGGGTTTTAAGGTATATAAAGTAGTATCCAACGCAAGGGCCAACGATCCTGAAGCATACCGTAATGTACGAGCTGAGTTATATAAACAACTATCTGACAACTTTGATGAATTATGCATCAGTGATCATGATAGATATGTAAGCGAACTTAGCGAAATATCATTTATTGAAGGTAAGATACCTTGTCAAGTAATGGATAAACCACAAATAAAGAGTCGCTTGCGCTACTCTCCTGACTTTGCTGATTCCTTAATGTTATCAACATACCGACACTTTAACTTAGGGCAGACAAAAGACTTTAAATATGATACAGTTGCATTTGAAGTTATATCAGACAACTTAACCCAACACAGTGGGTTTGAGAAAATCTAGCCAAGGAGTTATTATGGCACTAAGAAAGGGTAAGAAGAAACCAGAAGGTAAGTCATCTGGTACTCCATACTCTACGGTGAAAGGTACGTTTTCGTACAATAGTGAGTTAGAACTGGAACGTAGGTTAGCAGGGGATAGGTATAAGACTGAGTTCTGGAAAATGAGTCAAGAAGATCCTATATGTGGAGCTATCTTGTTGGCACTGACTAAAACCTTTCAACGTATAGATTGGAAAACAGTTGATGATCCGGATGGATTGTTACAAGAAAGTCTGGATAATGTAAAGTTCAAGTCCCAGATGGATGATATTTTAAGTATGTTTATCTTCGGCCATAGTGTTATGGAGACGACGCTTAAGAGGAATGAGGAAGGTAAAGTAGTATGGAATAAAATGTACTTCCGTCCTCAGACTACACTTACGGATTGGAATTACAATGAGAAGACTGGGGAGTTAGATACTGTTACCCAGCAGAGTTATTGGAATACTACTGGCAAAGGTCCGGTGGATATTCCGATCAAGAAGTGTTTGTTATTTAACACTACTAAGAGTCAAGTTAATCCGGAAGGTAAGAGCCTTTTCAGAAGTGGCTGGAGAAGTTGGTATTATAAGTCGAATATGGAGAGACTTGAAGGTATGGCAGTAGAGCATGATGTTACTGGTATACCTGTGTTGACTCCGCCTGAAGATGTAGAACTCGTGGATGAGAATGGCGCACTTAACAAGTTAGGTGACTGGGCTTGGAAGACTGTGCGTAATATTAAGCAGAACTCCCAAGCGGGGTTGGTAACTCCTCCCGGTTGGAGTTTTAGTCTAGTAGCTTCTCCAGGTAAACGCCAGTTTGATCACGGTGCGATTATTAACCGTAATGCTAATCAGATTGCGCTATCTATGCTGTCTCAGTTTATAGTTCTTGGGGTGACTAACGAGAGTGGTAGCTTTGCACTGGCGAAAGAACAATCATCCCTGTTCTACACAGCAGTCGAGGGCTTTGCGTTATCAGTTGCTGAAGTAGTCAACTCCCAGTATATTGGCGCACCAGCTATTGCGAATTTCAATGGGCTTAAAGTACAGCCGAGGATAGTTCCAGTTGGTGTTGAGAAGTTAGATATCAATGATCTTGGAACCTTCTTAGGTAAGCTTCTTAAGTATAATGTTATAACTCCTGATGATGAGTTAGAATCTTTCGTCAGAGATAAAGCCACGTTACCTCAGAGAGATAAAACAAGTAGTCGTCTCGCTGATGTTAAGACAGCGGCTTTACAAGAGCTTAAGGACGATGAAGACGAAGATGTAAATGAGCCTAACAAGGATGATAAGAAAGAAGATACTATGGAGGAAGATGATAATGGCAAATCATGACGACAACGTGGGTAGATCCCACCGCGCTATTACAAAGTACATGGATACAACTCCGTGGGCTATGGAACCAAGTAGGTTAGAAGTTCTACACCAAGTAGTAGCTGACCACATGGCAGGTATGAATGTAGAGCTCCAAGCAGATGCTAAGTCTAGTAGCGTGGCTACTAACTCCCTAGGTAACATAGCAATTATCCCAGTCCACGGTACTATTATGAAACGTGCGTATGGACTACAGGCTATCTCAGGAGCTAGAACTACACTTGATATTAAACAGGACATTGAACAAGCGTTGCAAAATCCAGCAATCAGTGGTATAGTCTTAGATATTGATAGTCCAGGTGGTACGGTAGATGGTACTAAGGAACTAGCAGATTATATTAAGAAAGCAACAACTAGTAAGACTATTGTTGGATACGCAAATGGCATGATGTGTTCCGCAGCTATGTGGCTAGGTTCTGCGTGTAGCCATATTGTAGGATTTCCAACTTCTACCATCGGTTCTATTGGTGTAATCATCCAACATCAAGATTGGAGTAAAGCAGAAGAAGATGCTGGACTTAAGACTACGTTTGTATATGCTGGAAAGTATAAAGCAATGGGCAACAGTAGTGAGCCACTAAGTCCTGAGTCTAAGGAATATATTCAAAGTAAGATTGATGGAATCTACAGTATGTTTGTAGATGATATCGCAACTAACCGAGAGTTAAGCACTTCATACGTGCTTAATAACTTAGCAACGGCAGCTACATGGCTAGCACAAGAAGCTATGGAACTTAAACTAATAGATAGCGTAGGTAACATGGAAGATGCTATCGCAATCGCACAAGATGGAGGAACGAAACAAATGGCAGAAGAGAATGTAGAGACTACAGTAGAGATGAGTCCAGAGGTCAAGGAGATGTTTGATGCAATGCAAGCGTCACTTGATGCTAGTGCTGCTCAGATCAATACGCTAGTTGAAGCTAAAGAAGCGGCAGACAAAGCCCTTGCGGATAACTTGGCTGCACAAGCTGCGGCGGAAAAAGCTGCTGCTATCGATGAGTTATTTGCTGGCTGTACAGTTAGCGAAGACTTCATGGCTATTGCTCATGGTATGGAGTTAGATGCTGCATCGGTACTTGCTGCTGAAATGCAGAGTAAAGAAAAGCAGGTTGAGGATACTCTGGAAGGGCATCTGGAACCAGCAGGGAATAATGAACTGAAGAAGCAGGAAGCTTCTACAGTCACTAGTGTAGATGAAGCGGTTACTTTCATCATGAAACGTGATGGTATTGATGCTGACTCAGCTTGTGATAAAGCTGTTGCAGAGTACCCAGAACTATTCGTAAGCTAAGGAGAATATAAAATGGCAGATCAAGGCAAAACTCTTATCACTATGACGGTTCCTTCTACTGGAACTCGTGGTGAACTTATTTCTGGCGCTGGTACTCTGAGTGCTACACTTCGTGCAGTTGGTGTTCTTTATGATGACGCTGATGGTGCTACTAAAGGTCCGGTGCAAACTGCTGGTACTGCGTTAGTTGTACTCGGCGCTACACTCACTGCCGGGGCTGATGTTCAGTCAGATGCTAATGGCGCTGCAATCGCGGCTGTAGATGATGGTTTGGTTTGTGGTGTACTGCTTGAAGGCGGTATCTCTGGCGACCTTCGTAATATGATTATCAAGTAATTAAAACTAGGAGACTATAAAAATGGCACTACAATCAGCGTATACTGAAACATTGACCAAAGTTGGACTTCAGTACCAACAAGATCCAATGAACTTTAAAGCAGGCAAGGTATTTCCTGCATGTCCAGTCAATCTGCTTTCGTCTAAGTACCCAACTTATGATAAAGCATACTGGATGAAGAATGAAGCTGGGGTTCGTACTCCTGGAACAGAATCCAAAGGTGGCACCCACGAGCGTAGCTTTGAGAGTTACACTTGTGAGGATGTTTCTTACCATGAAGATGTTCCTAATGAGAGTATTTCTAATGACCCTAATCCTCTGAATCCTCTTCGTGCAGCTACTCGGCGCGTTACTCAGAAGATTGCAATCTATGATGAAGTTGACTTTACCTCTAGCTTCTTGACCACTGGTGTTTGGACTGATGCTTCGGCTCCGTCGACTAAGTGGGACGCTGCTAACTCTACTCCGTTGGAAGATGTAGATGGGTACAAGCGCAGTATGCGGATTAAGACTGGGTATAATGGGAATACTATTGTAGTCAGTGAGAAAGTCCACGATGTACTTAAGCGCCATGCAGAAGTTAAAGACCAGATCAAGTATACTTCTTCTGCTAACGTCACTGAGGCGTTGCTTGCTGCTATCTTCGAGGTTGATCGCTATATCGTAATGAACGCAGTTTTCGACAGTGCCGCGTTTGGTGCA
>RRYU01000089.1_pt1 | contig 11850 bp, 9 predicted proteins | sample 2162651 | NCBI WGS metagenome assembly RRYU01 (sample SAMN10267283, study PRJNA491782) | microbial mat metagenome | isolation source: biomat in the production well | place: Japan: Minami-Kanto gas field, natural gas well KTG3 | collected 2017-06 | reverse complement strand
AATAAGATAAAAAAAACAAAGCCAGTCAAGTGACTGGCTTTTTTTATTAAGACCTTTTTCTTCTTCTTTTGGATGAGATACCTAATATTTTTGATTTTCTTCTTCTGCAAAATTCAAAGGGTGTGCTTTGTTTCAGTCCTTCGCCATCTACTTGAATTTTATTGTTTCTATAAACGAAACTTACTTTAACTCCATTGGCCAAGATTGTCGGCAGACCTTTTGTAAATCTGTTAAAATTGTCTTCAGTGATTGTTGGCGCTGTGCCGCATTCAAAGTAGGAAGTGAATATCTCCACAAGAAGATTTCTCTCTGCTTTTGTAAGCCCAGAACCCTTAATAACATCCCAATAATTTTCTGAATTAAACTTTAATTCATTGCTCATAAAAACCTCCCCTATAAAAAGAGTGAAAAAAGAACGATAACTCAAAGTAACATAAATATAGAAAAAGTCAACATTTTGTTGGATTTTGTTTAGGTATTTTGACTTATACTATTTCTCTAATGTTTATCTTGAAAAAAAGAAAAACATGTGCTAGTATTATCTCTATGCTCTCACACTAAGTGTGAATTTATTAATAATGTGAAAATCTAAACACGATATGCCAAATACAAAATCAGCAAAAAAAGAACTAAGAAAGAGTTCCAAAAACGCTGCGTATAATAAAAAGGTTACTGACACGGTAAAAAGTCTAGTAAAAAGAAGTAAAAAAGCAATTGAAGCAAAAGATCCGAAGGCAAATGAAATTGTTATGCAAACCTTAAAAAAACTAGACAAAGCCGCTCAAAAAGGAGTAATTAAAAAAAACACCAAAGACAGAAAAAAATCCAGACTTCACCAAGCTTTAAACAAATCACTTTCAAAATAAAAAAAGAGCTAATGCTCTTTTTTATTAATCAAAGAAGATCGCCCTAACTGCGATCTTCTTTTTTAGGAAAATCACCATTTAAAGCTTTTTTAATTATTGTTTTGGTTTCCTCGGGAAAATCTGCATTTAGCATCCACTGCAAAAACCCTGGTTCAGTTTCAACTATTTTTTTTAGAGGGTTATCTTTAAATTTTGAAAAAGAAAAATAAGCCTCACCATCTCTCCAATAAAATTTTCTATCTCCATCAACATACTTCTCCATGTCAGATCCAGAATGTATTTTTCTTATAAAATCTCTATCTAGGATATCTCTATATTTCAGAATTTGACTAGTTAATACCTCGGCTGTTACCTCTACATCGGCCAAGGCATTATGGGCATCTACATGCTCTTTGTCACAATAGAATTTATAAGCAGCTGACAGCGTTCTTTTTTCCATTTCATGAAAAATTGTTTTAGCGTCAACTATATCATCACTAGTATATTGAAAGTCCATCCCTACTCTCAAAAATTCTCTTTTGAGCATCGGCAAATCAAAACCAATAACATTAAATCCGCTATAATAACAATTACTAAAAATATCCCAAAACTCTTGAGATCTGTCCTTGAAGCTTGGTTTATCTTTTATTTGTTCTTCTGTTATTCCATGGATAGCAGATGCCTCCTCTGATATCTTCATTTCTGGGTTAAGAAAAGCGTCTTCTTTTACTACTTTCCCGTTTGGAAATATTTTTATATAAGCAAGCTCCACTATCCTATCCATAGACATAATTAATCCGGTGGTTTCTAGGTCAAAAATGATAATTGGCTTATCTAATTCTAGTTGTTCAAAGATTATTTTATATTTATCTGCTTCGTTCATAATTTATTTTATTAATTATATTTAATTATTGTAACACAATCATATAAAAAAACTATTAAAAATTTGTTTTCTGATTTTTCCTGTTTAATATCACGGAAGAAAATATTTTTATCCCGCCCAATAGCGGAGGAGGCGAGATTTTCACCCCGCCCCATTGCGGAGAGTACAGGATTCGAACCTGTGGTCCGGTTAGAGACACTGCATTTCGAGTGCAGCACATTCAACCACTCTGACAACTCTCCGCATTGGGGCGGGGCAAGCTCGCGGAACTTTTACATTCAACACTTTTCGAGAGTGCCCCGTTCAACCACACCGGCACTCCTCCGCTATTGGCGGGACAACCACCCTAAAACTTTCCGCATTGAGATTGGGACAAGCTCATAGTGATTTTGTTTTAAAATATTTTGTTAATACTTTTCCGTTTAAAAAAACTATTTACTTTTTATAAATTGTATACTAACATTTAATAGAACAACACCAACACGAAAGGAGTGGAATATGCAATCAAAAAAACAAAAATTTTTTAGTTCTTTTAAACCAGAAGACCTTTTAAACATCTTTTCTCTCCTCTCTTTTGGGTTCATTCTTCTTCTTTCCCTCTATCTCTCCTTAAGGCAATTTTTTTCTTAGCCTAAAATTCAATTCAAAGCGACAACTAGTCGCTTTTTTTACTTCAAATCTTTCAAAAGAGAATTTGGGTAATCCATGTTACCGTCGTTTAATATCACCACATCAAAAACTCTCTTGTAGTCATCTAGTCTTTCGTCAATTTTTTCGTTTAAAAAACCAATTTTAATTATATCTTCATGTAAAAAACTGTTAGCCATGTTTTCGTCTTCATAGTTATCTCCTAAAAGAATTATGTTTTTCTTTTTTCCGTTTAAGTAGTTAAATCTAGAAATATGCTCATTAACAGCCAGATATTTATTGGTAGTTGTAATTATGGGATCTTTTGCACCAATTACGCGACCAGCTCTATTATAATTAAAATAATTTGTAACTATCTTGGTATTGTCAAAATATACTTTATTTTTTTCCATATAGTCATCAATTATCACCCCCAAACTTGAGGCTGAAATAATAACCAAGGGAACTTTTTGCTGATGGAGCCCTCTTAAGAATGTCTTTGCCCCTTCCCTAAAACTGATTTTACTTTTTTTAATAAGATCTTGAATAATTTGTTTGCTCAATCCGTATTTTACAAAAAGTTTGTTGTGACTTGTCCACCATTCGTGCATTTTCCTGTTCTTTTCTTTAAAGCTAATATTCATATCTATTTCAAATGGATGATATTTAGCAAAAAGAGCTTTAGCTTTTTCAGCATATTCTTGTCCTAGATAATCACCTTCTCTTAAAATAGCCACTAGACTAGAAACTTTTTTGTTTTTAAATTTCCCTTTAGTTAGAGTCCTATCAAAATCACTAACTACAAAAAGATTTTTTATACTGTCCATTAAAATTCTTTGTTTCTTTTCTCTAAATTTACTTTTATCGCTTATTATTACATCTTTCATATTATAATATTTTTTCTTTAGTAATTTTTATATATTTTCCCTCTTTTAATTCTCCCAAATTTAATTTTCCAATAGAAACCCTTTTTAATTTCACTACCTTCATCCCCATTTTTTCAAACATTCTTCTGATTTGCCTTTTTCTGCCTTCAGTAAGAGTGATTTCAAAAGTTTTGTTTTGAATATAATCGATTCTTTTTGCCCTAACTATTTTATCTTCTCTCCCTAGGTCAATTCCCTTCAAAAAAGATTTAACAATATTTTCCGGGTCATTTTTTAGTTTTTCAATTTCAACTAAATATTTTTTTTCACTTTCATTTTTAGGGTGAGTTAGGTGCTGGGCTAGCTCACCATCGTTTGTTAAAATTATTAAACCCTGGCTATCCTTATCAAGCCTACCGACAACAAAGAGTCTTTCTTGAGTTTTAACCAATTCAAAAACATTTTTTTCTCCTGGAAATTTTCGGTTAGTACAAGTATAGCCCCTCGGTTTATTTAGGGCGAAATAAATGTTTTCTTTTTTCTCTCCTATTTTATGACCAGACACAGAGACCTCGTCACCTTCACCCACTCTCATTCCAAGCTCTGCTCTTTCTTTATTAACCAGAACCTTGTTTTTTTTAATCAAGTCTTCAGCTTGCCTTCTAGAGCAATACCCGGAGTCAGCTATATATTTTTGCAATACTGTTCTCATTTATTATCTTTAGCAATTTTATTATCAATCCAATACACCCCAATCATGGCAACAAAAAACCAAAACATAAACGAAAGATCATTTTTAAAGTAAGGGACGTCAACTAATCCATGAACCAAGATTTCAATCATCACAGCCAGTAGTCCAATAATAATAATCCTTGAGCCACCATTTCTATTTGCCGCCGAATTTCTAAGCATTGTTATTCCAAAATAAAAATATTGAATCACCACACCCACAAAGGCAATTAAGCCCAAAATCCCAAGCTCTACCCAAAAATTTAGAAAAATATTATGAGGATACATATATATTTCAACTGGCCTCCATCTTTCAGCCCTATACTGATCATCAAAAATGACTATTTTTCTTCTAAAATCAGGATCCTTATCTTTATTAAAAAATATTCCCTCCTGATGATAAGGTCCAATACATTCTTGATAGACAGACAAGCCGCAACCTAGTAAATACCTTTTTTCATTTTTGAGCATTTCGCCTGTTTCTCTCCATTGCTGCTTTCTTACTTCCCCAGAAAAATCATTAAGTTGTGCTTTTTCTAAAAAAACACCCTTATAATTTTGGTTTGTAAATATTACCCCTGCTCCCAGTAAAACAATTATAGAAAAGGCTAGAGCAAGTTTTTTTGAAACAAAAAAGGAGCTTATAACAATGGCAAAAACTATAGCGATAAAAGCGGCTTCACTGCGAGCAAAATACACAGACAAAAGAGATAATACAAAAGTTAAGCCGACAAAGAAATTATAGATCTTGTGTTTTAAAAAAACCGGGCAACCATTCTTGATTAAATTCAAAAAATAAAAATAAGCAAAAACAGATACTGGTCCCAAAAAAAGACCAAGAGCATTAGGATAAGGAAACACACTGCTTACCCTAAGCTCTCCAGCTCCTCCTTCCCAGTAAATACCAAAAAATTTTTGAACAATGGCGTATACTGAAAGAAAAAAGGCTCCAACAAATAAAGAATTTATAGCTATTTTTCTTTTTTCTTCTTTTTGCAAATAATTAAATGCCATCACAAAGAATAAAACAGGCTCAATAAAATATGATTTATAAATACCGAGTGCTTGGTTGGAAAAACCAGTGATAGACAGCCCAATAAAACTAGATAAAACAAACAATAAAATAAATATTGAAAAAGGGTAATTCCTGGGCTGTTTTTTTTGTTCATCAGAATTACTTTTTTGGCTAGATATTTTTGTTTTTATTCTATTTTTAATTCCTTGATAATTTTCTAAAAACCAAATTATAAAAAAACCCAAGAACAAAACCTCAAGCAAGGTAGAAGGAATTCCAAAAACATCAAATCTCACCAAATACAAAGGCAGAGACAAGATTATTATTGGAACACTCCAATTATTTAAAAATTTTAAAATAATATTCATAAATTATTAGGTTACCAAAACATATAAGCCCAAAGAAACAAGAATAACTCCAACTAGTTTCTGAAACATAACTCCCTTCCCCATTTCTTCTTCTAAAATATTTGGAAACTTTTTAGACAATATCAAGACCATAGCAATCAAAAACACAAATTGCACTCCCTGAAGAGCGTTAACCATTGCTACATTACCAAGACTAATAGCCCAGTTCAATAGAATAAAGGCAAAAGCAGCGAGAAGCCTAACTGCAAAAAAGAAACCAAGGTTTTTGGGGCTTTTTTGTCCTTTTTGATGTTCTACTATTTTTCTTCGCCAAGTAGCAACAAAAAGCATCATTAAAACACCGATAAAGGTTCCCAGTCTAGACCAAACAAAGGCGCCAACAAATGGTTGATTTGAATATATATGTTTCATCAATACATAATAACCTGCAAAAAGCAGGGCTGCCAAGGTGGAGTTAAAAATTAATCTTCTTGTTGGTCTATAGTGTGCATGAACCAAACCGAAAAAATCTCCAAAAATAGCTTTAAATCTTTCATTAATCTCGCTAAACAAATATAGCCTAGTTTGTTTAACTGATATCAATACTCCCCCAATTATTAATATCAAAAAAGCAATAAACTGACGCTCAGTAAAAATCTCTCCAAAAAATATAAATGAAAAAATAAATGAAAAAATAGGAGTCAGGGCACCAACTATAGGCACAACTCTAGTAGCCTCACTCTGATGAAGAGCCTTGTACCAGGCAACCAAAGTTACCAGAAAAAGAAACCCTGCAAAAAGATCAAGCGCTAGCTCTTGAGGCCCAGGGACCCAAAAATCAAGTGGCAGAATAATAAAATTAAAAATACTCCATATTCCTACAAAAAAAGCATAAGAAATAGACGAGTGAATTTTTTTTGACAACAAGAATTTGTCAGCCACATAAACACCGGCGTTTATAAAATAAGATGAAACTGCTACTAATAACCACATAATATTACTGTTTTAAGTTTAAATATTTAAACAAAAATTTATAAATATATCCTGCTACCAAAGAAACAAAAACAGACAATGGAAGAACCAAAATAATAAAATAAAAATATTGTAAATAAAAATTCTGGCTGAGCCTTAAGATATGCGGGGCAATTGCCTGAATAATAAAGTAGTGGATCAAGTATATCCACAAACTATTTTTTCCCAAGAATGAAAATATTTTTAATGCTTTCTCGTTAATCTTATTTCTAAACAAAAAAATCAAACTGAAGAGTGCCGGAGCATAAAAATAAAGGGTGTTATAAAAATATGTTTGAAAATAAGCACTATAAAACAAAAACCAAAAAAGAAGAACAATCCAAACAAGCTTTTCTTTGTTGTTTATATAATAATCTCTGAAAAGAAATTTGTCTTTATAATAAATGCCGAAAGCAAAGAAAAACAAATATCTAAGAAATAAAGGAATATCATAAACAACCCAAATATTAACAAGGAAAAAAGATATAAAAGAAATCAAAAAAGTTATTAGCAAAAAGTGTTTCTTTTTTGAATATTTTTCCAATACTGGATAAAGAATATAAAACTGAAGCAAGACTGACATGAAATAATACGGCAAACTGGCAGAACCCGATATAAAACTATGTAGGATAGAGAGTAGGTCCGAGTTATTATAAAGACCGACTAAAAGGGATACCAAGAAAAAGGGAAGGAAGATTCTAATTATTTTTTTTCTATAAAAACTTAACCAGCCCCCTTCTCGTGTCAAAAGAATACCCGAAATGATAAAGAAAAAAGGAACAGCAAATCTAGAAACATTGTTAATAATTTTTATTAAAAACAAGTTTGCTCCTTCAACAAGTAAAAAAACATCTCCGATGTGTATAATAACAACCGCCAAAATAGCCAAGCCTCTTAGAAAATCAAAAAAAACAATTCTCTCTCCTTTTCTTTCATTGGTAGAAATTGAAGTATTTTTTTGGAAAAATGTTTTTCTTAAAAAAGGAATAGCCAAAACAAGAATTCCTGTAAAAAACACGTAAGCGAAAGTTAAAATAAATTCTATCATCAATTTACAATTCTAGTTTGTTATGAAGGGCAATTTGAGAATATACTTTGGCGCTTGGTCTTATTTTCCTCTCAAATGTTTTTCTGTCTACACTATATAAACCAAATTTCATGTTGTAGCCATCCGCCCATTCAAAGTTGTCAAGCAAAGACCAATGAAAATAACCTCTAACATCAGCTCCATCTTCTATAGCTTTATGTATGTAATATAAATGGTTTTTTATGAAATCTGCCCTCTTCTCGTCCTTTGAATCTGCAATTCCGTTTTCTAAAACATAAATGGGTTTTTTATACTTTTTATAAGCCCTCAAGACATGGAAAATTCCTTCTGGAAATATTTCCCAACCAAAATCGGAAACAATTTTATTTTCATTTTTTTTAAATGGTGGGTGCCAAACTAATCTGTCGTGGTGATAGTAGTTGACTCCGATATAATCAATTTGATTCTTTACTTTGTTCAAAAAATAAAAGTTTCTCAAATAGTCAGCTACTTTTACCATTAACATTTCTATTGGGTTATATCTATGAACGGAGTCAAAATAACCAGAAGTCATAGCTATTCCAACTTGAGCATTTTTTTGATACTTGTGAATAATTTTATAAGCCTCTTTATGTGCTCGCAAAAGATTCAAGCTCACTTTTACACCCCCCATCAAATCTCTCTTGTGATTCGGTGGAAATTTCCCCGACCAATATCCATGACCAAACATCATAAGCGGTTCATTGACTGTTACCCAATAATCAACAAGGTCGCCCAATTCTGAAACAACCTTCTCAACATATCTAGAATACTTTTTTACGACCTCTTTCTTTTCCCAGTAGTTATTTTCTTTTAACCAAAGAGGGTTTGTCCAATGCCAAAGTGTCAAAATAACTTTTATACCATTTTCTTTTAGATAATTTAGTTGTTTTCTATAATGATTTATTTCTTCTTCATCAAAAGTTCCTTCATTTGGTTCTATTCTGGCCCACTCAATTCCTAGCCTATAAGCATTGCAATTAATTTCTTTAATTAATTTTACATCTTCTTTATATCTATTATAAGAATCGCAAGCCTTGCCTGAAACATAAAGTGCCGGGTCTAGACCTTTTTCTTTTAAAGAATCAATTCTTTTTTTACTTTTTTCCCATTCGCTCCAATCACAACTAATATCTCCTTCTATTTGATAAGCACTTGTTGAAACCCCCCATAAAAAATCTTTTGGGAAGTGAAATATTTTTTTATTCATTTTTTTATATTATATTTTTTTATTGTATCATTTTTTTTATTATTTTATAAGCTTTCTTTTTTAATTTAAGTAATTTTTTTCTAAACTTTAGTAAAATTTATTTTAAACTTTTTGTTTGTTGACAATCTGTTAATACTTGGATTGACTATTCGGTTTTTTTGTTTAATTTTAGTATTTTTTATTCACTAATTATTATTAAGATTATGTCTTGACATAAAAGCAAAAATCGTCTAATATACTATTACGTTTAAAAAAACGTATATAAAATTTATCTTGATTTAATATCAGCAGTATTTACAACGCTGTTTTTATTTCGTTTTAAACGAACTTTGACAACCAAGACAACTATTTTGATGCTAATTGGCATCAATTACTCAAAAAAATCCAAAATTAAAGTATTAATATACTTAAAATTTATATTATCGGTACTCTATTGATAATATAACTAGGCAAGTAAACCTAGAGAAAAACTTTCAGAGAGTTTGATCCTGGCTCAGGATGAACGCTGGCGGCATGGCTAAGGCATGCAAGTCGAATGATTAGTTTACTAATCATGGCAAACGGGAGAGTAACACATTGGTAATCTGCCCTGGGGACGAGAATAACCCGGAGAAATCCGGGATAATACTCGATAACAGTGGGGGGTCATATGACATTCCCACTTAAAGTTCCGGCGCCCCGGGAGGAGCCTATGGCCTATCAGCTTGTTGGTGAGGTAAAAGCTCACCAAGGCTATGACGGGTAGCGGGTGTGAGAGCACGACCCGTCCCACTGGGACTGAGACACTGCCCAGACTCCTACGGGAGGCTGCAGTCACGAATCTTCCTCAATGGCCGAAAGGCTGAAGGAGCAATGCCGCGTGTATGATGACGCCCCTCGGGGTGTAAAGTACTTTTATTAGGGACGAAACAATGACGGTACCTAATGAATAAGGGGCTGCTAACCTCGTGCCAGCAGCAGCGGTAATACGAGGGCCCCAAGCGTTATCCGGATTTATTGGGCGTAAAGGGTACGTAGGCGGTTTGTCGCATCTTTCGTTAAATCTCGTTGCTCAACAGCGAGGCCGCGGAAGAGATGGGCAGACTAGAGTTTGGAAGAGGCAAGTAGAATTGCTGGTGTAGGGGTTAAATCCGTTAATATCAGCAGGAATACCGAATGCGAAGGCAGCTTGCTAGAACAATACTGACGCTAAGGTACGAAAGCGTGGGGAGCGAATGGGATTAGATACCCCAGTAGTCCACGCCGTAAACGATGGATGCTAAGCATTGGCAGTTTCGACCCTGTCAGTGCTGTCTACTTAAGTTAACACCTTAAGCATCCCGCCTGGGGAGTACGAGCGCAAGCTTAAAACTCAAAGGAATAGACGGGGACCCGCACAAGCGGTGGAGCATGTGGTTTAATTCGACGATAAGCGAGGAACCTCACCTAGGTTTGAAATATAGCTGCAAGCCCTGGAAACAGGGTCGCCTTCGAGGGTGCTATACAGGTGCTGCATGGTTGTCGTCAGCTCGTGTCGTGAGATGTACCGTTAAGTCGGAAAACGAGCGCAACCCCTATCCTATGTTTTATATGTCATAGGAAACTGCCCGCCTTAAGTGGGAGGAAGGTAGGGATGACGTCAAATCAGCATGGTCCTTACACCTAGGGCTACACACGTGCTACAATGGGAAGTACAAAGGGACGCCAAACCGTAAGGTGGAGCAAACCCCCCAAAACTTCTCTCAGTTCGGATTGAGGTCTGCAACTTGACCTCATGAAGTCGGAATCGCTAGTAAACGCATATCAGCCACGGTGCGTTGAATACGTTCTCGGGTCTTGTACTCACCGCCCGTCACGTCAAGAGAGTCGGTAATACCCGAAGGCTCTACATAGTAGGGACGAAGGTAGGATCGGCGATAGGGACGAAGTCGTAACAAGGCATCCGTAGCGGAAGCTGTGGATGGATCACCTCCTTTCTAGGGAGATCGGTGAATCATTGATAAAATGATTGAACTAAGGTCGTGCATTTTCGAGATGTTGGATTTGCTCCAATGTCGAAAATGTCTGAGTATTGATGCCAATTAGCCTCAAAATCTAACGGTTTATGGGACCGTTTTAGACAGAAAAAGACTGGTCCTAATATTTTGGAATTAGTCTTTTTTTGTTGAGATTGAATTTAGATAATCTCAATAAATAACCAACCGTTAAAATTCGGGCAATTAGCTCAGTTGGTTAGAGCGCGTCGCTGATAACGACGAGGTCGGAAGTTCGAATCTTCCATTGCCCACACTTCGACTCCGTAAATAATTTTACGAATTCGGAATATTAACTTCGCTCAGTGCAGGCTACAAAATCATAAAGATAACACTAAGTCGAAGTGTCCTGAGCTTGTCGAAGGACTTTTTATAGCACAATATCAAACACGTCGCGGGATAGAGCAGTTGGCAGCTCGCCAGGCCCATAACCTGGAGGTCACCGGTTCGAATCCGGTTCCCGCAACAAACAACGCACAACGTGTAACGCATAACTCAAAACGACAATGTTGTGAGTTATGCGTTACACGTTATATGTGTGAGCCGCGGTAGCTCAGTGGTAGAGCAAAGGACTGAAAATCCTTGTGTCGACAGTTCAATCCTGTCCCGCGGCACAGATGTGAATATTAACAAGAAATTGTTTTTATAACATTAGCCCGTTAGACAGTTTCCTCACGTTGAGTGAGTGATCCAGCAGATTTTCGAAGAAAATTTGTCGGACAATCCTGTCCCGCGGCACAGGAATTAATCCCAAATTATAACAAATTTTATTTCCTTGCTCTTTTTATCTGTTATATAATGGATTAATCCATCGGGGTGTGGCCTAGCTGGCTAAGGCGCATGGTTTGGGACCATGAGATCCTGGGTTCGAATCCCAGCACCCCGACAATAAATTTTATTGAAAAACTTTAAAGTTTATAGTAATATAAATCTAGCCTACTGGCGGGCCTGCCCGCCGAAGCGAAAGCGTAGGCGGGTATAGTATAATGGCTCTTATGTCGGCCTTCCAAGCCGAAGATGCGGGTTCGATTCCCGCTACCCGCTCAGAATAAAAACAATCCCCTCGTGGGGTTGTTTTTGTTTTGTGTGGCGTAGCGGGTGAGAACCCGCTGTGGTAGGAATGTTCTAATTTTAAACAACCGCTGCTTGGCAGTAAAAGTACATGGAAATATTAAACCGTTTTCGATTGGAGGGGACTGTCAAGAAAATTGTGTCTGGCAATCTATTTTTTTAAAATAT
>RRYU01023029.1_pt1 | contig 11851 bp, 11 predicted proteins | sample 2162651 | NCBI WGS metagenome assembly RRYU01 (sample SAMN10267283, study PRJNA491782) | microbial mat metagenome | isolation source: biomat in the production well | place: Japan: Minami-Kanto gas field, natural gas well KTG3 | collected 2017-06 | reverse complement strand
TTTTTTTGTATGTTCTGCCCATAGGGTTACACTATCTTGAGTTCAGTTGTTGGCGGATACCGGCCCCACATGCTCTCCCAGAAAAAAAACCACGGGAGTTGCCAGCGCGTTTGAATACACGAGGCCGCCTATCGTCTTGAGCGTCCCTTGTATCAATTGCTGATCGGACATTGAAACCCTGGACGCGGCACACACCGGAAGATCGGGAGACACGCCGTTCCTGATAAGGCGTCCCGCAATCAGTTCGATGTTCTTCAGGCCCATGTAGAGCACGACATCGGCATGCCTGAGACGTTTTAAGGCCTTGACCGTCAGAAGTTCCGGGTCTCCGGGACCTGCTCCGGCAATGGTTATTATTCCTTTCTGTTTATCCATGACATCTTGTAGATCAGCTCTGACTCAAAGAAGTCTCATTCAGCCTCTTTTTCTGAACAGGTGGTATTTTTCCAAGAAGCAGCTCGTAATCGAGCCTCTCATAAAAATGTTTTCGGCGAAGTCTGGAAATATCGAGCGTAACGGAACACGGCTCATCTGCCCTTTCGGTATAGGCTTCTGCCCAGCGATAATGGCCCTCGGGAGGCTGAGCCAGAAATGCCCGATCGCTTCCGCTCGCAGCCACGGCAACCTGCTCGATCGAACGTGCACCGAGCACGCTGCGATCATGTTTGTCAAGCGTCAGTGACGGTACAACCACAAGATCGCACCCTTGTTTGGCGAGAGCGATACCAAGCTCGGGATGATACAGTTCCTCTCTTGAAGCAAGCGCGATCCTCGCATTGGGAAGATCGATCCAGCGAAGCGAGGGCTCGGAGCATGGCTTCATGGTTATCGCGCCATTCCTGTCCGCACAGACAATCGTGAAACAACCATCGGCAACGATCCCGGCGCAAACGGCGCACTGAAGTGCTTCAGCGGTTTTACCGATGCTTTCCGCAGCCACATCAGTGGTGTGTGCATAACCTGCGGGCAAAACCAGAAGATCGGCTCCAGCCAGGACCTTAACGCCCTCGATACCCGCAAGGGAACCGTCATGGGCAAAGAGAAGCTCCGGGTCGGCCGGTTGACAAACGACCCGGAATTCTCCGGGCGGCGGCAACGTACAGTATGCAGTCATATCATCCGCATAGCGCATATCGAGATAGATTCCCTCATACTGTTCCGGAATTCTCGTATTCATCTGTTCGGACGTTTCTGAAGACAATCTGCCATGCTCAAGCGGAAGCCCGACGGTAAAGATTCTCGACGAGCAGCTCTTTTGGGTCAATAACGCTTCCCCGCCAGGGCCATACACACAGGAATAAGCATCCTCGCAAGACATGGTTTTGTCCTTGCCGCCGCGATTACATGCCGCCAGAAAAAAACCGTTTTCCCTTGCTCTCGCCTGCCAGAGCTCTCGCGGGTCCAGCGATCCGCCGGGCCAGTTTGCGGGAACCAGCAGAAGATCGGTCCCGCGAAGAGCAGACATCCTGGGTATGGAACCGTAATAGCTGTCCGAACAGATCATAACGCCCACTCTTCCCCACGGAGTATCGAAGGTGTTGGGCTGGGAAGGCAAACCCGGACAAGCCCATCGGACCTCGGCAGTCAACTTCCGATAGCTGAAAAGACGCTTTCCATCCGGATCGATGACCGTTGCGGAGTTATAGAAAATGCCTGTATGATCATCCTCCTCTGCGTGACCGAAAACGATGTAACATCCATAATCCGCAGCAATGGCGGACAATTCTGCGGTGGTCGGACCGTCGGCGCTCTCCGCCACCAGGGAGATATCTTCGCGAGAGCCGTAACTGTAACCGGTAAGGGCGAGTTCGGTGTTGACAATGATACGGGCACCGCTTTCTGCTGCCGCTTTGTTGAGGCGCAGCAACTCTTCCCTGTTACGTTCCCGCTCTCCGTGCCTGACATCGAGGTGAACAAGCGAAATATTCAATCTTTCCATTTTTCTCCGTAACCCAGTGCGCAGGCGGCCCCGACCGCCACGGGGTCGCGGTCGAGACTTAAAAAATTACGCCTGAAAACATTCGATGTCTCTTCGTCAAGCCTGGATGAAACCGCCTCTATCATCTGCTCTTTTTCAGCACCGAAACGCCTGATATGAGCGAAAATGGAACGCTGGCTTTCCGGAGTCAGGGAATTCTGGAGGGCGAGCGTCTTCCTGACAGCCTTCGTTACAGAACGGCCGATCAGCTCACCCAGCTTGGCGTGCTTTCCCGAACTCGTCAGCGGTTTGCCGCCGCTCATTGCACAGGCGACCGCGATCTGGTCCGTACCGGTTCCGGTAGCCAGACCGTCCGAATAACGCGAGGATACCGCCAGTTCCTGCAAGACGGCAGTCTTGGCTTCGGTAGCGGTGACGATCGAACGAACCAGGGCACCACGGCTCATTTCCCTGTTCACAAGAAGAATGGTGTTAATGGTACCAGGAGGCTCCTTACCGACTCTGTCAAGGGGCTCGAAAACACCATTCTCCTCCCAGACAGAAGCAGGGTCACCGGCCCTTCCGGCATTACCCTCCACGCCCCCGGTACAGATCGCTGTCACTTCGAGGCCCCTGAACGACTCTGTTTCGATTGCCGCGTAGTTCATGTTTGCGGCTGTTCCGAGCGAAGCGGTCTTTTCCGGCAGATCGTAACGGCTACATAACCGTTGCAGATACTCCGCGGGGTTGGCTATGATCGTTTTCAGGTCTTTTCTGACATGCCCTGCGGGCTCACAGGACTGATGATTAAACACGCACTGCAACCCCTCTCGAAGGCCCCCGTGCACACGGCAGGTCGATATCACCATGTGCGGCTTGAGGAAATGCACCATGAGCATTTTCTCGACGCGATGTACCTCGGCATCGCCATACGTCCCTAATTTCATAAACCGACTATTGTTTACTTCCATTGTTTTCCCTACTTGCAACGCCTTTCCCGAGATGTCTGTAATAGACCTGCTCGCGATCGCGAAGGATTTCAGGATGAAAAATGCTGACGAGATCAGACAGGATAACGTGTGGCTCGGTCATGCCAACATCCCAGAAACGGTTACGTCCGTTTGGGAAGTGGACATTGTTGTTGTTATAGACCGTTTCCTGCCTGACGCTTTTAAACAGACCGTAACGCTTGTCCATTCCGAGAAGCCCGTCAAGATCGTTGACCGTGAAATGGGTGTTGACCCAGTAATCCGCATTCATTCCCGCTTCCATGGCCTCCTCGGGATTGAGAATATGCCCTCTCTCAAGCCCAAAGCCCTCAAAAAGGTAGGAAGAGCCCGCATGATCGAGCATAGTGACAAACCATCTGGAAGATCCCATCGTCGACCATGCGCCTTTCCTGCTATATCCGGCAATGACCGAAGGCCTGAAGCTTGCCGAGGCGGCTTTTCGCTGAATCTCGAGGTATGCCTTTTCCCGCTCACGGAACAGCTCTGCCGCAAGGCTGTCTTTCTGGAAAAAAGCCCCCATGAACTTGATCCATTCAAGAGAACCTAACGGATGTTCTTCGATCGATGCGCAAAAATAACCCGGACGAAGCCCGTACGCCTCCATCTTTTCACAGACATCCGATGAAAAGCTTGTCACGTTGAGAAATGCCAGATCAGGATCAAGCTTCAGGAAGGTTTCCATATTGATGGCTCGCATATACCCCGTAGTGGAAAGCTCTCCCCTGTCAATCATATCATGAACCTTTTGCTGACCAACTCTGCGCTTTCCTGAAACTCCTTGTAACGTGTCGAAACATCCAAGCATGTCAAGAAGCGAAACCTGAAAACCGGTTTCACAGGTCACTGATCTGAGCGGGACACGCAGAACCGTCGCCTCATTAAGGTGACCGGGAGGGGACGCCTCTTCCGACACGAGAACATAAGAATGTTCCAGCCCATGCTCCGGAGAAAACACCTTGACAACCCTGCAGCCTGAATCCCAACCGAGACTGAACTTCTGTGCATAGACAACTTCGGATTTATCTTCCCCTCCTGCATGTCTTATCGAAGAAGAATTTTCAGACGGGGAACAGCTTAAAAGAACAATCAGCACCAGAAAACTCAGGGCTCCAGGCAAATAAGCGGAAAACCTTATACAATCAGGCAATATCACTGTGTTCCCCTGCTCTTGAGTGCCTCGATAACTGCACAGATATCCGTATACTTTTCCGGATCATACGCCTCACCGTCAAAAAAGGTCCAGCTTCTCGAGCCGTTTGTTCCCGACAACTCAACGCGTCGGGAAACGGCTTTGTCAGTTACGACACGGTACCCCAGACGCTCGAGAGCACGCTTTGTCCAGTAGGCATCAGGGCCGTCTCCGAAAAGGCCTATTGTAGCGGTTGGCTCATGATGGATTCTGAAGAATCCTGAATGACGGTCGAACTCAAAACCATTACGCTCGAACGCTTTTTCAAGACGTCCATCAAGCACCAGTTCCTCCGGCATACCTGTCACCATATCGGCGGAACTCTTCGAAGCATCGGATGTTGAAAAGTTCATGAGCCAGATACCGTCGGCTGCCTGCAGGGCAAGATCAAGCTCATGCGTAGACATCAGAACAGCTTTCCTCTGTTGCCTTGCAAGACGCTTGAGAAGACGCATCACTTCGATACGATTAGGCAGGTCAAGGTGTGCAGTGGGTTCGTCGAGCATAATGACCGGGGTATCCTGAGCCAGAGCCCTGGCAATCATAACTTTCTGCCGTTCTCCGTCGCTGAGGTCGCTGATATGACGGGAAACAAAATTCCTGGTTCCCGTTGTTTCAATTGCCTGTTGCACTATTGCTTCGTCTGCGGGAGAAAGAGAGCCCATCCACCCTGTATACGGATATCGGGCAAGGGCGACAAGTGCATAGACCGTGAGGTTGCCCGTTACAGCCCGATCTGTCAGCACGAGACTCATTATTTTTGCGATGTCTTTAGGTGACATGCGGCTAAGATCTCTGCCATTCAGAAACATATCCCCCTCCATCGGCTTCTGCACTCCCGCAAGAGTCCGCATGAGTGTCGACTTGCCGGAACCATTCGGGCCCAGCAAGCATACCATATCCCCTTCGTTGAGTTGAAGGGAAAGATTGTCGGCAACAACCCTGACGCTGTGTTTAGAGCCCTTCTTATGGGGAAGCATACCAGAATGACGCATTTGGTAGCCTATTGCAAGATTTTTCGTCTGCAGAATAGCGCTGTTCATGAAAACGATGACTTAAGGTTTCGGTTTCTCATAATCACCCAGATAACCACGGGTGCGCCGATGAGCGCCGTCACCGCATTGATAGGCAGTGTCGATTGACTTCCCGGCATCTGCGCGACAATATCGCAGACAAGCATCAGAATAGCCCCGACAAGACAGGAACTCGGCATCAGAAAACGGTGATCCGACGTATTGAGAATCGAGCGCGTCAGATGAGGAACGGCGATCCCGATAAATCCGATCGGGCCGCAGAATCCAGTAACGCTCCCAGCCAGAAGGCTTGTAGCGGCAATCACGGTGATGCGTATATAAAAGGTGCTCATTCCGAGGCTCCGGGCATAATTCTCCCCAAGAAGCATAACGTTCAGCGACTTGGAGGCCGCAAAAGAAATCAGTAGCCCAAACCCTACAACTGCGCCAAGTACCCACAGCTGGTCTCCCAGAACGCCGCCAAGACTCCCGAATGTCCAGATAAGGTAATCCTGTATCTGCTCGGGTTCACTGAAATACTGCCAAATGCTGATCAAAGAAACGGTGATATTTCCAACCATGATTCCTACAATCAGCAGAACGATGTTATCCTTGATCCTTACGGCGATCGCCAGGACGATAAGAAGAACCGAAGCTGCACCCAGCGACGAAGCGATCACAATCAGCCAGCTTCCCCCTATCCCAAGCTGTCTGATTGCAAAAGCATTTGCAGCCGATCCGGACGCAAGCATCACCATTGCAACCCCCAGACTTGCTCCTGCAGATATTCCAAGCACTGATGGTCCGGCCAGCGGGTTCCGGAAAAGCGTCTGCATTTGCAGACCACTCACTGAAAGCGCTGCACCGGCAAACACTGCGGTAACGGCTTTCGGCAAACGAATGTAGGATACAATCTTCTCCCACGCAACGTTGTCCGAACCTTGACCGGCCAGAATGGCCATTACACTCTGCAAAGGAATTCTGACAGAACCAAGAACAAGATCAAGCATAAAAAAGAACACCACAATCCCGAGCAGGATAGCCAACACCGGCAAACGTGGCGCCAACCGGGGCCATGAATGCGAATGTCCGACAGCTACAGATTCTTTAACAGTCATATCAGTCTATATGGCGAAAAAACGTTAGTGAATCGCTCTGAAAACCTTCACGTGCCGCGATATCCGGATGCAGTATCATGATCAGATCCTTGAGAATCTTTTCAGGCTGCACGACACCCAGCTCCCAGTAGGCATTGCCTCCTGCAAGGTTTAGCTGCTTGTTGTTATTGTATATGTTACCGGATTTCACCGATGCGAAATCCCTGAACCTGATGTCTTTGGCAAGAAGTTCATCGAGGGAAAGAACCGTTCCGGGATTAAGCCAGTATTCCGCTTCGAGTGCAACAGGATAGACTGCCTCAATATCCATTTTAATGCTTCCGGTCCTGGCCCGATCATCCCAGTGGTACCGGGCTCCTGCATGCCTTAGCAGCTCGGCAACATAGCTTTTTCCTCCTGGAACAAACCAGGCATCCTTGAATGGCATACCGGGAATGATTGCGGGGCGATGGGCTACCGTATCGGTAAGGGCGACGAGAGCATTATACGACCGTTCAATAACAGCAAACTTCTCTTCGGCAAGCGCTTCGCGATCAAACAGGGCAGCATAGAGCTTCATCCATTCAGCCCTTCCCAGAGGAGACTGTTCCAGCCATTCGGCAACAACAAGAACAGGGATGCCGGACTTGACAAATGTCTGGTAATCAGTTTTTCGTGAAGCAGGCAAAGCTGTCGCTACGATTACATCAGGACTCAGTTCCAGAATCACTTCTACATTGGGGCTGAACGGCATGCCAATTTCCGCTATGTCTCCTTTCTTAATCCTTTCCTGCAAAGATGCTGTATTGACATACTCGGGGCGGGCAACGGCAACAATTCTGTCACCGCAACCAAGCAGATTGACATAGCCTATGTGCGTTGTTGAAAAAAGGGCAATACGCTCAACAGGCGTCCTGATCGTCAAATAGTCCTCAAAACCTTTGGGCACTGATGCTGTTTCTGGAAGAAGCAGGTAACGGAACGTATCACTGCCACTATCCGGATCGACAGTGACTGTCAGAGTCTTGAAACCATCATGGTTATGCAGGGTAAAGCCTTTGGCATGGGAAAGCGAGACTTCGGAATGCTCATGTGCGGTCATCCCCTTCGATCGCACCCCCACATCCTGCCCTTGAGTCTCTACTTCCCCGCTGCAGCCATAAATGCCAGCGGCAAAAAAAAGCATAATCAAAAGCATGCAGACAAAGCTCCCGGCTTTCGAAAAGCAATGGTGAACCTTCACCATTAAAGAATATTTAAGCCTCTTCATATGTGTAACCTGTTGCTTTAACCCGAAGCGATTGTAATTTTCATGGCAGGTCTTCTGACTTTCCCGGCTCCGACAGCCTTCCCGTTCCAGTGGCCCGGAACAGTGACATAATTGTCGGAACATGTTCATCGGCAAATTGCCGATGCGGGATTACAGCAGCGGGTACTGTTCCGGATTTTCACCGGATTCCCTTTTAAGCCTTGCATAAGGGCACCTCTATTTATTGTCATGAGCGATTCAAGTGCGAGGCGAACGGAGCGCAGAAACCAGAGTGTACACAGCGTACATGAAGATTTCGAGCACCGCTTAACGAAGCAATTGAAGCGCGGAATAAATAAATAGAGGTGCCCATAACAGATGCGCGGCACCAAAACGTTGAACAAAGTATACCAAAAACAATCGATCTGTCAAACTCTCTTGAGCCCTGAATTGAGCGGTTGCCGCATAATAAAGCGCTCATTTCCATGGCGCTGTCAATCGAGATACTCGACATAACATTCAAAATCTTCACGGAGGGGAAACGAGATGGCCTCTGCAGCACAAATCTTCTTGCATGCACTACAGAGAACAATACAATTGTATGGATTTGCAACAGTCATTCTTGGACGACGCCTCAGTCCTTCCTCAACTTTTGCGGATGCGAAAACATCTTTAGGACAAAAATCATAACAGCTACTGCAACTGTTGCATAAATCAGGATCAATAACGGGAAACCATGGGATTTCTTCCCTCGACACCGTCAGACGTCGACGCCTTTTCTTCTTCGGAGAGTCATTCATTTACTCTTGTAGATTGCGGTTATAGTAACCGTCAGCCTCCCCTCCCTTTCGGGAAGGAAGCACTGACGGAGAAAAACGGTAAACAAAAATCAAAACGACATTCTGTAACCAATTCTGACAATCCTGCCTGGATCGTAATACACATAACGGCTGCTGGCGTCTACGACCAGATTTCCCGTCGTCTGTACTTCGGTATCGAAAAGATTTTCCACGGCAAAGGTCACATAGCCAGGACCGGCCTTCATCTTGCTGGACATGTCGAATGCAGCATAATTGTCGAGATTGTCCTCACGACCCGCCAGAACACGACACAGAAGATCGATGCTGAAGGGATGAGTAACATAGGAGATGCCAAAAGTATTCTGGAACTTCGGTCCCGGCTGGTACTCCTCGCCGCTGGTATCCTCTGCGACGGGATAGGCCCAATACCCTGCTGCAGAGAACTTCACATCGGCAAGAAAATTACTGTACAAACCGAACGGGGTAAGCCCGAGGTTCCATTCAACCCCCTTTGAACTATAGGCACCGGCGTTGAAGTAATGATATGGTCGCCCTGCAGAACGATCGACTTCGATCTTGTCGTCATAGGTCATCCAGAACCCCGCGAATCTGGCCGAAGCGACCTCGGAATCCCATTTGAGACCCGCTTCATACGTCCATCCAGATTCAGGTTCGAGCTCAGGATTGCCGACAACGATTCTTCCCGAGTAGTAGAGCTGTGTAAACGTTGGCGCCTGAAACGCTTTGCCGGTATTGGCAAAAAGGTTCCAGTCATCGTTGACTTTCCATGTGACTCCAGCGCTTGGCAGAAAAACATCATAATCCGTCGTTCCTTCTTCATTATCGATAAACTGCTCACGAACACCGAGCGTCAGAATCAGATCCGGCGAAAGCCCGGCTTTAAGTTCACTGAACAATCCGTAGTCGTCCCGGCTCTTCTCGCCGTAGTTGTTCTCATAATCCGCAAAACGGTGCACATAGTCTGCACCTGCGATCAGTTCAAACCCTTCGGCAAGCAGGAACCGGTAATCTGTTTCAAGGCCATAATTGTAATTCAAACGCTGGATCTTGTCGCCGTCCTGTTCGCCGTTGACATAGTCGGTCTGGTAACGATCATCGTAGACGCCGAAAGCTTTCACTTTGTAACGGTCGGCTTCATAGCGGATATCGAGGTAATGAAAACTGCTCTCCTGATCCGTGCTCTCTTCATCACCCGAATCGTAACGGTCGATAAACGACGTCTCGTACCAGTTATACTGGTAGTCGATGTAGGTGTTGGTAAATGGCGAAGCATTCACATTCACCATGTACTTGTCAGTTTCGCCCAGCGCATTGGTGTACTGTTTGGTAATCTGACGGCCGACATCATCGAGTTCGCCCATATGCTGGTAACGGAACCCGGCGGTTATACCCGGAAGGCTCAGGCTGACGCCGTGGTTCATCCACTCATGGTTACCGAAGTCAACCGAAGCGCTACCACTTATTTCGTCCTTGGGCTTTTTGGTCACGATATTGATGACGCCGGCCATGGCATCGGCGCCGTAAAGGGTCGAAGCCGCACCTTTAAGTACTTCGATACGCTCAACCTGCTCAATTGGAATCGAACTGAGGTCATAGCCTTTGCTGGATGCCTGCTGAACAGGCATTCCGTTTATAAGAATAAGTTCTCCGTCCTCCAGACCTCTAACGTATACCGCGCTGTTCATCCCCTGCTTGTTGATGCCGAGCGGTGCAAGTGATTTGTAGCCAAGCCCTCCGATCCGGCTCAGGGCCTCCATAACGTTTGTTGCTCCTGTTTTTTTGAGATCTTCTGTACCCACAACCGTGATAAAACGGGAGCTTTCCTTTTCTTTTACAGGAAATCGGGTAGCGGTTACAACCAGCTCATCACCCGTATAGTAAGGCAAGATGAGACCCTGATCTCTCTCTTCAGCATACAACGAGTGCTGACAGAATACGCATGCCATCAGAAATGCGACGATTTTTTTCTTCATGTGTTGACCTGTTATCAGTTAAAAAAACAACTGAGCCACAGGGTTGTCAAACGGCAGAAAGCAAACAGGATGAGGGAAGTAAAACCGTCATAATCCGAAACCATTCTGAACACAAGAGCCTTGAAATACCAGGAAAAAGCGTCATGACGCCGCAGAGAACCCCTGATAAAAAGCAGTTCCCCGGTAATGAAAGGTATTGACAGTTTGATACATCATGAACTTCATTGCCTGAGACTATAAACCCGTAGTCTGATTTTTATGCAAAAACATAGCTGGCAGGTCTCCTGACTTTGGCGGCATACTTCTGTTGATAACCTTCCCACGCTTTTCCGGGCGGAAACATCGCAGTGATCATCAACAACTGATTCTTCAACACATGAGGCCATGCATTGTAAAAACAGTAAACCGTTTTACAGTTGCGGGTACAGTGTACGAATCTCACGTACTTCCCTATTCTCCGGCTTTTAAACCGGCACCAGATATAAAAGAACAGTTACCTAAGTTGATCGTTTCAACAAGTGCTTTATGCTGTCAACTTTTACTATATAATGCGTTATGCTGAATTTTCTTACAGCGAACATCTCACCCGACGGGTTGCGCGACCATAATGCAGAAAAATCGCATTTGTTGAAACCCTATGGGATTGTCGGTCATGCTGCATCTGCTTCGTTACAGGGAACTTGCGGTAGTACACTACAGCGGCGTCCCCTATGCCTTGCATCTACAGCATACTCAACAATCGCTCAACTTAGACGTTACATATGAAAGCTTATATAGCAAAAAAAATCGTATTCGTCAATGATTACGATGCCGCACGTTGAGCAAACCTGAAAATCTCCTCTATTTTCTTACGGCGATAGCTGAAAACGTAATCAAGCCGACTGTGAACAAGCAACTGATCCAGCATCTCGCCCAAGAAGCCGAAAGAAATTTTATACTCGATGATATCGGTCATTTCCACCCCATCGGAAAGCTCACTGAAAAGGTGCCTGTGTCGCCAGAATTCATACGGCCCACTCTTCTGCTCATCGGAAAATTCATGAGGCCTGTCAACAGTTTGTATTTCCGTTGACCATCTGACAGGAAAGTCAAAAAATGGATAGAGCTTATAAATGATTGTCATTCCGGGATATAAAGAGCCAACCTCCTCCTGGTTCAGTATTCTCATATGCATCTCCTGAGGAGTTATCCTTACAAGATTCTCAGGATTTGTAAAAAAATCCCAAACCTCATCTATCCCCGCAGGAATTTTCTGTGTATATATCAATCTCTGTTCAGTCATGACGTAAAACTGATTTGTACGTTACGTTTTGTTACCTCTATCATTAGCTAAAATCACCTTATCACTTATAACTGCATAACGATATAAAACTATCCCGCTTTGCCGTCAAACAACTCCTGTTTTCACGGAGGGTGATATAGTATCTTTTTTGCTATGGTTAAAGCCACCGTCACAGCAATACTCTCGCCGTCTGCGGAAAAGAGAGGCACCGTTCTTCTGACCCGAAGAGCTGTCGAGCCTTTCAGGGATTGCTGGTGCTTCCCGGGCGGACATATTGACCCGGGCGAAACAGCAAAAAA
>RRYU01020535.1_pt1 | contig 11863 bp, 11 predicted proteins | sample 2162651 | NCBI WGS metagenome assembly RRYU01 (sample SAMN10267283, study PRJNA491782) | microbial mat metagenome | isolation source: biomat in the production well | place: Japan: Minami-Kanto gas field, natural gas well KTG3 | collected 2017-06 | reverse complement strand
TTCGGTTTCGGCGGGCATAACGCAACCCTGATTTTCAGAAAAATCGGTTAGCCGGAAAAAACAATCCAGCCTATGGACAAGCTGTTGCGGAAACTCAGCTCGTTCGCGCAGCATCTGGCACATGGCCCCGATAACGGCAACGACTCACCTGACGGCGAACACGACGGAGACCAGTCCCTGCCCGCCCCTACTCGTTCCTGGCTCGACTCGCTGACCTGTTCCCGTCTTCGAACCGTCGACATTTACACCACCGCGCTGACACATCGTTCGGTCGTCAACGACCATCCCGGAACCCGCGACTCCAACCAGCGGCTGGAATTCCTCGGCGACGCCGTCCTCGACCTCGTCATTTCAGAGCATCTCTACAGAACGTTCCCCGAAAGCGACGAGGGAAAACTGTCGAGCAACCGCTCGAAAATCGTCAACAGAAAATCGCTGGCCTCCTTTGCTGCAAGAATCGCCCTCGGCCAACACCTGCTCGTCGGCGAGTCGGCGGACGAAAAAAAGATCAGGTCGAGCGAATCGGCTCTCGCAGACGCCTTCGAATCACTTGTAGGAGCCGTCTACCTTGACCTGGGCCTTTCGGCGACCCGAGAATTCATCGAACGTCATATCGTGGCGCACCTCGATCTGCGGCGCCTCGACGCTATCGAGCATAACCATAAAAGCCGCCTGATCGAGTATGCCCAGTCGCACCAGATCGAACCTCCCGTCTATACCGTAATCGCCGAAGAAGGGGCTGAACATGAAAAAACATTCACGGTCGAGGTTTCTTTTGAGGGAGCTCCTCTCGGAAGGGGAACCGCGGGGAGGAAAAAGGATGCCGAGCAGCTCGCCGCCAGAACCGCCCTGTCAGTCCTGGAGAACAAAGCCGACGACTGACGAAAAGGCTTTTTTCTTCACGTCGTTTGAGCATTTACGGCGAGTCCTCTATATTGTTCAACGATAGTCGGGCGCAAGAAGCCATTCCTTACCATCTGTATTCACAGGAACAATGAAAGAAAGTCTCATTTTCGATCTCTCGCGCGAAGGGCGCAGGGGACTGCGGTTCGGTTCAACCGGAGTAGAAGAGAAACCGGTCGGCGAGCTCGTCCCTGAAAAGCACCTCCGCTCGAAACCGGCTGAACTCCCGGAAGTGTCCGAAGGCGAGGTCGTCCGCCATTTCATCAGGCTCTCGACGCTCAACTACCATGTCGACAAAAACATGTACCCCCTGGGAAGCTGTACGATGAAGTACAACCCCAAAATCAACGACATCGCCTCCGAACTGGAAGGATTTAGCGCGATGCACCCCCTTCAGCCCGAGGAAACCGCCCAGGGCTCGCTCAGGCTCATGTTCGAACTGTCCGGCATGCTCGCCGAAATCGCCGGCATGGACGCCGTCACCCTGCAACCGGCCGCCGGTGCGCACGGAGAACTGACCGGCATCCTGCTGATCAGGAAATACCATGAATCGAAAGGCTCGAAAAGAACCCGGCTGCTGGTGGTCGATTCGGCGCACGGGACGAATCCCGCTTCCGCGGCCATTGCGGGTTACGAAATCGTTTCCGTTAAAAGCAACGCGGAGGGACGCACCGACATCGACGATCTCCGCGAGAAACTGACTCCGGACGTCGCGGCTCTGATGCTGACCAACCCGAATACGCTCGGTCTGTTCGAGAAGGATATCAAAACGATCGAGAAACTCGTCCACGGCAACGGGAGCCTTCTTTACATGGACGGAGCAAACATGAACGCTCTCATGGGGATAACCAGGCCGGGGGACATGGGGTTCGACATCGTCCATTACAACCTGCACAAGACTTTCTCCGCGCCACATGGTGGTGGTGGACCGGGCAGCGGTCCCGTAGGGGTCCGCGGCAAGCTGGCTCCGTTCCTTCCTGTTCCCGTGGTTGAAAAAGTCGAGGAAAACGGTCTCGTACGTTACCGCCTGAGCGCAGCCAGGCATGAAAGCATCGGCAGAATGATGAATTTCTACGGCAATTTCGGCGTTCTTGTGAGAGCATATACTTACATCAGGATGCTGGGACCGGACGGTGTGCGCCGTGTATCGGAAAACGCAATCATCAATGCGAACTATCTGCTGTCGAAGCTGCTGGACAAGTTCGAGCTTCCGTACCCGAAACCCGTGATGCACGAATTCTGCCTGTCGGGAGACCGCCAGAAAAAAGAGCACAACGTCAAGACGCTCGACATGGCAAAACGGCTGCTCGATTACGGATTTCACGCACCGACGGTCTACTTCCCGCTCATCGTCAGCGAAGCCCTGATGATCGAACCGACGGAAACCGAAACGAGGGAAACGCTCGACGCTTTCGCCGATGCCCTGCTGGCCATCGCGGACGAGGCCGCCTTCAGTCCCGAAACGGTTCTCGACGCTCCAGAGTCGACACCTGTCAGACGACTCGACGAAGCGCGAGCCTCCAGGACGCTGGATATCTGCTGCAGCGGCTGCGCCGGATCGATGTAACAGAAATGTGACCCTGGAGTATTGGCATTTTCGGGATATGACTGTATACTCATATAAACGACCCGGCCATGCCATTACGCAGAACGAAAGTCCTTGTCCTCAACAGCAGCTACGAGCCGCTGAGTATCTGCGACGCGCAAAAGGCGATCATCATGCTGTTCTGCGGCAAGGCGGTTACGGTAGCGAACCATCCCGAAGATTACGTCTGTACGGTATCGGAATCCTTTCCCATGCCGAGTATCGTGCGGCTGACGGTATTCGTACGGGTACCGTACAGAAGGCTCATGCTCAACAGGAAAAATATTTTCAGAAGGGATAATTTTCAGTGCCAGTACTGCGGAAGCGAGGAGCGGCAACTGACGATCGACCATATGGTTCCCCGCTCCCAGGGCGGAGAGGACAGCTGGGAGAATCTCGTCACGGCATGCGGCCCATGCAATTCCCGGAAAGGCAACCGAACCCCCCAGGAGGCGGGCATGCGCCCCCTCAAAAAACCCATCAGGCCCAGTCACATCATGCTGATGCGCAAGTTTATCGCGACAGTGTCCGACGACTGGAAACCCTACCTGTTCATGACCTCCTGAAAAAAGGAATAACACCACCTGCGACCCGCGATGAAAAACGATTCCTTACTCCGGACTTTCGGATTGTCTCTCGTATTCTCTTTCCTGCTCCCATTCGCCGCGGCAGCGGGGGATCAGGCCGAAGCGGGCGGAGCGAAAGCACAGGACATTTTCAACCGGAAAACCTCCTGGGTTGAAAAGCAGCTCAAGAAAATGAGCCTTTCGGACAAGATCGGCCAGATGCTCGTCGCCCACTGCCCCGCACGTTTTCAGAGTGAAGAAGACAAGTACTACCAGTACCTTTCCGCGCTCGTAAGCGAGGGAAAGGTCGGCGGCATCATGTTCATGAAAGGCAATACCTACGATGCCGCCGTGCTGGCGAACCGGTTTCAGCTCCTCGCGCCTCGCCCCCTCCTTGTAAGCGCCGACATGGAAAAAGGGCTGGCGATGAGAATCGACGGGGCCACGGAATTCCCGCCCAGCATGGCTGTTTCGGCAACGGGCAACTCCCGCCTGGCCTACGACATGGGCGCGGTCATCGCCCGCGAGGCCAAGGCGCTCGGCATCCACCAGAGCTACGGCCCGAGCGTCGATCTGAACAGCAACCCGCAAAACCCGATCATCAACACCCGATCCTACGGTGACCGGATTCCGCTGACCGTCGAGATGTCCGAATCGTTCATCGACGGTTTCCAGTCGAACGGCATGATCGCCACGGCCAAGCATTTCCCCGGCCACGGCGACGTTACGGTCGACAGCCATATCGATCTGCCCGTGCTCCGGGCGGACAGCGAACGGCTCGAAAACATCGAGCTCAAACCCTTCAGGGAAGCGATCGATCACGGTGTAATGAGTGTCATGATCGGGCATCTTGCCGTTCCCGGCATCACGGGCAACCTGGTCCCCGCGACGCTTTCATGGAGCATCGTCACCAAGCTGCTGAGAAAAAAACTCGGCTTCGAAGGACTCATTGTAACCGACGCCCTGAACATGAAGGCGCTCTACCGTAACTACACGCTTGCCGACATATCCGTGCTCGCCGTCGAAGCTGGAAACGACCTGTTGCTTTTCTCGCCGGACCCTGCGCTCACACATCGGGCCATACTCGACGCGGTAGAAACCGGAAGGCTTTCGGAAAAACAGATCGACAAGTCTGTACGAAGGATCCTGCTGGCCAAGCAATGGCTGGGGCTCGACAGGGAGCGGCTGGTCAACCTCAACGCCATACCAGGCAAGATAAACCTCGAAAGCCACAAGACGCTGGCGCAGACCATCGCCAACAGCTCGATAACGGTCATCCAGGACCGAAATAACGCACTTCCCATCAGGAAGGACCGAATCCGCAATATCCTGCATATCATCCTCGAGGACAAGCGGCACTCTCTTTCCGGGGAAACGTTTTCTGAAAAGCTCAAACGGACGTTCGACGCAAAAACCATCCGCATCAGCGAAATGTCGAACTCGATCGATTACCGTAACGCCGAAGACAGCGCCGCACGAGCATCGGCCATCATCGTTTCCTCATACGTCGAAGTGCTGTCGGGCAACAAAACGCTTTCGCTCAGCGACCGCCAGCAGGAACTCATCCATCGTCTCAGCCGTTCGGCGCCCGCCTCAAAGCCGCTGGTGATGATCTCGTTCGGCACCCCCTATCTTGCAAACCAGTTCAGGGACGTTCCGGCGTTCGTCTGCACCTACTCCTCTTCGGAACTGAGCGAAGACGCCGCGATCAAACTCCTCGACGGCAGCCTCAAGGCGTCGGGCAAGCTTCCGGTATCGCTGACGCTCAACATTCAGTAGTCCGCCAGACGCCGCCAGGCGGAGTCCTCGGCCAAAATGCTTACATTAGGGCTATATTTTTCACCGCTGAAAGAGATCATCATGACAAAGACCGTTTGGGATGAATCGACGGCAAGCGCATACTGGGCCGCCGTAAACACGTTTTGCGCGCTTCGCGACGTTCATGTCATTGCCGACGCTCCCGTAGGATGCTACAACCTTGTCGGTGTAGCTGTCATGGACTATACGGACGCCGTCCCCTACCTCGAAAATTTCACGCCGACCAGTCTCACGGAAAAGGAAATCGCGTCCTCGGGAAGTTCTGATGCGGTCATCGACATCATTGAAAAAATCGGAGCAACCGGCAAACAGGTCATTCTGGTATCGAGCGCGGAAAGCGAGATGATCGGCAGCGATCACGAAAAAATGCTCCGGATGAAATACCCGGACATCCGTTTTTTCGCCTCCAATTCGCTCGGGGAGAACGAGTGGCAAGGACGGAACCGTGCACTGGCGTGGCTGCATCGAACCTTCGACGACGGCCTTCAGCCAAAGGTCGAGCCGGGAACGGTCAGCATCATCGGCCCGACCTACGGCTGCTTCAACAGCCCGTCGGACCTCGCTGAAATCAAGCGGCTGGTCGCCGGGTGCGGCGCAACCGTCCGGCATGTCTATCCTTTCGAAAGCTCGCTCCACGACATCGCCGACATGAAACATTCGGACGTGATCGTCGTCATGTACCGTGAATTCGGCCAACAGCTCGCGGAACTGCTCAAGAGACCCGTTCTCCATGCACCTTTCGGCCTTGCCGAGACGAGTGAATTCATCACCCGCCTTGGCGATCTTACCGGAAACGCGCAAACCGCAGCAACGTTTCTCGTGGAGGAAAAACGCACTACCCTGCAACCGCTCTGGGACCTCTGGCGCGGACCGCAGTCCGAATGGTTTCCGACCATACGCTTCGGCGCCGTTGCGGACAGGACCTATGCAGAAGGCTTGTCGAAATTTCTCGGCGAGGAAATGGGCATGCAGTGCCTGTTCTCCCACGACTCCGCGAACACGCATAACGGACGTCTTCGAACTGAACTGCAGGCTTGCCAGCCGCAGTTCATGTTCGGCCGCATCGTCGACAAGATCTATCTTGCCGAACTCGACGCGAAAACCCGCTTCATCCCCGCCGGTTTTCCCGGCCCCATCGTACGCAGGGCGCTGGGCACTCCGTTCATGGGACACAGCGGCGCAGTCTATCTCATCCAGGAAATCGTCAACGCGCTCTACGACACCCTGTTCAATTTCCTGCCGATAAGCCGTTCGTCGAGCGGAGAACCCCTCCCTGCAAAAAAAATCACCTGGACGAAAGAAGCCAACGCCGCGCTCGAGGAGATCGTGCAAAAGGCTCCGTTCATCAGCCAGATATCCTTCGGCAGGGAAATGAAGAAAAAAGCCGAGGCGCTGGCCGCACAGCAGGGAAAAGAAACCGTCACTCCCGACCTTCTGCGAATGACGCAATGACAGCCCTTCTTTTCGGGAATGCGGAATTTTGAACAATGAGAATTATTCCTTATAATTCGAGTCCTCTTATCGAACAAGGGAACCGTCCGGCACTGAACGTCATGGCCGGAACCATCAGCCCTCCCTGGCGATAATCAACTGACTGAAAGCGGCTGATGCTCCTGAAACCAGGAAAGAGGCGATGATATCCGCGCCTCATTGACAGAGAAGAGACAGAGATTACATGTCCGAACATAACGATTCGCAATCACTGGTAACGATTACGCTGCCTGACGGTGAAAGCAGGTCTTTTCCCAGAGGAGCCACCGGCTACGATATTGCACTTTCAATAGGCAAGAAGCTCGCCCACGACGCGCTCGCGGTATCCGTCAACGGCCGGGCAATGGATCTCCATATCCCGATCACCGATGACGCATCGGTCGAGATCGTCACCTTCGATAATCCTCTCGGCAGGGAAATTTTCTGGCACAGTGCAAGCCATATCATGGCTCAGGCCATAGAGGAGCTTTTTCCGGGCACGAAATTCGGTGCCGGCCCGGCCGTCGAGCAGGGCTTTTACTACGATATCGCCTCGGAACACCGCTTCACCGATAACGACCTTGAAGCTATCGAGAAACGGATGATAGATATCGCCAGGCGCGCAGTGGACGTTTGCCGCGAAGAGATGTCAAGGGAGGAGGCCGTCGCCTATTTCTCCTCGGAAAGAAACGATCCCTACAAGGTCGAAATTCTCGAGGACACCCTGAAAGATACGCCAAGGGTATCGATCTACCGCCAGGGAGCGTTCGCCGACCTTTGCAGCGGACCGCACCTCCCCAACACCTCGAGGCTCAAGGCGGTCAGGCTCACCAATATTTCCGCTTCGTTCTGGCGAGGCGACGCCTCGCGCGAATCGATGCAGCGGATCTACGGCATCGCGTTCCCGTCTGAAAAACAGCTCAGGCAGCACCTCGCGCGCATGGAAGAAGCGAAAAAGCGCGATCACCGTAAGCTCGGCTCGGAACTCGAGTTGTTCATGCTTTCCCCGGAGGTCGGCAGCGGCCTGCCGATCTGGCTGCCGAAAGGCGCGATCGTGCGCGGCGAACTCGAGTCCTTCCTGCGGGACGAACAGAAAAAGCGGGGTTACGTGCCGGTCTACACGCCGCACATAGGCAATATTGAACTCTACAAACGCTCGGGGCACTATCCCTATTACAGCGACTCGCAGTTTCCGCCGCTTACCTATACGGACGATCTCGGCCGGGAGGAACAGTACCTCCTCAAGCCGATGAACTGTCCGCATCACCACCTGATATACAGTTCGAAACCGCGCAGCTACCGCGACCTGCCGATCCGTCTCACGGAATTCGGCACGGTATACCGCCATGAACAGTCCGGTGAGCTGAACGGATTGATACGCGCAAGGGGCTTCACCCAGGACGATTCCCATATTTACTGCCGTCCGGACCAGCTCGTCGACGAAATCTGCGGAGCCATTGACCTGACGAAATTCGTTTTCGCCACGCTCGGCTTCGAGGATATCCAGATACGCCTCTCGTTGCACGATCCCGAAAACCGGGAAAAATACGGCGGAACCAGCGAGGTCTGGGCCCAGGCGGAAAAAGATGTCCGCGAAGCGGCCGACAGGATGCATATCGACTACTTCGTCGGCATCGGCGAAGCGAGCTTCTACGGACCGAAAATAGATTTCATCGTCCGTGACGCGCTGGGAAGAAAGTGGCAGCTCGGCACCGTGCAGGCAGACTACGTGATGCCGGAACGTTTCGATCTCTCCTATGTAGGCAGCGACGGCCAGCCTCACCGCCCCGTCATCATTCACCGTGCGCCCTTCGGTTCGATGGAGCGGTTCATCGGCGTGCTGATCGAGCATACAGCGGGTAATTTTCCTATCTGGCTCGCCCCGGTGCAGGTCGCCGTACTGCCTATCGTTGAAGATGTTCACGACTACGCCACCGGTATTCACCGGAAGCTTCTCGACGCCGGAATCCGCTCCGAGCTCGATACGCGCAACGAAAAGATTGGCAAAAAAATCAGGGAAGCCGAAATAAAAAAAATCCCCTACATGGTCATCGTAGGCCAGAAGGAGCAGTCCGCCGGAGAAGTTGCACTTCGCCGCCATCGCAAGGGAGACATCGGCAATCTCGGCGTGAATGAACTGAAGGAAAAATTGTTGACCGAAATCAGGGAACGATCCTGACTACGGAAGGCGCGACCGATTGTCATACCTCAAACAAACCAGGAGCATATGAGAAAAAAGAGAAGCACACCTCAAAAGCCGAAACTGACCTACAGAGTCAACGAGCAGATCAACGTACCCGAGGTCCGAGTCGTCTTCAGGGACGGCTCGCAGCAGATCATGAGAAAAGGCGACGCGTTGAAAATGGCTCAGAATGAGGGGCTCGATCTCATAGAAGTACAACCGACCGCGCAGCCCCCTGTCTGCAAGCTCGACAATTACGGCAAGTTGCAGTACAAGCTGGACAAAAAGGAAAAGGACAGGAAGAAAAAATCGAAGCCGACCGAACTCAAGGAACTCCGGTTTCACCCGAATACCGACAAGCACGATTTCGACTTCAAGGCTGCCCACCTCGAGGAGTTTCTCCGGAAAGGCAACCGCGTTCGTGCCACGGTGGTATTTCTGGGTCGTTCGATCATTTACAAGGACAAGGGGTTCGAGCTCATCGAACGACTGACTGAACGCCTCCAGAATGTCAGCAACCGTGAAGGTGAACCGAAATTCGAGGGCAAGCGGCTCTTCGTTTATTTCGAGCCCGACAAGAAAAAAATCGAAGTGTACGAACGCCAGCTGGTAAAACAGAGGCAAGAGGATAAAGCCGAATAATTCATACTCAATAAAACGATACGATCATGCCAAAAATGAAATCACACCGCGGCGCATGCAAGCGGTTCAAAAAAACTGCGTCGGGAAAAATCAAGCGCGAACGGATGAACGGTTCTCACAACCTCGAAAAGAAAAACAGGAAAAGAACCCGTCGCCTGCATCAGTCCACGCTGGTCGACGGATCCCAGGAAAAGCAGATCAAACGCATGATCCTGGCCTGAGAAACACTACCTGTAAACATTAAACGACACAACGATGCCAAGAGCAAATAACGCGGTTGCCTCCCGTGCGAAAAGAAAACGGATACTGAAAAAAGCAAAAGGATACTGGGGCTCGCGGGGCACTATCCTGACTGTCGCCAAACACGCTGTCGACAAGGGAGAACAGTATGCGTACCGTGACAGAAGGGCGAAGAAAAGGACCTTCCGCGCTCTCTGGATCATGCGCATCAACGCGGCTGCCCGTGAGAACGGAACCAGTTACTCGCGCCTCATGGAAGCGATGCACAGAAAAAATATCGACATCAACCGCAAAGCCCTCGCTGAAATTGCGGTCAAGGATCCCGCCGCCTTCAGCAAGATCGTAAAATCGGCAATTGATTGAATTCACCGCAGCAGTGATCTCCATGAAGGAAAGCGTAGAGGCTATACGGCAGGAAGTCAATGCCGTCACGATAAAGAGCGCCGGGGAACTGGAAGCTTTTCGCCTCCGGTTCCTTGTGCGCAAGGGGTGTGTGGCGTCCCTGTTCGACAAGCTCAGGGAAATTGACCCCGCCGAGCGGCCTGAATACGGAAAACTGCTCAACGACCTGAGAAAAGCGACTGAGCGAAAGTACGAGGAAGCCCGCAAGGAACTGGAAGCATTGAGTTCCAGAAAAACAAGGCACGGCATCGATCTGACGCTTCCCGGCAGACGCCGGTTCCTTGGATCCGAGCACCCTGTTCAGCAGGTACTCGGTGACATGAAGCGGATTTTCAGCGCGATGGGTTTCACTATCGCCACCGGACCTGAACTGGAATCTGGCAGCAATAATTTCGATATGCTGAACTTTCCGCCCGATCATCCGGCCCGTGACATGCAGGACACCTTCTTCATCCGCCGGAGGGACGGAGAGGACGACATCCTTCTGAGAACGCATACCTCGCCCGTTCAGATCAGGGTCATGCTCGAGGAAAAGCCTCCCATCAGGGTCATCTGCCCCGGGAAGGTATACCGAAACGAGGCCATCAGCGCCAGAAGCTACTGCGTCTTTCACCAGCTCGAAGGACTCTACATCGACAGAAAGGTCTCGTTCGCCGACCTGAAGGCGACCATTTTCTCTTTCACGAAGCAGATGTTCGGCTCCGACGTGCAGCTTCGTTTCAGACCGAGCTTCTTTCCTTTCACCGAACCCTCGGCGGAGGTCGATGTTTCCTGCTATCTCTGCGGGGGCAAGGGCTGCCGTGTCTGCAAGCAGTCGGGATGGCTCGAAATCATGGGGTGCGGCATGGTTCACCCGAACGTCATGAGAAACTGCGGGATCGATCCTGACGACTATTCAGGATTTGCCTTCGGCATGGGCGTCGACAGAACGACCCTGCTCAGGTACAGGATAGACGATATACGCCTCCTGTTCGAAAACGATATCCGAATGCTCGAACAGTTCAGCCAGTAACGAAAAAGCCTCATGGAATACATGAGGCTTTTGTTTTCGGTCGCAATCACGACGGCCTACCTGTTCTTCAAGCCGAGAGCCCACCCTTCCATAGCTTCGTTCGCCACAGGATTGGGCGCTTCGAGAAACGTCAATACGAAAGCATCGTCCATCTCCGCCACCCCTATCGAACGGGGACGAACGGCCAGCACGCAGGGGCTGGGCAGTTCCTTGCCGAAACAGAAAAGAATGTTCCTGGCGTCTTTTATCTGATCGCTGACGACACCGTCCTTCAGGGACTTCGTATGAGCGTAATGATCGAACACGCCGATGAAGGCGACAACCGGATGCGCCTCGATTTTCGACCGTAAATAGCCGATAATTTCATCGACCGAACCGCATGACGTTTCCGATTTGTCGATTTCCAGCGTGTAGATAGGGTATTTTTCCTGAAAAAGGGCTTGCCTCATTACGGTACTCCTGGAAAAATTTTCGAAATACTTCCTGTGAAAGAACGCTCTACAGTAAAAGTTATGAAACGCCGGGAAGTATCTGCACTTTTTTCAGGCGGGGTCGAAAAAATTTTCGAAAGGGGAAAACCGGACGTGTCTTCACCTTTCGAAAGCGGCGTAAAGCCAATAATGCAATGGGCAGGTACAAATGCCGCAATCTCCGAAAAAATGGGCATAGGGACAGGAGCAGGGAACCTCATCCTGTTCGAGCATCAGAACGTGCTCCCCGTAGGAAGCCCTGACGCGACACACATCGCGCGCTTCTCCCGCGAGACATGCATGCTCAGAAGGGCATTGATCCGCATCGCGCATTGCTCTGAGTAAGGCCTGATCGTCGCTCATGATCCGAACGGACTGGAATCCTCGAGTTCATCACAAAAGCATTATACACAATTAGTACGCCAATCAAAAATAAATCATTGCATAAAAAGACAATAAAAAGCCGCCCGATTTTCTTTCGGACGGCCTGGACGCAACTCGCGCATCTATTCGCTGGAAAACGCCGACAGATAATCCCTCAGGATTCAGCCTCTACCACCACAGCGAGTTTCG
>RRYU01013993.1_pt2 | contig 11869 bp, 6 predicted proteins | sample 2162651 | NCBI WGS metagenome assembly RRYU01 (sample SAMN10267283, study PRJNA491782) | microbial mat metagenome | isolation source: biomat in the production well | place: Japan: Minami-Kanto gas field, natural gas well KTG3 | collected 2017-06 | reverse complement strand
TAACTCTCTAATTAACACATTAAATGACTCAGGGACATTAAGTTTTTCAATTTCTTCTCCTTTAATAATAGATTCGTAAGCTTTGCTACGACCAGGAATATCATCAGATTTGATAGTTAAAATTTCTTGTAAAGTATGAGAGGCGCCATAACCTTCTAGAGCCCAGACTTCCATTTCTCCAAAACGCTGACCGCCAAATTGAGCCTTACCGCCCAAAGGTTGCTGGGTGATTAAAGAGTAAGGACCAATAGATCTTTGGTGAATTTTATCTTCCACCATATGATTTAATTTCAGGACATATTTGTAGCCAACAGTAATCGGATGATCGTATGGTTGTCCGGTTTTACCATCATATAAAGTAATTTTTCCATCTTCTGGTAAATCAGCTCTTTTTAATTCTTCCTTAATCTTTTCTTCAACAATGCCATTTAAGGCTGGCGACATAACTCGATAATTTAATTTTTTCGCGGCAAAGCCTAGGTGAGTTTCTAATAATTGACCCAAGTTCATACGAGAAATAATGCCCAAAGGAGAAAGTAAAATATCAATTGGCGTACCATCAGCCATATAAGGCATATCTTCCACTGGTACAATGCGAGAAATTACACCTTTATTACCATGACGACCAGATAATTTGTCGCCCACTTGAATTTTTCTTAAATTAGCTACTGATACTTGAATAGACTGCAAAACTCCGGCTGATAATTTATCACCTTCTTCGCGTGAAAATATTTTTATATCAACAACCTTGCCGTGCTCACCATGTTCTAAATATAAAGAAGAATCACGCACGTCTTTAGCTTTATCACCAAAAATGGCTCTCAATAATTTTTCCTCGGCTGATAAGGTGGTTTCTCCTTTGGGCGTAATTTTTCCTACTAAAATATCTCCCGAAGAAACTTCAGCACCAATTCTAATAATGCCTTCATCATCTAAATTTTTTAATTTTTCTTCACTGATATTAGGAATGTCATTGGTGACTACTTCTGGTCCTAGTTTGGTGTCGCGAACATCAATTGTATAATTTTCAATATGAACAGAAGAATAGACATCTTCCTTCACCAAGCGTTCAGAAATAATAATGGCGTCTTCATAATTAAAACCCTCCCAAGTCATAAAGGCAATTAAAACGTTTTTGCCTAAAGACAACTCACCGTTATCAATCGCTGGGCCATCAGATAAAACTTCGCCCTTTTTTACTTTATCTCCCACTTCTACTACTGGATGCTGATTAATACAAGTTGATGAATTGGAGCGTAAAAATTTATTTAAATGGTAAGTTATAATCTGTCCTTTTTTAGTTTGTAGCTCAATTAAAGCTGCTTCCGATTTAGTAATAACACCATCTTCATCAGCAATCACAACATGGCCACTATCTCGGGCGGCCCTAGCTTCAACACCAGTGCCCACAATTGGCGCTTCACTAATAACTAAAGGCACTGCTTGACGTTGCATGTTTGTGCCCATTAAAGATCTTTGTCCGTCATTGTGTTCCATAAATGGAATTAAAGAGGTGGCAATAGAAATAATTTGATTAGCTGCGACGCCAACAAAATCAACATTAACAATATCCTCCATGCCTGGTTGTCCATATTTTCTAGCTTCATGTTTTGTTACTAAAAAGCGCCCATCTTTATCTATCGGGGTAGTAGAGTCAACAGTGATATATTTTTCTTCTTCAAATGCATCAAGATAAACTATTTCATCTGTTACTTTCGGACCCTTCTTATCAGTGATCACTTTTCGATAAGGAGTTTCTAAAAAACCATAACTATTAAGTCTAGCGTAACTTGCTAAGTGGCCAACTAAACCAATGTTTGGCCCTTCAGGAGTAGCAATTGGACAAATGCGTCCATAGTGAGTAGCGTGTACATCGCGCACATCAAAACCAGCTCTTTCCCTAGTTAGGCCACCTGGTCCCATGGCTGATAAACGACGCTTATGCTCTAGCTCAGCTAAAGGATTGGTTTGATCCATAAATTGCGAGAGCTGAGAAGACATAAAAAACTCACGAACCACGCCAATTACCGGTCGAGCATTAATCAATTTAGAGGGCGTAAGATTAACAATATCAGAAGTGGACATTCTATCTTTAATAATGCGCTCCATACGAGCCAAACCAACACGAAAACGGTTTTGAATTAAGCCGCCAATTGCTCTAATGCGACGATTGCCTAGATGATCAATATCATCCTCTGGCTCTTTAGTAATATTTAACCGAATAACTTCTTTAATAATTAAAATTAAATCTTCTGGCCTTAAAATACGATACTCTTTTTTACTCGCTGGTAAATCTAAATCAAAACGACGATTTAATTTATAACGTCCAACGCGACCAAAATCATATCGATCAAAACGAAAAAACATGGAATGAATTAATTGACGAGCATTTTCCACAGAAGCTAAGTCTCCCGGACGAATACGACGATATACTTCTTGTAGACCTTCGGCCTCATCTTTGGCAACATCTTTTTCAATGGTAGCTTCAATAAAAGTCTTTTCATCCTCACCTTTAACTAAATCTACATCTTTAAATAGTTTAATAAGCTCGGCATCAGTAGCATAGCCAAAAGCTCTTAGTAAAGAAGTAACTGCTACTTTTCTTTTTCTATCTATTCTGACCCATAAAACTTTATTGGAATCTGATTCTATTTCTAGCCAAGCGCCACGATTAGGAATAATTTTAGCGCCATAACATTTTTTACCTTTAATAAACTCAGCGGTAAACATAACACCAGCTGATCTAACTAACTGGGAAACGACTACTCTTTCAATGCCATTAATAATAAAAGTTCCTTTGTTGGTCATCAAAGGAAAATCACCAAGAAAAACTTCTTGGTTTATAGCTTTATTGGTTTTTTTATTAAGGAGACGGGTTTTGACGCGCAAAGCCGCTTCATAAGTAATATTTTTTTCTCTACTTTCTACTTCAGAAAATTTTGGCTCATCTAAATAATAATCTTCTAAGTATAGTTCTAGGTCGCGACCGATAAAATCAGTTACCGGATTAATTTCATCAAAGAGTTCAGCCAAGCCTTCTTTTAAAAACCAGCGATAAGAATCTTTTTGAATCTCAATAAGATCCGGCATGGGCAAGACATCTTTGGTGTCGGAAAATGATGTGCGCTTAGACATAAAAAATATATAAAGTAATTTTTAAATAGACATTTAATAAAAATAAAAAAATAGCCAAGGCACTCTTAAAAAACTTTAAAATAATTATAAAATGAGAATTTTAACAAAAAAATCCCAATCCCAAATTGGCTTGAGTTTTTAAAAATATTAAATTTAACTTGTTTTATTATAAATCACTTTTTTATAAAAAGTGTTAATTCTACTTATATAATATGATAATCTTCATTTTTTGTCAATACACAATTTATCCACAATGGCCTGTTTTAATTCTCTTCTATCATCCCAGGGAATTTTATGACCACCAGCCACACAAATGTGTTGCTCTGCTCCTTTACCGGTAATTAAAATTAAATCATCTTTTTTTGCTAATTCTACAGCTTTTTTAATTGCTTCTCGCCTGTCTAAAATTTTAAAGAGGGTTTCGTCTTTAATTTTTCCTGACATTTCGGCACCAGCTGCCACTTGATTTATAATACTAGCTGGATCTTCATCATAAGGATCTTCATTGGTTATTATAACAATATCAGCTTTTGTGGCTGCCAGGCGACCTAAAACTGGCCTTCTGGACTGATCGCGACCACCTCCAGTAGAGCCTAAAATATGAATTAAACGCTGATAGGCAAACATGGAAATCACTTGATATAATTTTTCCAAAGCCTTAGGCTCAAAAGAATAATCAACCATGGCCAAAAAATCTTGCCCTTCAGAAATAAGCTCCATCTTACCAGCTAAAGAAGTGACGCTCTCTAATCCCTGTTTTATTTGTGAGTCTGACAAGCCTTGATTTAAACCAACGCTATAAGCAGCTAATGCATTAGCAGCATTAAAATTTCCTAAAAGAGATAAATGAATCTCCGTGTTATCTATTTTTAAATCTATACCCTGAGAATTAGAACTTAATATTTCACCCTTAACAACCGTTAAGTCTTTAACTGAAGCTTCGCTACTAAGTTCTTGCCATCTAAACTCGGGACGACTATTAGTATTTAAAGAAAAAAGCATTTTTGCTTCACTCCAAAAATTTAAAAAATAATCAGCGTGCTCATCATCATGATTAACGATAATAGTTTTTTTAACACGAGTTAAATCTAATTTTCTTAACCCAGTTTTAGCTCGAGAAACAAAACGCTCTTCATTAATATATTTATTTTTAAATCTCCTTAAATGAGAAAAAAGTTGACCTTTGGATTTTTTATATTTCTCAAAACTGCCATGTGATTCAATGTGCTCAGGATACAAACCAGTAAAAACTAAGGTGTCATAATTAACAAAACGATGACGAAATTGTTTTATGCCTTCGGAGGTGGTTTCCACAATCGCATAAACACAATTATTCTTCACCATGCGCCTTAACATTTTTTGTATGAAAAAGCGGCCAGGCATCGTCATTTTTCTATCATTTAATTTTTCTTGATTGCCATCAGAAAAAATAGTAGTAGAAGTAAAGCCCGTTTTATAACCAGCAGCAGCTAACATCTTGGCAATTAAATAAACGGTTGAGGTTTTTCCAGCTGTACCAGTTATTCCAATAATAATTAAATGTCGACTAGGAAATCCATACATCAAAGCGGCTAAAAAACTAATTAAAAAATGGTACAGCGGCTGCAAATAGTTAAAGATTTTTTTAGGAATAATTTTTTTTATTTTTTCTCTCATTTTAATTTATAATATTGATAAATTCCTATTTAGCAAAAAACATTTCATCGTCATCATTAGGGGGAAATGATACTGCTTTGGTTACTTTAGATTTATCATTTGTGTTAATTGCCTGCTTTTTTTTATCACGAATTTCTTGCAAAATTTCGTTTTCATCATCGATTGCTTCTTCTTCCTCTTCCGGGCTCAACTCTAATTCTTTTTCAATTTTATCTTCAATATATTCAGGGGTCTTCTCATCATAAATCTCTTCCTCATCAACTCCCTCTTCTCCTAATTCAACTTGCACCCCCTCCTGTTCTGTTCTGCTAAAATCTAAAACGTCATCAGGTTCTTCTTCTTCATTTTCTTCTAAATAATTATCGGGTTCTGATTGCGAAAAACGATTATGTAGGGGAGTTGAACTCATAAAACTAGCGCTGGTTTCATATTCGGCCTCACTCATCAAAACTTCTCTTGGTTTAGAGCCATTAGAGGGCCCAATAATTCCTGCTTCTTCCAACATATCTAAAATTTTAGCAGCGCGACCATAGCCAATTGATAAACGTCTTTGTAGCATTGAAGTAGAGGCTTTACCAGCCCTAATAATAATACTTTTGGCTTCTTCAAATAATTCATCTTCATCTCCATGATTGCCATCTAAACCGACGCCAGCCACGCCACTAACCTTTTGTCTATCAGTTATTCCTTCTAAATATTCAGCTGCGCCGCTACGATCTTTAATGTAATTAACAACATCATTAATTTCATTATCACTTAAATAAGCCCCTTGAATACGTTTTGGCTTAGCTAATTCAGCTGTGGCAAATAACATATCTCCCTGACCTAATAATTTTTCTGCCCCCGAAGAATCTAAAATAGTTTTAGAATCAACTAAAGAAGCCACTGAAAAAGCAATGCGAGTTGGAATATTAGCCTTGATTAAACCAGTGATAACATCGACGCTTGGTCTTTGGGTGGCTAAAATTAAATGGATGCCAATGGCTCGTGACATTTGCGCTAAACGAATAATAGCTGCTTCCATTTCTTTGCCAGAAGTCATCATAAAATCTGCCAACTCATCAATAATGTAAACTATATACGGCAGTTTTTCGGTGGCAGTTTGATTGTATGATTGAATATTTTTCTTGCCTGACTTATTTAATAAATCATAGCGCCTATCCATTTCATTTAAACACCACTTTAAAGAATTTATTGTCTTTGAAACTTCGGTAATTACCGGTGTTAATAAATGGGGAATGCCATTATAAGTTGGCAGCTCTACTCTTTTAGGATCTACCATAATAAAACGTAAATCATCTGGATTGTTTTGATAGAGCAAGCTAACAATAATAGCATTTAAGCAAACTGATTTTCCAGAGTTGGTGGCTCCTGCTACTAACAAATGAGGCATTCTGGTTAAATCATAAAACCAAGCCATGCCAGCCACATCCTTTCCTAAAGCAATATGTAAATTATTCTTTCTAGTCTTAAAAGCCTCATCTTCTAAAATCTCTCTAAGACCTACTATGGCTTTAGCGCGATTAGGCACTTCTACGCCCACCAAGGATTTACCTGGTATTGGCGCTTCAATGCGAATAGGGTGAGCAGCTAGAGCTAACGATAAATCATTACTCAAAGTAGTAATGCGTGATAATTTTACACCCTCAGCTGGTCTAAAGGTGTACTGCGTAACTGTGGGACCAACTTTTGTTTCTCCCATTTCTATTTCAATACCAAATTTATGCAAAGTATTTTGAATTTTTTGGGCGTTTAAATCGATATCACCACCAATTGCCTTAGAAAACTTGTTATTAAGAAGCTCGATTGGTAGATCTATTTTGATAGATTTTTTAGGCCAAGCAATCTTCTCTTGGACTAAATTTTTCGCTGTTTTTTTTCTTACTACAATCTCTTCATCTTCTTCCTCGTTTTCCTCAGCCTCATTGGCCTCATTTTCTAGCACCGAAACATCTCTTTGTTGCCAAGCGGTTAATACTTCTTCACGGGCTGATTCAATCAGCTTCATTCTTTCATTGTTTTCATCTTCATCATTTTCATCATCTAATGTTTCGTTTTTAGAGAATAAAGTTTTAAAAAATAAAATAAAAGGTTTAAAAATACGAGCCAACCAGCTATCTCGACCAACAATATTACTTAAAGAAGTGTTAAAAATTAAGATTAAAGAAATTAATAATAAAGCACTTAAAAACACAGTCGTGCCCCAAAATCCTAAAATATATAAGAAAAGCTTAGCTAAATAATATCCAATGTAGCCTCCACCAGCACCAACCTTAGCTGTTTCTAGCCACTTACCTTGATCTATAAAAAAATGAAAAAAGGCTTGATAAGAAATAAAAAGAAAAAACAAACCTAAATAAGAATTAAGCTGTAAAGGATGTTTTTCTTTTCTAATTAATAAAAAGGCCCAATAAATTAATACTATCGGAAATAGCCATTTTCCTTGACCAAATACCAAGGACAACCATTTAGCTAAAAATTGTCCAAAATTACCAGATAAATTAAACAGTCCTAATAAAATAACTAGCCCCAGTAATAACAAAATAATAAAAATGATGCTATTTTTTGCCTTATCACTTAAATCTAAGCCTGGCAAGGAAATATAATCATTAGAATTATAATTTTTCTTTCTTCTACCCATATTTATAAATTATAGCAAATATTAAGATAAAGATATTGTTTTTAAAAAATTAGCTTCTTTTAAGGCAATTGCTTGCTTTTTATCATAAAACAAATTTTTATATTTTTTTCTTTTAGAAAAAACACTTTTTGATGTCTTAAGTAACTGTTTTGATTTTAACTTATCTAAATCAACAACTAATTCTGGATGATTGATAAATTCGGCAAAACCATAGTTACGAATATCATAAGCAACGCTAATTTCTGGAGTCAGTGCGCCAAAAGACATCACTCCAACGTGCAGCATCATGCCAATAATCAAATCCATTTGCGCATAAACGTACTTTTGCTCATTAGGCGGTAAATCAACTTTAATAATATTTTTAATACCCAATTCTTTATAAATATTTTCTTCTCCGGGATGATGTTTTAAATAATAGATTTGAGCATCATGCTCTGCCTGAAAATATTTAATGGTCTCCTTATAAGCCTGTAAAATATCATCACGCCACTTACCAAATCCTAACCAGCTCTTCAAACGTAAATTTACTCCTAAACGAATTTCGTTGCCTTGTAATTTCAATTTTTTTATCGTTTGAAGAGCTGGTTTCTTTTCACTAAGAACAACCGCTGGATCACCAACCACTTCTATTTTCTTGAGAGCCAAACCATTTTTAATTAAAAATCTTTTTGTATTTATATCTCTTACTCCCACTAATTTAGCTTGTTTGGCCAGTGTCATAACGCTATTTATGTTGTTTAAGGGCCACAAAGGAGCATCCACTTCTTTAATATAACCTAGACCAAATAAAACAATCGGAATTTTTATAGCTTTAATCATTTTTTGATTAAAGGGCAAAAAATAAGAATAAAAAATGCCACCACCACCAATTATTAAAAAATCGCAATTATTAATTTTTTTAAGTTTATCGGTTTTAAATAATTTAAGAGTTTCAACGGGAAAATCTATGATTTGGCAATTTTTAAAGTTTTGCTTTAATAATTCTTGAACAGCAATTACAATTGCGTGATCGCCTTTATTCTTTTTGTCCCAAACATGAATATGAGCAATTTTAATAATTTTCTTGTTTATGGAGTTTATTTTTTTTTGCCTACTAATCATACTATTTTATTTTTAAATCTTCTTTAACTTTATTTAATAAAATTTCTGCTCTTTTAGGATCGCTATCATGTTTCAAGAAAAGAAATACTACTGTTCTAATGGCTGTCCAATCATAATACAATCTAATTCTCTCATTAAGTTGTGGTGTTAGCTTAATATCAGTAGCCGCAAAATAAGAATTCAAAAATAAATCTTGCATTGCTTGAGCCCACTTTATATCCTCGCCTTTAATAGCTATTTTGTATTCTAACTGTTGTAAAAAAGTGCCTAAATCCCGAGCAAAATCACCTAAACAAAAATCTGTAAAATCAATTAGACCCACTCTATTATCTCCAGTTTTTATAATATTTTCAGTGTGAGCATCACCATGGATTAATTGTAAATTTAAATGGGATTGAAAAAATTCCTCTTCTTTGGTAATTAAAATTTTATAAACATCAGAAAAAACGGAATCGAATTTATTGTTATAGCGAGTCGAAATTTCTTTTAAAATATTGTCCACTCCTGGAATTACTGTTTTAATTCTGGAATTAATGGGATTAAAATTAGCCGCTGTTCCAGCTGGTAGAGCGTGTAAACGGGCAAACAACTGGGCTGTGAGTGGCAATAATTTTTCTACCGTTTCTCTGTCTTTATTTTTTATGTAATACAATAAATTTTCTCCCTTGATGCCTCGATAAAAAGTACCTCTAAAATATTCTGAATAAAAAAGTGGTCGCGGAATATCAATATCTCCTTGATTAAAATTATGGCTCCATAAATATTTCATGGCAGCAAAAACGTTTTCTCTGGTTTCTTCGCTATGAGCCGAACAAACTATCATGATTTTTGTTTTTTTATTCAAATTATCAATAAAATAAACATCAAAACCTATAACCACATGATAAGTTGTAGTCCACACCATTTTTTTAAATGGTTTTATTTTAATTTTATCAATATCAGTAAAACTTGGATAAAGCGGTAAAATATTTTCTTTAAAAAATTTTAAAACATATTCCTCGTCAAATAATTGTAATATTTTATTCATAGTTGCAAAAAGGGTTTGGCCACTTTAAAAGCTTGGGCGCCAATGCTTTTTCCAGTGTTCTTCCCAAATCAATTTTTTAATTTTTAAATATTCTTTTTCTGCTTGCAATTTATATCTTTTACTTTTTTTACTATTTAAAGATCTAAAAGCACGAATCAAGTCTTCTAAGCCACGCTCAATAGCATCTGGGCTCCAGGCATAAGGACCGAAAACTTTAGAAAAATCATGAGCACTGGCCCACCAAAAATTACAGCTAGCTAAACCTCTAACCAAATGCCAACGATACCAATAATAATTACTATCTTTAAAAAAGTAATTCTCCATGCTTAAAGCTAAATTGGTTAGCTTCCATAATCGAAGATGTATTTTATTTTTTTTAGATTGCCATAATTTAAAAGGTTCCTTATTTTTTATATCCGCCTTATTAGTTTCCCAAGAACAAGTTTGGGCAGCAACGCTAATTGGCGCCACTTTCTTTAATTTTAATCTATTAATAAACTCGGAAATTGTTTCTGTTGATAAATTTTCTTGTTTAACAATTTTTTCTAACTCACCACTTTGGTCCTTATGTCTTAGACCATAAAGTTCAGCATCAGTAGCAGTAATAATAATTTTTTCTTGTTCAAAATTAATAGTGCGATTAAATTTATGTTCTTTTATTTCTTGTGTCAATTTATCTGGCGGATAAGAGTTAGAAAAATAACGATTGCGAAAAATAAGAGTCAAGCCACTATGTTTATCTTGATATAAACGGCGAAAATCAGGACGTGATTGACCGCCATCAAATGCCAATTCATCAACTATTAACCATTTATAACCCAAAGCTTTAATTAATTTAGCAACAGTTGGTGAGTAAGCCATTTCTGGTAAAAAAAATCCTTCTAATTTTAAATTTTTACCAAAAAATTTTTTTAGAATTATTTCGTTTTCTTTTATCTGCTTAATGATCTCGGAAGAAGGAATAAGTGGCAAAAGTGGGTGATAGGCAGCTGAGGAAACCAGTTCTAAGCGACCGCTGCTAACTAATAATTTTATTCTTTTAATAAAATCTAACTCCCCTTCAATTTCCAGTCTTTCTAAAAGACAACCTGTTATATTCCAAGTCATTTTTAAACTTTGATTTTCTTCCATTAAACGCAACAGGCGATAATAGCTTTTGTCAGTTGCTAATTTAAAATTAAAAGAATCGATATTAGCGGGTTGATATAAATGTAAAAAATTAAGCCAACGCATAAACTTTTAAAAATTACTTAGACAACGCTTTTAAATAAAGTTCCACATATTTTTTAGCTGGTATTTCCCAGCTATTTGACTGCTTCATCACCTTTATAACTAAATTTTTCCAAATCCTCTTATGTTTATAGTTTTCTAAAGCTCTAATAACAGCCGCGTAGAACATATTAACGTCATCGGATTTAAAGGTAAAGCCGGTGCCAGTTTTTTCTAAAGGACTAAAATTCTCAACAGTATCATAAAGGCCGCCAATTTCTCGTACTATCGGAATGCAACCATAGCGCATAGCAATTAATTGATTAATGCCGCAAGGTTCATGATTGGATGGTAGCAACAAAAAATCACTAGCTGCATAAAACAATGTTTCTAATTTTTGATTTTCATTGAAGGGCAGCCAAATTATTTGTTTAGGATATTTTCTTTGCCAGCTTTTCAAAGAATTAATATAGTCCTTGCTACCATCTCCTAGAAATAAAATTTGCGTATTTAATTTTAAAAGCGGTTCAATAATTTTTAAAATTAAATCAAATCCTTTTTGAAAAGTGACTCGGGAAGTGGCGCAAAACATTGGAGTTTGGCCATTAATATTTAAGCCCAATTTCTCTTGTAAAAATTTCTTATTACTACTTTTAGCCTCTATATGATTAAAGTTATAGGTTTTAAATAATTGATTATCTTTTTCTGGATTATAGGTATTATAATCAATGCCATTAATAATGCCAAAAAGTTTGCGTTCACGATTTTTTAAAATGCGATGCAAATCTTGACCAAATTTTTTAGTCATTATTTCTTCGCGATATTGTTCACTGACAGTATTAATAATATCAGCTGATAAAATGGCTCTTTTAGCAAAATTAATGGTTTCAATTTTGGGATTATCAAGATGCGGCAAACGGCTACGTCCGTAATCTTTATCTTCAAAAGGAATTTCCCACCAATTATGACCTAATTGAAAAATTAAATTATGAATGGTAAAAACTGTCTTAGCTTTCTTTAGGGTTTTGGAATAACGAAAATCGGTTTTTAGATAATAAGGCATTAAACCTGTTTGCCAGTCATGACAATGAATGATATCT
>RRYU01009870.1_pt1 | contig 11883 bp, 10 predicted proteins | sample 2162651 | NCBI WGS metagenome assembly RRYU01 (sample SAMN10267283, study PRJNA491782) | microbial mat metagenome | isolation source: biomat in the production well | place: Japan: Minami-Kanto gas field, natural gas well KTG3 | collected 2017-06 | reverse complement strand
AGTAACCAGTAACCAGTAACCAGTAACCAGTAACCAGTAACCAGTAAAGAAAATAATTCATGAGGTTAAGAGATGACACGGAGAAAAAGTGAAGGGTCATTGGTGACCAGAGACAATGCCGGAAACATGGCCCGACGAAGCAACTCGTGACTTGTCGCGCGTCCCTGCGCCGCAGGCGCAACCATTCACCATTCACCATTCACCATTCACCATTCACCCCAAAAAAAAAGCCCCCCGGAAAATCCGGAGGGCCTGGCAATCATAGCAGAGACACTGCCTTCTTACTTCATCGCATCGATGATGCCATTCAAGGTCGCGCTGGGGCGCATTGCCTGTGAGGCTTTTTCATCATCCGGCATAAAGTAGCCGCCAATATCGACCGCGCTGCCCTGTGCAGCATTCAGTTCATCGACAATAGCAGCCTCGTTGGCAGCCAGAGCTTCAGCAACACCGGCAAACCTGGCTTTGAGTTCCTGGTCCTTGTCCTGTGCGGCAAGAGCCTGAGCCCAATAGAGTGCGAAATAGAAGTGACTGCCTCGGTTATCGAGCTCATTGACTTTGCGCGAAGGAGACTTGCTGTTCTGCAGATACTGTCCAACTGCCTGATCGACTGTTTCAGCAAGAACCTGGGCCTTCTCATTGCTGAAGGCAGCAGCAAGATGTTCGAGAGAGACACCCAGAGCAAGCATCTCGCCGAGAGAATCCCATCTCAGATGGCCCTCTTTGAGAAACTGCTGCACGTGTTTCGGAGCAGAACCGCCGGCTCCGGTCTCGAAAAGACCACCGCCATTCATCAGCGGAACGATGGAAAGCATTTTAGCGCTGGTGCCGAGTTCCAGGATCGGGAACAGGTCCGTCAGATAATCCCTGAGAACGTTACCGGTAACAGAGATGGTATCCTTTCCTGCCCTGATGCGTTCCAGCGAGAATCGCATAGCTTCAACCGGAGACATGATCCTGATATCGAGCCCTTCGGTATCGTACTCTTTCAGATAAGTATTGACTTTTTCGATCAGCTGGACGTGATGAGCGCGTTCCTTGTCAAGCCAGAACACAGCCGGGGTACCGGTTGCTTTCGCTCTGTTAACAGCAAGTTTCACCCAATCGCGGATAGGAGCATCCTTGACCTGGCACATTCTGAAAATATCGCCTGTTTCGACGACCTGTTCAAGCATCTGCTTTCCGGATCCGTCAACAACGCGAATGACGCCGTCGCCGGCAGCCTGGAAGGTTTTATCATGAGAACCGTATTCTTCTGCTTTCTGGGCCATAAGGCCAACGTTTGCAACGCTGCCCATGGTTGCGACATCGTATGCGCCGTTTTTCTGACAATCTTCAATCATCTCCTGATACATGGTAGCATAGCAGCGATCAGGGATCATAGCCGTTGTATCATGAAGTTCGCCGTCAGGTCCCCACATTTTACCGCCGTCACGGATCACGACAGGCATCGAAGCATCGATGATGATATCGTTGGGAACATGAAGATTGGTAATGCCTTTATCGGAATCAACCATGGCAAGCGCAGGACGATTCGGATAGACGGCCTGGATATCCGCCTCGATTTCAGCCCTTTTCTCATCGGAAAGCGACTGGATCTTGGCATACACATCACCAAGACCGTTGCTGACGTTGACGCCCAGCGATTTGAATGTATCAGCGTGTTTATCGAACACATCCTTGTAAAATACCGATACAGCATGACCGAACATGATCGGATCTGAAACCTTCATCATGGTGGCTTTCAAGTGCAGTGAAAGCAGCATGTTCTCATTTTTTGCCTGGTCGATCTGCGCAGCATAGAAATCACGAAGCTTCCGAACGTTCATGACAGACGTATCGATCACTTCACCATCGAGAAGCGCAAGCTTGTCTTTCAGGACCGTAACCTGACCATCCCGGTCGACAAACTCGATGCGAACAGTATCGGCACCGTTCATGGTTGCCGACTTTTCGGTTTCATAAAAATCGCCGCTATCCATCGATGCAACCCTGGCTTTTGAACCCGGTGCCCATGCTCTCAGGCGGTGGGGATTGTTCCGGGCATACTGTTTTACCGATGCAGCAGCACGTCTGTCGGAGTTCCCCTCGCGCAGAACAGGGTTGACAGCACTGCCAAGCACTTTGGCATAACGGAGCCTGATCTCTTTTTCGGCATCGGTTTTCGGGTCTTCAGGATAATCAGGAACATTGTAGCCTTTCGCCTGAAGCTCTTTGATTGCCGCCTGCAGCTGAGGAATAGATGCACTGATGTTCGGCAGCTTGATGATATTGGCCTCCTTTGTCTGCGCAAGCTCGCCAAGCTCGGAAAGATAATCCGGAATCTGCTGATCAGGCGTCAGATTATCAGGGAAATTGGCAACAATTCGTCCAGCAAGCGAAATGTCACGGGTTTCAACTTCAACACCGGTACCACTGGTAAAGGCCTGAATGATCGGCAGCAGCGAATAGGTCGCAAGGGCCGGCGCCTCATCGATTTTGGTATAGATGATTTTTGCCATATCAGTTCACATGTTTTAAAGGGTGTACGGATTTTTTTAAACGAAATTATTTCCCCTGCTTCAGGTCATGGAACATCACCGTCGCGGAGCAGAGGAACCGCAACAGCAAAATAAATATCCCCCGGCCATTACAGGTAATGGCCTCAAGACAGCATCGATCACTGCCTGCCATGTAGAAAAAATATAACTGCCGGTAACGACAGGTACGTCGAAGGACAACACATCCTTATCGCCTGCATCAGGCGACTTCATCTAAGTCTGAATAACCGTATAATGAATGACGATCCTTTACCGGTCTCTGTACATTATCCGGGGAAGAAAAACAGTCATCCTTCCCCGTCTCACATACGTCATCTGGTGGGTTTGTAATCCTCGAGACTGACCCGTTCAGCAAGATCCTTATCATGAAGAACTTCGTGAGCCAGCCTGATCATGGGTATCGTCGCGCCCATGGAGCTGTATCCTCCATCGTGGAACAGATTCTGCATGGTAACCTTCCTGGTAAGATCGCTCAGGAGCGTCACCGAATATTCTGCACACTCTTCGGCAGAAGCATTACCGAGAGGTGACATCAGGTCACTGTATTCATGCATCTGCTCAAAACCGGGAATGCCGCTGCCGGCTTTGGTATAGGTCGGGCTTTGAGAAATAGTATTGATCCTGATCCCTCTTCTGGCAAGCCGGGGCCCATAGCTGCGAACAATCGACTCGAGAAGGGATTTGGCATCCCCCATATCCGAGTAAGTCCAGTAGTTTCTCTGAGAAGCGATATAAGAAAGCGCAAGAACACTTCCTCCATCGTTAAGAGCATCGTTTTTTAACGCAGACGAAACGATTCTGTGCAGCGATATCCCCGACACATCCAGAGTCCTCATAAACCACTCGTAGTTGAGCTCTTCATAAGGCATCTGCTTGCGAATATTCTGGGACATACCGATCGAATGAACGATAAAGTCTACTGAACCGAGCTGCTCTTTCAGCTCAAGGAATGCCTTATTGACATCCTCGTCCCGGGATGCGTCGCATACGATAAGAGGAGCGTTGCCGCACGCTTTGGACAGTTCTTCGATATTTCCGAACCTCAATGCGGTAGCTACATTTGAAATCGCAATTTCGGCACCCTCATTATAAGCATGAAGAGCAATCTGCCAACCAATACTGCTTTCATCCAGAGGACCGAATATAATCCCCTTCTTTCCTTTCAAAAGACCGTAATGCGCTTTATCAGGCATGATATAAGCTGATTCCTTTAAGAATTATGTGGAGTGAAAATTCCTGCCAAATTAACATTTTAAGAAGAGAAAATACAAAGAATACTGCCAAAACCACAATGAAACCCGAGAAAAAGCTCTTCAGAGCCTCATTTTCCTCAGGGAACGTAATTTATTAAGGACGTTCTTGTTAACGTTCAGCTCCATCTCCTCTTTCTCAACGTGAATCTCCTTGAAAATCAGTTTCAACACATCATCCTCTCTCACATAACTCTCCATTTCAAGGCTGTAGAGAGCCCGTGGGAGAGTAATGATCCGCTGTGCCCTGTCGATAGTAACGACAATATCGGTACCCATTCTTTCGATCGCCACATCCTCGACCTCTTTGAGAAACGGAATCCGGATACAGAGAATCTCTCGATGATCGCCCGTCTGGGAGGCTTTTTTGCTTTCGATCCAGAAGTTTTTGCCCGTGTAAAAAATTTTGTCCGGATGCGTATCGCCGAACACAAGCTGACTGACGCTGTAGAGGGCATCGGGACCGATCGGCTCTGTACGCTGCAGCTGGCAGCGAAAAACCGGAGTCGGATAAAATGAATTGTCGATCTCCATGAGATATTTGCTGTGCAGATCGGCCCAGAACTCGAAATATTCCCCGACAGTCTTTGATGTCGGCAGAATCTTGTTGATAACGATACCGTCAATATTGATCCCGTACAGATGCACAAACGTATAAGCCCGCTTCGTCTCGAGAATCGAAAGTTTTTCAGGATTGAGCACCAGCCGGAACGTCACCTCGGGACTCAGAATGAATTCGTTGATATCCTCCATCTGCTTCAGGAGAACGTTGACCTCATTGAAAAACTCTTCGTCAGGAATGGAATTCTTGCTCATGGGGCGTGCAATGGACGACATGCTCTTGTACAGTTTGAAAAACTGCTTTCCCATGTTGCCGCCGATAATAATTTCAGGATAGGCAAGCAGTCGCAGCGTATTGCCTGTAGGAGACGTATCGAGCACAACCGCATCCCATTTGCCAGAGCCAGCTTCATCAACCAGCCTGCTCAAAGCAAAAATCTCATCCAGACCGGGCTGGGTTGTCAGTTCGGAAGCCATGCCGCTGTCGATCCCCTGATTTTTGTACGAGGAGGAAACAAACTTCTGAAACCCCGACATATTCTTCTTCAGCTCATAGATCGTATCAACCTCGAGGCCGTAGAGGTTTTTTTCAATCTGCTGAGGTTCATTCCTGCCGATCTGCGTATTGAACACATCAGAAAGAGAATGAGCCGGATCAGAAGACATAATCAGTACCCGCTTGTTCTGTCTTGCCAGGGCAACTGCAGTTGACGATGAAATTGTCGTTTTGCCGGTTCCGCCCTTACCGGAATAGATAATCACCCTTGGCTTCGACTTGCCACCTTCTTCAAGGTCCCGAGACAGCATAAAAATCTCTCCTTTTTGAATCACATCACAATAACGCCGCGGCACCGGATCGTATCAGAACTCCCTACGCCGTCTGTAAAGCATAAAAAGTACCATTTTTCCCGCTTTAGAGAAAGCGAATCTTTTTCTGCAGCGCCACTTCGAGCAACTGCATATACTCATCATGGTCTATCTCCAGAGCGCCAAGAAGTGCGAGATGCGGGTTCATGATCTGGGCATCGAGAAGCTCGAAGCCCTGCGCTCTGAGATGGGAAACCAGCGCATCAAAAGCAACCTTCGATGCATTCGGGCGCCGGAAAAACATCGATTCACCAAAAAAAGCAGCCCCGAGAGCAATACCATAGAGGCCTCCGACAAGCTGATCTTCTGCATAGCATTCAACACTGTGAGCAAAACCCATGGCATGCAACTGACAATAAACATCGATAATTTCATCCGAAATCCAGGTTTCCCGCTCCTGACTGCGCGGTTCAGCGCATCGATCCATGACTCCCCTGAAATCACGATTGAAATGGATAGCAAACACCCGGTCCCGCACCAACCGGCGAACAACCCGTGAAGCACGATAGGTCTCCAATGAAAAAACCGCTCTGCGATGCGGACGGCACCAGTAGACATTGCCGTCATCAGGATCACCCATCGGAAAATATCCGTGAAGATACGCCCTGAGAACCTCGTCAACCCTCAGCATGACATTATTTTTTCAGTCAGCAGGCATTGCGGCCGCAATCGGACCATGCCGCTTCAACATATTTCGACAACCCGTCCCAGTCTTTGCGTGAAATCCACTCGGAAATATACTCTACCGTTCTGCTGTAGGAAAGCGGTTCCCGGTCCGGTTTAACCAGCCAGTCCCGCAGAATATCCCCATCAAGCCGATGCATCGTCATCCCGTACCCGAGTTCTTCAAGGGCAAGAGCGTTGGACTCCTGTTCAATCTGACCGTCAAGTGGTCTGAGCAGCAGCTTCTTGCCCAGGTGAAGCGCTTCTCCGGGAAGTTCGAAACCCGCATTGCAGACAACCCCGGAACACTCCTGGAGATCACGAAGAAATCCCTCTCGTGAATAGCCTCTGTAATGCAGATGCCCTTCATCACGATTTTCGGTAACCTTGCCGTACAGAAAAAACTCGCAGCCCTCGAAAGGACGCACAAACGCCTCGATATCCTCGACCTCCTCGAAAGGAAGATAGACAAGTACCTTCTCGGGAACCACAGGCCTTCGACCAGCCTCGTAGAGGCTTCGGGGGATAACCGGGGGAAAAACAGGCTGATTGAAATGGTGCCAGTGCAGACCGGCATTATAGCGCGCAGGAGCAAAGTTCAGCAGCGTATACCGTTCGAAAATATTGCCGCGGGCAACCGGCACACGATATTTGAATGCATATTGATGCCCGAATCCGACTGTCGGCATATTCTTGAGCCTTGCAGCAGTTGCCGTTACCGGCTCAAAATCGGTAATGACGAGATCAACCCCGGTCATGTCAAGTTCCAGAACATCGGTCATCAGGCGGGCAAGATCCATCTGGAACATCGTTTCGATGTAATTCATCCTGCCGCGATAGGTCACCAGCGTCAACCCTTTCAGGACACGGTACGGGGAAAACGTATCAATCTCCCTGAACTCCTCCTCCCTGCGCCCGCTCAGTATCACATCGACCTCATGACCCGCCTCGCGAAGCGTAGTAACCAGCTCTCTGCTGCGACTGATATGCCCATTACCGGTTCCCTGAACACCAAAAAGGATTTTCATATTCCAGACTGTTTATACCATGCAGGACGGCCTCAAGGCCGAAGGACTGTTATGCAACAATTGTAAGATTAGCATACTGAACCATAAGCGTTTTTTCTCCGGCATTTCTGAACCTGATCCGGGCTTTCTGACGCGAACCGCTACCCTGTATCGTCATCACCACACCAGGTCCGAACATCGCATGATGCACCTTCGTCCCGGCCTTCAGGCCCGCAGGCCTTGCTGCCCTGCCGCCCTCATCACGCGACCGCTCTCCGAACGACGAAGGCACAGCAGGACGGCCATTGAAACGGCCCGTCTGCTGATCCGTCTGGCGCGGCCGTTCCCTCTCCATCCTTGATTCCGACAGCAGCAGTCCACCCTCTGAAACGACGATATCCCGATCAACCTCATCGATAAACATGGAACGAATGCAGCCCTGCGGCTGGCCGTAGTGATAACGGCTCCTGGACCACGACAGAAACAGCTTCTCCTGCGCCCGGGTCAGCGCCACATAAAACAAACGCCGCTCCTCCTCGAGTTCCTCCTGCTCGTAATAGTTGAGCGGAAACAGTTTTTCCTCCAGACCGGTAATAAACACCACGGGAAACTCCAGACCCTTTGCAGCGTGAACGGTCATGAGCGACACATAATTGTCAGACTCCTGAATTTCATCGTAATCCGTAGCAAGAGCGATATCGTTCATAAAATCGCTCAACCCGTTTGCCGCCTGATGATGGTCGGAAAAATCACGCGCCATCGACAGGAGCTCCTGAAGATTCTCATAGCGCGCCATCGATTCCGGGGTATTCTCGGCCTGAAGCAGCGATGGAATCCCCGTCATCTCGTAGAGCGAGTTCAGCACATCATAGACAGAACCCTCGCGGGCAATCTCCTTGAGCTGCTCGACAATCGAACTGAACGAACCAAGCGCATGAACCAGTCTTGCCTGAAACCCCCCTTCGGAAGCCTGAAGGATAGCGCCATAGAGCGACGTCCCCCCGGATTCAGCAAAATCACGCAGTTTATTGATGCTGACATCTCCGATCTTACGCGGAGGGAAATTAATAATCCTCAACAGCGACTCGTTATCGTGATCATTCTGGACAAAACGGAGATAGGCAATAGCATCCTTGATTTCCTTTCGCTTATAAAACGACACGCTGCCGAAAATCCTGTACGGAAGACGATGCAAACGAAGGACATCCTCGAGAACCCTCGACTGGGCATTGGTCCGGTAAAAAACCGCAAAATCCCGGTAGTCGTACCCCTTCGACAATTTCAGTGAACGGATATACTCCCCGATCTTATCCGCCTCGCGCTTCTCGTTGAACGACTCGATAAGGGTCAGCGGCTCACCGGCGTTCTTGTGAGAAACCAGCTCTTTTTCAATCTGGCGGCGGTTTTTTCTGATCACACCGTTAGCCGCCCTCAGAATAGTCTGCGTGCTGCGATAGTTCTCAACCAGCTTGAAGACCGAAGACTCGGCATAATCCTGCTGAAAATTCAGAATATTGGAAATATCCGCTCCCCGCCACGAATAGATAGACTGGGCATCATCGCCCACGACAAAAATATTGCGGTGCTTCGAAGCCAGCTGTTTAGCGACAAGGTACTGCGCACGGTTCGTATCCTGGTACTCGTCAATCAGGATATAGCGGAAATAATCCTGCAGCTGCTCCAGAAGCTCAGGGCTTTGGCCGAAGAGCTCAAGCGGCTTGATAAGCAGATCGTCAAAATCAAGAGCGTTGTTCTCCTTCAGCTTTCGGGTATACACCTCGTAAACCTTTGCCGCCTTCTGCTGATTGAAATCAGCCGCTTGACGATGAAACTCCGGAGGAAGAACAAAGTTGTTCTTCGCCCGGCTGATCATAGACTGTATCGTATTGACCGGAACCGATTCGACAGAAATTGCAAGTTCCTTCATCACCTGTTTTATCAGGCTTTTGCTGTCATCGGAATCGTATATCGAAAAATTGGAATTATAACCGAGAAGATGAATATAGTTACGCAGAATACGGGCAAAAACAGAGTGGAAGGTACCGATCCATAATCCTCGCGAACTGCCCTGAGAAAGCAGCTGGTCAACCCTGTGGCGCATCTCTTTGGCCGCCTTGTTGGTAAATGTCAAAGCAAGGATCTGATGCGGAGCAACCCGCTCGTGTTCGATCAGATAGGCTATCCTGTACGTAATGACCCTTGTCTTGCCGGAGCCCGCTCCTGCAAGAACCATAACCGGCCCGGATGTCGTCTGAACAGCCTTGCGCTGCACATCGTTGAGCTGCTGAAGAATATCACTCAAAATTACAATCGTTGAAAATAGTGGCTTAAAAATGCGGACCTGTAGAATTTCGTATAATTTTCCGTTTCTGCAAACCTTCGACACACACAAGCAACGCGCCTCAAACCGATCCGTCAGAGACCATACAACGCCGATGTCGCCGCCGCCATCTCGAAATCCTTTTGAGTGATCCCTTTATGCTGGTGGCTCCACCAGCTCACCTGGAGCCGCCCCCACTCGACCACCATCGACGGATGGTGATCGGCCTTTTCGGCAAGCATGGCAATCTTCACACACAACGCCACCGCATCGGCAAAATCATCAACATGAAAGACGCGCATAAGCCGTTCGACCCCGTCAACCCTCACCGCCTCCCATCCCGGAACATCCTGCATTCTGTTTTCCATATCCGCTTCAGTCTAATTATTATCTCCTTACGCCACCTCATCACCGCACTCCAGCACCAGCCCCTCATGGGGAGAAAGCTTCACCCTGATAAACGAACCCTCGGAAACGATCTCGACATGTTTCTGCTGATGATGGGTACTGAACACCCTGACAGCCGTCGATCCATGGCAAACAATCTGGTCGTGCGAAAAACTGATATCGATTCCTGTCGAGCTGAAATTGGCAAGCACGAAAGCTGATTTCTGATGGTAAAAACGGCGGAACCCGATGCAGTTACTGGTCTCATGAGCGTTGATATGCAAATGCTCAATATCTCCTTTCCGAAACACCTCACGGTTCGACAGCACAAACAGCTGCTGGTAAATTTCCGGAAGCTCACTGTTGAACGGCTCACTTGCCTGCCGGAGAAGCTGCACCGGCAGCTGCAGTCTGTAGCCTTCAAGCTGACCCTGGTGAACAAGATGCATGCCCGGAACCGTCATCAAAACAAGAGCGGCCGACAGGTGGTTGGGCCCAAGTTTTTTAGCCGCTCTGGCTTCATCGTGGTTTTCCAGAAAACGGCAGAGACGCGACTGATACTCCCACTCCGCATCCAGATGTCCCTTAAGCTTGGTGATCGCAACCGGATGGCCGGTTATATAATCGTAAAACGGCTTATCATAGGTAAAATCAAAACCCTGCTGCTGCAGCTCCCACTCTTTATTCCAGTAGGATTCGGCAAGAAAAACAAAATCAGGAAAATGCTGTTTGACCGAGCTGATGGCTTTTTCCCAGAACTCCTCCGGCATCGGACCGCTCAACGATCCCCACGTCGTATCATAGACCGATTTAAGCTCAAGCATCGCAACGTCGCAACGAAGGGCGTCGCACTGTTGAGCGATCGTGACAAGATTGTCGATCATCATATTATGCGTTGAATAATGCGCATAATTCAGCTGCAGCGTATCTGTCCATGAAGGGAAATACGGATCCTTTCCGTGAGCGAGAAACTGGTTATGGCGATACTCGAAGCAGGATTCGGGATCAACGCACTGCTCTTCAGCAGAAACAGTAACGAAAAATTCAGGATGATCCGGCAGCCACTTGTTGTCAAGAGCCATATGGTTTGGCACAAAATCGAGCATCAGACGGATATTATCCGCCGCAAGGCGCTCCCGGAAAGCGGCCAGTTCGGAATCATCACCAAGCATCGGGTTGATCCGGTATTCAGGAATCGAATACGGAGAAGCGACGATATCCTTCGGATCGAGATGGTCGATCTGGTCAAGAAAAACAGAACGAAGACCACGGTGAGAACGGGCGATCGCCTCGCTGTAAACACTCGGGCGCCAGATCCCCATCAGCCAGATGTAATCAAAACCCGAATGTTTAAAAAACCTGAACTCGCTGTCAGGAATAGTTCCAAGCGTAATACGCCGCTGATAATGCTCCGAAAGCTGGCTCAGCCAGACTCTCGTATTAATTTCATAGACAAGAGGAAACATCAGGAAGAAATGGATTGAAGTTCATGAATGATACCTGCCCGGCCGAGCAGGCAATATACTTATTCATCACTATCAAACGCAGTAACAGTCAGCATATTTACCCGATAGCAACGATCGATCCGGCAAACCCGTCGCACAAAGATCAGCCAGTATCCGCTGCGAAAACCGCATAACGCCGGACAGGAACCGTAATTTTTTGTACTTTCAACATAGATCAACGACAACCTGACAACACACCGATGCAATACATTACCCACACGATCAGCAGGCAAACAACCGAACCTGTACACATCATCGACATTACCGGGGAAGTCAGAAACGCCCTTGCAGCAAGCGGCCTCACACAGGGACAGATGACCATCATCAGTCAGCACACCACGGCATTCGTCAATATCAACGAATACGAACCCCGGCTCATGGATGACATGGTCACTTTCCTCAAAAGAGCGGTCCCCCGTGACGGCAACTACGCCCACAATATCGCTCCTGTCGACGGACGCGACAATGCCCACTCACATCTGATGGGTCTCTTCATGAACAGTTCGGAAACCATCCCCTTCAATGAAAACGGCCTTATGCTCGGCCAGTGGCAATCAATATTCCTCATAGAGCTCGACGGCCCCAGACCGAAACGCAACATACTCCTCCACATGGCAGGAGAATAGAGAAGAGGTGACTGGTGATTGGTGACCGGTGAATAGCCGTCACTGCGCGAAGGCGACACCGAAAGGCGCACCCCTCCCCGCGCCAACGGCGCTCCCGTCTCCGGCCTCCATTCTCCAGCGCGCAGCGCCTCCCCTCCCACACTTTCCGGTCACCGGT
>RRYU01016756.1_pt1 | contig 11888 bp, 14 predicted proteins | sample 2162651 | NCBI WGS metagenome assembly RRYU01 (sample SAMN10267283, study PRJNA491782) | microbial mat metagenome | isolation source: biomat in the production well | place: Japan: Minami-Kanto gas field, natural gas well KTG3 | collected 2017-06 | reverse complement strand
TCTCCTGCCTCGCAATCCCGTATGCCGACTCCAGCACCCAGAACAATTCGAGAACGACCGGCACCGGCACAATGAACACCTCCCTGTTCGCTTCCGCCTGCCTGAACAACCGGTAAACGCGCTCAGCCTGCGTGGTGTCATCGTTGGTCAGAAAACGAACCAGTATGTTGGTGTCAAGTGCTCTCATCAGCACCCCTGCCGTACTCTTTTTTGAACTTCCTTTCGACGGCCTCTTTCATCTCTTCCGTTGACACCGGAGCCCGGCCCTTCCTGTACAGCTTGCCGAAAACCTCGTCAACAGACTTCTTTACCGGCCTCACGGTAATGATTCCAGCCTCTTCGCAGATAAATTCGAGCTTGTCTCCGGATTGCAGGTGCAACGCATCGCGAACCTTTTTGGGTATCGTCACCTGCCCCTTGTTTGTCATCGTAGCTACCGGCATAATATATCTCCCATTACTTTTTTAAGCACTCCTTACTTATATGTAAGGAATAACAAACAAACGGCATAATCTGTTCTGCCAAAAATGTCCACAACAGCAAAGAGACAGAGGGAAGACGGAAGACGGGACGTTGATCCGTAACCACAATAAATCCTATGCAATGTCGGCTTTTTAGTGTCTGCTACGGGTGGTCATTTCAGCATCACAAGCATGTTTTTTCTGATCGGTGGCATTGCTGTCAAACAAGTTATCCGGCCCAGTTTTCGTATCGCAAGCCATGAACACGCTTGAATTCTCGGGTATTGTTTGTCACCATAATCGCATCGAGAGCCAATGCATGAGCGGCGATCATGGTGTCGAGTGCTCCGATAGGCTGACCGCGTTTTTCAAGGTCGGCTCTCAGGGAACCATAGTGCCAGATCGCTGATTCATCGAAAGGGAAGATTTCGAGCGGAGCAAAAAACATTTCAAGTGCATGCCGGTTTCTTGCTGACCCGCTTTTCATGACTCCGAATGCCAGTTCGGCGGCTGTTATAGATGAAATGCCGATATTTCCGATTTCTTCTTGATGGAATCTCTGCAGGACCGATGCCGGACGCGCATTGATGATGTAGATGCAGATATTTGTATCCAGTAGGTACCTCATCATGGTATTAAGTCCTCCCGTTTCTGCTCTTCCGGTTGTTCCCGTTCGAGTGTAAAACCGGGTTCGAATTCCTGCAAAGCAGCTTCCAGAGTCTCCCATGATTTATCGATCGGCAGAAGCAGAACCCCATTGGCGAAGTGCTTGACAAGAACCTCTTTTCCTGTAAAACGGTATTCCTTGGGAAGTCTGACCGCCTGGCTTCTTCCCGACTGAAAAATTTTAGCCGTATCCATGAGTATCCATCTCCTTGATGTTGAATGTTTGATGTATACCAATGATAGATATTCTCTGTCTTTTGTGCAAGTCGGGGGCGTAACGGGAAGAGAGAACGTTGACGTTGTAAACGAAGCAAACTTTTCTTGCTTTTCCTGAGGCGTAAAAACCGGGGACTGTCTGGAACTTCAATGTTTCAACCGGGAATCCAAAATATCTGTTTTCGGTTAGGCAAAAATGGTCGTTATGTTGCTGCCGTTCGGTATATGCAGAACAGTTATAAAAAACACTTTCGCGTTGCACCGAGTGGAATACCGAACAGCAGAAGCAGCACTGCATTGAGGAGCACATTCTGCCAGAAACCGGTGTAGAGGGAAAAAGCTGAATCTGCTACGAACCAGAGGATGAGGGGGGCAGTGAGCATCATCCAGCCGCCGGGTTCGCAACGCCGGAACGGCCCCTTGAGGATCAGGAGCATTGTCGCGCCCCATCCGACCATGGTTGCCCCAAGGACACCGTGGGCGAACATGATATATCCATTTGCATCCACCGGATATCTCGCCTGAAATTCTCCGGGAGAAGAATAGAACAACAGACTGAAGAGATCCCTTGCCACTTCCGGCATGATAACCATGCTCGCTCCGAACAGCATAACACCGAGGATCACGATGTACAACCAGCGAAACCAGAATGAGGGAATCATGAATGCTTCTATTTAATGTTATTCTGAAATTGAGCTGAAACAGCTCCTTGTTGTTTCTTTGCCGACACCTTCCAGATAGTCCCTGCTGCATATACCATTCCTGCCGGTTGATCATGAAAAAAATATCGCAAACTGCAAAGCAGTCAACGATAACCCCATCAAACCACCGGCCAGAACCTGCATGATGGTATGCCGCTTCAGGACAATCCTTGACAGTCCCACAAGGATGATCAAAGAGTAAAACGGGTATACCACGGTTCCGAATCCGAATGTCAGCGCCACCAAAGGTCCCGCTATTCCTGTCGTATGAACGCTGACTTTCCACCATCGGGTAACCAGCATCACCAGCAATGTATTTGATCCATAGCAGAACATGAGCCCCTGAACATGGAGAGAGGCGTCTGCAAGCCTGAGTACAATAAAGCCTGCGAAATAACTGAGAATGCTGAACGCGAAGGGGTTCAGGCGTTGCATCCTTTCCGTAATGTCGACCGTTTCAAGATGTCCTTTTCTCTTGAGAGAGAATATATAGAAGAAGGGAATGATCATCGAGAATAAAAGCGCGATGACAAAATAGATCGTTTTCATCACTATGTCGTTGCTTCCTGTAAACATTGTCAACAGGAAAAAAGCGATCCCGGCATTCGATATCGGATGAAATAGGTCGGAAACAACTTCAAAATAGCGCTCTGGATTGAATGTTTGTTTTCTCTCTACCATTTCCTGTGAACCTGCCATGTGGTCCTTTTTTCGGTTGAAAAACTTTTCTGGCATCCTTCTGATCCAGATTTGTTATCAGCTATTTGAGCACAAGCAGGTTGAGCTGCCCGAAATTCTCGAAAAACGGGGTGGAAAAAGCGATCCTTTTTAAGCTATAAATTCGTCAATAATTCGCCAAAACGGATGGGGGATTTGTTCACTTGAGATAGTATGATCTTTGCTGAAATGGGATGGGAGCCGGTAATTTTTTACAAGTTCGTTCAACGGTATCATCTGCATGGCTGTCGGCGTGTTGATCATGATCTGGCCTTGTGCATTGCAGGCATTGCTTCTTGAACCGGATTTTGAGGGTCATGAGACCTTAAAAGTTTGGTAGATTCCTGCTATTGGCCACATCCTTACCATTGACATCAAGGCCCTGGCCACGGGTAGAAAGAAGTTGATGAGTGAGTAAGGAAAGGGACGTTTTACCGGATGGTTGTGAAGAGTTATATTATAACTACTGGGGTTGATTGGCAATCAAAATATTGAAATGAAACAGACGCTTGCGCAAAGTCATCAAAAGCTTCGGACAGAAGCAGGGATGAAGGAAATGCTTTTTCGGGAGGTTATCACTTCTTCAAGCATAGAGGGGATAAGAAACGCACGGCCGGTTCTCGATAAATGGGTAAAGGGAAAGGCTTCATTCCAGCAAGGCACCCCGAAGAAGATCCGTCATAAGCGTAAGGTTTAGCTGCTGAATAGCAGAAACATATTCGTCAAAGCGTTTTTCGACGACTTTCCAGTCGAATCCGTTATATCCTGCCTGAATAGCCATCATGGTCGCGACTAATCTCGCTGTTCGGCCGTTTCCTTCTCTATAAGGATGGATGAAAAGCAATTCCAGATGAACGGTCGCTATCTTTTGTAAAACCTCTTCTTTATTTCCGACGCAAGGCGTGTTAGGCTTGAGGATTGTTTCTTCGAACGTTTGCAGCGTTTGTTCTAAAAACTGTGCGGTAGGAAAGGTAAACCCGTTTTTTGTGAGGTTGACTACTCGATGCATTCCCGCCCAGGAATAGATCGAGCCGAAAAAGTGCTTGTGAATGGCGTCGATATCCGAAACCGTGAGTTGCTGATCAGGGGTGAAATTGCACATGGTGAATTGAAATGCCTCAGCATATGCTTTGACCTCGGCAGCATCAATTTCATCTTTTGTTTTCAGCCCCAGCAAATTTTTCAGCACTGTTCCATCGGAACCGGGTTCATACTCATCCGTTTGGGAAGCAAGGTATTTTATACTGGCTTGCTTTTTCCCCATCCTGATTGTGCCATCTACATTACAATTTCATGTTTAATGATACGTATTTTTATGCCTTATAGTTACAAGCATCGACTGAGGAGGTTATCTCTGCCCACACCCTGATCTCCAACGTCAAGGCCATGATTACGGGATGGGAAGAGGTTGATGAGTGAAGTAGGCAGGAAATCTCGACAGAAAATCAGGAGTTGAAAATGACCAAAATGATGAGCAAGAACCGCAGGGTTACCACTGGCGAAATGTGTAGAGCCCTGAGGATTAAGAGCAATGACGCCGATTGAGAATTATGCGATTATGCCGCATAACCGGTATAAAATCCATGAAATCTTACCACTTCGCAATCAGAAATCGCAAGTTTGATGTGTGGAGTCAGTATTTATAGGGTATATTGTTTGGCTGGGATTTAAAAATCTGTAGTACAGGTCGTAGATAATTTTCGGCAAATAACGAATGAAAAGGGATGACCATGAGAATTTCCATATTTCTCAGTGCTCCGAAACCCCATTTGCAAATACAGGATGATTTTATAAATAAGGTATCGGATTTTTTGCGTGATCGTGGATTGGAGCCAAGAACCTTGGGTGTTACTGATTACGATATGTCAGCTCCGCTTACCGCTATCCGAAGATTGATGTTGGAATCCAATGGGTTGATAACCATTGCTTTTCGTAGAACAAAAATTAGAGAAGCCGTTGTTAGAGAAAACGCAGATTTACCCAACTGCGACTCTGAAACACTCACCGATTATTGGCTTTCTAGCCCATGGTGCCATATTGAACCTTCAATGGCGTATCAACTTGGCTTGCCGATCTTGATCTTTAGGGAGAAAGGAGTTCTTGCAGAGGGAATCTTAGAAAAGGGGGTTGTTGGTTATTACATGCCGGAGTTCGATTTAAACTCTAATATCGATGATTATCTACAATCTTCTTTATGGAAAGATGTTATGGGAAGATGGGAAGGTTTTGTTAGGGCGGTTGTCGACACGAAAGGTAAACCACCGTCGTTGTATTGAGAGAAGAACAATAAAACCCTAACAAAGGGTTTGGCTTGGAGCGTCTTAGCTGTTGACTTTTTCGGCTTCTGGTAGGTTCAACATTGTCTTGGAAATAAGGAATGCAGCTTTATGTTTTTGGGATCTTTATTATTGATCGGCTAAAGTTGGGGTCTCGGTTTCTTATTCCTCCGCCCACACCGACACCTTCCCCCCGCATGTTCTGAACGGTGCCCAGCCCCATTCGTTGGTCTGCACTGTTTCATCGACGTGATTGGTGATGTCGCGGTAGGTGGTGTGCGGTCTGCAGGTTTCCATCCATTTGGTGTCATCCGCGGCGTTGGTCATGACGACAGCCATGCTCTTGTGATCCGAGTCGCCCTGGAAGGTCCAGCCGATGGTGTGGCGGTGATCGAAATAGTCGCGGCGGTGGCCAAACGTGTATTTCGCTCTTGCATCCAGGAACAGGTCGATCATCCACTGGTGTGAATCCATCCGGATTTCGTAACCCTTGTCCTCATACTGTGCCCCGTCATAGTCTGCAGCGAAGACGCAGGGATACCCTTCGTCGCGTAACAGGATGACAGCGTAGGCGAGCGGCTTGAACCATGGTTCGACAACCGTTTCGAGGCTCTGCAGCGGCTGGGTGTCGTGATTTTCCACGATGGTTACCGCCAGCAGCGGATTTTCCTTGACGAGCGTATTGTTCAGGATCGAGCCCATATCGTACCCCGATCCGGCTCTGGATGCCCGATGGAAATTGTAATGCAGCGGCACATCGAACAGATGCATCCGGCCTTCGGTTTCGTCGATATATCTGCGGAGACGGCTGAGGTCCGACGACCAGTATTCGCCCACGGCGAAAAGGTTTTTTCGGGCGTGGTTCCTCATGTCGTCGAGCCAGTGCTTGAAGAAAAACGAACGGATATGTTTGACGGCATCGATGCGGAACCCGTCCGGTTTAAAGGTGTCGAGATACCATTTTCCCCAGTAATGCACCTCACCGCAAACCTGTTCGTGATCGAAATCAAGATCACATCCCATCAGGAAGTCGTAATTGACGTTTTCCTGATCGACATTGGTTTCGAACTGCTTGTCCTTGAGCTTGTAGATGTTGCCGTGCTCTTTTGTCGCGTCGAAGTGCCACCACTCCCACTTCATGCTCGAATAGGTGTCGCCCCTTCCCGGAAACGAAAAGTAGGTCCACAGCTCTCTGTCGTGATAGTCGCCTATGCTCCTGTTCCGGTCATGCGGATCGACCACAACGACGTTGTCTGCCTTTTGGGTGTGATCCGCGCCCATCTTATGGTTCAGCACTGCGTCGGCGTATACCTGAAGCCCGGCATTATGGGCTGCGTCTATACAGTTCAGGTACTCATCCTTTGTGCCATACTTGGTACGTGTTGTCCCTTTTTGATGAAATTCCCCGCAATCGAAGAGGTCATACACGCCGTAGCCTACATCCCAGGTGCCTGACATGCCTTTCGAGGCAGGCGGGAGCCAGAGGGAGGTAAACCCCTTTTCTCCTAATTCATCCATTCTTCCGGCCCACTCGTTCCAGAATGTACCGTTGTCCGGCGTATACCAGTGGAAGGTCTGTATCATCGTTCCTCTGAGCTGTTCCACGTTCTTCTCCTTTTCGTTTTAATACAGTCCGAGTCGTCCGGCCTCGTCGTGGGTGATTTCTTTCCAGTCATCGACATTGACCGGATAGGTGCTGTTGAGGCTCGGTAACTCCCTGAGGTCCAGATAGAGGCATACTTCGAGCGAAACATCGAGGCGCATGTCCATCAGGGCTCCGATCTTGCATGCGACGCCCGTGCACCCTCCGAAATTCTTCAGACTGGCGGCGTCTGACTGGTGCCATGTGTTGTTCCTGCGGTACCCCAAGATGATCGCCTGTATCATGTCCCACTGGTCAAACTTTCCATAATCCTGAATCCTGTTGATGCTGGATCGTGCGATGGTGAAGAGCGGTTTGTCCCAGGTGATGATCATCCAGTCCTGGTAATCCTTCTTTTTTTTGTCGATGTGCACGGTTGTGCAGAAATTGTGCAGCAGAATCTTCGGTATCATTGTGCGGCCTCCTTTTATTCTGTTGTTCGGTTGAGCTGAGACTTGTTAACGTAATATACCGCATATTTTTACCAGCATCACACAAATATGTGATGACGGGGCGGGAAGAACTCGATGAGTGAGCGTGTGGGAAAGATTTAACATTTCATTATTTGTTGAAATCTGTATACTTAAGAGTACTTGGGAATGTTTTGGTCGCTTGAAACGTGGCTACAGGGCCCTTAACCGTTTCTCCCTATGTCCCTTTCGCGCAGGAAATTCCTTATACGCTCGATACAGTGTATTGTTGCTTGCGGTGTGCTTCCGGGCTTGTCGGCATGTGACGGACCAACCAGAGAGCAGGAGTCGAAAGGATCCGGCTATGAGGAGCTGGTATCCCGGATCGGTCGTGAGCGTGCGGACATCATCTGGTACGCTTCTTTTGCTCCCAGCAGCCACAACGTACAACCCTGGACGGTTACGATCAAAAGTCCCGACAAATGGATTATCGGTTCAGCCGAGGATCGTTGGCTGGCAGAAGTTGATCCGAAAAATCGGGAAATGCTGCTCTCTATCGGGGCGTTTGTTGAGAATATGGTAACCGCGGCGAGGGCATATGGTTTTCAGGTGAAGATTCGTGTGCGAGCAAGGAATCCGTTTGATCCGGAGGTGCTGTCGCTTGAACTGGAGAACGCTGAACGGGAGGAATATCCTCTTCAGCGGCTTATCGAGCGCAGAACCTTACGCACCGGATTCAAGAACGAAGACATTGACCCGCAGGATTTTTCATTCCTCATCGGTAGCGATGAGGGGTTCAATTACTATCCTCCGTTATCAACACAGGCGGCATGGCTTGATGAGGCATCTGTTGCAGCAATCCGGCTGCAGGTGGAGCGTGAGAACGTTCAGGAGGAACTCTCCCGCTGGATACGATGGTCGGCTGCCGATTCCCGAAAGTACCGGAACGGTCTTACCCCTGAAGCAATGGATATTACAGGACTTGCCGGATGGTATGTAAGAAATTTTTACGGCTCGGGCGACGTGCTGGGCAAGGATTTCCGTAAAGCAACGGTTGAACGTGTGAAGCAGCAGGTTACGGAAAGCGGGGGGTGGATCACCGTTTCATCGGAAAATTCCGGGCTGACTTCTCTGATAGAAACCGGCCGGCGTTTTGAGCGGATGTTTCTCAGGGCGAAAGACCGTTCTATCGGTATACACCCCATGTCGCAGGTGCTTCAGGAAACACCCTGGTCGGAAAAGGCTGCCGAGGTGCTGATGCTGGATAAACCGCCTCAGTTTCTTCTGAGGGTTGGCTATGTAAGAGATTACCCCTCTCCCGTGAGTTTGAGAATGTCTCTCGATGATTTTACCAGTGTCGAGGAGACATGACGGTTCGGGGCCAGGGGTATTCGCAAGATTTCTCCCCTGAAAGGAGAAGCACAAAAGTTTAATAAAAATGGACTTACACGGAATAATCGATTTTCTTGGCAAACTGAAGACGAACAACAATCGCGAATGGTTTCAGGCGAATAAATCGCTCTACGAAGATGCCCGGGGAGAGTTTGAGCAGTGTATCGCTATTTTGATTCCGGTTATCAGGGGGATCGATCCCGGTGTCGATGTCGTGAGTCCCAAAGAGTGCCTGTTCAGGATATTTCGAGATGTGAGATTTTCCAAAGACAAGTCGCCATACAAAACCAACTTCGGCGCTTTTATCGCGAGGGGCGGAAGAAAAAGCCCCTATGCCGGGTATTACGTGCATATCGAGCCAGGTGGGTCATTTGTCGGCGGGGGCGCGTACATGCCTGAATCTCCTTATCTGAAGGCAATACGGAACGAGATTTTCGAAAACGTTGAAGCGTATAAAGCCATCATACAGGCTGAGCCGTTCAGGAACTACTTTGGCGGAATGTTCGGTGAAAAGCTGAAGACCGCTCCAAAAGGTTTCCCGAAAGAGTTTCCCGACATCGATCTGCTTAAGAACAAGCATTATGCAGTTACACACAGGGTCGAGGATGAGTTCTGGTTTTCGGACAATCTGATCGATGAACTGACGGAAATCTTTTCAGCTTTGTATGTCTTGAACAGATTTCTCAATAATGCAATCTGTACTGTAAAAAAAGGCGGGCACTGATCGAATGCCTGCCGGGAGGAGCAATCATGAACTGGAAAGAACTGTTAACAAAAGAGATCGAGTCAACCTATGCAGCGACGGAAGGGCTGCTGGATCTGGTCGATGAGGAGATGCTGCAATGGAAGCCCGGTACGGGAAGCAACTGGATGACGACGGCTCAGCTGCTCAAACATGTAACAAATGCTTGCGGCGAAGGTATGCGTGGATTTATTACCGGTGAATGGGGGTTGCCAGAAGGGGTGGATATGAACAGTCTGCCTCCTGAAGAGATGCTCCCGCCCGCTGAAAAACTTCCGGCCGTCGGGAGCGTCGCCGAAGCAAAACGGTTGTTGAGCGAGGACAAGCAGCTTGTGTTTTCTTTGGTGTCGGAGTGCAGCGAGGAGGAGCTTGCTGTGAAAATAACAACCGCCCCCTGGGATCCGGCCGAGGTGATCCTCGGGCATCGCCTTCTCCAGATGGTCGATCACCTGAAGGTGCACAAGGCGCAACTTTTCTATTATCTGAAACTTCAGGAAAAGCCGGTTCACACAGGCAATCTTTGGGGAATGTAAATCCTGAACAGAGCGTAGGTATATATATCCGGTACTTTTTACTGAAGAGGAAATCTTACAATCTTGATCACAGGAGAAAACACTATGGTTGGAACTGAAACCGGTAACTTGTCGGACATCTGGTGGCTTGTTTTGCTTCGCGGAATAGTGCTGAGCCTTTTTGGTGTGTTGCTTCTGACCGCGCCGGGTGCGACCCTTTCATCGCTGGTGATATTTATCGGAATCTACTGGTTTATTCACGGTATTTTTTCTCTTGTCGGCATCTTTGTCGGCAGGTCGTCACTGCATTGGGGGTTGTTGTTGCTGGACGGTATGATAGGTATCCTTGCCGGTGTTTTTGTGCTGAACCATCCCCTGTTTACCGCTTTTCTCATTCCAACCACACTGGTAATAGTTCTTGCCGTGTTCGGGCTCCTTATGGGGACGATAAACCTGTTACAGGGTATAAAGGGCGATGGTGCGGGAGCGGTTGTTCTTGGAATAATCAATGTGCTCTTCGCACTTTTTCTGCTTTCCCATCCTGCCATGGTCGCCATGTTTGCATCGTTTCTGCCTATAACCATAGGCATATTGGGGATCGTCGGCGGTGTTTCACTTCTTGTCAAGGCTTTCAGTCTTCGTTAACAAACCTTTTTCCAGTTCCGGTTGTTTGACTATATATGAAAATGAAACACACATGAAAAAAAGCTGGTGGGGGATGGAGATGAATATCGTGTTGCTGCTGCTGTCAAGCTTTTTGCTGGCCGGTTGCTCGGTGCTGGGCAAACGAACCGCGGAAGAGGCACAATATATCGTGCTGAAAAGCGACGGAGAGTATGAGGTGCGTCAGTATGAGCCGATGATAATAGCCGAAACAACGATGGAAGGAGACTACCGGTCAACGAGCGGAAAAACGTTCAGCAAGCTTGCAGGTTATATTTTCGGCGGTAACCAGGCGGAGTCCAGCATCGATATGACGGCTCCGGTTCTTCAGGAACAGGGGAGTGAGGAGATCGCCATGACCGCCCCGGTAATCCAGAAAAAAACGGGTGAGATGTGGGTTACGGCATTTGTTATGCCCCGGGCATATACCATGGAAACGATTCCCAAGCCGCTCGATAAAGATATCGTACTGAGAGAAATTCCTGCAGAAACAGTTGCTGTCATCCGCTATTCCGGTCTTCATTCCGAAAAAAACATTACGAAATATTCGGAAAAACTGAACGACTGGATCGTTCAGAACGGTTACCGCCCGGCGTCACGGCCAAGGGCGGCAAGCTTCGACCCTCCCTGGACCTTGCCTTTCCTGAGGCGTAACGAGGTGCAGATCGATATTGACGTTCAATAACCTACATGAAGGTGTGGTAGGTTTGCCCTGCAAAGACGATAAGGAAGCGAAGCACCAGACCGCCCATCAGTACAAGAACGGGAGCAACCTGGGGGTATTTTATATGGACTCCGACAGCTTCGAGAAATTCAAGGAGCATGGGGATGATTAGCCCCATGGCCACAAAAACTCCCCAGAACCAGAGCATATATGACATACCTGCCATCTGGTGATCTCCGGCAATCAAATGCATCATCGCACCACTATTGTTGGCCGGGCCGGTAATACCTCCAAGCACAAAAAGGCCGAGAACAACCATTTCTATCCAGAGAGCGTTGACGTCGATTTTGCTGTATATCGGTTTTTCATTCTTCGGCGCAAAGAGGAGCATGAGCGCGGCTGCGCTTGAAATACCTGAAATGAGAAAGAGCATACCGAGAATGGAGCTCGACCATAAAGGACGAGCGTAAAAAAAGGAAAGCAGAATGCCCGTATAGATACCGATTCCGATTCCTATGTGCACGTTGAAAAGTGCTACGAGGGTCAGATGGTCTTCAGTCCAGTCGATAAGTTTGTTGACTATGCCGATGTTTCTGTCACGAAGAAATTTCTTGTTGACCAGCATTGCCTGAAGAACGGCCATAGGGAAAAAGGCAATCAGTATCCAACTGCCTGCCGACATGGGGGATGTCGGCTGTACGGTTGTATAGAAGGCCCATACGTAGAGCTTGTTTGCAAGGTCGAGGAAGAGGAAAAGCATGCCGATTCCCAGCAGGACAGGAGCGAGTACCGAACCTGTTCTTACTGCAAGGCAGGGACAGCCCTC
>RRYU01019027.1_pt2 | contig 11902 bp, 11 predicted proteins | sample 2162651 | NCBI WGS metagenome assembly RRYU01 (sample SAMN10267283, study PRJNA491782) | microbial mat metagenome | isolation source: biomat in the production well | place: Japan: Minami-Kanto gas field, natural gas well KTG3 | collected 2017-06 | reverse complement strand
AAGGTGTTGTCTACCGCTACCAGAACCCGCCGATCTTGGCTATGCGCCTGCGCCAACCGTGCACAAGCCGCAATATCCACCAGCGTATTGGTGGGGTTGGCGGGGGTCTCCAGGTAGATCATCCCCACCTGCCCTACACTGCGCGCACGGCTCAATACCGCTGCGATCTCGGCCTCGCTCGCCTGAGCCGGGAATCCGACGTTGCGGATGTCGAACATCGGTAAGATGTGTTTGAGCAGGTAGTCCGTGCCGCCATAGACCGGCTCGCTATGTACAACCACATCTCCGGGCCGCAGGAAGGTCAGGATGGTAGTGCTGATCGCGGCCATGCCACTCGCAAAGGCCGCCGCCGCTTCGGCATCATCCCAAATGGTGAGCCGATCCTCAAGAATCTCCAGGTCAGGATTGTTCAACCGGCTATAGATCAGCCCCATCTCTTCGTTCGGCCGCTGCTTGCGCAACCCATAGGCTAGTTCGAAGAAGGCTTTGCCCTCTTCGGCACTAGCAAAGACGAAGGTTGAGGTTTGGAAGATCGGACACTTAACCGCCCCTTGTGAGAGTTCTGGGCGATAGCCGTAGCCCATCATGAGACTCTCTGGGTGGAGTGGTTGTCCGTCAAGGTAGCCTTCGGGCTTGCGTGTTGCCATCGCACACCTCCATATACTTGGGCAGAGCCGCGTTGCTCTGCCCTCTCATGGTGCGCCTAGATTGTGTTGAGGGCAAGGGGCAATTTGGGATTATTGGGCACTACTCGCCGCCCGTGACCGTGCGCGTGCTGCCCGCCCCCCCACAATCAATCCCTCGGTCGTGTAAATAGTTAGGGCAATCCAGATCAGAATAAACCCGATCATACGTTGGGGAGTCACGACCTCATGGAAGAAGGTAACCCCTAGAATGAACTGGAGGGTAGGGGCAATATATTGCAGAATCCCCAGCAGCACCATCGTAATCTGGCGTGCCCCGGAGGCAAAGAGCAGGAGCGGCACCGCTGTCACTACTCCAGAGGCGATGAAGAGGAGCGAGGTGCTCAAGCCGGTGTGCAGGAACGAACCCTGCCCCTGGCTCTCTAGGAAGATCAGGTAGCCCAGGGCGGGCACGAAGGCGATCAGAGTTTCGAGGGTTAGCCCTTCCAGCGAACTGATCGGCGCAGTCTTGCGGATCAGCCCATACAGCCCAAAACTGCCCGCCAGAACCAGCGCGATCCAGGGGAGTGCGCCATACAGGACGGTGAGGTAGATCACCCCGGCTGCGGCTACGGTGACAGCCGCGATCTGGCCGAAGCGTAGCCGCTCGTGGAGGAAGAGCACCCCAAAGATCACATTGACCAATGGGTTGATAAAGTAGCCCAGACTCGTTTCGACCACATACCCAGCATTAACCGCCCAGATGTAGATGAACCAGTTGGTGGTGAGCAAAGCAGCCGAGAGGGTAAAGGTGAGGAGGATGCGCCAGTTACGCATCGCAGCCCAGAGTTTAGGCAGATGCCCACTGAAGATTGTCAGCAGCAGAGTAGCAACGAGCGCCCAGACGATACGGTGGGCGAGAATTTCGATAGCCGCGACGTGGTGGAGTGCGTGCCAAAAGAGCGGCAGTAGCCCCCAGATAACATACGAGCCAGCAGCGTAGAGAGGTCCTTTGTGCATGAATGTCTTTCCTCTTCAGACAGGGTAGGAGCAAATTATACCCTTGCCTGGAGCGTTTGACCTATGGCGAAAGTCGTAGTTTTTTGGGGGGCTCGCAAAAGAATGCAGAGAAGAGCGTAGGGGTGATGCTCCAAGGCGAATGCATGAGGCCACTGGCTTCGACAGGCTCAGACATTGCTACAAAAGAACGCAGAAAAAGAGGCGCAAGATCTTGTGCCTCTTCCTCTACGTTCTCTGCGTTCTTTCACGATTACATCACGATGCGCCCCTACTCGCGATTCCCATTGCGCGTCAACTGGCGCAGTCCGTTGCTCCAACTATCCAACATCCCGGCTAGCCCCTGGTTGGGTGGCGGCGGGGGGGTACTCAGTCGCGCATCCTGTGTGCGGGCGGGCATGGTGGGCAACCCCATGCTCGGCACCGAGGGCGTACCCCGATGACGGTGCAGGAAGTCTACGGCGCTATGCTCATCACCAAACATCCCGATCCCACTCATCATCTGCATCAGGGGTGCAAAGAGGAGCAGGTGCTGGGAACTGACCACGAAGGCAATATGCCCCAAATGGGGGTGGTGGACAACTTGCTCGCTACGCTGTCGTGCTGAAGTATGGGCACTCTGCATCATGCGCCCATCAACCAAGAGATCGGTTGGGCGAGGACACTCATTCAAGGTTCGCCAGATCTCATGGAGGTAGCGCTCGGCATGCTCCATGGCCATGTGGCCTTGCATAGTCACCCAGACTAAATCGTGGGCGTGGCGATCAATCTTGTAGAGCATAGGGCGCTCCTCCGAGATCTAGTGGTGTCATACCAGTCAAAAAATTGACACGCTGAAATGTTCGATTAGTATACTACTCTCCCGGTACGCTGTCCAGACATATATACAGCCTCTCTTGGGTCATTATGACGCATTGCTGTGCTATACTGACCGTTAATAATTGTGGTACTGTGTCAAGCGAAATTGCGCATTGTGATGCGGACGGTGCGTGAATCATTGTACGTAAATGCGCTAATTTCATATCCGCTATCCAGCGTATGGCATGCTGTGTTGGATGTTGCAATTACACCATGGTTAGGAATTATTCACCATAGCGCCAGATAAGGAACGGCGATGATCTTCATTGTTGGTGGGACAGGCACCCTGGGGCAGACGTTGGTGCGTATGTTGCGCGAGCAGGGCTACCCGGTGCGGGTGCTGGTGCGTCCCGGCTCGGTAGCCAAGGCGGAGCCGTTGCGTGCTATGGGCGCCGAGTTGATCGGCGGCGATATGCGCGATGTGGCCAGCCTAGAGGTTGGTTGTCGTGGGGCGACGGTGGTTATTTCGGCGACGAGTGCCGGGATTGATCGCCGCGATGAGGCACGCTACATGGCCGAGTACCAGGGGCCGATCAATCTACTGGAGGCGGCCAAGGCAGCCGGGGTGCAGCACTATATCTATACGAGTGCGCTCTTCCCCAAAAATTCCCTCGGCTATAAGTTCTGCTGGGCGAAACTCATGGCCGAGGAGACTATCCGGCAGAGCGGTATGCCCTATACCATCTTTCGCCCCTGTGGCCTCTTCTACGAGGTTGTCCAGCGCGGTGAGCCGATTGTCGAGAAGTTTGGTTTCTTCCCCGTCGTTGGTATGGCTCCCAAGCGCACCCAGATGCTGGGGATGGTAGATGTGGCGCGTGCCTATCTGCACGCGATTGACACCCCAGCGGCGCTCAATCGTACCTTTGAACTTGGTGGCCCCGAACTCCTCACCTTCGACGAGATCGTGGCCATCTGGTCGCGGGTACTCGGTACGAAGATCCCCGTACTCCACTTGCCCGTCTGGCTCATGCGGAGCATCGGGGCATTGCTCAAGCCCATCCAGCCCTCTGCCCCCGGCATCATGGAGATGCTCGAATTCAGCTATGACGAGATGAGTTGCGATATGCGCGAGACGAGCCGTATCCTTCGCCTCGGTCCAATGCAGACCTTCGAGCACTATTGTCGGGAGTATTATGCGACGAAGGGGAAGAGCAATTATTCCGATGTATGACATAGTTGACGTTTCTGAGTCATTGTCACCTCCGGTGGGGGTGGCGAAGGCCACCCCCGAAGATCTTTTTTGTTGTGTTTTGGGGCGCAGCCCCAATGACTTTGCACATACCCTGATCTGGGATATGTTATACCCGAAGACCTGGGTTGAATCGAGGAGCGCGGGCGATTCGCCCGCGCTCCTCGATTTAGTCTGTGTGTAGGGGAGAAGCTACCCGTTAGGGCGCGGCTCCCAACTGCGCTTGAGCAGCGGCCATGCATGCCACAGGTACTCGATCCCCGATACTAATGTCCATGCTACCGCCAGCGCCATCGCTAACCACCAGAGACTGAGTAGCCCAGCGAGGGCGGGGGCTTGCGCTAAGATGCCGCCTGCCTCCGCGTTGGCTGCCAGCAGCCGCCAGATAATTGCCACTACCTGGATCACCAACTTCTGCTTACCGAGCTTGCCTGCTGAGATGACCGTGCCCTCGGCGGCGGCAAAGGAGCGTAGGCCAGAGATCACAAACTCGCGGATCACGATCACAAAGGCGACCCAACTGGAGATCATCCCCGCCTCGACCATGGGGAGGAGTGCCCCGGCGACGAAGATCTTGTCGCTGATGGTGTCGAGGAAGATGCCTAATGGCGAGACGACGTTCAGTTTGCGGGCAATCTTGCCGTCGGCCATGTCGCTCAGCGCCATGATCAGGAGCAGGAAGACCGCCCAGAGGTAGAAACTGGGGCGGTTATCGAGGATGAGCCACACCAGGAGTGGGGTGGTGACGATCCGAAAGAGGCCGAGGAGGTTGGGCAGGCTACGTATACTGAAGAGCATACTCGTGCTGTTCCTATTCTACTTGATACCGAAATAGAGCGATTGTGCCCCGGCTTTGGCTTGGGTTAACGCATAGTAGCGCGGGCGGTCGGTGGCGTAGACCACCAGGGCACCGGGTGGTAGGGTGTCACGCAGGATGTTGCCCTCACGTGGCGGGGCGGCGTCACGGGGTATCGCGAGGCTGTGGGGCAGCGGCTGGCTTGGGTCGAGGGTGTAGCGCCCCAGGGGGTTGCGTACTTCAATGTCACCGAGATCAAGCTGAAGCGGGTAGGGTGTGTCGCTCAGGTTGTAGGCGATGATGCTCAATGCACCCCCTATCCCCCCTACCACGGCCAGTCGCAGGTTGGGGCATTGGCCACGATCACACGTGTGTCCGTAGACGGTTCCTTTCCGAGGGGTGTGCGCCGCCATCATCTGCCATGCGTAGTAGGCCGGTTTGAGTGTGTAGCCGCTATCATAGACGCCCCATAATCCCCATGCGGGCATGTTGCTCGTGTTGTAGATCTGGTCTTGTACGTTCCAGACGAGTAGCGCAGCTAGGCCGTGGTTCATCCCGCTGATGACGAAGAGCGGCAGTGATCGCCAGTCGTCATTTTTGCTGCTCAGTTCGCCAAATTCGGTTAGCCAGATCTGTTTGCCACTCGTGGCGGTGGCGTGTACTAAGCGATCTATGGCCGCAGTGTAGCCCGCTTCGAACGGAGCCTCTGCGTAGTAGTGAAAATCGTACACATCGAGCAACGGGCTGAGACCGGGGGTGTTATGGGCGATCAGCATCTCCTCGACGAAGCTGTCGGGGCCGAAGAGCGCCACCCGATCTGCGAGGCCAGCCTCGGCAATGCGGGTGCGCAGCAGACTGTAGGGCTGCACCAGGCGACTAGCATCAATGCTCTCTAGCTCGTTGGGGCCACCCACGTAGGTGATGTTGCTGAAGTGTAGCCCCGAACCATCCATGCCGTAGAGGTGGCGCAGGAGATCAATGATCATCTCGACCCATGCCTCCTCGTGGGCGAGATCGGGGAAGGCGACGGCTGGTTGCCGTTCGGTATTGCGGTAGGTCGCTTCGTTGGCCGAGAACCAGGGTGGTAACGACCAGATGGTGAGCATGACCTGGGTGTTGTTGCGGTAGTGCAGCGCGAGGTTGGCATAGAGCGCCTGCATCGCTGGGTTGTTCCAGTCGTAGCCGTCTGGTGTCGGTGCGAACCAGCTTACGTCTATGAACTTGCGCACCAGCGGCATGTGCAGCGCATTTAGGCGCGGGTTGATGTAATGTTTCGTGTCATAGGCAGGGTCAGCTCCAGCGGTACGGTTTGGGCCGCTCCAGAGCAGGTTGCTATCATCTTCAGCCCCCAGGCCAACAAAGGAACCGTTGAGGGTGAGATGGCGGTCGTGATCAACCATAATGACCGCCGGTGCTGTCTGTGCGGCCACTGGCTGTAGCGTGAGGAGGGTGAAGAGAAGAAGGAGCAGGGTCGGGCGCATGACGCGGCATTGAATCATGGTGATCGCTCCAGTATGCGCGGATTGCGTCAAAATGATACCATGGATCGCTATATAATGATAAGAAGAGAGATGTCTGGTATCAGGAGCGACCATGAGCAACCCACCCGATGATACCATCCGCTGGCCCAAGTTCTGTCGCCACTGCGGCCAGTCACTACCGCCGGGGCAACCCCGCTTTTGTATCGAGTGTGGTGGTGATGTGACACCCCGCGATGTGCCACTTCCTCCGCCGGTTGTGCAACCACCACCCCCCCCTCCTGCACGTCCGTCTGCCTCGCGGGCAGCACCGACGGTGCGCTTGGGGAATGCGGGGGTAGAGCAGAGCGTCATCGGTGGGACGGTGCGGCTGCCCACCTCGGGGGCGGTGCCGCCGGGGTTGTGGGTACTAGACGAGCCACCCGGCGCGGAGACGGTGTTGGCGATCTATGCGCCACTACGGGCGGTGGTGGGGGGCTGGAGCGGCTTAGTAGGCAAGGGCTGGGTGCTTGATGGCAGTGAGGATCGCCCCGATGGTCGTGCCATCTTCCGCTTTAGTGCCGAGATTGAATGGTTCCCGGCGCGGGGCTGCGGGGCGGGCTTGCGGTTACGGGTGCGTATCGGTGCTGAGTCACGCGGGAAAGAGGGGCGTGAACGGCGCGGCTTCCGCTACCTAGCCCACCACGACTCGCCCATGACGCTGCTCTCAGCACAGTGGTACGCGCCGGATGGCCTGCCCATGCCTGCACAGCCCGTCCCCCAGATCCAGATTATGGCGCCACCGCGCATCATGCGCATCTCGGACTATGACGAGCAGGTGCTAACGATGGGGGCTGCTGAAGCCCAGATCTGGGCCAGTAAGAGCCAGGTGGCTGGGCTCTACCGGCTGGCGAGCGCGAGTATCCAGAGTGGGATGAGCAACCCCATGCAGGCGCAGACTCCCGGTGGGCGCGGGATCATTCTGGTGCCAGTGGGGCGCCTGGAGAGCCAACTGCGCGGCATCATCCCCCAGAGTATCATCGGCTTTGGGCCGGGTGATCGCTTTCGGGTGCGGATGGATCGTCCGTATAGCTGCGATCTGGGGGCGTGGAATCGCCAACTGAAGAAGATCCGCGCCGAGGCGCACGATCTGGGGATGCCGATGGAGTCCGAACCGGCGGCGGAGTGGTGGTTGGATCGCAATGGCTACGATGGCCTGATCTTGACCAAGGCGCACTCGCGCTATGGGGCCGAGCGGGCGGTGATTGCGTTTCGACGTAGCCAGATCGTGCGGATTACCGAGTAGGGGCGGCCCCTAGGTAGCACCGGCTTCTAGCCGGTCGGTGGTGCGTCGTGACCGGCTGGAAGCCGGTGCTACCTTATGTTTATGGGGCTGGGCTTCCCACGAGAAGATCAGGTTTTGGTAGTGCGGTTGGCCGCAAAGCGGCCAACCGCACCACCAAAACCACCTACATCGCCAACTTCACCGCCGGATCGCCCAACAGCGCATAGTTACGCGCATCGTTGCGCGCCATCCAGAGTCGCGAGAGCACCGACGGATCAACCGTGGCTCCGTAGGTGATCGCCTCCAGTTCTTCAGTGAGGGTCATTGAACGTGCCCCCTGAATGACATTGAACTGGTCGGTGGCACTTCCTGCAGGTTTGCCTTGCAGCAAGCGCCCCAGCACATCCTGGAAGGGCTGGACTTGGCGGGTGGTTCCGGCCTCGGTGCCGCTGAAGGAGTAGGTCCATGCACGCTCCACATGACCCAACACGGCCAGGGCACCCTTGGTGAGCAGGCGCTGGGGCAGTTGGGCAATGAAGGGGAAGGGCGCAATCACCGGGCGCTTCTTGTTTGCATCGAAGATGAACTCGTCCTGGTGGGGGCAGCCCGCACCATAGCAGGCGAAGAGGAAGGCAATCATCCCCTCCACGTTGGCCTTGCTCAGCCCATCGAGATCCTCACCGGCCATCCAGTGGTCGCGCTTGATGCTGCCGAAACCACCAAAATCGGCGGTGACGAGGGCACCCTGGTGCATCACCAGCTTGCTGTCGCTGAGGGGCAAACCGATACCGTGGCTGGCGGTGAAGAGCAGCGCCGGAGCCTTATCGGCGGTAAGCAGCTTCTCTAGGTTGCTGCGCGTCGCCTGCTCGGCCAGATAGACGGTTTGCGCAACGCCCTTCTCCACCGCGATCTTGCCGGTCTTGCTCCACTCCACGAGCGGGACGATCAACTCATCGGCGCTACGGATGGTAGAAGTATCCTCCTCGTGGCGCGTACCAAAGAAGGCGATCTCCTTCTTGAGCCGCGAGGCAGCATCTTTGCGCTGCTCCCAGGCCACCACGCGCTCAGCGTAGGTCTTGTAGTCATCGAGGCGGTGCTGGCCGGTTGCATCACTAAAGATGAGGCGGCCCACGCCCCAGAAGATGTCGAGTTCGTACTGGAAGTTGAGCGGGATGAACACCTTATCATCGGCGCTGAGCGGGCCGGGGCGGGCGACGATCATCAGGTAGAAGGGGACACCACGGGTCGGATCAACCGGCCCCTGGGCGACCCCGTGGCGCCCCAGCCATGCGTTGACACGCTCACCGGGGCGCACGAGCAGCACCGGGGGCACTTCGCCGTGGGCATTAGCCAGCGTCTTCTTGCCACCGTCGCTGTGGCGGTTGAGCCACGCCCCACAGTTGGCATCACTGGCCTGGAAGTCAAAATCGAGTTTGGTGTAGCCCATCTGCTCCATACGGTGGCGAATGAGCGGCCAGATCGCCTTCAGCACCTCCACACTCTCTAGGGCATTCACCACCACCGCCCAGCGCGCCTGCTCGACCTTATCCTGATCAACATCGGCGACGGCACCGTAGTGACCGCCACTAGCATCCATCTGCTTATTCTTATAGAGATTCTTCATCTCATCGGGTTCGGGTTCGAGACCCTGAGCGAGACGGGCAGCGGTAGCGGCATCAATCTTGAGCAGTGGTTGTCCGGTATTACCATCAATGCCGTTGGGGTAGAGCTCCTCACTGCCCTCACTCGCGCCGGTATTGATGAAGACGAGTGGTGCGGTATAGCCGCCCTCCTCGACAGGAGGCGCAGCTTTGGTGGTTGGTGCTACATCAGCGGCTTCTGCCTCCTCGGCGACTTCCTCTCCCAAAAGAGCCTGAAGGCGCTGAGCGAGATCATCAGCCTGCTCACGGAGCATCAGCAGATCGGCATAGATCGCCATCAGGCTATCGCCACCCTCAGCAGAACTGCCTAGCCTTGCCTTGGCGCGCACATTGCTCATCTTCTTCCCGCCAGCAGCCTTGGGAGCCTCTGTGACAACCGTCTCAGTTACGACGCCATCAATCACGAGGGCGACCATATTCTGGCGGGCGACGAGCAGGTAGGGTATATGGCAATAGCCCGATCCATCGGCATTATCCTTAGCCCAATCGGTGCCCCAGCTATTACGCACGATGAAGTAGCCACCTCCGGGTGCCGTCTCATCACTGCGGTAGCCGACGACACACATGGCGTGGCCACCCTTGTTGGCTTCGCCGGGGAGCGGGAAGCGCAGGCGACCAAGCAGAGTACCCTGGGTCGAGCCGCTCCAGTGTTCATAGATCGGCATGCCGATCATGACGGGTTTGCCCTGGGCAAGCTGAGCTTGGATCTGGGCCACACCGGCACTGCCCTTGGCTGGAATCTGGGTGAAACCGGTGATGCGACGGCGACGCGCCTCGGTATAGGCCGGTTCGGGCGGTTTGGGGCCACCGGGCTGGGCATCATTCTTTTCGGACTGATAAGGCCATGTGGTCTCGGTGCAGATACCTTCACTCTGGAGTAACTGAACGGCCAGAGCCGGATTAGTACCCACATCACCGGGGATACCGTCCTTCTCTTTACACAGGTAGTAGAGGAACTGCTCCGAGAGATCGGTCGGATCATCGCCAAGAATCTGCATGATCGAGGCCAGACTGAAGGCGACACAGGTATTGCGGCTACCCTGGTGGTGGGGTGGGGAGAGTTGCTTCTGCTTACTGATCGGCTCAACTGCATCGGGGAGATCAACTACGGTAGCGAAGGAACTCGCCTCCACATCGGTGAGGCCATCCATCAGCAGGCCAGCCCCGACCTCAATATCGGCGGGGATGGAGAAGGGCGTATCGGCGGGGAGCGTCGCACGCACCGCATCAGAGAGCGCCTTAACCTGGGACTCCTCCATCCCCAGGGCGACGGCGAGGGCTTTCCGCCCGCTCCCATACTGCTGGTTACTGGAGCGCACGACACTATGGAACTCCTCGGCACTCGTGATCCAGAACTGGTCGGCCAGTTTCTTGCAGAGTGCGTCATCGAACCCGGCAATCGTACTGAGTGGTGTGAGCGTATGTTCGGACATGTCCCCTCCTTCAGCACTATCGTAGTGCGGCGATCCCCCTAGAGATGCGCAAGAATCCCCCGAATCAGCGCCGAGAAACGCGGTTTAGCAGCTTCACCGGCGGCCAGAACCTCGGCGTGGTTGGCCGGTGCGCCATCGGGCAGCGCCAGATTCGTGATGAGCGAAAAACCCAGCACCTGCATCCCCGCGTGAACTGCCACAATCACTTCGGGCGCGGTAGACATACCGACGGCATCGGCCCCCCAGCCTTGCAACATCCGCAGTTCCGCCGCGCTCTCAAAGGCCGGCCCAGAGAGCATACAGTAGACCCCCTCGCGCATGGGTATACCCTGGCTTTCAGCAACCCTATGCACAATGGGAACCAGATCATGATCAAAAGCCCCAACCATCGCGGGGAAGCGTGGGCCGAGGCGATCATCATTGGGGCCACGCAGAGGATGGTGACCAGCCAACCCCGGCAGGAAGATCTGGTCACGGATACGCATAATATCGCCCACCTGCCACTCCGGGCGCAGGCCCCCGGCGGCGTTGGTGATGATCAGCGTTGTGCAGCCGATAGCATGGAGCACCCGTACCGGGAAAGCCACCTGCTGCATCGAATAGCCCTCATAAAAATGGAAACGCCCGCGCAAGACCGCGACGGGCTGTCCGGCGAGCATCCCAATAGCCAACTCCCCTCGGTGGCCGGGTACCTGTGGGGCGTGGAAACCGGGGATCGAGGCATACGGGATCACCACCGCATCTGCGAGGTCATCGGCCAAGGCACTCAACCCGGAACCGAGGATCAGACCGATCTTGGGCGTGACGTGCATCTGGCCTACGATAAAATCCCGAGCTTGGGCGATCTGATCGTAGATCGATCCTTCTAGCATAGATTAGATCCTACTGAGCAACTCGCGCTTCTTCGATTCAAACTCCTCTGGAGAAAGAATACCACGCTCACGCAGCATCGCCAACTCCTCCAACATACGTTGAATCTCACCAGGCCCAGCAGCGCGTGGCTGTGGTTGTGCCGCCGGATAATTCTGGGGGTCAAGGTATCCATAGCCGCGTTCGTGGTTATGCTTAGCATCGAGCATCGCCTTCTTAAACTCCAGCGGATCTTCGATGCGATCCATGACATTCACACCCTCATCGGATGCGGTAAGGATTTCGACCGTCCCAAAATTCATCATACGCCCGATCATACTTTGGCGCAGTTCAACATCATTAATCTTCTCCAGAGAAGAATCGATCACCCGCTTATTGAAGATCCCACGCACCTGGATGACACGGCGGTCGGTAATCACATACTGTTCAGTATTCCAGCGCAGATAATCAATAAAGCCACTGATCATCACAATGATACTAATCGTGACACAGATCAGGAGGATGAGACTACTAGCGGTGAAACTACCAACAATGGGGGTTGTACTATCCTTAAAAGCCCAATTGGAGGTGACACCAGCGGCGACCAAGAGCGCGATCAGAGACAACTCGGCCAAGATATTGGCGATGAGGACAAAAAGGTGCTGTCGGGCGATGTAGAGGATCTGCTCACCCCGTCCGAGCAGTTGGTCAAGATAGGCCATAACGAGACTCCT
>RRYU01000790.1_pt1 | contig 11914 bp, 16 predicted proteins | sample 2162651 | NCBI WGS metagenome assembly RRYU01 (sample SAMN10267283, study PRJNA491782) | microbial mat metagenome | isolation source: biomat in the production well | place: Japan: Minami-Kanto gas field, natural gas well KTG3 | collected 2017-06 | reverse complement strand
TACGATATCGATGATACCCAGACTGAACCGGAGCTGAAACGTTTGGACCGTGCTTTATCGAGGATTTCGGATGACCTGAACGTGCTGGCGAATCGCGTGGAGGAGGAGATGGATTCGGAACTCTCGGGTGTGTTTCACGCGCACCTCGCCATGGTGCAGGACCCAAGCTTGAGGGCCGAGGTAGAGAAGGAGATCAAAGACGAATTCGTCAGTGCGGGGAGCGCTGTGAGGACCGTGTTCCGTCGCTGGGAGCGTCGTTTCCAGTCCATGGACGCTGAGGTGTCCAGACAGAAAGGCGATGACATGCGCGACCTGGCGCGACGGTTTGTCTCTGCGCTGGCCGGCGTCCACGCGCATGCCCTGGAGAACCTGCCCCATGGCAGTGTACTCGTGGCCAACCGCCTACTGCCGACGGATACGGTATTTCTCGCGAGGAATATGGCAGCTGCCGCTTTACTGGAAGTAGGCGCAAAGGGATCTCACGCAGCACTGTTCGCTCGCGAAATAGGGCTTCCGTGTGTGGTCGGTCTCCCGGGTCTTCTGGAGACCGTGTCCGAAAGCTCTTATGCCGTCGTCGATGCCGATGGAGCTCAAGCCATCATTAACCCCACCGTGAAGCAGCGCGAAACGTTTCTGGAAAAGGCCGAGCGGCGGACGCAGGCAAATGAGAAAGCCCGTGCCCGTGCACATGAGCCAGCAGTGACAGAAGATGGTACACGAATTGCCGTACTCGCCAATGTAGGGGACGCAGAGGACACGCGGGTCGCCATCGAGAACGGGGCGGACGGAGTGGGGCTTTATCGCCTCGAACAGACATACTTGGGGCGTCAGAAGCCCCCCGGCGTGAACGATCTTCTTGAAGAGATGCAGAAGACATTGCAGCCCGCCAAAGGTCTGCCCGTGCATGTCAGATTGCTTGATGTCGGGGCGGACAAGCCGCTTCCTTTTCTTGAAACGCCAAGAGAGAGCAATCCTTCACTGGGGCAGCGAGGTATCCGTTTCCTTTTGGAATATCCAGACCTCCTCCGAACACAATTGGAGGCACTATTGACACTACCACCAGACTGGGATCTCCATGTTCTAGTCCCCATGGTCACGCTGCCGTCCGATATGCAGAGGGTGCGGGCACTTCTCACAGACGCTGCGTCACGGATCGGCACGGAGTCCATCCCCAAGCTGGGTGCGATGATTGAGACACCGGCCGCAGCCCTCACCGCAGCCGACATCGCTTCCCATGCAGATTTCCTCAGTGTCGGCACGAATGACCTGACACAGTATACATTTGCGGCCGACCGAGAGAACGCAGCGGTTGACGCCTATTTCGATGATACTCACAAGATCATCTTCCGGTTGCTCAAGACCACGCATGACGAGGCCCCGCATCTCCCATTGTCGGTCTGCGGGGAACTCGCAGCACGCACTGAGACCACAGCAAAGATTCTCAAGTGCGGGGTCACATCGCTCAGCATGGCGCCTCCCTCAATTCCTGCGGTGAAGGAGGCCGTTCGAAGATGCGGAGCGGGACAATAACCAGGTGCCAACAAACGCGTGACGTTATCGCGCCGACACTGAACGGCAGTTCCCCGTATAGCCCCGCCATTCGCCGCCTGATCCGTGACTGACCGGTTATGGCCGACTGCTGCCGATTCTTGGGCGTCGGCTTGTCCGCCTTGAGTCATTATGCAAAGTTGTCGATTATGCAAAGCGACGGTTGCCAGCGCGCACGGACCACCCTGGATCGACAGCGGACCTTTTTACACGCTCAATTTCTCGGTTTACGGCACCGCTTGAGAGCCATTGGCGAGGGGGAAAATTCAAGAAATCCGTGACAAAATACCGTAGAAAAAACAGCTGCGAAATCTACGCTCGTCAGGAATGTCGCTGCCCCTAATCCACGATTCGGGCGTAACCCGCTTTGTCGGCCGCATAACACCCGCAGGCGGCGGCCTCCAGGCCACCGTGGTCGAGAATCGTCACATCCCCGCGGCGATAGCGGATCAGTCCGCCATCTTGCAGTGCAGTGGCGGCCCTGATTACGCCGACGCGGCGCACGCCCAGCATGAAGGCCAGGAGTTCGTGGGTGACATGAAACGCGTCCGAGTGCCCCGATCCCCTGTCATCAACAGCCAGCGGGTGCAGGCCGCAGTTTGTGCGAGTTGCCCCAATACCACGTAGAGATAGGATGCGAAACGGGACATCCGAGTCAACTCTTTCGCACTGCGCTCAACGACAGCTTTTTAGGCCCCGGTCCGCCCTGTGTCCGTGCCGCTTCGCCACACCATCGCAAACTGAGCACACGCTACGCAGCACTCGAGATGTATCAGTCGAGCTTGCTGTTGAAGGATGATGTGCGGAGAAAGGACTCGCTGTGCGGGGTGCGCCAGGGCCTGACGTTAGCGTCAACGGGTTTGTCGGCCCGCAAACAGGGCTGCCTGGGTCAGCAGGGTATCATCGACGTAGAACCGTTGTGGCTGATCGCCACAGGGCTGCTTGGTCCAGGACTTGTGAAAGCCATAACATTCCACCCCCAGCCACTGAGGCTCGCCGCCGTCTTTGCGTAACTGTTCGATGTATTCAGGGCTGCCGTAGATGGCGGATGAGACCGTGACGACCCGTTTCCCGATCAGGGTGTCCGACGGCGTATTGGTAAGACGAATCGCCACGTCCGCGTCGCGTTGCGCCAGGCTGGCGTCGTTGTTGGATACCATCACGTGCAATGTCACATCAGGGAACTGCCGGCTGAAACCGGTGAACATGGGCATCAGCACGGTGGTCGCCATGTTGTCGATGGCGGTCACACGAAGCGGGCCGGACGGTTTCAGGTTCTCGCCGACGATGGTACCGTCCACTGAAAGCACCTCACGCTCCATGCGACTGGCGGCGTGCATGACGTTCTCGCCCGCCGGTGTCAGCGCATAACCGCTGGGCACCTTGTCGAACAGCTTTGCCCCGAGATCCTGTTCCAGTTTGCGCATACGCCGCGAGACAGTCGAGTGCTGCAGATCCAGCAGCTTTGCCCCGCTGGAAATGGAACCGCTGCGCGCTACCGCCAGAAACACCTTCAGATCATCCCAGTTCATCCTGCCTCCGGACCTTCGACGTAGCCGGACACTATGCACGTCCGGACGTGTTCAGCCTACACGTCGACAGAGAAAGGCAATCGCCGATCGTGTCCGAGTAATGAAGACGACAGACGGCCACGGTAGGTCAGAGATGAACTGGCGCCGGTTTCAACGCCATCTCGCCGCCGGCCTGGCGCTGGGGGTTTCCGGCATGTCGGCAGCCGCCGTTTCGAAACCTTCGGCCAAGGGACGCCGGATCAAGGCCGCCTCCATACAAATGGCCCCAACCCGGCGGAGTAGGAACCAAATACTGTTAGCAATTAGCAATTAGCAATTAGCAATTTACAATTAGCGAGAAGGAGTGCGTTACGCGCACGGCCGGTTCTGATCAAAACAGCTCGCGAGCGCAGCGAGTTCCTTTCAGGCTAATCGCCAACGGCTAAAGCCCGCCGGCTCAGACGATATGTTCACTCAGGACTTCGACGTGCTGTCCAAGACTTCAGGCGTAAGAGACTAACCCATGATCCGGGCGTAGGCCGCTCTGTCGGCCGCGTAACACCCGCAGGCAGCGGCCTCCAGGCCGGCGCGATCGAGAATCTCGATATCCCCGCGGCGATAGCGGATCAGTCCGCGATCCTGCAGCACCGTCGCGGCCTTGGTGACGCCGACGCGACGCACCCCCAGCATGAAGGCCAGGAATTCATGGGTGACATGAAACCCGTCCGAGTGCGCCCGATCCCCTGTCATCAACAGCCAGCGGGCCAGGCGCGCCTGCACTACGTGGAAGCGGGTGCAGGCTGCCGTTTGCGCGAGTTGCCCCAACACCACGTAGAGATAGCGTTTCAGCACCTGTTGCAGTGCAGGACCACGGCCGAGTTCGCGGTGAAACACCGCCGTATCCATGCGCAGCGCCGGGCCAGGGCCCTGCACCAAGGCGTGCAGCGGTGCAACATCCACCCCGAGCAGGAGGGAGCCCCCGAGCATGCCCTCGTCACCGATCAGCCCGACTTCCAGGCTGGCGCAGGCCTCGGTGGGCGTGGTCAGAGAGATGAAACTATCCGTGGGAAAGTAGACGTGGCGAATGTCCTCGCCGGGTTCCATCAACACCTCGGGAAACACCAGTTCGACCGGCTCGCAGCCCGCCACAAAGCGCTGACGGTCTTTGCGCGGCAAGGCTGAAATCAGGCGATTGGCGATAGCGCTGGACTCGATGGGCGGCACTGAACTCTCCTGGTGTTGGGGAAGACCGGCAGGCGGCACACGGAGAGACAGCGGTGCGATCTCGATGTCGAATGTCGCACGGGAGCTGACGGCTTCCCCAGGATGGGGCAATTTTCACAATGACCCAAAACCCGGGAGCTGTCGGGACGGTAGCGCACATAGCGTGCCTGCCAGGCATTGCGGAACGCAACCGGGAATCGAGCTCGACGGTACCTGGCCAAACGGCCTGAAAACGATCCTCGCTGTCGGTGAAGGCAAGAGCCGCTTGTGTTCGATACCGAACAGACGGTGACCGTCGATCGCCGTAATTTAAATATAAGGAGCAGCCAGGCGTGCAATGGCTGCCAGTGGCAATACACAACGGTGGAAAGCAGCGCCTGTCATACATGACAGCGTGCCAGATGAGTGGCTCCTCCGTTCGATCAGGAGGCACAACAGATGGGTGTTACCAGCATCCCCGCATCTGCAACGATCTATGACCGGATACTGCGGCGGATTCAGAAGCAATTGGCCAACCGGGTGAAGACTCCCTTCGAGATCCGGTTGTGGGGCGGTCGTGTCTACCGTTTTGGAGAAGGCGAGCCGGCGGTCGGTATCCTGGTCCAGGATCGCAAAGGCCTGGCCGCCCTCGGCCGCTTGGACGAACTGGGCATCTGCGAGGCCTACATGGCCGGCAGCCTGGACGTGGTGGGCGACATGCTGCGCTTCGTGGGCCTGCGCAGGGTGTTGAGCGACAGCCACCGGCTGGACTACCTGTGGTGCCGCATCGCACCCTGGATCGTAGGGCGGTTCACGACCAACCGGCAGGCGATCGCGGCCCACTATGAATTCGATAATGAGTTCTACCTCCAATTCCTCGATAACTCGACTAGGTGCTACTCCCAGGCGGTCTTCGAGCGCGACGACGAAAGCCTTGAGACGGCCCAGTCGCGCAAACTGACGTTTGCCATCGAGTCCTGTGGTCTGAAGCCGGGGGACCGCGTCCTCGACGTGGGTGGGGGATGGGGCAGCTTCACTGAACATGCGGGTCGGCGCGGAATTCACGTTACCTCCCTGACTATCTCCCAGCACTCGGAGCGCTTTCTGAAGGACCTGATTCAGCGTCACAAGCTTCCCGCTGAAGTGCTGAACCAGGATTTCCTGACACATGAGCCGTGTGAGCCCTATGATGCGATCGTTATCCTCGGGGTGATGGAGCATCTGCCGGATTATCCCGCCGTGCTGCAACGACTCCAGCGGTTGCTGAAGCCGGGCGGCCGTGTGTATCTCGACGCTAGCGCCTTCCGGGAAAAGTACGTCAAGCCTACCTTCGTCTCACGCTATATTTTCCCGGGGGACCACTCCTACTTCTGCCTGCAGGATTTCTTGGCAGCAGCGGCCAAGACGTCACTGGACGTGCTAACCGTTTACAACGACCGCCACAGCTACTACCTCACATGCAAGGCATGGGCAGAGAACCTGGAGGCCATGCGGGATGAGATCATACGCCGCTGGGGCGAGGCGCTATACCGACGCTTCCGACTTTATCTCTGGGGATCGGCCTTCGCCTTTCGCAATCGAGACATGGAGGCCTACCGGGTGCTGTTGGAACTGCCCCGGGAGGTGACAGACGCCCGTCGGGCTGGATGATAGCCTGGGTAATGCCCGGTTCCCGCTGACCGGGGACGGAGGCATAGCGGACCCATGGCGTTGAAAGGGGCGAGGATGGCGTAGTTCCCAGGCCCCGGATTTGCCGCGTTAAAGTTGAGAGAACACGTAACTGACAACCCAACAAGACTTGAATCGGAGAAGACCATGGAATTCACGGGAATTGGCAGCCTCATCATCCTGATCGCGGACATCTATGCCATCGTGATGATCCTGCAAAGTGGGGCGAGAGGTGTTGAGAAGTTGATCTGGGCCTTGGTTGTGATTCTGCTGCCTCTGATCGGCCTCGTTATCTGGTTTATCGCCGGACCCGGCAAGAAGCCGTTCTGAGTGTACTGCCGGCGGGCTCTCACCCCGGGCCGGCCATCCGTCCGGAAGGCCTTCGGTTTTACGCGTCGGCTAATTACCGCTCAAATCATCAATCGCATCCACCGCCTTGTCTGTCATCAGGAATACGGCATATCCGTAGGATTGGGCGCCGGTTTGCAGACCCCAGGATCTGGTGACGGAGTTGTAGTAATCGACAACCTGCGAGCCCTCAAGCAACACGTCTTCCCCATAGCTGCCGCTGAACACGAGGCCGGCCTTGAGGATATTCGGGAAGACCAGCACAGCCTTGGCAGTGACCGAAAGTGTCTTGGCCAGAGGTACGGCGTCATAGATCGTCTGCAAGGCCTCTGGCCGGTCGCTTCAGCGTATGTCCACAACAGGCAGCAGGCGGTCGAACTCCTTCTTGACCACTTGGTAGCATTCGCACACACGCGCCTCCAGGCCGGGCCGATCCACCACGGTGATCTTGCCGCGGCGGTAGTGGATCAACCCGGCGTGCTGCAGTTTCCCGGCCGCCTCGGTGACACCTTCGCGGCGCACCCCGAGCATGTTGGCGATCAACTCCTGGGTCATGGTCAGCTCGTTCGACGGCAGGCGGTCCAGGCTCAGCAGCAGCCAGCGGCACAGTTGCTGGTCTACCGAATGGTGCCGGTTGCACACTGCCGTTTGCGCCATCTGGGTCAGCAGGGCCTGGGTGTAGCGCAGCAACAGGCGCTGCATGGGGCCGGCGCGAAAGAACGCGTCTTTCAGCAACTGACCCTTCAGTTGGTAGGCGTGGCCGGCGCTTTGCACCACCGCCTGGCTGGTGGTGGTCTCGCCGCCCATGAACAGGGAGACACCGACGATGCCCTCGTTGCCCACGACGGCGATCTCGGCCGATGCACCATCCTCCATGACGTAGAGCAGCGACACGATGCAGGTGGTGGGGAAATAGACGTGGCACATCTGAATGCCGGGCTCGCAAACCGTCTCGCCCAGGGGCATCGGGACCAGTTCCAGGTGAGGGAAGAGGTGTGCTCGTTCGTCCTCCGGCAGGACGGCGAGCAGATGGTTCTGGCGGGGGTCATGGGGGTTGGGCATGAGCGATCCTCCTACCTTCGGCGATTCCAGGGGCCGAGTAGCTGATGTGGGACTGTCAGTAGATACCACGTAACGGTAAAGATTTTACCCCCTCCCCCGATATTATGCACCACTGTGCGATAGCGCATCCGTGTTGCCGGGCGTTGCATGGGCGACCTAGGGAGAGATATCGCTTCTCGTGGCCGCACACCCTCCCGATCAGCGCGACCAGCAAGGTCCATGGCCGTTTCATTATCGGCTATGTACGGCATCGAACAGACGCATGGCGGGCCACGGAATATTCTGAATCCAAACTGGTCCCAATGCCGCATGAGAGGAGAGACACAATGCCGTTAATTTCGCTGATCGTCACCCTGTTGGTCGTTGGCGTGATCCTGTGGCTGATCAATAACTACCTCCCGATCGACGGAACCATCAAGAAGATCTTGAATGCGGTCGTTGTCATTGTGGTGATTCTCTGGCTGTTGTCCGTCTTTGGGATCCTGGGCCCGATGTCGGGGCTGCGTATTGGATAGCCCGTCGACAAGCGGGACCGTAGAGGGGGAGGACATAAGATGAATATAGTCAGAATGGCAGCCATCGTACTGATCGTTGTCGGCGCGCCCCGGTACCAAGTCCAGCCGGAGGCCGCCCATGCTGCAGCCGCCGCTGAAGCGTCTTGAAGTCCTGCTGCCGTTCGGCGTCTTCGTCGAGCATTCTGGTCTACGACACCACAACGTCGGGTGGGGGCCTGCCTGGCAGTGGGCGAAGGGCTGCTGCTGGTCAAGACCGGACTGGAGGTGCTCGTCTCCGTGCGCCGTGCGCTGGGCGCCACGGACCTCCGCCGCTTGCGCGAGGTCGTGGAAAGGGAGTACTTGACCCTGGACGCGCACGAGCAAAGCTCCCGCTCGGTCATGGCGAAAATGGAAATGGGGGTTCTGCGCCGCTTCGCGAGGTTTCAACATGAATGACCGGATGACCCGCAAGACCCTGGTGGACCTCGCCGTGGCCAGCCTGGAACAGCGCGTGAGCGAGGTGTTCGTGCAGTGCTTGTGGGTGCTGGATCCCAAGATGGAAGCAAGCATCGCGCAGGCCCGGAGTGTCGCTACCTCGTTAAAGATTTTGGGACATCCCAGTCCCCAAAATCGACTCGCCAACGCGACAGCCTTTAGTGCCCCGGTTCGCCCTGCGGTCAGTGCTGGACTCGACTAACACACGCCGAGTCCAACACCGCCCACAAATGGCTTGACGGCGTGTCGGATGTCCTTACAGATTTTCTTCGCGGCTACGGGATACATACCCCTTCGCCACTACGAAAATCCGCACGGACTCTACGCCTACCGCGGACTACCGGCCCTCGCTCCGCTCTCCCTGGCCGGCAGCGATTGAAGACCGCGTCCGGCCCGGTGCAGGTACGCAGCGCCTTCGAGCTGCCGGCGGCGCAACAGGCCGCAATACAATCCGCACTCAACGAGACCTTCGCGGTAGATGTCCCTTCCCGCTTCGAGACGGCTCCGGGCATGGTCAGCGGCATCGAGATCAGCGCCAACGGACACAAGGTCTCCTGGAGCATTGAGGAGTATCTCGCGTCACTGGAAAAGGGCGTCGACAAGCTGCTGCAAGAGCCGTCCAAGCCGGTCGCCAAAGAGGCGCGCAATCCAGTGGTCGAGAGCGGGGGCGCCGCTGCCGAGGCGGTAAATGAGCGTGTCGCAGGAGACCCTGCAGGGCGTACCGGAATTCGCCCCGGTGCCGGAGCAGCTCTTCATCCTGATGGCGCTGGCCGCCGGGCTGTTCGCGTGATTTCCGGCTTCGAGGCGCTGGCCGAGCCACACGGCAGGGGCTAGGACGGGCAGGACGACACGGTCCCCGGCGGGGGATGGCCAGCGCATGGTGGATTGGCCCCCAACTCCCTGGAACACAGGGATGGCGTGGCCATGCGACGCCGCCAAGCCGCCGCTTTCGGCGTAACCGCTTTAAACCAGGAGTGAAACGCTCATGTTGGTAATCTTCGAAACCAAGTCCCAGGCCCCCATCACGATGTTTGGCGACGTGGCCGTGACGCTGATCAAGATGATGGGACACAGCGGAACCGTACCCAGCGCCCTGCTGGCGGAGGACGTGCCGGCGGCCCTGGCGCGCCTGAAGGCGGCCGTCGCGGTGCAGGCGAACGAACCGCTGGATCCGCCGGGCGACTCGTCGTGGGACGGCGAGGACGGACAAAGCGTCAGCCTCGCGCATCGGGCGTTGCCCTTGATCCAGATGCTCGCGGCCGCTGCTACGGCGCGTGAGAATGTCATGTGGGACAAATAACTTGGTCCAGTCGCGAACGGTAGCCGCCTCGGATACCGGCCTGCGCCTACTCTGGGCGCCGCTGTCCCGCGGCTTTGGCGCGTCGTGGGATCACGCAATGCGGTCGAGCCTTGCCTCATGCCAGCACGCGGCACGAATCGACCTCAGCAAGACCCCTCAGCCCCTCGGTCTTTCACCCTGCAACGAAGGAACGCTGGGAGCGCCGGGGTGACCGTTTTTCGCGTCAAGCGGTTGTCATGTCACCACACCACGATGGTCTTGATGACTCGAAGCAGCTGCTGGCATCTGCCAAGGTGAGAGGCGAAATCGTGGTCTGTCCCTGGTTATGCGTCGATGGCGACCTATTTGGGACAGGATGGTTACTGCCTGGAACTGGAGATGCGCGAAGGCAAACAGCACTGCTAGAAAGGGACGCCTGAGTTTTTTACGGCGCAACCTGCTACGGGCGCGCAAACTCACCGACAAGCCGATCCTGTTGCGCGAGCCCTTAGACGGTGGCAATGACGCCATCGATAATATCGACGGGGTGCTCGAGCACAGCGAGCAACACCCCGATGATGCCCCAGTGCACTACCTGATCAAGAGGAATCCGCGCCGGGTATAGATCCCCAGCGCTGGTTAGCCTACGCCGAGGAACACGGCGATTGGAGCGAACCGCGCCCCGGCAAGCGGGTTGCCCTGTTTGCTGTACGAGAGACGCGCACCCACAATGGCGAAGAATATTCTCTGCGCCGGGTCATGCGGGTCATTGGGCGTAGCACCGAAAAATGCGGCCAGCCTTTGCTGCTACCGGACATCGAGATTGAAGGCTGGTGGACGAGCCTGGCGTGCGATAAGGTTGGGAAGGAAGTTGAAAGTAGTAGTGAACTGGAAGTAGCCCCATCAGCATGACAAAAGAGGATAATATGGAAAAGATTAAAGTCAACGGCGTTGAACTCGCCTACACCCGTCAAGGCAAAGGAACTCCGCTTGTGCTTTTGCATGGCTACCCGCTTGACCATCATTTGTGGGATGAGGTTCTGCCCCTGCTTGAAGATTCTTTTGACCTGATCGTCCCAGACCTGCGCGGGTTTGGAGAATCAACAACAGTTGATATGCCCTATACCATGGACGATCTCGCATCGGATATTGCCGGGTTGCTAGATCAACTTTGCATCAAGAAAGCCGCCATCGCAGGCCACTCGATGGGTGGATATGTTGCACTGGCATTTGCACGGCTGTACCCAGAACGGGTGAGAGGGCTTGGTTTAATATCTACACAGGTGCTGGCTGACCCGCCAGATCACAAGGAAGGGCGTTACAAATCTGCAACGGTGGTTGCTGAAAAAGGCATCGGCAGTGTTGTGGATGTGATGACACCCAAACTCACTTCAAATGTGCGCTTGCAAGAATTTGCAAGAAAGTCCATGGAAGCGCAACAGCCTACAGCCTATATCGGAGCGTTGAAAGCGATGGCCGAAAGGCAGGATTCCACACACCTGCTGACTTCAATGGAATACCCTGTTGTCCTCATTCACGGAGATGGTGATGTATTGATTCCTGTAGAAAGATCGCGCAAGGTCAAAGCCGCATTACCACATGCTGTTCTTGTTGAAGTGCCAGGCGCAGGTCATATGGCGGTGATGGAAAACAGCAAGAAAACCGCAGATGCTTTGGGTCATTTGGTATAAGTTCTCATATTAAACGACTGAAGTAGTTACCTGAAGTTTTGCCCTTCCATCATTATGACGAGCCGCATGATGGTTGAGATCAGCGGATTTCGATTCGGTTTGCCGGGGTCCTGGCAATCATACCGAAACCCTCCTTTGCGGGACGGCAAGACCGCTTATAGCTGCACCGAGCGCATCACGATCAGTTTCTCGACGCGCATGTCGCTGAAGGTGTGAGGGATCCCGCCGACACCCAGGCCGGATTCGCGTAGTCCTGCGAACGGCATCCAATCCACCCGGAAGGCCGTGTGGTCGTTGATCATGACTGCGGAGGCGGCGAGCCGGTTCGCTGTGCTCAGCGCAAAATCGATATCTCGCGTGAACACCGCCGCCTGGAAGGCGAAGGGCAGATCATTGGCCTGCCGGATGGCCGCGCCCGCATCGTGGTAAGCATAGAGGCAGATCACGGGACCGAATATCTCCTGCCGGCTGACCCGGGCGTCCTCGGGTGGGTCAAGCAATACGGTCGGAGGGTAGCAGGTGTCCGACAGTGGCTGTCCGCCAGTAAGGCAGCGGGCGCCGGCCTCCACGGCCTCGCATACCCATTCGTGCACGCGCTTGACTTCCGCAGACTTG
>RRYU01003753.1_pt1 | contig 11921 bp, 9 predicted proteins | sample 2162651 | NCBI WGS metagenome assembly RRYU01 (sample SAMN10267283, study PRJNA491782) | microbial mat metagenome | isolation source: biomat in the production well | place: Japan: Minami-Kanto gas field, natural gas well KTG3 | collected 2017-06 | reverse complement strand
CGCTATGTGCGCGAAACTTGCGCCGTTGGCGTACACACAAGGATGTTACCGCATTCGCGCACATGGCAGACTGGACGCAAGCTGGTCAGCGCAACTGGGCAATATGCAGCTTGTGGTAGAGGAACGCCAGACAGAACCAGTGGTTGTACTCACCGGTATACTCGCCGATCAGGCAGCCCTGCTCGGCGTGCTGAATCAGTTACATCTGCTAGGGCTGGCAGTGCTTTCGGTGGAATACCTTGGTGAGCCATGCACCTGAAGTCCTCTCCATCAGCGTGTCGCGATCAGGATTTTGACCTGCGCGATAGCCAACCGGGAGATGAGATCGTGGAGAGGCAACCGATGCAGATACCAGAACAGTACAGGCAACTCCAGCAAGATTCTCCAAACAAGCTCCGGCGGGCCGTATTGCCGCAGCGCAGGCATCTGCGGGCTGATCTGGTGGCCGGGTTGATGACAGCCATCGCTGCGGTTCCCGATGGCATGGCTTCAGCGGTGATGGCCGGCCTGAATCCAGTGCAGGGGCTGTACGCCTGCATGATCGGCACGCCAGTCGCTGGCGCGACCAGCAGTTCCGTGTTCATGAAGGTCAACACCACCAGCGCGATGGCTCTGGCAACCGGGGCAGCGCTGCTGGGGCTACCAGCCGACCAGCAACTCGCCGCCGTGGTGGCGTTAACGATCTTGATCGGCATCTTTCAGATCGCGGTTGGGCTGGCGAAGCTTGGCTTTCTGACACGCTATGTCTCGAATGCAGTCATGATCGGCTTTATGACTGGCATCGCTGTGCTGATCATCCTGGGGCAGCTTGGCGATCTGACCGGGCTGACCTTTGGGGTGCAGAACAGGCTCTTGCAACTGGCGGAACTGGCGCTGCGCCTGCGCCAGATCGATGTGCCCACGCTCTTCATCGGCGTGGGCACGATCGCGCTGGTGCTATCGTTTGAACGGACCCGCCTGCGCACCTTCGCGATGCTGCTGGCGCTGGTGATTGCGTCCCTCACTGTGCCCGCCCTGTCCCTTGACAGCGTCGAACTGGTCGGCACAGCGACCAGTATTCCGCGTAGCCTGCCGCAGTTCGCGCTGTTTGACCTATCCCAGGTTCCCCGTCTGCTGGGATCAGCGGTTGCCATCGGCATCATCGGGCTGGTGCAGGGTGCAGGGATTGCTCAGGCGAATCCCAACCCTGACGGCAAATTCCCCAATGCCTCGCGGGATTTCTGGGCGCAGGGGCTTGCCAATGTTGCCGCCGGATCGTTCATGGGCATGCCGGTAGGTGGCTCGGCCAACGCCACTGCGATCAATATCAGTGCGGGGGCGCGCACGCGCTGGGCCAATATTTTCAGCGGGGTGTTTCTCGCGGTCGGCGTGGTTGCCCTGGCCGGTCTGATCGAGCGTATTCCGATGGCCGCCCTGGCCGCGCTGCTGGTGCTGGCTGGCGTGCGCAGTATCAAGTCTGCCAGCATTCTGACCGTCTGGCAGACCAGCCCGGTGCCGGCGGCGATTATGGGCCTGACCTTTGTGGCCACGCTGGTATTGCCCGTTCAGTATGCGGTATTTCTCGGCGTAGGTGTGTCGTTTCTAGCAACCGTGATCAGCACATCCGAGAAGGTGCGCGTGGTTGAGGTTGTGCTGGCGAACAACGAGCTGCCACAGGAGCGCCCCGCCCCGGCAGCGTTGCCGAGCAACCGTATCACGCTGTTGATGCCCTACGGTAGCCTGCACTTTGCGGCGGCGCGCACGCTTGAAGAGAGTCTTCCGGCAGCGGAGACAGCCCACCGGGCCGTGGTGATCCTGCTGCTGCGCGGTCATACCGACATCGGCAGTACCTTTATCGGCGTGCTGTGGCGCTATGCCATCACACTGCAGGAAAATGGCGGGCGGCTGATGGTAGCTGGCGTAGATAAACACATCTACCACCAACTCGTGAAGACCGGCACCCTCGCGGTTTTAGGTGCCGAGAACATCTTCCCGGCTGGCGACCGGCTCTTTGAGCCGGCCCTGACGGCATTGCGGTCGGCGCGAAGGTGGCTGGCTGCACAGCAGCACGAACCAGACGAGCCACAGCATAACCCGGAATGACTGGGTATCTCGATACAGACTTGTTAGTGAGTACAAAGTTCTTCAATCAGAAAGGCATAAACCAATGACAACGTTAACTGCAATCAAGTTCAACACCCCTGACGGGGCCGAGCAGGTATCTGGCATGCTGCAAGACCTGCAACGCCAAAAGTTGATTATCGTCCACGATGCGGCTGTTGTCTCCTGGCCCCAGGGCAAGAAAAAGCCCAGAACCCATCAACTCCACAATCTGGCTAGCATAGGCGCACTGGACGGGGCCTTCTGGGGCATGTTGTTCGGCCTGCTCTTCTTTGTCCCCTTGTTTGGCATGGCCATCGGCGCAGCGGTAGGGGCCTTCAGCGGTGCCTTCGCTGATGTGGGTATCGACGATACGTTCATCAAAGAAGTGCAAAGCAACGTTACCGAGGGCACCTCGGCACTCTTTCTGCTCACCAGCAATGCGGTGATGGATCGGGTGATGGAAGCCGTCCGCGCACAGGGTCTCCAGCCCGAACTGATCGCGTCCAACCTGTCCCAGGCCGACGAGGAGAAGCTCCGCGCAGCTTTCGCTGCCGAGGCATAGATCTTAGACATGGTTTACGTTTACTGTACAGATTGGTTGGACGATACGCCCTCACTCCCCGTCTCCCCCCTCTCCCTCAGGGCTATGCGTTACCCACACATCGGGGGGCGGGAGCCGGAGGCTCCCGCAAAAAGAATACTGTTCGGTTTGGTGTGGCGGCAAAGCCGCCACACCAAACCGAACAGTATTGATCTCGGCGGGGCGCAGCCCCGCCGGTACCCGTGGAGAGCAGGCGACTGCCGGTTCTACCGCATCCTGATGCGGTAGAATTGCGGGTCATGTATAGCCCTCAGGGGGTGGGGTGATTCACGCAACCAATCTGTCTGTGATATGGAACGTAAAATTGGTCATCCTGAAACCTTATCTTAGGAGAACATAATGAGTACCAAACCAAAAGCAGCCACCGCTGTCACCAGAGCAGCCAATCAATCTGTATTGGAACACCTGCCCTTTGAGGACAAACGAGATTTTGAAGAGGCCATGCGAGGGTTCATTGCCCCCCTGCCCAACAATGGGGTGATTATGGCCGATGATGGACGGGTTGTCTGGGACATGACGCGCTTCGACTTCATTCAAGACGACAGCCCGGCACCAGACACCGTTCATCCCAGCCTGTGGCGGCAGGCCCAGTTGATCCTCAAAGGTGGGCTGTTCAAAGTGGTTGACCGGCTCTATCAGGTACGTAACGCCGACCTGTCCAATATGACCATTGTTGAAGGGGATACTGGCCTGATCATTTTTGATCCGCTCATTTCGGCTGAAACGGCCAGAGCAGCCCTGGAACTCTATTACGCACACCGTCCCCGAAAACCAGTGGTCGCCGTCGTGTATTCGCACAGTCACGTAGACCATTATGGTGGTGTAAAGGGCGTGGTTTCGGAAGAAGATGTGCAGGCGGGCAAAGTCATGATCGTCGCTCCGGTCGGTTTTGTGCAAGCGGCTGTGGCCGAAAATGTGCTGGCTGGTACAGTGATGAGCCGCCGCGCCAGCTATATGTACGGCAATCTGCTGCCACCTGATCCGAAAGGAATGGTAGGTACCGGGTTGGGCATGAGTACCTCCAATGGCACCGTTACCTTGATTCCGCCTACTCACGACATCACCGAAACCGGGCAAAAGATGACCATTGACGGCCTTGATTTTGAGTTCCTGCTGGCCCCGGACACCGAAGCGCCCGCCGAAATGCACTGGTATATCGAGCAACTGAAAGCGCTTACGGCAGCCGAAAACTGCTCCCACACTATGCACAATACCTACTCAATGCGCGGCACCAGTTGCCGCGACTCGCAGGCCTGGTCCAAATATCTGAACCAGACGATTGACATGTGGGGGCACAAAACCGAGGTGCTGTATGGCATGCACCACTGGCCGTCCTGGGATCACGAGCGCGTCCTGGAGATGTTGGAAAAAGCACGCGACGGCTATCGCTATATCAACGACCAGACCCTGCGGCTGGCGAATCACGGCTATACTCCGGTGGAAATCGCGGAACAGGTCGAATTCCCACCCGAACTGGCCAACCACTGGGCCATGCGCCCGTACTACGGAACGTTGAACCACAATGTCAAAGCCACCTACACCAAGTATTTGGGCTGGTTTGATGGCAACCCCGCTACCTTGCACACCCTGCCCCCAGAGGCATCAGCGAAAAAATATGTCGCCATGATGGGCGGCGCGGACAACGTCGTGGAAGCGGCAGCAAAGGCCTTTGCTGATGGCGAGTATCGCTGGGTGGCTGAACTGGTAAACCATGTGATCTTTGCCGAACCGTCGCATCAGGCAGCCCGCGAACTGCTGGCTGATGCCTTTGAGCAGATGGGCTATCAGGCCGAGTCTGGCCCGTGGCGCAACTTCTACCTGACAGGTGCGCAGGAACTGCGCGAGGGGGTCAAACAACTGCCCACGCCTAACTCTGCCAGTCCCGATACGGTGCGGGCGATGACCCTGGATCTCTTCTTTGATTATCTAGGCATACGCCTGAATGGTTCCAGAGCGGCGGGGAAGAAGATAACGATCAACTTTACTTTCACCGACACCGGGGAAACAGCCGTCCTCTTCCTGGTCAACGCCGTGTTGAACCATTCACTGGATCGGCATGACCCCAACGCCGACGTCAACCTTACCCTGACGCGGACAGCCCTGAATAGAATCATCCTGCAAGAATCTACCATCAATGACGAAATCAAGCACGGTGCGCTGCAGGTAGACGGCAGTCTGGATACGGTTCGCGAACTGGTGTCATTGCTGGATGTCTTTGAGTTCTGGTTCAATATTGTCACCCCATAACTCGCACAGGTGACATAGAAGGAATGCGCCGTAACTGTTCACGTGTAGGGGAAGAGATTCACCACAGAGGCACGGAGTAACGGAGAATATTTCGTTGCAATGGCTCGTCGCATGCCAGGACGTGGCATCCAGATACCCTGACGCTAATCCACAGCACCATGGCACACCCCTAGCCCTGCTCTGCTTCGGCCAGGGCATGCACAACGGCAAAGTCGACGCCTAGCTGAAGCAATGCCGCCTTGCCACGGATGGTCATATCGCTGATACACTGAAACTGCTGGCTGGGATCAATGGGGTAGGCCTTCAGGCGATAGTGTGTGCCCCAGGGTTCATCGGATACGATGACCGTAATCGGCTGATCGATGCGGAGAAAGGCACTGGTCAGCGCGACATCGTAGAGGGTGTATCGCACTACGGCAGCATCATGCCGGGGATGCAGATAAAAATGCGTGACACAGAGCAGGTTTTGTCCCCCGTCGTTCGCGTTGAACACAGGCTGATTCCACAGGATCAGATGTGGAATGATCACCACCGTATCGTCAGGCGTCACGATTTCAACCGTGCGCAACGTGATGCGACGCACTTCGCCATACGCACCGTTGATCTCAATCCAGTCACCAGGGCGATACGGTGTTTCAAAGAGGGCCACGATGCCGGCAATCAGGCTGCTGGCGTAGTCTTTAAACGCAAACCCCAGCGCTAGACCCAGAACACCCAGCACCGCCACCAGATTCTCGAAGGTCGGCTTGATCACGCGGGGGATTATCAAGCCACTGGCCACGATCATGATGATCAGCCGGAGCAGCGGGCCAGCGACCAGGACAGACCGGCGGGACCGTGGGGCGACCCGATCCGCCAGCCAGGGCACCACACGCTGGATCAGCACCGTCAGGAGCCAGGCCCCAGCGATAATCAAGATGACCTGAATCACGCTGGTTCCGCTCACCCGCCGCAGCATGTCCGTCAGATCACTGGAACCGTTCACGACGTACTCCTAAAATGAATCAACCGGATAGTCGTGCGCCTGGAGGAACGCACGTACTACGGGATAGCCCATCGGCGTGACGCGACAGGTGCCGTCGGCGCCAGTCACCAGGCCAGCCTGTTCCAGGCGGAAGAGGGTGTGTAGCATCTGATCCGGCGATAGAGGCATGATCTGGCACAGCACGTCGACGGGTACACCATTGTGTAGGAGCAGGGCGTGCAGGACGAGCGCCACAGCGAACCCGGTATCGGTCGGCACCGCCGGGAATGTCAGGTGTTCCCAGGCGGTCACCCAGATGGTCTGACTGGCGGGGTGCTCTTCGTCGTTGCCGGGTTCTTCCATCAGGCTGACATCCGGTTCCGTGCGCAAGCTGGCCCGCCAGATCGCATGGGCGATGCCCAGACTGCCCCGACTGTAGGCGGCCAGAAACCGCAGAAAATCATTCATGGGTGCGGTGGCATCCGCTGATGGCGGGGGTGGGACGACGTCCTGTCCTGTGTTGGATTGCCGAAACCGCAGGGGCCGATCTGTGGCGGAGCGGGCCAGGCATGGCAAGGAGCGGATCAGACGCGCACTATCGAAGGCCTGCAGGGTGATCGGCGCAGGCAGCGGACCACGCCAGATGCGCTGGAGCAGGATCCAGGCCCAGCTATCACAGCCGATCAGGACGCGGCCCAGTTCGCCGGTCGCGATCCGATCCAGGAACCGGCGGAACAGGCCTAGACCGTCGTTATGACGCAGATAGGTTTTTTCGAGGCAGGGCACCACCCGGCCGTCGACTACGCCGAGTTGGGCATCCAGCCAGGTCTCATCGTGGTTCAGGATCTGCTGGGGAGCAGGCGGTTGCAGGATGGGCCAGGTGTGCCGTCTGGCCCATGCGCACAGAATACTGGCAAGACCGCTGTGCGGTGGGGCAACCAGCAGGCGAAGCGGCTGCTCAGCGGCCGGGCAGTCCAACCAGGGTGCTAGCGCGGTATCCAGTGCGGCGGCCGCAGTGGCCCAATCGACGGCGGGGGCGATCTGGTCGAGCTGGTCGGACGACAGCATGTATAGATCATCCGCTGCTTTGATGGGAACCGCAGGTGTGGTTCTGCGACGCCGGAAGAGGTCGCGGACGACCGCCAGGCGGCGTGCCGTATAAATGACCGGTTGGGCCGGTGGCTGATACATGTCCAGCGGCACATAGTCCCAGATCGGCACGGCATCCCCATCCTCCTGTGGTGCAGATCCTGACACCATAGCGGCTCCCCCTGATAGTCGTTCACGTGAACAATAGATCCTGGAACACGACACGGTGTTCCGGCAACCGTATCTTCGGGCAAGCCAGCGGTTGTGTCAAGTAGTTGTTCGGCCTGACCGTAGGGTTCGTAGCGGTAGTTGTGGCTGCTCTGCCCACTCTGCTTGGTGAGACCCACGACGGAACCTAGCCCGTCGTAGTGGTACCAGTACATCTGCCCCACCGTGCCGCTGGGGAAGAGCTGCATCTCGATGATGCGCCTACGCTCGCCACGGTCGTCCAGACACCCTCGCTGTCCTCGTCGCGGATCAGGTATAGCGAAAGGCGCTGTTGGTCTTGTTTGCGCCGCCTACCTGCCGATTGACCAGCGTCAGCGTGGATTGGTCACACGTAGCAGGTTGCCCATCGCATCATAGGCCTAGCTCGTCACCTGCTGTTTGGCATCCTCATGACGAATGGGCCGATCCAGGATATCATACGCCGACACGGTTGGATTGCCATTGGCATCGACGGTGCGCAGGAGATTGCCGACCAGATCGTAGTCAAATGTCGTCGTGACATGGGTGTCGGCACTGGCGGTAGCATCGGGGAGATAGTTCTCGACCATGCGAACCACACGGTCACGCTCGTCGTAGTCCAGGTGGAGCACCTGGCTGGTGGCACAGCTTCCCTCGATCAGCCGAACGACGCTAGACGAGACGAATCGCTGCATGACAATCCCTCTTTCTGGGTAGAATGCAAAATGTACCTGTTGCTTCAGATAGGAATTACAGAAAAAGTATACTCCTGTTCTATATATTTTACCGAATCAGCGACGAACAGATCTGTCGGCGGCTGATCGCTGCGCTCTGCCAGCGCCGCCCGTACCTGCTCTTCCGTAATGGCGGCGTCCTGCTGGGTCGAGCGTAGATCCCGGTGGCCCAGCATCCGGCTGACAATGTGGATGGGATAGTGCCGGATACAGGTTGATGCGGCCGTGTGCCGGAGTTGATGGATCGTATAGCGCGGTCGTTCGGTCTCAGCCACCACCAGACCCGTCCGCGCACAGAGTTGGCCCCACTGATAGTGCAGTGTGTCGTAGCTGATGCGCGTCCCGCGATTCGAGCGAAACAGCGGCCCATGCGCCTCGACCGGCCCCAGGCTGCGCAGAAACGCCCGCAGGCCGCGCAGGGTCAGTTTCATCACGTTGCTATTCAACACCACGACCCGCTCGTGATTATTCTTCGCTTCGCGGACATGCAGCCCCTCCCGACTCGGCTCCAGGCACACATCACCGACGTTGAGGCGCAACATCTCATCGGCGCGCATACCCGTCTCGCGCACGATCGTACACATGAGCCGATAGGGCAGCGCCGTCGCTGCAATCGCCCCATCAAGCGCCCGGAGATCCGACTCGCGCTCAATCGGCCGCGGCAGGCGCGTCTCATCGCGTTTGGCCTCCACATCCACGACCGGATTCGTCGCACACAGCCCCTGCCGCACTGCCCAGGTGAAGAAGCGGCGCAAGCTGGCGATCCGCCGGTTGTTCGTACTGGTCTTCTCGTCCCGGCTGGCCAGGAACGTTTCAATCTGTGCGGTGGTGATTCCATCTAACGGCCTGGTGAGCACCTGCGCAGCCGTGGTCAGGTCGGAGCGGTACGCATCAATGGTATTCTCGCTCACCCCGCGCCGGTGGCGCAGGTCAGCGAGGAAGGCGTCGATCTCCGCCCGGATCGGTGCGGTCAGCGGTGCCGGGCGCAGGGGGGGGCACGGTCGCCATGGCGTCCTCTTTCTCTTTTGCCAGATAATTCCAGAAAACCGCATGCAGCGGGGCGATTCACCACACATCGCGTATGGCGTGCTGCTACGCTCCCAGTATAGCACAGATGTGGCAGGTGGGGGTGTATTGCCAGATAAGGCGTACTTTCTGGCAATTGGAGAGTACTGCCGTGTGTGTCACCGGCACCGCTGCAACACACGGCATGTCACAGATCCCGCCCTAACAGCGACGCGGCGCGGCCACGATTGGTCTGATCGGTTGGCCAGATGTAGATCCGTGCCGCAGTGTTTGACATGAGTTAGCATGGTTGGGCATAGAGTTCGTTGATCGCTGGTCTGGTCGACATTGACGTGGCCCCAGGTTTTCAAAACCTGTCAGGTTTTTCTTTGTGTAGTGTGGTACTATTATTGACACATCCCGGTAAGCCACCCAACCAGACATCTGGCCGATAGATCGTATGCTTTGCGGCTTTGCACAAGCCAGTTCGACCATATGTGCAAAGTAGTATGCTCAGGTCTACGATCCCTCCCTGTCGGCTGCCAGAGCATTTATCTGATTCGATCGCTACAGAGGTCTGGCTACGATGCCGGGGCATCGCCAGCACCCCATCCGCGAGAGATAGAAAGGAACAGTACGCATATGGACGCCACACACACACCACACAATCCTGGAACCAGCCAGCGCAAGGGGGCAAACCAGCGACACTGGCCAGGAGTCATTCTGGCCGTGATGATGACCATCTTTGGTGTACTGGTAGCTTCCGCTATACCTGCATTCGCCAGGAATAGCCCGTCCAGCGAAGTATCGCCTCAGGCCAACCTGGCCAATGAGCCATGTGTGCCGGAAGATCCGTTTGAACTGGCAAGACTGGCGCAGGAGATCTCGAAAGACACACCTTCCTCTGCGCCGGTCATTATCAACCGTTTTTTAACGGTAGAGTTCATTGGCCAGGGCAACCTGATCGACGACATTCCGGAAGAAATCCCTGAGAGTCCCGACGAGGGCGATCCGCAGCCTGAGCCAGAAGAGCCACCACCTGAAGAAGTAGTGCAGCGCGACTTGAAGTTCCGCGTCTTCAATACACGCACATTATTTGAGTACGAACTGACGCTCAACGGCAGCATGCTCACTCAGATTCACCAATGCCGCGAAGATGCCGGGCTAACCCTGGCAAGCGAAGGCGTCGATGATCTATCGACCGTGGAAATACCCCGTCTATTTCTGCCGCTGCTTCAGACATCTGGGGCTGTCACGGCAACAACAACTACCCGCACGCATACTATTGCGCCAAATGCCCTCAGTAACGCGCACGACTCACGTTTTCTGTTAGGTGGAACCACGGCGTGGCCCTGGCGTGCCATCTCACAATTCCGCTATGGTTCGGGGCAAGACTCGGGGTGTACCGGTACACTGGTTGGCCCACGGCATCTGGTAACAGCCGCCCACTGTATCAACAAGATCGGCACTAACAACTGGTTTAACTTCTGGGTGACACCAGGCAAAAATGGTGAAGGTAGCAGTACCGCCAACGAGCCATTTGGTCGGTCATTCATTCAGCTTAACCCGCCTCCGGGAACCGAAGCCTGGTACTTCACCCATTCGCCCTGGCGAAACCCGAACACATCGAACCCGCGCCAGTGGGACTGGGGCATGATTGTCATTCCCGACAAACTGGGCAATCAGACTGGCTGGATGGGCTATGTGGCACGGCCAGCCAGCCAGTTGAATGTGGTCAATCATTTGAACCGGGGCTATCCGCAGTGCCTGAACAACCGCAACGACAACCCGGCGGCCTGTACCGCAGCAACGCCTAATCTGGCGCATCTACATGGCGACACCAAAAATTGCACCATCGGATCCTACTCGGCCCAGGGGCCAGATAACTGGAACCGCCTGATTACTCACTCATGCGATACCAGCGCCGGACACAGCGGCAGCCCGGTATACCATTATTTCTTCGACACCACACTGAACAAGTGGGTGCCAGTTGTGGCTATGGTTCATGTGGCATCACAATGCCAGGCCTGCACGCCTTCCGACAATCACCCCAGCGTTTCGCGGCGGCAGACGCCCACCGAGTTGAATGTCATTAGCTTTTTCCGCGAAGTCTTCCCTTGATCCAGGGCATCCTGATACCGGAAATGCTGTTGGGGGTAACACGGAGGTTGCTCCTACCAATCCCATTGGCATGCGATCGGCCCAAAAAGTTCACACTTGAAAAGCCACCCCACGTCCGATCCTACCCCACGCCCCGGCTGGCGGTGCGAGGAATCTCTCATGAAACCCAACGCCCTACCCATGTCATTCCGAGCACCGCCCCCCCCACGCCCGATCATGCCATACGCCCCGGCTGGCGGTGCGAGGAATCTCCAATGAAGATCAATGGAGATTCCTCCCGCCGCCGCTACGGGGGGCCATCCACGAGAGGCCAGGTAGCGGCAGCGGTCGGAATGACGATGAAAAACCATGTCATTCCGAAGGGCCGCCCACTCCGCCGCCATTCATGCCACCATCCGCACGGGCGGCCCGAGGAATCTCCCATGATCAGCGATGAATCAACATGGGAGATTCCTCCCGCCGCCGCGACGGGGGGGCCATCCACGAGAGGCCAGGTAGCGGCAGCGGTCGGAATGACATGGATGGTTCGTTGTTGGGGCCTCGTCAGATTCCTCCCGCCGTCGCGGCGGAGCGGTTGGTGTCCACAGGCAGCGGGGCGACCCTTCGGCATGACGATGAAAAACCATGTCATTCCGAGGGCCGCCCACCCCGCCGTCTGAACATGCCAACACCCGCCTGCCAGCGGCCCGAGGAATCTCCAACGCATCACAGCGGGGATTCCTCCCGCCGCCGCGACGGGGGTGGCCGTCCACGGGACGCCGGGCGGCGGCAGCGGTCGGAATGACATGGATGATTCGTTGTTGGGGCCTCGTCAGATTCCTCCCGCCGTCGCGGCGGCGCGGTTGGTGTCCACAGGCAGCGGGGCGACCCTTCGGCATGACGATGAAAAACC
>RRYU01022779.1_pt1 | contig 11924 bp, 5 predicted proteins | sample 2162651 | NCBI WGS metagenome assembly RRYU01 (sample SAMN10267283, study PRJNA491782) | microbial mat metagenome | isolation source: biomat in the production well | place: Japan: Minami-Kanto gas field, natural gas well KTG3 | collected 2017-06 | reverse complement strand
CTCAAGGTAAAATACGGCAGATGGAAATTCTCCGAGATACGCTTCACCAGCAACCGCGCACTTCGCCAGTCATCAAGCCGCTCACCGAGGAAACCGTGGAATACGGTGCCACCGGTGTAGAGGGTCTGCAGTCCGTCCTGATGCTCTAGCGCCTCGAAAATATCCTCGGTGGTCCCGACCGGCAACTGGGTCGAGTTGGTGTAGTAGGGCTCATCGGTGCCGGCGGTGACGATATCGGGATATAGTTGGCGATCGCGGTTAGCCAGTCGGAAGCTGGTCCCTTCGGCCGGGGTCGCCTCCAGGTTGTAAAGGTGGCCGGTCTCTTCCTGAAACACCTCCAGCTGTTTGCGCATGAAGTCGAGGGTCGATTTCGCCAGCGCCTGCCCCTCGTCACTGTCAACGCCGCAACCGAGCAGGTTGAGGCAGGCCTCGTTCATGCCGATCAGACCGATAGTGGAGAAGTGATTGTCCCAGAAATTGCCGCTGCGTTCACGGATCGCACCAAGATAGAACTTGCTGTAGGGATAGAGGCCTTCATCGGTCAAACGCTCCAGCTGCTTGCGCTTGAGTTCCAGCGACTCGAAGGCCAGCTTCATCAGCTTGCTGATCCGTTCGTAGAAGCTGCTGACCGAGTCGGCTTCGTAAGCTGCGCGCGGCAGGTTAAGAGTAACCACGCCGATCGAGCCGGTCAGCGGGTTGGAGCCGAACAGGCCACCACCGCGACGGCGCAACTCGCGATTGTCGAGCCTCAAGCGGCAACACATGGAACGCGCATCTTCCGGGTCCATGTCGGAGTTGACGAAATTACTGAAATAAGGAATGCCGTACTTGGCGGTCATCTCCCAGACCGGCTGCAGGCGGTCGCTCTCCCAGTCGAGGTCGCTGGTGATGTTGTAGGTCGGGATCGGGAAAGAGAAGATCCGCCCGGACGCGTCGCCGTTCATCATCACTTCGCAAAAAGCGCGGTTGAGCAGATCCATCTGCTCCTGGAACTCGCCGTAGCTACGCTCCTGCAGCTCGCCGCCGATAACCACCGCCTCACTGGCCATGTTCGAAGGCACCATCATGTCCATGGTAATGTTGGTGAAGGGGGTCTGGAAGCCGACCCGGGTCGGCACGTTCATGTTGAAGATGAATTCCTGCAGGCACTGTTTGACTTCCGCGTAATTCAGCTGGTCGTAAGCGATGAAGGGCGCCAGCAGGGTGTCGAAGTTGGCAAACGCCTGGGCTCCGGCTGCCTCCCCCTGCAGGGTATAGAAGAAGTTGACGATCTGCCCCAGCGCGGTCCGAAAATGCTTGGCTGGCCCGCTCTGCACCTTGCCATAAGCGCCAGTAAAACCTTTGAGCAGCAGGTCTTTGAGATCCCAGCCGCAACAGTAGACCGAAAGCATGCCGAGGTCGTGAATGTGGAAGCTGCCTTCGCGGTGGGCATTGGCCACCTCTTCCGGGTAAATCTTATTCAGCCAGTAATTACTGGTGATATTCGAAGCGATGTGGTTGTTCAAGCCTTGCAGCGAGTAGCCCATGTTGGCGTTCTCGTTGACCCGCCAGTCCTCCCGTACCAGGTAGGAATCGATCGCCGCGATCGACTCCTTCATGAACTCCTTGGTCTGCCGCAGGCTGGCCCGCTGCTTCCGATAGATGATATAGGCCTTGGCGGTCTGGGCGTGACCGTTCTCGATCAGGATCTTCTCCACCAGGTCCTGAACGTTCTCCACCGTTGGCACCCGGTCCTCTTTGTAAAGAACCGACAGGATACCGCTGACCTGGCGGGTGATATCCGCCGCCTTCTGCATATCGGTGCCGCCGACCGCCTGCACCGCCTTGATGATCGCCTGAGCTATCTTCTCTTCTTCAAACGGAACCAGGCGCCCGTCACGCTTGCGGATAAACTCAATCACACCAAGCCTCCCTGAACTCATCAGACATTTAATAATAAATATTTAATCTTTTCTGGTTGCCGAGCCGAGGACAAATCAATAACACAGCAAAACATTGCTCCAGAGGCTACCACAAGATATCCGTATGTCAAAACACAAAAACACTACATCTTGTAGATTTCTTTTTCATTAAGCACCATATCTTGTTAAGCTACCTGTGTTCAAACTGTGGATAAATTCGCTAACAGAAGACAATCTCTGTTACTTTCTTGCCCTGTTGAACGGCATGTGTTAAACCAATTTCTAGCTTTCCCCTCATGCGAAAAATTAGATTTTTTATCTAATCTTGGTGCGACAATGTGGAGATGACTGGATGGCCGATCTAGCCCGGTTCGGAATTTCTATCGATGAAAGATTGCTCGATCAGTTCGACGAAATGATCGGCAATAAAGGCTACGTCAACCGCTCAGAAGCGATCCGCGACCTGATCCGCGCGGCGCTGGTGGAGGAGGAGTGGGCTGACGACAACCAGCAGACCGTCGCCACCGTCACCCTGGTCTACGATCACCACACCCGTGACCTGGCGGACAAGCTGACCGAACATCAGCACTCCCACCACGAGGAGATCGTCTCGACCCTGCATGTTCACCTCGATCACCACCACTGCCTGGAAGTTGTCGTCATCAAAGGCGCAGCCAGCAAAGTGAAGCGGATCGCCGACGAATTAATCGGTACCAAGGGGGTCAAGCACGGCAAGCTGGTGGCAACAACTTCGGGACAGAACCTGCTCTAAATTCCCTGCTGCCTGACGGGCTGCCCAGGCCCTGCTGCCTCGGTCAGATAGCTGGGCAAGCATACCATCAAGGCCTGAAACCACGACCGACCTCCGCCGCTTGCATACTTCTCCCCTCTTTCCATACTTAAGAGACTGAATCCTTTTAATCCTTACCCAATCCCAGGGATTAGAAGAAAGCGATGCAAACAGTAGCCACCAGCTCACCCTCATACCGCTTCCTGCAGCACCGAACCCTTGGCACTCCGAAAACTTACCGACTCCCTCTGCCGCGACTTCAGAGGCTGCCAACAGTAACTTATCGAACGCCATTCCCGTCGCTTTAAGCGATGCCTATGCTGCCTCAATCAACCACCACCAAGGCAGCAATACAAGACCGGAACTTGACGCATAAATCGATCATTGTAGACTTTATAAACCTTCTGACGATTTAGGAGATTATATTATGGCGGTTCGCGTACTGGCGATTGATGATGACGTCGATGTAAGGAATCTACTGGAAATCAAGCTGAGCAAGGCCGGATTCCAGATCACAACAGCGAGTAACGGTGAAGATGGGCTGGCCAGGGCTCTGGAGGAAATGCCGGACGTAATTGTTGTCGATGTCATGATGCCGCGTATGGACGGCCATCAGGTTCTGACCCAGATCAGGGAAAAGCTGGGCGAGGCCCCGGTCACCATTCTGTTGACGGCCTTGGGCCAGGAACTGGACGTCATTAATGGGCTGGGGGCCGGGGCGGATGATTACATTATAAAACCGTTCAGTCCACGCGAACTCATTGAACGAATTCGTGTGGCCCTGATCAAAAAAGGCAAGGCCACGCCAACCAGTCTCCCCTCCGATCAATAAATCTAACCCGTGCCGCCCCCGGAGAAGAGTCCCATGACCCCTGTCGACCCTGATAAGGAAGTTCTTGAACCGACCCTGGACGTCGAAACTGCGCCAATGATGGAACCGGCTGAGCGGCTGGGGACGGAAGCATCGGCGGCGGCGGTCCCCTCGAACCGTTACTGGCAGGCCCAGAGTATGGCCGAGGCGATTCACCGGGATTTTGAAGAGGCTCAGGAGCGGAACGATATCCAGACAATGCGGGAACGGTTTTTCGTACTGGCCCGCTATTATGGGCGGACCCTGGCGATTTTGCGGCAAGCTATAGGCGATCGCAAGGAACCGCTCATGTGCGCTGCCCTGCGCAACCTGATTGCTCTCCACCAGCCCCTCCACCACATGCGCGCCATCGCGCCCACCAATGTCCCCCTGGCCCTGACCCTCGATCGCGACCAGCGCGAGCAATTGCGGGAGGACCTGATTGTCGAGGTACTCCACGAGGCCGCCCAGCCTCTAAGCCCCGTGGATATCACCGCACGGATGAACGAGCTGCACCTGTTGGCCAACATCAAAGTCAAGGATGTCGAGGGCCACCTGGACAATCTCCTGGCGCGAGGTCATGTGACTCGGCAGGAGAATCTCTATCAGCGCACCTCCAGGTCCTATGGGGCAATGAATCTCGATCGCGCCAGCCTGCAGGCGCTGATCGGCAAGGAGTTCTACCGGCAATTCGAGAAAACCGGCCTGCACGGCCTGGCCGACATTGTCGGCAGGCGCGAACGTTTCAGAGACTTTTTCTCTCTGGCAACCGGATTCAGCCGCGGGACAGCCGACCTGTTTGCCGCCGCAGCGGCGGAGCTGCTGATATCACCCACCGTACCCGGGACCCCCAGCTCCTGGCCCCACCGCGACCTGATCGGGTCGCTGTATCCACGTCCTTACCAGCTGGATGCCTTTGCAATCTTCCGTGGCTACGGCTATCAGGGCCAGGTTATCGAAGCACCCACCGGCAGCGGCAAAACCCTGATTGGAATGATGTGCGTCCAGGACTGGCTGAACTCCCTGGCCCCCGGCGAATCGATTCTGATCCTGGTGCCGACGGTCAATTATCAGCAGCAGTGGTTCGGTGAAATCTGCCAGAACCCCCAGGGACTGGGCATGCCCCCGGACGCAATTTTTACCGGGACGCCCACCGCTCTCGAAGCGGAAACCCGGCGCTCGGCAAAGTCGCCGGCCATTTTGGTGATGACTTACGCAGCCCTGGCGCAGACCGGATCAGGAACGGGCAAAGGCGGTTTCGACCAGAATTCGATCGAAACCTTCCTGCAGGGAAACCGGGTTCGCTACGTGATCCTCGACGAGGTTCACAAGATGGTCGAGGACCTGAAAAACGTCTCAGCCGATGTCACCCGGCTGTTAACCGACTGGTTGCACGACGGCAGTTTCCGCGGCCTGATCGGTTTTTCCGGAACTGCTGCCGCCTACCGCGAGCGGTTTTCAGGGCTGGGGCTGGAGCTGGTCTATACCCTTCAGGCCGCCGAGTTGATCGCCTACGGGTTTGTCGCGCCTTTTGCCGAGATGGGGGTTCCCTTTGCCTTTTCCGAGCGGGAATATGCGGTGCGCAACCTGCTTGAAGATTACAAAGGCCTGCTGCGCGAATTTACCGGGCTGATCGGCCCTGAACGATTGCGCGGCTGGTTCGCTGAAATCCCGCTGGCAACCCGGATGACTATCGGTCGTGATCTGCTCGGCATGTACGCTGGGAGGGCCGACCAGGACCAGGCCCTGGAGGACCGCCTCAAAGCGTGGGAAAGCGGCAAAAAGATCAAGCTTAGCGAACTCTCCCTGGTCACGATAGTCCAGATCGCCCTCTCGCTCTCGGACGCTGACCTGGCGGCCCGGGCCGGCGCCAGCGGGCCCTTTGCGGATCAGGCTCGGCGCTTTGCCGAACTCCGCGAACAGCTCAAACTCGCTGTTTACCTCCCGGATCTGGCTGACTTGCTGAACGCTGACGGGTTCGGCACCGTCATGACCGGGGCGGCCCTTCGTGACCTGCCTCAGGCCGGCCTGCCCCACGCGGCCCGCACTTCGGCCATCCGGAAGGCGCTGGCGACGACATTTATCGGGCTCTACGGCAGTCTCAAAAATTTCTACTTGCGCGCCGGAGAGGGGCGGGTCGACTGTATCCGGGCGGTCATCAAGGCTGAGCGCCGAATCCGCCCCATCAGCGGCATTATTATTTTCGACCAGGGCAAACGTCTGGCCTGGGAACAGGCGCCCGCGGTCCCCGGTTTCAGCGGAGTGGCCGGCTTGTTTGCCCAGTTGCAGGGGGATCGACGCTTTACGGCCATGGCCGCCCTCTCCAGTGAAATCTATCTCCCCTGGGATGAGCAGAATCCCCTGCCGCAGCAGATCGCCAACTACATCCGCTTCACGATCATGGGCAAGGAACTCGCCGAAGGTTTTCGCCGCATGCTCAGCCAAGGGCTGGAGCTTGACAAGATGGTTGAAAAAAAGATCTCCCAGGCGTGGGAAGAGATACTCGGCCTCTATCTGCGAGAGCTCAACCCGGTTCGCGCAGCTCGCCCCGGAGAGTTCAACAATTGGGTCCTGAAGCGGCTGCGGCGGCAGGTCCAGCGCCTTTCCCTTGAGCCGACGGCAGAAAAAAGGATTCTGGAACGGTTGCGGCCGCAGTATCCGCACCTGAAGAAATGGGTCGCTACATTCTTTGATTATGCCTTGCTGGCGACCCACTTCCAGGAGGCCAGGCAGGCGCAGCTGCAACAGGTCGGGGGCGAAGTGAAGAATTTTTTCGTGATCCGCATGCCACCCGGTGAGCGCAAGATGCTGATGTACGAACTGACTGCCCGCATCGTCGACGCGGTAGAACTTCCGATCAATACCATTATCGTCTCCTCTTGGGCCCGGACCGGATGGAACGTGCTTTCTCCCAACCTGCTGATCGATGCCACCGCGACCCGTAACGTAACCGCCTGGCAGCAGCTTCGGGGGCGGGCCATGCGGGCCAGGAAAAGTTGGGACAGCGCCTGTTACCGCCTGGTCATGCAACTCTTTGGCACCCGGGCCTCGCGCCTTGAATCGATGGCGGATCTGCCAGCGGATGTCCTGGCCGGCTTTGATGAACTGCGCTCCGGTTCGCAGACCGAGGGGGAGCTTGATGAACCCGCCCGGCGGCTGTTACTGGAGGCCCATCGACAGGCCCGTGAGAGGGATGAGGAGCGTAAAATCAAGAGTGCCGATATGCGCGATACCCTCAGCCGCAAGATCCGCCAGGGGAATTTGGATCGTTTAACCGGGAACGAACGCCTTCAGCTGGTAACCGAACTGATGCTGGCCCGCAACAAGGTCACCCACATCTATGAACTGGTCAAAGCCTCCGGCAGTGCTCCGCAGATCAGCCTTGATCGGCAAACCGGGCGCTGGCGACGTATCGCAGCTATTGCGGCCAAACACAGCCATGAGTTTTCGGTCAACCCGCTGGATGGTTGCTACAGTTCCGGAGAAGGGCATGCGCCGCTTTTGTTCGCAGGCGACCCGCGCGCTGATCTTCCCTCTGGCCTTCAGGCCCACCTCGCAGAGCAGTTGAAGGGACAGGATCCGCTGATTGTCCGCGGTTGGCTTGAAGCCATGGGGGGAATGACTGAAGACCCTCTTGATTTAGATTGAAAGGCAGAAGCCCGGTAATGATAGATTTTTCCTGTTTGAAATCGCGCCACACCCTGCGGATAGCTGGTGTGGCCACAGTCTACTTTCTGTTTGTTCGCCTGCTTCAACCGCTGAGCGTCCCCCCTGGTTTTACCCTCATTGTCAACCCGGCGGCCGGCGTCGCCCTGCTCAGCCTGCTGTTGCTCGGTCGCCGAGCATGGCAAGGTATCTTCCTCGGTGCCTTTTTCGCAACGGCCTGGACAGTTATTGGCAGCCCGATGGACATATCCCTGCCCACGACCCTGCTGCTCTGCAGCGGCATAGCTGGTGGTGCCTGCCTGCAAGCTCTGGTTGGCGCAGTAATGATCCGCAAATACATCGGCTTTCCCACCCCGCCCGAGCGGATTGATGAAGTCATCAAATCGATGATTTTCGGCGGACCCATAAGCTGCCTGATAAACGCCAGTATTGCGCTGATCTGCCTGAGCTTGAGTCGCCAACTCCTGCCGGGACAAGGCTTGAGCAACTGGGCCAGCTGGTGGCTGGGCGACAGCCTCGGCGTGCTGCTCCTCTTTCCGCTAGTTGCCGTCTGGCAGATCAGCTCCGCCAAGCGCCCCCTGCGAACCCGACTGAGCGTTATTCTGCCGATGGGCATCATTATCCTGATCAGTGTCCTGCTCTTTTTTCAGTTCAGGGCCGATCAGTGGCAACACAGCCAACTCCAGTTTGAACGCCGCACCGATCATCTCAGCCAGGCACTAAACGAAGCCAAGCAGACTTATCTGGATGACCTCTATGCCATCCAGGGACTGTTCATGGCCAGCCAACATGTCGATCGCGACGAGTTCCGTCAATTTGTGGCTGGCAGTTTCCAACGTCATCCAGGCGTTCAGGCCCTCGAATGGGTCCCCCGGGTACCTGCGGCAGAAAAAGAACGCTACCTGCAGCAAGCCTGGAGCGATGGCTTCCCCAGTTATCAAATATTCGAAAAAGACGCCAACGGTCAGCGCAGGGCTGTGACAGAGCGCGACGAATATTTCCCGGTTTATTACCTTGAGCCTTATCTGGGCAACGAGGCCGCCCTGGGGTTTGATCTCGGTTCAAACCAGACCCGCCGTGACGCACTTGAACTGGCCCGGGACAGCGGCAACCCGGTCGCCAGTGCTCGGATCAAACTATTACAGGACACCGGCGAGCAGTTTGCCGTGCTGATCTTTCTGCCGATATATCAACAGTGGCAACCCCGTTTATTGGAGCGCCACCGCCAGCAACACCTCAAAGGCTACGCCCTGGGAGTCTTTCGCATCAAAACCATGGTGGCAACCGCTTGGCAGAATTTTGATCTGCGTGATGTCCATTACCGCCTGCTCGATATTTCTGCCCCGAAAGGGGAACAAGAGCTGACGAGCAATCTCCCGCAAAGCTTCACGGCAAACCCAGCCCGCAACAAGATTGACAGTGGCTTTTCGACGGCCATAGGCGCCATAGCAGACTTCGACTTTGCCGGACGCCATTGGCGGCTTGAATTTTTCCCGACCGACAAGTTTTTGGCTGAAATCAACCACTGGGAAGCCCGCCGGCTGCTGCTCGGTGGGCTACTGATCGCCTGCCTGCTCGGTTCCTTCATCCTGATTATTGTCAGCCGTTCGGCGATGATCGCCCAGATCGTCAGCGAGCGGACCGAAGATCTGACCGCCGCCAATGCCGAATTGGCCAATTCGGCCGAAGAGCGCCGGCAGATGGTGGCTGCCCTGCAGGAAAGCGAAGCCAAGGCCCGTACCATTGTCGAGACGGCCGTCGACGCCATCATCTGTATCGATGACCATGGCATCGTACAATCGTTCAACAGCGCGGCGGAACGGATTTTTGGTTACTCGGCTGAGGAGGTAATCGGCCAGAACATCAACATTCTGCAGCCGGAGCCCTACCACAGCGAGCATGACGGCTACCTCCGTCACTATTTGGAGACCGGGCAGAAGAAGGTCATCGGATTGGGCCGCGAAGTGATCGGCCGCCGTAAGGATGGCAGTCAACTGCCGATCGACCTGGCCGTCAGCGAAGTACAACTTGAAAACAAGCGGCTGTTCACCGGGATCATCCGCGACATCACCGATCGCAAGCAGGCCGAACAGGAATTACTGCAGGCCAAGGATCAGGCGGAAGCTGCCAACCAGGCCAAGAGCGATTTTCTTGCCAGCATGAGCCATGAAATCCGCACGCCGATGAATGCCATAATCGGCATGGCCGAACTGCTTGAAGAGACCCCACTGAACTCTGAACAACGCGAATATGTCCATATTTTTCAGGCGGCTGGCGAGAACCTCCTCAGCCTGATCAACGACATTCTTGATATCAGCAAGCTCGAAGCGGGCCACCTGGAATTGGAAAAAATCGACTTCAACCTGCGCGAAGTGATGGAAAAAACCTGTGAAATTCTCGCCTTGCGGGCACACAAAAAAGGGTTGGAGCTGGCCTGCCACCTGCCGCCGGACATCCCTGAGCAACTGCAGGGGGACCCGCTGCGGTTGCGTCAGGTATTGGTCAACCTGATCGGCAACGCGATCAAATTCACCGAGCAGGGGGAAGTGGTCGTTGTCGTCAGCCCCTTGCTGCAAGGCAGCCCGGGGAAACCGGTCGAGCTCAAGTTCGCAGTCAGCGACACCGGTATTGGCATTCCACAGGAGAAACAGCAGGCGATCTTCGAACGCTTCACCCAGGTCGATGCCTCGACCACCCGCCAATATGGCGGCACCGGCCTGGGTCTGAATATCTCCAAGCGGATTGTCGAAGCCCTCGGCGGACGAATCTGGGTCGAAAGTGAACCGGAGAAAGGGAGCACCTTCTTTTTCAGTGGTCACTTTGAGCGGGCAAAAAACATCGAGACTCCGCTGCCCCCCGTTGACCTGACCGGACTTAATGCGCTGGTGGTCGACGACTGTGCCACCAACCGGCTGGTGTTGCGCGAGACCCTCACGAGTTGGGGAGCCACAGTCACCGAAGCGGAAGACGGGCAACGCGGGCTGGAACGGATGCAGCAGGCCATAGCCGCCGGCCAGTCCTTTGAACTGGTGCTGCTCGACTGCCGCATGCCGGAGATGGACGGTTTCGAGCTCGCCAGCCAAATCCAGCTGAACAGCGTCTATGTCGGCACCACGGTGATGATGCTCACGTCCGACAACCGTGCCGGCGATATCGCCCGGGCCCGGCAGCTGGGGATGGCCGCCTACATGGTCAAGCCGATCAAACGCAAAGAACTGCAGCAGGCGATAAGCAGTGCCCTGGCGCCGACACAACCGGTTACGGTGAAAACTGAGCCGCGGCCGGAGGGCGGAATCAACGGCCCGCAGCGGAAAATCCTGCTGGTGGATGATTCCGAAGACAACCGGCTACTGGTGACTTCCTTTCTGAAGAAACTGCCCTACCAGATCGATACGGCGGAAAATGGCGAGTTGGCCGTCAGCACGTTTCAGGCTGGTGATTATGACCTGGTACTGATGGATATGCAGATGCCGATCAAGGATGGCTATACCGCCAGCCGTGAAATCCGCCAGTGGGAACAGCAGCATGGAAGAGCCGAAACGCCGATTATCGCCCTGACTGCTTTTGCCCAGCAGGGCGACAGCCAGAAAAGTCTTGATGCCGGATGCAATGCGCACCTGACCAAGCCGATTAAAAAAACCGTCCTGCTGCAGGCGCTCGACAGGTTCTGCGGAGACAGCCGGACAACCTCACCGGAAAAAGAAGGATAGGGCCATGGAAAAAGACCGACAGAATGCTCCGGATAAAATTATCGTCGAGGTCGATGCCGACCTTGAAGATCTGATCCCCGGTTTTCTTGACCGCCGGCAGCAGGACCTGCAGACCTTGCGTGCCGCGCTCGACACGGCCGACTTTGAACAGATCCAACAGTTGGCCCATACCCTTAAAGGGGTCGGCGGCGGTTACGGGTTTGACACCATCACCAGCATCAGCGAACATATCCAGCTGGCCGCCGAAAACCGCAGGGCCGATGAGATTGAAACCGAGCTGGCGGCCCTGACCAACTACCTGGAACGGGTTGAGGTGATCTATGTTTAACCGGCAGAAGGACCAATAACGTGCGCATTCTGATTGCTGAAGACGACCTCGACTCCCGACTGCTGCTACAGCGCACCCTGGAAAAAGACAATTTCCAGGTGGTCTGTAGCGAAGATGGCCAGCAGGCCTGGGAGCTGTTCCAGCAAGAGGATTTCCAACTGGTCCTGACCGACTGGCAGATGCCGAAAATGGGTGGTCTGGAGCTGATCGAAAAGATCTGCGCTACCCCCAGGGGGAGCTATGTTTACCAGATCCTGGTCACCGCGCGGGATGCCAAGGCCGACCTGGTCAAGGCGATGGATGCCGGTGCCGACGACTACGTCACCAAGCCGTACGATAAAAACGAATTGCTCGCCCGGGTGCGTGCCGGGATGCGGATCATCGAACTGGAGCAGAGCCTGCAGGAGAAAAACCGGCTGCTGCGCGCCGAGCAGGAAAACTCGGAGCGACTGCTCCTCAGCATCTTTCCCAGGCCGATCGCCGAACGTTTGAAGAAAGAGTCCGGGGCCATCGCCGACAGTTTTGCCGCCGCCTCGGTGCTGCTTGCCGACATCAACAACTTTTCCGAACTGGCTGCGAAAAATTCCCCCCTTGAAATCGTCGACCTGCTGAACCAGTTGTTTTGTCGGTTTGACCGACTGGCCGATCGTTTCGGCCTGGAAAAGATCAAATCCATTGG
>RRYU01016889.1_pt1 | contig 11928 bp, 8 predicted proteins | sample 2162651 | NCBI WGS metagenome assembly RRYU01 (sample SAMN10267283, study PRJNA491782) | microbial mat metagenome | isolation source: biomat in the production well | place: Japan: Minami-Kanto gas field, natural gas well KTG3 | collected 2017-06 | reverse complement strand
TGAAGGTAGCACCGGCTTCCAGCCGGTCACGATGCGCCACCGACCGGCTGGAAGCCGGTGCTACCTTGTGCCGGCGTAGGTGCACATCACGACGCGCCCCTACGCACGCCCGAAGCTAGTACCGGCTGGAAGCCGGTGCTACCCCATCTGGCGCAGGTAGCCGAGGATGTGTGAAGTTTCATGTGGGCAAGCGCAAGGGGGGGAGCTTCGGAACAGACCGGGGATTGCTGGCTACCTGCTACCGATAATCAATACCGCTACTCAACCGTGCTTGTCGGCTCAAAGGTAAACTCACGCCCTCCACCATGGCCGCTCAAATGGTTAGAGATGAAGGCGACAGCTTGAGCAAGCTCACTGATCTGCTGCTCAGCCCCACTGGCAACATGCTGGATACGTCCGCGCCACTGGGGTGACTCGGTGCGGGGTTCGTCTGAGACGACAATACGCAAGAGAAATGACTCGATCCGTCGCGTTGCCATGGGTTTCCTCTTTAGGTACGGTTCGTGCTATACGCTGTAGCGTAGTTCTCTCTTCTGTGTGCGCAGTATAACCCGCAGAACGTACCCGCTCGTTACCACAAGAGATCGTGTGGTATCATCGGGTGCATGGTTCGGATTGAACGGAGAGGTTGCGACTGTGGAGTACACAATAACCGCCCTACCGGGCGATGGGATCGGCCCAGAGGTGGTGGCTGAAGCAATCAAGGTGCTGCATGCCGTGGGGGCACGCTATGGCCATACCTTCACCATCCGTGAGGCGCTGATTGGTGGGATTGCGATTGATCAAACCGGAACCGCTCTACCAGAGGCGACGATTGCGGCGTGTCAGGATTGTGATGCGGTGCTATTGGGGGCGGTGGGCGGCCCCAAGTGGGATGACCCGAACGCCAAGGTGCGCCCCGAACAGGGCTTGTTGGGGATTCGTAAGGTGTTGGGGTTGTATGCTAACCTGCGCCCAGTGACGCTGCACCCGCTCTTGCTCGATGCTTCGCCGCTCCGCCCGGAGCGCCTGGTGGATGTGGATCTGTTGGTGGTACGCGAACTGACCGGCGGGATCTACTTTGGTGAGAAGCGCCGCGACCATGACGAGCATGGCGAGTGGGCGAGTGATCTCTGTATCTACACCCAGCTTGAGGTAGAACGGATTGTGCGCCTCGCAGCCGGGTTGGCACGCCAGCGCCACGGCCACCTGACGTTGGTGGATAAGGCTAATGTGTTGGAGACGAGCCGCCTGTGGCGCAGTATTGCCACCCGCATCATGCGCGAGGAGTTTAGCGACTTGCAGTATGACTGGATGTTGGTGGATGCCTGTGCGATGCACCTGATGCGCCGCCCCAGCGACTTTGATGTGATCGTCACCGAGAATATGTTCGGCGACATCCTGACCGACGAGGCTTCGATGTTGGCGGGCTCGATGGGCATGTTGCCGAGTGCCTCGTTGGGGAACGGGCAGATGGGGCTGTACGAGCCGATCCACGGCAGCGCCCCGGATATTGCCGGGCAGGGCAAGGCCAATCCGCTGGCCACCATCCTGAGTACCGCCCTGTTGCTGCGCTACTCGCTCGGCTTGGAGCAGGAGGCACGAGCGGTAGAGGCGGCGGTCAGTGCGGTGCTGGAGGCGGGGATCGTCACCGGCGACATTGCCCAGGGTGAGCAGCGTGCCCACAGTACGGTTGAGGTGGGTAGCGCGGTGGCGAGTCGGGTGTAATACAGAAATGCGGCGCGGTGGTGGTGGCTTCGACAGGCTCAGCCACCGCCACCGCGCTGCTCAGATCTCTTCGCCATACCAAGACGCTGAAACACGAGTGGTGCGCCTAGGGCGATCCAAAGCCCAATGAGCGTGTAGCGCAGGTAGCGCAGCAGCGCCGCGAGCATAGACTCGTCGCGAGGGAAGAGCGCACCGAGGCCGCTCCATAGTACCAGCACTACGACAATGCCCAGCCCCATACGCAGGCTCCGCTGCACCCAAGAGCCACTCGCATCGAAACCGCCACGCGCCCAGAGCAACAGTACCCCCGTCGTGAACCCAAACCACGTCCCACCCACGGTGTAGGCATTGTCCAGCGACCAAGGGGCGATGGGGGCATCGGGTAGGGCACGAGTGGCGTTCTCTAGCCATACGGATGGCAGCGTGGTGTTGCTGTGCAGGGTGAGGGCGAGTGCCGGAAATGCAATCAGTAGCAGTGACATCAGGAAGGTCAGCCCGATCTGCGTACCCAGGTTGAGGGCTGCAATACGATGCCAGATCGCCTCGGCCCAGGTTAGGAACGCAAAGAGGATAGCCCCGCCTAGCAACCACCCCACCAACACATCAGTTGGGAAGTGAACGCCCAGAGCCATGCGCGAGATCCCGACGAGTAACGCGAGGATGAGCATTGCTACCCACGCCCAGGGGCGGGCGATAGCTGCGGCGATGATGCCCCACACACTCGTTGTATTCTGGGCATGGGCCGAGGGTATCCCGAACGTTGACTCTTCAGTCAGGGCATGAACCTCCGCACTGTACCAGAATGGGCGCGGCCCGGCCCATGCCAGTTTGAAACATGCGTTGAGTGCGGTGCCCAGCAGCAACGTCAGACCGACCCGCACGCTCAGTTGCGGGCTTACACACCAGAAGAGTAGTGGTATCAGCTTAGCATTGAGCAGTTCGCTATACTCCATGGTATCCTCCGGTGTTGAGAAGATCTTTCTTTGGTGGTATGTGGCGGCTGCGCCGCCACATACCACCAAAATGCCTAAATGAACCCCTTACCTGCCGTCTTGGTGATGCGGACATCAAGGCTGCCCGCGAATGCCTTGAGGCTCTCGGCATCGAGGGCTTCGAGTGCCGCTAACTCTTCGGGGGTCAGATCGTACCCCTTACACGCCTCTTTGGCGTTGTCAATCAGTTTCTGGCGGAACTCGGCATCGGTCACGGCACGGCCAATGATCTGCTGTACGACTTCCTGGGACATGGTGTGTTACTCCTGTTCCTGTTGGGTGCTGAGGTGGGCAATGAGGTGGTTCAATTCAGCATTGGCTTCGATCCGGCGGAAGGTTTCTTCGGCTTGTATAAGATACGTATGTGCCGCCGTAGGGTTGCGTTTGTGCAGGTATTCGCCATAGGCGGCCCATGTGCGAGCGAGTTCGAGGCGGCTCTGGATCTGTTGGAAGGTGGCTTCGGCTGCCAGAAAGTGTTCATCTGCGGCTGCGCCCTGGGCAGCAGCGATCTGGCCGAGGAGACGCCGCGCTGTGCCGTAGTTGGCACGGCTGCCGATCTGTTCGGCCAGGGTGGCGGCTTGGGTGGCCTGCTCCGCCGCTGCGGTGAGTGCGGAGCTGCGTAGGTCGGCCTCGGCTAACGCGATGAGTGCCTCGACACGCAACTGTGGGGCTTGGATACGCTCGCCTATCGCGTAGGCTTGCTGGGCCAGTTCGCGAGCCTGTGCTGGGTTGCTCAGCGCGTTATGCATGGCGGCGATCATCGCTAGGGTGTTGCCCTCCTGGTAACTGCTGTCTAGCTCGCGATGTAGCCCTAATGCCGTTTGGTAGTAGGCCAGCGCATGGCTGTACTCGCCCCGGCTATCATCAATCAGCCCTAGGGTATCATACACCTTCGCGATCCCATCGCGGTCGCCCATTTCTTGGAAGAGTGCCAGCGCCTCTTTGCACGTATACTCGGCCTCGGCGTAGCGATCCAAGCGACAGTAGGAATCGGCGAGGTTGAGTAGCACACTGCTCAGCACGTACTTGGACTGCACTTTGCGCGCTAGTTCTTGGGCCTGTTCGTAGTGACCCACCGCACGTTCGTAGTCGCTTTCCAACTGGGCGAGATAGCCCAGATTGTTGTGGGAACGGCTACAACCGAAGAGATCGTCAATCTCCTCTTGGGCCGCGAGGGCATTCTCGAAGTGGAAGCGTGCCTGATCATACTGACCGCGCATAGCGTGGATCGTCCCGATCTGGCGTTGCAGATCGGCTTCGATTCGTTCATCCTCGGCACTGCGCCGGTCACTGCGGATCTTGGCGAGGCCAGACTGACAGATCGCGAGGGCTTGATCATACTCACCTAGGCGGAAGAGTACCATCCCCATGTCGGCGTAGATTGCCGAGAGTAGCAACGGCGGCACGGCATTGATCGCCTGCTGACAGATCGCTTCGGCCTGGTGCAGCTTGTCCAGTGCCTCGGCGTAGCGCCCCTGTTTCTCCAGTGCATCGCCCCAAGAACGCAGCACCTCGGCATGCACGGCCGGAGGCAGGGGTGTGCCCGTCTCAACCAGCAGGGCTGCATATTCCTCTTGGGCCTGATCGTAGCACCCCAGCGTACAGAGCACATCGCCCATAGCCTCGCGGGCTTCCCACACCTGGGGGCCAAGCGGAGCATCGCCTAGCGCCTCCAACGCCCACCGATAGAACTGGATCGCCTGCTCATTGGCGTAGTCGTCGCGGGCAATATGCCCAGAGAGCAGCAAATAGGGCACCGCACGGTCGGGACGGTCGCTATTGCGGTAGTGGTGCGCCAGGAGGAAGATGATATTCCCGTTGGCACGGGCGGTACGGCTGAGGAGCGAACCATTGCGCCCAATCTGCACCAGGTAGTCGCGGCTCGTATCGCCATACTCGGCGTGGACTTGGTCCAACTCGTTGCGATACTGCTGCTCCAGATACTCCCCGATACGGCGGTGCAATTCACGGCGGCGGACATAGAGGAGGCTCTGGTAGATCACCTCCTGCATGAGGCTGTGGCGGAAGAGATCGATGCGGTCAGGAACCTCACGTTCGAGGCGGGTGAGTTCCTGGGCATCGAGATCGTCAAGTTGGTGGAGTAGGGTAGCCTGTTCCTCCAGGTAAATCGCCCGCAGCACCCGCAGGGGGAAGCGTTGCCCAATGACGGCGGCGACACGTAGGAGGGATCGGGCACGTTCGTTGAGGCGATCAATACGAGCCAGGAGTAGCCCACTGAGGCTATCGGGGAGGGCATCGAGGGCGGTATTACTGCTACGCAGGGCACGCAAGAGTTCTTCGAGAAAGAGGGGATTGCCATCAGCGCGGGCAATAATCTGGCCACGCAACTCATCACTCAACGGATGATCATGGGCGAGGCTCGCCAACAGACTCGTACAATCCGCATCGCCCAGGCGCTCCAGCGCCCACTCGGCAGCCCCATCACCCTGGGGGCCACCACCCCAATTGAGTTCACCCCGATGCAGACCGAGCAGCATGATCGGCATGTCATCCAGGTTGGCGGCCAGGTACTGCCAGAGGTCGAGCGAGACCTGATCGGCCCAGTGCAGATTATCGAAGAGGATGAGTACTCCGTGTTCAGCCCGTGCCACCGTATGGATCATGCTGGTGATGATCTCGAAGCGGCGTACTTGGCGTTGTTGGGGATCGAGCGCCCGGATGATGGCCGAGTCGCTCACCTCGATGCGCAGCAGTTCGGCCAGCAGGGGCAACCAGTCTTCAGATGGAATGTTACTCGCATCAAGTGCGGTGCTGAGGCGGGTAATACGAGTGGTATGATCGTCAGTAGGTTCAACCCCACAAATCGTACTAAGCAGTTCTGCCCACGGGCTGTAGGGCGTATTCGTATTGAACGAGAGACAGCGCACATGGATCGTGTAGAGGTGCGGATACCTCTCCAGCAACGCCCCCACCAGTCGGGTCTTGCCGATACCAGCCTCGCCGCTTACCCGCACCACCCGGCCACTCCCGTTCAGCATCGCGGCGACATGCACGTCTAGCCAACGCAACTCCTGCTCACGCCCCACGAGAGGGACACGTAGCTCTTGGTCGTCATCAGCAGCAATCTGGCGCTCACCCACCAGACGCCACAGTTCGAGCGGCTCGGCCTTGCCCTTCACCGCAACATGCTGCGGATCTTCACACTGCAAACGATGGCCGATCAGAGTCGCCGTAGCCGCTGAACAGCGAATCTCGCCCCACTCCGTTTTGACCATGACACGGGCAGCGACATTGACCGCATCGCCCATGACGGTATACTCCTTACGCTCGGCGGTGCCGACATTCCCCGCAAAGACATTGCCGGTATTGAGGCCGATACGCAGTTGCAGGGGCGGAAACTGGGCAAGGATCGTCTTAGCGAGCGCCTCAGGCCGTAGGGCTGTGCGCATCGCCATTGCAGCGCGGGCGGCACGTTCGGCGTGATCCTCATAGGCAATCGGGGCACCAAAAATGGCCAGCAGTTTGTCACCCTCATCGGCTAGATCGAGCTTATTGACAAACCCGCCATACTGCTGCACCACTGTCTGGATCGGTTGGAGGAAGGCATCCACGACTGCCGCCGCCTGCTGCGCGGGGAGTTGCTCAACCAGATCACTCAACCCGATCACCTGCGCGAAGAGCACCGTCACCGGACGCAGATCGGCCTCCACCACCGGGCGCTGCGGGTCGGCAATGATGCGCAACACCAAGCTGGGGGGCAGGTAGGGGCTGATCTGTTCAATATGGGTGACTAACTGGGTGATGGCCGCCATATCGAAGCTACGAATCGGCTCATCAATCGGCGTGGGGGTGATGGTCGAAGCATCGTGCAACTGATGAACCCGCACATAGCCAGCGGTCACCTCTTCGCCTTGGGCTTCATCTGCCACCACCGCCCATGCGTGCGGCCCCAACACCAACTCACCCCGGCCACCATAGCCTTCGGCCAGCGCCACACAATTGACCGTATGGCCCATGGCGCTATAGCGCAGCGCCTGGGGTTGGCCAGCACTCACCAGAGCGACGCGCCCACGCTCCACACCAATGTGCATGCTGAGCGGGAAGGTACCGATTCCCGGCACATGGCGTTGGAAATCGCTCAACTGATCGAGCAACCCCAGGGCGGTTGCGGTAGCGACGTGGGTATGGTTCGCACCCTCAAAGAGCACCAGCAGCGCATCGCCACCGAAGGTAATCAGATCGCCACCGGCGCGCTGGATCGCGTGGATCATCGTACCGAAGTAGGAGTTGAGCGTATCGGTGACAATCTCAGTACCCTCGCGGCCCAGCGTAGAGAGGCGTTCAGCCAGGGCAGTAGAGCCACTCACATCAGCGAAGAGCAGCGTCCCCTCGACCCATTCCAGCCAGGGCTGGCAGCACTGCTCCTGGAGTTGGTGCTGGAGCAGACGTTGGGGGATGTAGGTTGTCAGGGCATAGCGCACACTCGCCAGGTGGGCCACCGCAGCGAAAAAATCCTGTTCACGGGCGGTGCCACTAAGCAACCGATCCGCCAGATCTGCACCGAGATAGCGGCGCAACGTATCGGGGCTGGGAGTGTGGACACGCTCAGGCATCAGGTACTTCTCGCTACGATTCGTGTGTTAGCGGGCAGGAGCGCACGCGGGCGCTTCAGTCAGCCATGGCTCGAAGAGGATATTGCTACCCACCGAATCACCCCGGCCCTCCGGGTTCGCATCGGGTTCATAGGGGCCAGACGCATCGCCCCACCAGTTGTTACGCATATCGAGCAGCACCTCGCTCGTCGCTGCACGCCCCAGGCCATACTTGAGGTAGACAGGATCAACCGGAGGGATATGCTCATCCATCAGGTTACTGCTGACCGACAACTGACCAAAGGGCGGTTGTCCATTGGGCGCAACCTGAAGGGTCTGGGTGCGCAGCCCAAAACCCAGGCCATCACCAACGAAGCTATTACACGTCACATTCCCCTGGATCGGGCCATTGGTAAGGAGTTGCAGATTAGGCGTCCCACCGCGCACCAGATTACCAGCGAGATCGAGCAGCAGGCTACTAAAGGTACTCTGGTTAGCGATACGCACCATCGGCGCGCCCTCACTCAGCCGATTACCAGCGATACGATTACGGTGCAGCGTAACCGTCGTACCCATGCCATAACTGGCATCGAGGGCAGCGCCAAAGGGCACATCATTCCCGGCAATCTCGCTATCCTTCACCTCCAACTTAGAGTCATTCACCAACACCCCGCCACCATTCTGGGTGATACGGGTGTTACGTAGCGTCAGGGTTCCCGACTCAACCGCCATGAGAGTCCCCTCGGCGCCACCGCCACTAATCTGAGCATGCTCCATCACAATGAAGTGGCCGGGGCGACCAAAGATACCACTCCAACGGGCACCAGTACTACCCACGAAGCGCACCGGCTGTTGCGCTGTCCCCATCACCAAGAGGCGACCCCCATCCACATAGATCGAGACCCCCGGATCGAGGCGCACCTCCACCCCCGGCTCAATCACCAACTCAGAACCGAGCGGAATCTGGACATCGCGGCGCAGCGTTATCGGGCTCTGCCCAGTCTGCCAATGGACATCCCCACGCACCACATCGGCTGGCATCTGTGTTGGTATCACCGCAGTAGGCGTGCGGGTAGGGGGCAGTTCTTTAGGTTCATCAGGAATGGGCGTAGTATCAGAACCAGTAGCCACCACCGACTTGGTCGGTGTGGGTGGATTGGTCGGCACGGGTGGCGCAGTCGGTTGGGGGATGCGCGTCGGTACGGGAGCCGGAGTACTCGTAGGCGGGAGCGTCGGGCTAGGCCGTAGTGTCGGCTGGGTAGGCGGAGTACCTTCGGGTTCCACGATAGGATACGCGCTAGTGCTACTGGTTGGCGACTCCAGCGCGTTGGCGGTCGCGAGGGCAGCATCCGCAGCGGAGGTGGCCGTGGCATCCAGGGTCGGGTAGGCATCCACCATTGTCGGGCTAGCGACACCTGCGGGAGTCGGGTAGCCCGGCAGCGGTGTAGGGGTATGGAAACCTCCGATTATGCTGGTATTCGTAGGGGTTATCAGCGCAACATCGGATGGCTGCGGCGAACTCGTAGGCGGGATCGGTGGGGTACTGAGATTAGGTGTGAAGAAGAAGGTCAACCCCAACGAGAAGAAGAGAAACAGCAGCGCACCGATCAAGATCAATCGTTCGCGACTGAACAGCGGAGAAGATGTTGGGGTTGGGGGTGGCGTCTCTTCTTCAGACACAGTGTCTTCCTTGAAGCTTAATTGAGATCTTCGACACTATTAGTAGACAAAAAGATCACCCGTTCACCGATATTCGTAGCGCGGTCGGCGGTACGTTCGAGGGCGTGGATGGCATCGAGCATATCAATAGCCGCCTCGATCTTCTCAGGATCAGCCTTAACCAGTGCCATAATCTCGCTACGGAGCTGATCTTCAAGTTCATCAACCCGCTCATCACTCTGAGCCAGACTATGGGCCAGGTCAACATCCTGGCGCAGGAAGGCTTCGAGGCTCGTATTGAGCATCTGGATTGCTAGGGCGGCCATCTCCTTAATTGCTGGTGGGGGTGCAACCAGAACCGGGCGGCGGGTAGCACGCTTGACACGGCGGGCAATAATGTTGGCATAATCGCCAATGCGTTCTAGCTCGCTGGCAATCGCATTGGCAACAGTAATGAGCCGCAGATCGCTGGCCACAATCGGCTGCTGGGTAGCCAACAGGTGGATGGCACGTTCCTCTAATGTACGCCAGATCTCATCAATCTGAGCATCGTCATGGATAATCTGTGTAGCTACCACCGAGTCCCACGTATCTAGGCTCGTGATCGCCCGCAGCAAGGCTTGTTCGACCATACTCCCCATACGCAGCAGGTCTTCGCGTAGGCTGCTGATCTGCCGGGTGTAACGCTCGCGCACCATGGGCGTTGCTCCTCAAACTCCACGAAAAGTATGCCCATAGGATAGCACATTTTTGGTTGCTTAGGGTATTTGCGAAGATGCTGCTGGTGTCACGTACCATTTTGAGGGTAGCACCGGCTTCCAGCCGGTCGGTGGTGTATCGTGACCGGCTAGAAGCCGGTGCTACCTTCGGGATACGTAGGGGCGCATCGTGATCATGCTATACTGAACCCAAAGGAGGCTCCCCATGACCCGCTGGTTCAACGTCGCTGGCCCGTGCCGCGTCGATATTCACTACATGCTGCCGCCCACCGCTCGCATCCCGGAGGTTATGCGGCTCATCCACCAGCAGAGCTACTTCGTGCTGCATGCCCCGCGCCAAACCGGCAAAACCACCGCCATGCTCACGCTGGCGCAGGAACTGACCTCCAGCGGCCAGTGGACGGCGGTGCTGCTCTCGGTCGAGGTGGGTAGTGCTTTTAATGCTGATCCGAATGCGGCTGAGTTGGCGATCCTAGAAGAGTGGCAGACGAGTGCCATGTGGCAATTGCCGACCGATCTTCAGCCGCCGCCGTGGCCAGAATCCGAAGCCGGGATGCGCATCGGATCAGCACTCACCGCCTGGGCTGAAGCCTCGCCCCGCCCACTCGTGGTGTTGATTGATGAGATCGACTCCTTGCAGGATGCCACGCTCATCTCCGTCTTGCGCCAACTACGATCTAGCTATGCACGCCGCCCGCACGCCTTCCCGCACGCCCTGGCGCTGATCGGTATGCGGGATGTGCGCGACTATAAGGTTGCAGCGGGTGGAAGTAGCCGCCTGGGCACGGCCAGCCCCTTCAATATCAAGAGCCGCTCGCTCACCCTCGGTAACTTCAGTTCGAGTGAAGTGGCTGCGCTCTACCTCCAGCATACCCAGGCTACCGGCCAGGTCTTCACCCCAGAGGCGACCGCACACGCCTTCCACTTGACCCAGGGCCAGCCCTGGTTGGTGAATGCCCTCGCCAAGGTGGCGGTGGAAGATCTGGCTCCCGATCCGGCCACGCCGATCACCCCCGATGTGATTGACGCGGCCAAGGAGGTGCTGATCCAACGCCAGGATACCCACCTCGACAGCCTCGCCGAGCGGCTGCGTGAACCCCGCGTGCGCGCGGTGATCGAGCCGTTGCTGGCCGGGTTGATGCTGGGCAACCTCATCCCCGATGATCTGCGCTTTGTACAGGATCTTGGTCTGGTGCGCCCCGACCCCATGGGCGGCTTGGTGATCGCCAACCCGATCTACCGCGAGGTGCTGCCGCGTGTCCTTGCCGCCACCGCGAGCGCCTCGTTGCCCCAGATCGCCCCCACTTGGCTCACGCCTGATGGCCATCTCGATACAGTACGCCTGCTCGATGCCTTCCTGGCCTTCTGGCGGCAGCATGGCGAGCCGCTGCTGAGTACTGCGCCCTACACCGAAATCGCCCCCCACCTTGTGCTGATGGCCTTTCTGCATCGGGTAGTGAACGGTGGGGGTAGCATTGAGCGCGAGTATGCGATTGGCCGCGACCGTATGGATCTGTGTGTGCGCTATGGCGGCGAAGTTCTGGGGATCGAACTGAAGGTGTGGCGGGCGGGTCGCCGCGACCCCCTCGCCGATGGGTTGGTGCAACTCGATGGCTATCTGGCCGGGTTGGGGCTACCGACCGGGTGGCTGGTCATCTTCGACCAACGCCCCGACCAGCCACCAATTGCCGAGCGCACCAGTGCGGTTCCGGCTACCACTCCGGGCGGGCGCGAGGTGGTGGTGGTGCGGGGGTGAGGGGTGTCTGTGGTACACCACATCAACCGCAGAGGAGGAACCGTAGGGGCGCGTCGTGACGCGCCCACGGGATTCTGCATCATTGCGGGGGCGCGTCATGATGCGCCCCCTACGGTGCGTTGGCTTCGGCAAGCTCAGCCAGGGCATGTGCAAAGTCACCTCCGGTGGGGGTTCGGGGGCGGCGAAGCCGCCCCCGAAGATATTTTTGGTGTTTTTTGGCGGCTTCGCCGCCAAAAAACACCAAAAAGTGGGGCTTGGGGCGCAGCCCCAAGGACTTTGCACATGCCCTGATGCTCGTACCATTTTGAGGGTAGCACCGGCTTCCAGCCGGTCGGTGGTGTATCGTGACCGGCTAGAAGCCGGTGCTACCTTTGGGATACGTAGGAGCGCATCGTGATCATGCTATACTGCACCCAAAGGAGGCTCCCCATGACCCGCTGGTTCAACGTCGCAGGCCCGTGCCGCGCCGATATTCACTACATGCTGCCGCCCACCGCCCGCATCCCGGAGGTCATGCGGCTCATCCAGCAGCAGAGCTACTT
>RRYU01008080.1_pt1 | contig 11931 bp, 6 predicted proteins | sample 2162651 | NCBI WGS metagenome assembly RRYU01 (sample SAMN10267283, study PRJNA491782) | microbial mat metagenome | isolation source: biomat in the production well | place: Japan: Minami-Kanto gas field, natural gas well KTG3 | collected 2017-06 | reverse complement strand
TAGGTTTAAGGAGCCAGCCTCATGAGTGAAGTGATGTTATGGACGATTGTATGGGTCGTCCTTTCCTTTGGTCTCTATATCTTCATTGGGTTCCAAGCCCGTGTGCGCGACACCAAGGGCTTCTACGTTGCCGGTCAGGGCGTGCCCGCCATCGCCAACGGTGCTGCTACTGCGGCGGACTGGATGAGCGCCGCGTCGTTCATCTCAATGTCGGGTCTGATCGCCTCCATGGGTTTCAATGGTGCCGTCTACCTACTCGGTTGGACGGGTGGCTACGTGTTGCTGGCCCTCTTGCTGGCTCCTTATCTGCGTAAGTTTAACAAGTACACCGTTCCCGACTTCGTGGGCGACCGCTACTACTCCAAGGTTGCGCGTGCGGTTGCCGCCGTTTCGGCCATCTTCATCTCGATGACCTACGTGGCCGGCCAGATGCGCGGCGTGGGCGTGGTCTTCAGCCGCTTCCTCGGCCTGAGCGTTGAGATGGGCGTGGTTGTGGGTATGATCATCGTGGCCTTCTTCGCCGTCATTGGTGGTATGAAGGGCATCACCTGGACTCAGGTGGCGCAGTTCTTCGTGCTGATCGTCGCCTTCATCATTCCGTCGGTGGCCATCTCGATGAACCTCACCGACAACCCCATCCCTCAGTTGGGTCTGGTCTTCAGCGACATCGTCCCCAAGCTGAACCAGATCCAGGTTGACCTCGGCTTCGAGGAGTACACCAAGCCCTTCCGCGATGGGCGCTCGATGCTTGACATCATGAGCATCACCTTCTCGCTCATGGCGGGTACCGCCGGTCTGCCCCACGTTATCGTGCGCTTCTACACCGTGCCGAACGTGCGTGCCGCCCGCTACTCGGCTGGTTGGGCGTTGCTCTTCATCTCGCTGCTCTACCTGACCGCCCCGGCGCTGGCTGTCTTCGCCCGCTACAACCTGATCAACAGCCTGCACGGCAAGCCGCTCACCGAGGTGCGCGAACTGACCTGGGTGCAGAGCTGGGAGAAGACCAAGCTGCTCACCTTCGACGACAAGAATAGTGATGGGATTGTCGAACTGAAGCCCAAGGCCGCTGAGTCGGAGATCAAGATTGACAACGACATCATCGTGCTGGCCACGCCTGAGGTTGCTGACCTGTCGGCTATCGTGATTGGTCTGGTGGCTGCCGGTGGTCTGGCCGCTGCGCTCTCCACGGCGTCCGGTCTGCTCCTGGTGGTGTCGAGTTCCGTGGCACACGACATCTACTACCGCCTGATCAACCCGAATGCAAGCGAAGCGCAACAGCTACTGGTCGGTCGTATCGTGATCTTCATCGCGGTCATCGCGGCAGGTTACTTCGGTATCCGCCCGCCCGGCTTCGTGGCAGAGGTGGTGGCCTTCGCCTTCGGTCTGGCTGCCGCGAGCTTCTTCCCGATCATCCTGCTCGGTATCTTTGACAAGCGCACCAACAGCCAGGGTGCCATCGCAGGTATGCTGACGGGTCTGATCTTCACCGGTGCGATGATCATCATGATGCGCTCGGTGCCGATCCTTGGTACCACAACCCCGATCATCGCCAACTTCATGGGCATCTCGGCCCAGGGTATCGGTGTGGTCGGCCTGATCCTCAACCTCGTGGTGACGATTGTGGTCTCGCGGGTCACCCCGCCACCGCCCGCTCACATCCAGGAGATGGTGGAGAACGTGCGCGTGCCGCGTGGTGCGGGTTCGGCTTCGGCTGCCCACTAACGCAGTCTCGCAACATGGCAAACGGAGGTCGGGTTGCCCCGACCTCCGTTTTTTGCTCCTCTACCTACCCTACCATCCGGTTGCGCAACACCCCAATCCCGCTAATCTCGACCTCGATCACATCCCCGGCCTGCAACCAGACCTGCGGCGTGCGCCCCATCCCCACCCCCTCCGGCGTTCCCGTCGCGATGATGTCGCCGGGGCCGAGTTGCATCCCTGATGCGAGGGTGGTAATGATGGTGGGAATGTCGAAGATCATGTCCTGGGTACTCGAATCCTGCATCGTCTCGCCATTGAGCCGCATCTGAATACGTAGCGCATGCGGATCGGGAATCTCATCAGCAGTCACGATCCACGGCCCCATTGGGGCTGCGCCCTCTAGGCTCTTACTAAAGAAGAACTGCTGGTGCTGGATCTGTAAGTCACGCGCTGAGACATCGTTAAAAATCGTATAGCCAAAGACGGAGCGCATAGCATCCTCACGCGCCACATTGCGCGTGGGGTATCCGATAATAAAGGCCAACTCCGCCTCCCAATCGCGTTTGGCCGATAGCTCGGAGAGCATGGGGATGTCCGCACCAGGATGGTTCACCGCTGTCACCGATTTGGTGAAGAAGACGGGATGATCGGGGAGTCTTGCGGGTAATCCCTTAACCCGCAGCGACTCAAGGGCATGGGCCGCATAGTTCATACCCAGGCAGATGATATTCTGGCGCGGACGTGGAATGGGAGCCAGGAGCTGTACCTGATCGAGTGCGACTCCACGCTGCGCAGCCGCCACCCGCTGCTGGGCCGCTGCCAACATTCCTGGGCCAGCGTTAATCAGCGTGAGCATATCGGGAGCTATATCACTCAGATCGATCACCACATCATCCCGTACCGCCCCCACCCGCTCAATCGCACCATCAAGGTAGGTCACCAACCGCATATCAGATCCTTTTTCTAGGGTGTTCCAATCGTTATTGGAACCGGAATAAAGACCAACACAAAGACGATCAGACCAAACATGGCCAACATCCGCCACCCGCCTTCGAGTGGCGAGACCTCATTGCGCAGGGGGGTTCGGGTACGCCCCAGCAGTGCAACGAGGATGGCCCAGACGAACCAGCCACTCCAGAGGAAACCCATCGCCAATAGTAACACCGCGATCACCATATTAGCGATCTGAGCCACCCGTGGCCCAAAGAGGGCAAAGAAGATGTGGCCACCATCAAGTTGCCCAGCAGGAATCAGGTTCAGCCCGGTCACCAGTAAGCCTACCCAACCAGCCATAGCGACCGGGTGCAGAAAGACATCCTCACCGCCACCGGGAAGCATACGCCCAAAGACGAGCAGCTTGAGTGCGGCATAGAGCAGCGAGTTACCCTCGGTGAAGTAGACTTGGTCGGGCATTGCGGCGCGCATCGCGGCGAGATCGTGGACTTCAGAGAGACTGAGGCCGAGCAGCAATACCGGGATCGTAACAACCAACCCAGCGAGTGGCCCAGCAATCGCGATAGCCAGGAGTGTACGGCGATTAGGAACCGGCTCCTTGATCGAGATGAAAGCCCCCATCGTCCCCAGAATCCCGGCGGGGAAGGGGATGAAGAAGGGGTAGCTAACCGCCACGCCGGAGCGGCGAGCCACAATATAATGCCCCAACTCGTGGGCAAGGAGGATACCCAACAATGATGCGCTATAGGCCAATGCGTGGCCCCAGTTGAAGACCACCTGACCATCGAGCAATTCGAGGCCACCCACCTGCATGGTCGAGGCGATTGTCAGAGCAAAGAGCAGCAGTGCCAACCAGAGCCGCGAGGATTGGGGCACAAAGAGGCCAGGGAGGGCTTCGAGCGCCACCCCTTGGGACTCTTGCTGTAAGAGGGCAGTGTAGCCCAATGCAGCAAACTGGGGAGCCACGCGATCATAGGACTGCTGGGGATCCCCGTGGAGATGACCGAGAAAGCGCGGAACGACTCGATCCCCGCGCTGATCGAGTTGGACATCTTCAATAGTCATCACCTCAACCGCGATCATGCGTAGGGCGGCAATCGGTGGTTCGTGTGTTGGTGTCATATGAAGTATTATAGCCTATGCTATACTAAGATTTGCCATTATAATGCGCTATTGAGGCTCAACTAGAGCCAGACTAATATCACTATGACAGAGTTGGGCCACATTCTCATTGTTGAAGATGACCGCATGATCCGCGAGATCTACCATAATGTTCTCGCACATAGCGGCTACCGTGTCTCCCTCTCGACAAGTGGTGAGGAGGCGCTCGCCTACCTGCAACTCATCACCCCGGATATGATCCTGCTCGATCTGGGCTTGCCCGGTATTGATGGCAATGAGGTTATGCGCCGGGTTAAGGCAGATCGCACAAAACCCTTTATCCCGATCATTATCCTCTCCGCTCATGCCGATCTGGCCACCAGCGTGGCCAGCCTGGATGCGGGAGCCGATGACTTCCTGGTGAAGCCGGTTGAGTTTGATGACCTCTTGGCGCGTGTGCGGGCGATGCTGCGTCTGCAACGGGTTCAGCGGGGCTTGAGTAAGGCCCAGCGTCAGACCGAACTGCTGCTCCATCTGACCCGCGATCTGGGAGCCACCATTGATCTTGACCTGTTGCTGACCCGTTTCCTCGCGCATCTTGCCGATGCGGTGGGGGCGATCCGGGCGAGTATCATTCTGACCGGGGTTGAGGATGAGCATGCGCTCTACTATTCGAGTAGCCGCAATCCGACGAGTGCGGTCTTCTCTACTATTTTACGCCAAGGGGTGGCCGGCTGGGTGCTGCGCGAACGGAAACCGGCCATCATCCACGATACCCGCGAGGATGATCGCTGGTATGTTGGTACTGATGTGCATTCTAATGTGCGTGCCGTGGCGGCTATGCCGGTACAGCGTGAGAATAACCTGTTGGGGGTGATTACGCTGGTTCACCATACCCCCGGTTTCTTTACCGATGAGCATATGGAACTGTTGGCCTCGGTGGCGGCGCAGAGTGCCGTAGCTATCGAGAGTGCCCAACTCTTCCGCGTGTCGCAACGCCAAAAGGAGTTGCTGACCCGGCGCGCCGAGGAGTTGCGTAAGATCAACGAGATTAATGCCTTCCTCTCCGAACTGATGCAGCCCGATCAGGTGATCCGCCTGTTGGTCTATATGATCCAGCAGCAGTTTGAGTACCCGTTCGTCAACCTCTTTTTGCGAGAAGGTGACGAACTGGTGCTCCATGCCTCGGCGGGGAGTAGCACCAGCGACCTGCGGCTACCCGCCGAGGCGGGGCTGAATGGTTGGGCAATGCGCAACGCTCAGGTAGTACGGGTGGATGATGTCCATCTCGATCCGCGCTATGTCCCCCAAATCTCTGGTGATCCGCTGGTACGCTCCGAGTTGGTCATCCCGATCATCCTGCGGCGCGAAGTCTTGGGCACTCTGAATGTGCGCAGCCATACCGTCGCTGCGTTTGGGGCAAGTGATGAGGCGTTGCTGAGCGCCATCATGAGCCAGTTTAGCATCGCTCTTGGTAATGCACGTTTGTTAGAAGATGAACAACAGCGCGTCCAACAACTGAGCCAGGTCAACCGACTCTCGCTGGACATCACCGCGCAACTCGATGCCCCCCAGAACCTCCAGATTGCCACCGAAGCCGTGGCGAAGATCTTTGGGGTAGCGCATGTGGGGGTCATTCTCTTCCCCGATGCTGACCAGCCCGGACATGCACTGATCTCGCTCTATGGGCCGGACAGCCCGTTCGACCAAGATCTGCACCGCATGATCTTTGCCTTCCCTAACGCCCACGAGATTGCCGCGAATCTACAAGTACCTGAGCAGTTCACCGATATTGCCGCGCATCCCAACCTGAGCCTGCTCCGCAACTTCCTGCATGCCCGCAACATCCGCGATCTCTTGGCGGTGCCGTTGCGCTCAGCCCAGCGTACTGTTGGGGTGCTCTTTATTGATGCGAGCCAACGCACCACCGGCTTCGGGCGTGCCGATCTAGAACTAGCCACAACGGTGGCTAGTCTCATCATTCAGGTAATCGAGAATGCCCGTCTCTACCGCGAAGTAGCCGATGAGCGTTCGACACTCAACGCGGTGCTGCGTGGAGCCGCCGACCCGATCCTCTTCATTGGCCCACAACATGAACTCCTACTCGCCAATCGCGCCGCTGAAGATCGCTTGGGGCTGAGTCTTGCTACCGATGCTGGCCAGAGCCTCAGCTATCTGGTGTCACCCGATCAGGATACGCCCCTGACGCGGCTGCTGCCCCTGCTGAATGGCGAATGCCCCGGCGGTGAAGTCGCTGAGATCATCTTCCCCGATGAGAGCGTCTATAACCTCAGCCTCTCGGTGGTGCAAGGTGGCGATGACCAGCCCTTGGGGCGGGTGGCGGTGCTGCGCGACATTAGCGCCATCAAACGCCTCGAACGCCAAGAGCGCGAGCGGGTACGCAGCGTCTTCCGCCGCTATGTCTCGCCCCAGGTGGCCGAACAGTTACTCAGTGCGGGTGGCGACTTTGGCAACCCAACTGAGCGCGAGGTGGTGGTACTCTTCGCCGACCTGCGTGGCTTTACCACGATTACCGAACGCACCGATCCCCAGGTGCTCATCCAGCAGATCCTCAACCGCTACTTCACCGCCATGACCGAGGTGCTCTACGCCCATGATGGGACGATAGATAAATTCCTGGGCGATGGGGTGATTGGTGTCTTTGGCTCACCCATCAGCCACCCCGATGACCCCCACCGGGCATTGCAGGCATCCGTGGCGATGCAGCGCACCTTTGCATCGTTGGCCAGTACATGGGCAGAGCAGTTGGGCATGGAGATCGGTTTGGGGATCGGGCTGAGCTACGGGCGAGCGGTTGTGGGGAATATCGGCTCGATCCAACGCCAGGACTACACCCTGATCGGTGATGTGGTCAATACCGCCAGCCGTCTCTCTGGCGTCGCCCGTGCCGGCCAGATTGTCCTCTCCTACAACCTCTACAATGCCCTACCCAACACCACATTGGCATGGCCGTTACACTCACTGGGAGCGATTGAACTGAAGGGCAAACAAGAACCGCACCAAGTCTATGAGGTACACTACCAAAATCCCCTGACACCAAGCCCAAATATGTGAAGGAAAAGCCGAATTGCTTGACAAGGGAATGTAAAAATTTTATCATGCCACGTATTATTCTCACCATCCCCAGGAAAGGGTCTATGCTGCAATCGAACTGCGTTACTCACCCATTGCGCCGCATTCGGCGATCTATGATCGCCGTCAGCATGCTTGCCATTATGGCCATGCTCAGTGCATGCAGTAGCAGCACCGGCCCGATGTTGATCGGAACCATCCGCGATGCCTATACCGGCGAGGTTATTAGCCAAGCCAATGTGCGTATTGGAACCCAGAGCGTCAGCACCAATACAGACGGCACCTTCCAGACCCAACGCTGGCGGAGTAGCGACACAATGGCGATCAGTGCGCCCGACTACGAGCCGCTGAGTCTGCCACTGGCCGAGCATCCTCAAGTGGCGCAGAGTAGCAGTATGACGGTGACGCTCGAAACGAGCCTGCGCCCCAACGTCCTGCGCGGGATGGTGCGTGACGCCTATACCGATGCACCAGTACCCGGCGCTGAACTGACGATCACCCTGAATGTGAGCAACACCCTAGTGGTAAGTAGCACCATTGAGGGGGGCTACCGCATGACGGGGGTGCCGGAGGAGTTCACGCTGGAGGTACGCGCACCTGATTATGCCCCATACACCCAGACGGTGAGCCGCACCACCAACCTGGATCTCAGCCTGCGGCCGAACGTACTGAGTGGCCAGGTGACAGATCGGTTCAGTGGGATGCCGGTCGTTGGAGCAACAGTGCAGGTGGGGGCAGCCCAGGCCACGACCGATGCCGAGGGGAACTACCGTGTCACCGAGATTGCGGCTGGTGAGCAGACGGTCGAGATCAGTGCCGATGGCTATGCGCCACTCTCGGAGGAGATCGGCCAGACGACAGTGCTCAACTCGGTGTTGCGCCCCGATACACTACGGGGGCGGCTGGTAGATCGTGAGACCGGCGAGCCTATCGCCAATGCGACCATCATTGCCACACCCAACCTGCCTGGTACGGCGGTCGCCTACACCCAGATTCAGAATAGCAGCGATGGCAGTTTCACCCTCAAGGGCGTGCCCGAACAGGGCTACATCCAAGTCCTCTCGCCCGGCTACGCCAAAGAGGTACTAGAGATTAGCCCCGGTAATCTCCCTGCCGAGATCGGTATGGATCGCTTTGTAGTCAAGGCACTGTATGTTACTGCCGCCATTGCGCGCAAACCCCACCTACTGCAAGAGTATATTGACCTGATTGACACCACCGAACTCAACGCCATCGTGATTGACATCAAGAGCGATCTGCGCGACGATCTCGGCTTGGTCTACTATGACTCGCAAGTCCCAATGGTGCAGGAGTTGGGTCTTTCGTACCCCTATATTGAAATAGAACCGCTCCTAGCCCAATTGCGGGAGAAGGGCATCTATAGCATCGCCCGCATCCAACTCTTCTCGCATGATAATGTCCTCTCCGATGCGCATCCCGAATGGTCAATCCGGCTCAAAGAGACCGGCGAGGTCTATGCGGACTACCCCGGCCCAGGGATACGCTACGCCTACCTCGATCCGACCAACCGGAATGTATGGGACTACAATATCCAACTAGGTATTGAAGCGGCACTCCTCGGCTTTGATGAGGTCAACTACGACTACATCCGCTTCCCCGACTGGTACGGTGATGCGGCGAGTTTCCGTGACACGCTGCTCTTCTCGGAACCAATCGATCCGGTGGAGAATCCGGATCGTATGTTCGAGGTGCTGACCGAATTCATGGAACTAGCGCACCGCGAGGTAAACGAAGCCGGGGCCTACATGTCCATTGATGTTTTTGGGCGAGTGACACTTGGCCCGTCGTTGACAATTGCCCAGGACATTGGGCGGATGGGGGCCTACTGCGACTACATCGCCCCGATGGCCTACCCCTCCCTCTGGGCACCGGGAGCCTTCGGCCTCGCCTCACCGGTAGACGAGCCATACGAAGTACTCTCTGCCTCCAACGCAGCGGGCATCGAACAGATCAAAGATCGTTACGCCCGATTACGCCCGTGGCTCCAGGATCATACTGACCCGTGGGCGTACAAAGTTGTGAAGTATGGCCCCGATGAGGTACGCGCTCAGATTGATGCGAGCGAAAAATACCCAGAGATTGACGGCTGGATGCTCTACGATTCGGCGAACGTCTACCGGGGCGCCTTCAATGGTGCCGTTCGCCCTGAGAAGTGAGGCTACTATGCGCCAACGTCGCGCTCATCTCTCCGTGCTGACCCTCATCCTCGCAGCGTTCCTGGTTCTAGGAACGCTGCCCACCTACGCCCAGGAAGAAGCGACGCTGAAGGTTGAGACGTGGGAAGTCAGTACAGTGGCCGACTGGGAAGCCGGGAGTGTCACTGGCTTGCTCGTGACCAACAATGCCGGGGGCGAGCTACGCCTTGAAGAAGAGCAACGTGAGGGAGAATTTATCTCGGCTCCCTTCAGCACCGATTTTGCCTTCAATACGGTGGGAGCGGTTTGGCATGCTGAGGTGCTAACGGGTACCCAGGTTGAATTGGCACTACGAGCGCGCACGATACCAGAGGATAGTAGCGATACAGAGACGGGATGGAGCGATTGGCAGCCCTTAGCGAGTGGCGATGCGCGTTCACAATCGGATGATGGAGCCTTTGCGACTGCCAATGTCCGCGCCTTTGATGCGAGCAGCAACCAACTCCAACTCCGAGTAACGATGAAAAGCGAGGTTCTACGCGCCTCAGCGGTACTGAGCGAGGTACACCTCAGTTATCTCCAATCGGCGGAAGATCCGCCGGTTCTGGCGGCAGGATTGCCGCGCCGCCCCATTCTAGCGGGCAAGCAGACACTCACCCAGCGCCCGGTAGTGATCGGGCGAAGTGATTGGAGTGGTGAGATCGCTGCATCTCAACCCGCCCGTCGCGACCCGCGTGGGATCATCATCCACCAGATCAGCGCCGATCCTAGCAGCAACAGCCGCAATCTGATGCGGGCGCTGCTCACCTACCAGACGACGATCTTGGGTTGGGATGATCTGGCCTACCATTATGTCATTGACGCCGATGGCAACATCTTCGAGGGGCGGTTAGGCGGGCCAACCTCAGAGGTAGGGCGGCTTGCTGGAGGTGATGTCGCCATCCATGTTGCTGTAATTGCCGCTGAAGATGCCGCGCCTAATGAGATTGCCCAAGCCAGCCTGATCAGCCTGCTGGCATGGCTCGGCCAAGCCTACGAGATCGATCCGAATGGGGAGCATCTGGTAAGCATCGGTGGGCAGCGCAGCACCCGCCCCAACATCGCCGCCCACAGTGAGGCCGATGCGAGCGCCGTCGATCCCTCCGAGGCGACATTGGCGCTGCTACCACAACTGCGCAACCGCGCCGATCAATCTACGGTACGCGCTCGCTGGTACTTTGCCGAAGGGAATGTGCGGGATTATAGCCAACGATTGGCACTCTTCAACCCCACCAGTAGCGCCGCTGATGCCACCGTGACAATCCTGCGCCCCGGTGATGCGCCGCTGGTACGGATGCTGCGTGTACCAGCCGGAGCACGTAACGACCTCATCGTCAATGAACTGATCACCGATGCTGATGCCCTCCCGACGATCATCGAGTCGAGCGCCCCGATCCTGGCCGAGCGTATGATGAGCCTGACCACCGATATTGATGGGGGACCAGGAATCAATCGCCTCTCGCGTGTCTGGTACGTTGCTGAGGGTTCGACCCAGGGCGAAAACCGCACCTACCTCATCCTCTTCAACCCCCAGGCCAATCCTGTTCCAGCCACCATCACCTACATGCGCAGTGATGGGATTCAGCTTGAGCAGAAGGTGCAGATTCCAGCCCAAGATCGACTGGTGGTCTCGATGTATGACGTCATGCCCGATGCTGACTTTGGGCTGCGGGTGATTGCCAGCCAACCGATTGCGGTCGAGCGCACGATGCGCTTTGGGGAAGAGCAGCGCGGATTACATACGGGGCGCGGCATTGACACACTGGCGCGGCGCTGGTACTTTGCCGAGGGTACCACCGAGGGTGACTTTGCGATGCGGTTGCTGGTGCTCAATCCGAATGATCAGCCCACCAATGTCGAGGCCATCTTCCAGGGGCCAGAGGGTACGGCTGCGGTGCGACGCTATGCCATTCCGCCCCGCACCCAGTTGGCGATCAACGTAAACGAAGTAGTTCCCAACCTAGGCGTATCTACCGAAGTACGGGCGGATCGCCCCATCGCGGTGGAGCGGGCAATGATCTTCAATGACGGAAATGCCGGTTCCATCGGCGCGGGAGCACTCGAACCGGGCTATAGCTGGGCCTTTGTGGAGGGGCGCACGCGGGATAGTAGCTACTACCTGTGTGTAAGTAACCCCAACCTCGCCCCGGCCACCGTCACGGTCAACCTCATCTTTGCTGATGGCGCCACCGCCAACGAGCAGTTCCGCATCCCCGCGCAGGCACGCTACACCATGGCGCTACACCAGCTCTACCCCGATGAGGCTGCGGTAGCGGCGGTAGTACGCAGCACCCAGCCGATTGTCGCCGAACGCTCGCTCTACCCCGGTACTGGTACGGATCGTGGTGGCGCGACAACCCTGGGCATTCCTATTCCATAAAGGAATGATTTCACAAAGAATAATTCTTTTTGGTAATAGGTTAGTGTTAGACTTCAACCCATGGAAGGTGATCGCTCGCCACTCTATAATGAAGGGAGTAACCTATCATGGCAGATGCAGATCGTCCAACCCTCGGTGCGTTCATGAGTATTACCTGCTTCCACTTCCTGCGAGAAGGAGCCGAAGAGGATGCTGGGCGCGCATTAATTGTCTCGTCAGGACGAGAGCGCGGACAGAATATCGTTCAGAACCTTGGCTTAGAAGGTAAGGTTCAGAGCGCCGAAGAGATGCAAACGCACCTAGCCAAGGTACTAGGGGCGGATGGCACCCGGCTCTGCCTTGTACAGAAGGTCATCGCCAAGGACAATGGCGGCTTCGAGGTGCATATCACCGAGGGAGCCTGCACGGCTGGCGTTACTAATGCTCCAGCCCCTCACTGTGCCTTTACGATGGGCGTCTTCATTGGAGCCATCGCCAGCTTCACTGGCAAGCGGATGACCGGCAAAG
>RRYU01015262.1_pt1 | contig 11954 bp, 15 predicted proteins | sample 2162651 | NCBI WGS metagenome assembly RRYU01 (sample SAMN10267283, study PRJNA491782) | microbial mat metagenome | isolation source: biomat in the production well | place: Japan: Minami-Kanto gas field, natural gas well KTG3 | collected 2017-06 | reverse complement strand
GTTTCCATCGAGATATTGGATGCGGGAAAGCGAACAACTGACAATCCGCTTGATATGATCAACCTTTCGATTGTAAAAGATAAAGAAGTCGCTTGAAGTTAACCGAGGCACACCCAAACGTCATTGACGTGCTTGATACGGCAATCCATTTGTATAGTTGAACAAATAACATGGATACCGCATCCCTGTGAAATCCGAACATCTATTTCACGGGGCGGCATGACTATATCTTCCCCCTATTACCTATTACCTATTACCTATTACCTATTACCTATTACCTATTACCTATTACCTATTACCTATTACCTAAATGATCATTCCCGTCATACTCAGCGGTGGCTCAGGCACGCGTCTTTGGCCGTTGTCGCGAGCACGGTATCCCAAGCAGTTATTGCCTCTTGCAGGTGAACAAACCATGCTGCAGGAAACAGTTGCAAGGGTTGAGAAGGTTGCAGATGCTGGGCCTGTGTTTTGCGTCTGCAATGAAGACCATCGGTTCATGGTTGCCGAGCAGTTGCATCAGGTGACTGATGCTATAGGCGATATTATTTTGGAGCCCGTTGGACGAAATACAGCTCCGGCAGCGGCTATTGCTGCATTGCGAATCCAGCAGGAGTTTTCCGATGCGACTTTGCTGCTGCTGCCTGCCGACCATGTTATTCAAGACAGCAATGCCTTTGCAGAAGCAGTAGCTCATGGTGAGAAAGCGGCTGATGCCGGTGCGTTGGTTACCTTCGGTATCGTGCCGAATGTTCCTGAAACCGGTTATGGTTATATCAGGGCAGCAGTGGATAAAGACAATGAAAATAATATCTGTCCAGTAGAGGAGTTTGTTGAGAAGCCCGATCGTGATACGGCAGAAAAATATGTGATGTCGGGTGAGTATTTCTGGAACAGCGGGATGTTTCTGTTCAAGGCATCGAAGTATCTCGAAGAGCTGGAGCAGCATAACCCTGAAATGCTCGAAGCTTGTAGGACTGCGCTGGAAAGAGCCACGGCTGATCTTGATTTTTTGCGGCTCGATGAACAGGCGTTCACAGCATGTCCTTCGGATTCGATTGATTATGCTGTGATGGAGAAAACAATGAACGCTGCTGTGGTTCCCCTTGATGCGGGATGGAACGATGTCGGAGCGTGGTCTGCCTTGTGGGGAGTCAAAGAAAGGGATGAAAGCGGCAATGTTACCAAGGGCGATGTACTCATGCATGATGTGAAAGACAGTTTTATTCATGCTTCCAACCGTATGGTTGCTGCTGTTGGTATCGATGATCATGTGATCGTTGAAACGGCCGATGCCGTTTTGGTGGCCTCGAAAGACAGGGTGCAGGATGTCAAGCAGATTGTCGAGCGTTTGAAAAAAGAAAAACGTGACGAAGCGATTACGCATGTTCGGGTTAACCGTCCTTGGGGATCGTATGAGACCGTTGATCGGTCGGAGCGTTTTCTGGTAAAGCGTATTATCGTGAAACCGGGTTCATCGTTGTCTTTGCAGAAGCACTACCATCGCGCCGAGCACTGGATAGTGGTGAAGGGAACTGCCCGGATTACGGTTGGTGAGAAAGAAGTTGTTTTGAGAGAAGACCAGTCGACCTATATCCCTCTCGGAACCAAACATCGCCTTGAGAACCCTGGGAAAATTCCGCTGGAGCTGATCGAGGTACAGACGGGCAGCTATCTTGGAGAGGATGATATCGAGCGGTTCGATGACAAGTATGGGAGGGTCGTGGTTGCGGAGAATGGATGTTCAGCAAAGAAGTAGTGCGAAGCGTTGCGTCGGTGATTGATGAATGAAAGTTCTCAGTGCTGAGTTCTTAGTTCTCGGTAAGAGTGACTTGGTGCTGGGAAGAAGAGAGGAGGAGAGGCCGGAGGACGGTAAGATTGAGAAAGCGGGAAAGGCTGATTAGAAACTATCTATGTTTTTGATCATGTCCTTTACCGCATGATGTAAATTAGGAAGATCGTGACTGCAAATCCTGAAAATTTCTTCAGCGTCTATGTTGAAATATTGATGTGACAGAACATCCCTGATTCCTTTGACGCCTGACCAATTGATATGTTGATACCTCATGAACAGCTTGCCTTCAGTATCCGTGTCAATTTTTTTGAAGTTTTCACCGACGGCGATCAGCATCATCGCAATCGAATCAAGCATGTCGAGACCTTGTTCACTGTCGAGAAATTGATCAACGGTTTTTATTGACGAGAAGCGGCGCTTGACTCGCTCTAGTGCGTTATCTATTTGTGAAAGTTTTTCGAGAAGGAGATGCTTGTCATACATAGATGGCCTCTTTATCGATATGCTCTTTGAGGTAATGGTTCATTCTTTTCCAATATCGAATCAAGTCTACTTTGTATCCCAACATGAGTTCCAGTTCCTGCTTTAACTCAGCTCTGCGAAGTATGTCAGGATCCATTTCTACAACAATATCAACATCACTTTCAGGAGTGGCTTTGTTTTTTGCGACTGAGCCGAAAATGCCCATTTTTTTTAATCTGTATTTTTCTGTCAACTCCTCTTTGTGATCGCGCAGAATTTGCAGTATTTCTTCTCTGTACATTAGTCTGTGTCATTATCTTGAAGAGAGCACCTCAATCATTAAGTAGCGATTTTTTTCTTCCAGTTTCAAAAGGATTGCAGGATGGGTGGTTCAGTAGACCGCGAATTAGCACGAATTGTACATCTGGGTAATCGGGAATAGGTGGAGAGAAAAGATGCCAGAGAAATGGCTATGGACTAATGAATATTGACTAATTAAAGACGAGTGATTGTTATCACTTTTCATTGTCTATCAATTTTGACTTTTGACTTAGCTCAACGAGCGTTACCCAGTACCGACATCTATGCTCATTCTGCACAAGATTCTTCCTGCATTTTTTTTGCCTATAGGACTGGGGATTGTTGTTTTGCTGATTGGGGCTTTGTTCAGGAAATGGATTATGGTCTGGTTTGGGGTTCTGTTGCTTTGGGTTTTGAGTATGCCGGTGACAGGTGACTGGCTGATGCGGCAGATTGAAGGTGTGGAAACCAGGGTTGCTCTTGAGTCGCTGGAGCAGGCTGATGCGGTAGTGGTTCTTGGGGGAGTGCTTTGGCAGGTTCCCGGTGTTCGCTACGGAGAATGGGGCGAAGCAGCCGACCGGTTCGAGGCTGGTGTAGAGGTTTTTCAGGCGGCGAAGGCACCATTGCTGATTTTCATGGGTGCTAAGCAGCCATGGAAGCCGGAGGAGAGGCCGGAAGGGGAGATCCTTGCTGAGCGGGCGATACGGCTTGGAATCCCGGAAGAGATAGTTCAGGTAAGCGGAAGGGTCGGCAATACGGCGGATGAAGCTATGGCGGTGAAAGAACTGTTGGCAGGGATTGAAAGACCGAAGGTTGTTCTGGTGACGAGTGCGTTTCATATGAACCGTGCAGCGATGTTGTTCAGGAATGCCGGTATGGAGGTTCAGCCGTTTCCGGTTGATTTTCGGACATATTACTATAATGAATTGACGTTGATTGATTTTCTGCCCAGCGCGTATGGAGTGGAGAATTCGGAGATTGCAATAAGGGAGATGTTGGGGTTGGGGTATTATTGGGTGATGCGTAGGTTCGAATAGTTGATGCATATCAGGAGGAGCCCTATCACGAATTGCTGCAATTCAATGACTATTGTCGATTGACTATTGAATAATGATGGGGGATAATAGGAATCCAGAAGCTGGAATGAAAAATGAATAATGACTATTGAATAATGGGGGAAAGAATGGATGAATCCTATCTTTCCATTACCCATTACCCATTACCCATTACCCATTACCCATTACCCATTAGCTAACAAGCCATCATGCCGTCTGAGCAACTCAACGATTCAACAGTTCAACAATCTGCTCTCCTTAGCACTTAGCACGCTCTATCCCCCAATTTCTAATCACCAATCACTATTTACCATTAAACCTATATTCCCCTAACCGATAACATGTTATAACTATGGAACATATTCATCCTGTTTTCGATCAGATTCTCTGTCGCTCAGATAAGGAAAAGATGCTCGGGCAGCGCGGTTGTACCTTGTGGTTGACCGGTTTGTCGGGTTCGGGAAAGACGACGCTTGCCCGGCACACTGAAAAGGAGTTGTCTGCACAAGGGTTTCTGACCCAGGTGCTGGACGGGGATAACATCCGGACCGGGATCAATAACAATCTTGGTTTCGGTGAAAAGGACAGGAACGAGAACATTCGCAGGATCTCCGAAGTAACCAAGCTCTTCGTACAGTGCGGGGTGGTGACGATGAACAGTTTTATCAGTCCTTCCCAGGAAATGCGCGATATGGCAAGGGAGATTATCGGACCTGATGATTTCTTCGAGGTATTTGTCGATGCGTCACTCGAGGTCTGTGAGGGTCGGGATGTGAAGGGGGTCTATAAAAAGGCGAGAGCCGGAGAGATTCCCAACTTTACCGGTATCAGCGCACCATACGAGGCCCCGGCAAACCCTGACATTCACGTGCAGGCCGGGGTAAGAAGCATAGAAGAATGCGTGCAGCAGATCGTCGAGTTCGTGATGCCGAGAATTAAGATGTAAGGTATAGAAGCCGGAAGCCTGAATTCGGAAGCCAGAAGAAAATAAACACATGGAGAAAAAACAGAATTCTGGGACTAATAAAAAGAGGGTGAACGAGTTAGCGAAAAGTTTTGAGGATTTGATTGTCTGGCAGAAGGCTCATGAGTTTGTGCTATCTGTTTATAGGGTCACCAAAGATTTTCCTAAAGAGGAAATATTTGGTCTCGTTTCACAGTTTCGTAGGGCATCTGTTTCTGTTCCAGCGAATATTGCAGAAAGTTTTGGGAAAAAGTCAAAGCCGGATAAGCTCCGGTATTTCAATATATCTCAGGGATCTCTGGAAGAGTGCCGATATTACGTGCTTCTTGCAAATGATCTTGTGTATCTCAAAGACCCCTCAGGGGAGATGGTAAAACAGGTTATGCAGGTGAACTTTTGAGTGGCTACATAAAGGCAATAAGTGCTGATAGTATCAACAAGGGGAAAGTTTGAAATGGTGTTACATATTCGGGATTCTTGCTTCAGGATTCCGGATTCATTTTTCCTTGGTTTCATACAGCAATATTCAACATTCAATGGGTTATTTAAAAGCTTTAGTTGAAGTGAGGGTGTAATGATTTTGAACAATGAATTGACCTTGGCGGTGAGGGCGGCGATTGAGGCTGGGCGGGTGATTATGGAGGTGTACGAGTCCGAGGACTTTGAAGTTGAGAAAAAAGGGGATAATTCACCGCTGACGAAAGCAGACAGGGCTGCGCATGAGGTTATCGTGCAAGAACTGGAAAATTCGCGTTTGCCGGTTTTGAGTGAGGAAGGAAGGTCGATAGGCTATGATGAGCGAAAACAATGGTCGCGTTTCTGGCTGGTTGATCCTCTTGACGGTACGAAGGAGTTTGTTTCACGCAATGGCGAGTTTACCGTGAATATTGCCCTGATCGAGAATGGTATGCCCGTGCTTGGTGTTGTTTATGTTCCGGTTCTCGATGAGCTTTTTTACGGTGCCGGTGACCAAGGGGGTTACTATCTCAGCGGCATTAACAGTTGGTTCGGCAGTAAGGAAAGATTGCTGGAAAGCGCTTCGCGCCTGCCTTTGCAAGCCAAAGAGAGAGCGTACCGCATCGTTGGCAGCCGTTCACACATGAATGATCTTACGGTTGCATTTATTGATTCCGTGAGGGATGAGTACCCCGATCTTGAAATTGTACAGCGAGGAAGTTCGCTGAAGATATGCATGGTTGCTGCGGGTGATGCAGATATCTATCCCCGTTTTGGGCCGACCATGGAGTGGGATACGGCTGCCGGGCATGCTGTGGCACGCGCTGCAGGAAGAAGCATGGTCGAGGCTGAGAGCGGAAAGGAACTGCGGTACAACAAGGAAGATCTCCTGAACCCGTATTTTATTGTCTGGTAACGGCGAAGAAGAAGCAAGAATCCAGGAAGAGTTGTAGGGGCAGACCTCTGTGTCTGCCCGTGGTATTGGTAGGGGCGAAAAATCTTTCGCCCTTCACATTCATCCTCGGGCTTGACCCGGGGATCCATGAATCATTTTCTGACTTTTGACCTTTGACTTTACCTGTTGATGGATGCCGCATCACGTGCGGCATGACTTTCAAGCTATCTCGCTCTCAAGCTGCCCAAATGTTTCAACAACTCAACCGATTATTATCTTCCCCTATTCACTATTCACTATTCACTATTCACTATTCACTATTCACTATTCACTATTCACTATTCACTATTCACTATTCACTTTCGCTTCAGGTTTCCGGATTCTAAAAAGCCCCGTGCAAGTCGGGGCTTTTTTTGTTACGCTGTCGGTGGTTTCGAGAGAGGAACCTGGACGTTGTTTTGCATGATGTCGCCGACATTGTTTGCCGGTATGATGAATTTGTTGTAGTCGGTATGCTCCGTTTCGTTGTGGAGGATTCCTCTGGCGGTACTTGCGGTCATCATGGCAAAATGGCTGGCAAGACCTTTGGGAAGAATAAAGACCTGTTCTTCTTCTTTTTCGAGAATTTTCCAGCTTTCCGGATCGAGAACGAAGACGCAGCTGACAGTGAGTTCGATGAACGGATCGGCTTTCTTTTGTTCTTCCTGATCCTCTTCCTTATGCAGGAAGTTGTGATTAAACAGGACGTTGACCAGATGTTTCTGTTTTTCTACGCCGAAGTTGACTCCTGCCTGAATGGCTACAGGTTTGCCATCTTCGAAAGCTTCGGGATGAATATCCAGCTTTTCGGTTTTAATATTTACCAGAGCGAAATTTATGCGGTGTTGTTGGCTGTTCTCGTCAGTCATTCTATTTTTGATTTGTGTGTTGTGGTTGTTAACTGTCACTGCTCGATAATGTAAGAAAAGTATTGGTGAATGGGGAATAGGGGAAATGACAAATGAATAATGACGAGTGATTATTGAATATTGAATTAATGAGTGATAATGGAGGAAGCTGGAATCCGGAAGCCTGAATCCTGAATGTGGAGGAGGAGAGGTGCATTTTTTGCACTGAATTTCTGAAAATAAGTATTCAGATTATCTTTATCCTACTGGCTACCGGGCTAAACATTTCAACAACTCAACCGATTGTTATCTTCCCCTATTCACTATTCACTATTCACTATTCACTATTCACTATTCACTATTCACTATTCACTATCAATGAAAGGAATTATTCTGGCCGGTGGTTCGGGTACACGGCTGTATCCGGTGACGAGAGGAATATCGAAACAGCTGCTGCCGGTGTATGATAAGCCGATGATCTACTATCCGCTGAGTACGCTGATGCTTGCAGGTATACGCGATGTGCTGGTGATTTCAACTCCGGTCGATCTTCCTTTGTTCCGGAGGGTGCTCGGGGACGGAAGTGACTGGGGAATTTCGCTGTCCTATGTGGAGCAGCCTACTCCGGACGGGCTTGCGCAAGCGTTTCTGCTTGGCGAGGCGTTTATCGGAGATGATGACGTGTGTCTGATTCTTGGTGATAACATCTTTTTCGGCTACGGGTTTACCGGTATGCTGCAGCAAGCGGTGCAAAGCGTCCAGGAAAGAAGCGTGGCGAACATTTTCGGGTATTACGTAAACGACCCGGAACGGTACGGCGTGGCAGAGTTCGATGAAGAGGGTAATGTGCTGTCGATAGAGGAAAAGCCGAAAGCACCGAAGTCTAACTATGCGGTTGTGGGATTGTATTTTTATACCAACGATGTTGTCGAGGTGGCGAAAAACGTAAAGCCCTCGACACGGGGCGAGCTTGAGATTACCTCGGTGAACGAGGAGTTTCTCCGTCGGAAGCAGTTGCGCATGTCGATCATGGGACGCGGATTCGCGTGGCTCGATACCGGAACGCATGATTCGTTTCAGGAAGCCGGTAACTTTATCGAAACGGTAGAGAAGCGGCAGGGGTTGAAGATAGCCTGTCCGGAGGAGATCGCCTGGAGGAGCGGCTGGATCGATGACTCGCAGCTCGAGGAACTGGCAAAACCTTTGATGAAAAGTCAGTATGGGGAGTATCTGCTTCAGCTGCTTCGTCGGTGAAGCAGAAGGCAAAGGTTAAAAGTTAAAAGTCAAAAACTTAGGGCATAATCGAGGCGAAAACCTTTGGGTATATGAAAAATGATCTTGCAGACAGGCTTTTTGATTTTTCTGTTGCTGTGATTGATATTATCAGAAGCTTTCCGAAAGCATCTGAGTACCAGGTGATTTCTTATCAACTCTGTAAATCAGCAACTTCATCGGGCGCAAATTATGAAGAAGCACAGGCAGGTTCTTCAAAGCAGGACTTTATCTACAAAACCGAGATTTCCTTGCGTGAAATGAGAGAATCGAACTACTGGCTCAGGATAATCAGGGAGATTGAAGAAGAGGGCCTACAGGAAAGGGAACGGCTTAATGAACTGATTGGTGAGTCTGAAGAGCGGTCTAAAATCCTTGCAACCATTATCGTTAGAACAAAAGAAAATGTTGAAGGGTCTCGATAATACGGATTGTAGTTCTTCATTTTTAACTTCTGCCTTTTGAGTTTTGACTTGATGTATATGAAATATACAGCTACAGCGATTCCTGGGGTGCTGGTTTTTGAGCCTCTTGTGTTCGGGGATGAGCGGGGATATTTTTTTGAATCTTTCCGTCAGGATATTTTTGAAAAACATGCCGGCAGGGTAACCTTTGTTCAGGACAACGAGTCTTTTTCCGGGTACGGCATTCTGCGAGGCCTGCATTATCAGAAACCGCCTTTCATGCAGGGTAAACTGGTTCGGATCGTCAGAGGAAAGGTGCTTGACGTTGCTGTCGATATACGCAAAGACTCGCCTACTTGTGGAAAACACGTTTCCCGGATACTCAGCGACGAGAACAAGCAGATAATGTGGATTCCCCGCGGCTTTGCTCATGGATTTGTCGTTCTGAGCGAGCAAGCAATTTTCGCTTACAGGTGTGACAACTACTATTCCCCGGAACACGATGCCGGGATTCTCTGGAGCGATCCGGCACTCGGGATCGACTGGATGCTTCCTGCAGGGGATATTCGTGTTTCCGAAAAAGACTCCCGACAGCCGATGCTGTCTGCAATCACCCCGGTGATTTCAAGGCAAAGGTAAAAAGGTAAAAGCCAAAAAAGGAAATAGAAGGTAGAGCCGGGAATCCATCTTCTGCCCGACGTTCGTATGGATGCCGCATCACGTGCGGCATGACTTTCCGAGGGGGGTGGGCATGACTTTTGACGTTGCAGTCATCCTCGGGCTTGACCCGGGGGATCCATGAATGGTGAATATGTATGTATGATGCATCCTTGTGAAATTCGAACATCTATTTCACGGGGCGGCATGGCTCATTACGATGACATCTATTAGCTACTACTTTTTTCATTCTTACTAAATGATTAAACAGTTCAACAACTTAACAATTTTTCGATGAACATTCTTGTTACGGGGAGTAACGGGCAGCTTGGCTCGGAAATGAAGGAACTGGCGGCTCAGGAGGAGAAAATGAAGTTTTTTTTCTATGACCTGCCCGAACTCGATATTACGGACAGCACAGGGGTTGGTCAGGTTTGTCGGGAGCATGACATTGCGGCGATGGTGAATTGTGCGGCCTATACTGCTGTCGACAGGGCTGAAGAAGATGCGGCGGCAGCATTTCGGGTAAACCGTGACGGACCGGCTGTGCTGGCCGAAGCAGCCAGGAAGTGTGATGCTGTGCTGATGCATGTCTCGACGGATTATGTGTTCAATGGAGAAGCGTGTGTGCCTTACCGTGAAGACGATGCGGTAAGTCCGCTCGGTGTGTATGGCATATCGAAGTGGGAGGGTGAAGAACAGGTTCGCCGAATAGCCCCTTCCTACATGATCGTACGTACATCATGGTTGTATTCTTCATATGGCCAGAATTTCGTGAAGACCATGCTGCGTCTGGGCAGAGAGCGCGAGCAATTGAAGGTTGTGTTCGATCAGGTCGGTACCCCGACCCATGCGGCTGACCTCGCAGGTGCTCTTGTCTCGATTCTCGGGCGGCACGACAGAGGGCATACCTATGCCGAGACCTACCATTACTCCAATGAGGGGGTGTGCTCGTGGTATGATTTCGCTCTGGCTGCGATGAGGGGGAAAGGCTTACAGTGCAAGGTTTTGCCTGTCGGGAGCAGTGAGTATCCGACAAAGGCGAAGCGCCCTCATTACAGTGTGCTGCACAAGGGAAAGATCAAGGATGACTGGGGACTGGATATTCCCCACTGGCAGGACTCGCTGGAAAGAATGCTTGTGAAGATTGGGTAATAGGCACTGGGTACTGGGGAATGGGCGAGATGCAGGATTACCCTGTGCGATCAAAGCCTCTATTACACGGGTCGCGCCCCGTGGATCCAGTTCCCATTTCCGGTCATCCTCGGGCTTGACCCGGGGATCCATGAATGGTTTTGTGAATATGTATGGATGCCGGATCAAGTCCGGGATGACTATCTTCTACCTAATACCTAATACCTAATACCTAATACCTAATACCTAATACCTAATACCTAATACCTAATCATCCATGCACATTTTGATTACTGGAGGGGCGGGGTTTATCGGATCGCATGTGGTCCGCCATTTCGTGACAACCTATCCTCAATACATCATCACCAATCTGGACAAGCTGACTTATGCAGGCAATCTGGAAAATCTGCGTGATGTGGAGGAACGATCGAATTACAGGTTCGTCAAGGGGGATGTTACGGACAGTAGCGCTATGCTGGGGCTGTTTGAAAAAGAGCGTTTCGACGGGGTGATCCATCTTGCCGCCGAGTCGCATGTCGACCGTTCGATTGCACATCCGACCGAGTTTGTCATGACCAATGTGCTGGGAACGGTGAATCTGCTCAATGCGGCACGGGCTGCCTGGAAGGATGATTTCAGAGGGAAACTGTTCTATCATGTTTCAACCGACGAGGTCTACGGGGCTCTGGGCAAGGAGGGAGCTTTCACCGAGAAAACATCCTACGATCCGCACAGTCCTTATTCAGCATCGAAAGCATCATCAGACCACTTCGTGCGGGCCTATCACGACACCTATGGACTGCCGGTGGTGATCAGCAACTGTTCGAACAATTACGGTCCATACCAGTTTCCAGAGAAGCTCATTCCCTTGTTCATCAACAATATCCGAAATAGCAAGCCGCTTCCTGTTTACGGAAAAGGAGAGAATGTCCGGGATTGGCTCTGGGTGGTCGATCACGCCCAGGCGATCGATGTGATTTATCATAACGGGAAGCAGGGTGAAACGTACAATATCGGCGGTCGGAACGAGTGGGCGAACATCGATCTCATTCGGTTGCTGTGCGGCATTATGGACAAGAAACTCGGCCGAGCTGAAGGTGAATCGGAGAAACTGATAACCTATGTGACCGACAGAGCAGGCCACGATTTCCGTTACGCTATCGATTCCTCGAAGCTCCGGAAGGAACTGGGATGGACTCCCTCGGTGCAATTCGAGGAGGGCCTTGAAAAAACCGTTGGCTGGTATCTTGAGAACCAGGAGTGGCTCGACCATGTGACTTCGGGCGAGTATCAGCGTTATTATGAAGAGATGTACAAGAAAGGGGAAATGAATAATGACGAATGATTATTGAAATAATGGAAGACGGGTACTGGGTAATGGGTATTCGGGAATGGGAAAAGATTGTGCTATGTGTTAGGTGTTAAGCGATGAGCAATGAGGGGAAATGACTATTGTCGAATGAATAATGAGGGACAATGGAGGAAGCCGGAAGCAAGAATTCTGAATCCTGAATGTGGAGGAGGAGAGGTGCATTTTTTGCACTGAATTTCTGAAAATAAGTATTCAGATTATCCTACTGGCTACCGGGCTAAACAATTCAACAACTCAACCGATTGTTATCTTCCCCTATTACCTATTACCTATTACCTATTACCTATTACCTATTACCTAT
>RRYU01022016.1_pt1 | contig 11961 bp, 9 predicted proteins | sample 2162651 | NCBI WGS metagenome assembly RRYU01 (sample SAMN10267283, study PRJNA491782) | microbial mat metagenome | isolation source: biomat in the production well | place: Japan: Minami-Kanto gas field, natural gas well KTG3 | collected 2017-06 | reverse complement strand
GGGGGGGCGATCATTAAAGAGGGCACCACCGAGCGAGCCTTCTACATTCTGGTGCGGGGCGAGGCGAAGGTCTCAAAGTCCGGACCCGGCAAGCGGCCGGTGGTGCTCACGACTCTGAAGACCGGGGCCTGTTTCGGCGAGATGGCGGTGCTGGCCGAAACCTGTCGAACAGCCAATGTGGTGGCTACGGTTGAATCCTTTATCTTGCGGATCGAGCCGGAGATTCTGAGTAACTCCAATGTCTTTCTCCAGCTCAAATTTTACCGCCGTTTTTGTGAAACTCTGGTGGCCCGGCTAGATCTGGCTAATCGCCGGATGGCCGGGCAAACCATTGATGAGGAGGAGGCCTTGCGCCAGGTCCTGGTGGAAGGGATTTACCCCCGGGAGGATGCCGGCCCGGCCTGGGTTAAGCCCGGGGTTGCTCCGCCGTCAAACCGGGATCTCGGTCGGGAGTTGCCGCCGGTGCCCGATCTGCGGGCTCGGCAAAACCCTTCCCGGGTCTTGAGCATGGTCACCCCCTCTTCGCTTAAAATGGTAAACCCAGGGGTGGCCAAGGAGTTGCGCAGACTGACCTCCGAGGAGGGTGCCGAGGGGGAGTCGCGACGTTTTGCGGAGTTGATCTCCCTGGACCCGGTCCTCTGCTGTCGAGTGTTGCAGACGGCCAACTCCTCCCAGCATCGCCGGAGCAGCGCGGTTTTTGCCATCCCCCACGCCATGGTGGTGGTGGGCGTTCGGGAGATGGAGGAGGTGGTCGGCAAGATTCTGGATGAGGCCCGGGAGGAGCAGGTTTTCGGCGGGGTCGAGATGGTCGCCCGCCGCTTCTGGCAGCACGGGGTGGTGGTGGGGCGAATTGCCGAGTTACTTAAAAACGTGCTCTGCCTGAAGTTGGAGGCCGATATCTTTATCGCCGGAGTATTGCACGATTTGGGGGTTCTGGCCCTGGATGCGATCAGCCCGGATTTCTACCCCCAGTTCGCCCGGCCCCGGTTGCCCTATCCCGACCAGTTGCAGGGCGAACGGCAATATATCGGGCTGGATCACGCCAAAGCCTCGGCCGGGCTGAAAAAAGGGTTCTGGTTGCCCCAGGTTTATTGGGACGTGATGCACGGCCACCACAATCTGGAACAGGTGGTGGCCAGCCCTCTGCCCACAGCGCTGATCGGGCTGGCCGATCTCTTCGCTGCCGAGCGCGGGGCCGGTCTGGATAGCAGCCCGATTGATCCCGGAACGGTTTTAGACTCCCACGGCTGGGAGATTATTCGCAGAAATCATCCCCCTTTCACCGAGACCAACGCCCTTAGTTTTATCAACTCCTTTCGCCTGGAGATGGAGAGAACCTGGCGGGAGATCGAACGCCCGATCCCTTTCTGATTGCGTAACCGTTTAGCCGCCCCGCATCTTGCGGCGATCAACCAAGCTCACGGGAGGGGAGAGATTGCAGTTCTCTTCCCGATTACGCAGCGTTTGGCTGCTTGCCGTTGTAATTGTCGGCAGAATCATCGGCACTGCTGCTGATTGACAGCCGACATCACTGAACGGTTACCGTCCGGGGTCGGAGATCTTGACACCGTCGGGATCGATCTTATTTTTTCCGGCGGACGTGCCGGATCTGGAGACGGCGCCTGCAAGTTAACCATTTAAATTTGGAGGTGGCTTATGGCAATCATGCGATTCTACGATCAACCGGTTTTTCGTAATCCCTGGGCGGATCTGGAGAAGATGCGGCGGGAGTTCGACACCCTCTTTCGGGGGGGGCCTGAGGGGTACCAGCAGCAAGGGGGAGCCCCGGTTTTTCCGGCCCTCAACGTGGCCGAGGATGAACAGTCCATTTACGTACGGGCCGAGATTCCGGGGGTCAGGGCCGCCGAGCTTGATATCGCGGTGGAGGGCGATACCCTGACCATCAAAGGAGAGCGGCGGCCGGAGACCGGGGCGGAGAAATGCTCTTACCACCGACGGGAGATTGAGCGGGGCCGCTTCAGCCGGGCTCTGACCTTGCCCACTCGGGTAAACCCGGAGCAGGTGGTTGCCACCACCAGGGACGGTATTTTGCTGATCTCCCTGCCCAAGGCCGAGGAGGTCAAGCCCCGACGGATCGAGGTCAAGGCTGAATAGGAGATCGAATTTTATCTTCCATCAGGAGGTCGATTATGAGCGCTAAAGAGATGCAGGTTCATCAGAAGCAGGAAGTGCAACAGGCCGGGGAGCCGACTAAGCCGGAGCGTTATTTCGTGCCTGCCGTCGATATCTATGAAACCGATGAGGCGGTTCATCTGCTGGCCGAGATGCCGGGGGTGGCCAAGGAGGGGGTGGAGATCAACCTTGAGAACGACACCTTGACCATCAAGGGCCATAAGAGCGGCAACGGCGCTCCGGATGAGCGGCTTCTGCTGCGGGAGTTTGAGACCGGCCACTACCAGCGTCGTTTCACCATTGCCGAGACCATTGATCAGGGTAAGATCGTAGCCTCGATGGCCGACGGGCTGCTTAACCTGGTCCTGCCTAAGGTGGAGCCGGCCAAGCCCCGCCGCATCGAAGTTCAGTGCGGGTAACTGCCCCCCGGCATGAGCTGAATAGATACAAAAAAACGGCAAAAAAAAGGCCGCCCTCCGGAAGCGGGAGGCGGCCTTTTGCTTTGCCCTTACGGGCTTTAGGAAGGAGAGAGTTAAAAAGCACAAAACCTTTGGAAGGAGGAAAGGGGCTTTTGTCTTGGGAGACAGCCTCCATCGAAAAAGGTTCCGAAAAAAAGATCAGTTTAATCATCCAAGCCATGCCGGGCAATTGCCATCAGTACTGGGTTTTGCCCAGCAGGCTGTCCACTGCCAGGGCTCGCTCCATGGTGGGGCGTAAGAAGTCGTCTCCCAGAAAGGCGCGATTTTGCTCCACCAGCCCGCAAAGGGTGCCGATATCCCCCGCTTCGGCCAACTCCAGCACCGTGGTCAGATTGGCCGCGAAATCCCGGGGGATTCGTCGGCCCTCGCCGGGGCAGGCCAGGATTTCGGCGTAGGTGCGCGGATTTTGAAAATGGACCCGCGCCATGGCCAGCATGGAGTAGGCCGAAGTGAGGGTGGCGTGGCGTTCAATCTCCCCGGAGGGCAGGGCGTGTTGGCGCAGGGTCATGGCCAGGGCGATGGCGGTGGCGCTGGGCAGCTTCTGGCCCACCCCCATCAGAAGGTTGTGCCGGGGGCCGGAGTCCAGGGAGATGGTGGCCCCGTGCTTATACAAAAAGGCCTCGAACTCGCGGCAGAGTACCCCGCTGCGTTTGGTGCGGACCAAAGAGACATTCTTGTCCTTCATGGTGGCCGCCTTGGGCCCCCAAAGGTTATGGACCAGCATCACCTCCACCCCCGGGGCGGTGAACTCCAGGGCGGCGGTGATACTCTCTTCGGCCTCGCCGGCCAGCAGGATCAGGGCCTGGTTTTCAGCCAGCAGGGGGGCGTACTCCCGGACCGTGGCGGCGGTGGCGCTGATCGGCACACAGATCGCCACCAGCTCCACCTCGGGGATCATCTTCTCGGGTCTTAACTCGCTGTTACGCCCGGTGAGCAGGACCTGATAGCCCTCGCCCTCCAGGCGGCGGGCAAACCACCGGCTCATCTCGCCACTGCCGATAAAGCCACACTTTTTGATCCGCTTGGTTCGCATATCGACCCGGGGGTAGCTGCCCAGCACCCTGATGCTGCCCGACTCCTGGATCACCTCATCTTCCATGAGCCGCAGGGCCTCCCGAATTCCGGGGTCGTCGATATGACCCTCCAACTCCAGGTAGATGCAGAGTTTCTGGCTTTGGGGGTCGGTTTGCGAGTCCATATCCAGCAGGTTGATCCCCCGGCGGGCGAATTCTCCGAGCATATCGTGGAGCAGGCCGACCCGATCCTTAAGAGGTGTGGTGATCACCGAAGTGGCATCGTAACCGCTGGGAGGGGGGAGTTGCGCGCCGAGGATGGCGAAGCGGGTCCGGTTATAAGGGCTGATCTCCCGCTCCCGCAGGGTCAGGCCGCAGGCCATCAGGGCAGGTTCCGCCTCGATCACCCCGCAACTCTTCTGCCCCTCTGCTTTAAGCCGGGCCACCGCCCCCTCCAGATCGTGGACCGCCAGCAGGTCGGCGGTGGCAAAATGGGCGGCAATATACTCTTCGCACTGCCGCAGCAGGGTGGGGCGACCGATCAGGGTGGTGATGGCGGTTTCGGCATCAAGGGCGCCCAAAGAGAGGTGGACCGGCAAGACCACATTGTCCACCCAGTAGTTGCGGGGTCCCTGGGTCGGCCCCTGGGCCAGGAGATGGAAAAACTCCCGGTTGCGCCCCTCCCTGGTATTGTAGGCGGGCAGCAGAGCGTATTGGGCCTGGCCCTGGGCCAAAGCGGCGAATACGGCGGCGGCGTGGGGCAGCCCCAACAGTTCGGCCTGGGGATCGTAGTGGTGGGCCGCCTGCCAGGCGTGGGAGCCTTCCGGGCCGGGAGTGGCGATGGTAACCATCTTTATTTCCTTATACTCGTTGGTAGGTGATCTCGGGGCGGCCGACAAGGTGAGCGGGTTCCGGACGTTGCAGATTGCGGCCTGCGGGGCGGTGACCCAGATCGGCTTGAGATTCGCCCCGCTCACAGCTCTCCATGGTCGGCGCTTGGCGCTCAGGACCGACAAGATGCGGCGGCTCCCGTTCGCCTGTTTTTATGTAGTGCTTTCCGGGCCGGTGGTCAACCGTTTTAGTCGAGGGGGGAGAAAGAACGCTTGTTCTATAGCCTTGTGATTGGGCGTTTTTTTTAGTTTTTGAATCATTTTGTTCTTGCATTGACCACCTGATCCGGTAATTATGCTACACAGTGTGACAAAATGTCGCACCGGCCTTCAAGCTACAGGCCGGTCGGCAAATCCAAGGTAACAGCAACATTTTCAAGGAGAGTGCATATGAAGAAGGTAATGGTGACAGCGGTAGCACTGACAATGCTGGTCGGCGGATATTTGTCGTTTACCACCGTGGATTCGGAAACCACCCAGGCGGTGGCGGCCAAGAAGACCTATGGCGCCACGATGTATGTTGCCGGGATGGGCGGTCACTTTGCCGTGGCCGATGTAACCATCGATCCTAATGATTCCGCCGCCCCGTTGAAGGTTAACGGGATGCCGGGAATGCTGAGCATCGGCAACAAAAAGACCCATCCCACCCATGATGCCCGGATTGACAGCAAAGATCGTAATACCATGTACTGGTCAACCTACAAGCTTGATCCCGACGGCAATCTCCACGTCGGCAAGTCCGATCTGAGCACCGGCAAGAAGCTGGTTGATGTGGCTCTGCCTCCGGACGCGCGGACCAACTGGAATGGTGCCAACTACTGCGGTTCCGGGCAGTCGGAGAAATATTATATGCCGGTTCAGATGGGCAACGAAGGGACCATCGAGGTTTTCAGCAAGGACGATCTCAGCCTGAAGCATCGGATCTTCTTTGACGATCTCGGCTACAAGTCCGGCGAATACACCTTTGCCCACGGGACCAACTCCCCGGATATGAAGCAGTTCATGCTCACCCTCAACCTTACCCCCGAGGGGCACACCAAGTTCACCGGCAAGACCCAGATCATCCTGCTGGATATGAAGGCCTTGGAGCAGGGTAAGATCAAGAAGATTGCCGAAACCACTCTGCCCGGCAAGCCCAAAGACGCCTCCGGCGGGACTATTACCTTCCGCCAGTACTTTTCTCAGGACGGCAAATATATCTTCCAGTCCGGCGGCGACCGGGGCTACGTTATTGACGCCAAGACCCTGGAGCTTTATGATGTCGTCACTCCGCTGCCCGGTGAAATGCACGACTTTATCCCGACTCCCGACAACAAGTATGCGGTAATGGTCATGCGGACCAAGGTACCGGCCGCCTCGGGTGAGGGGATGGTTACCGATGGCGCTCTGGGCCTTTATGACGTGCAGGGTAAAAAGCAGTTGGGCGGCACCGCTTCCACCTGTCTGGTCTGCCATAAGCAGATGGGGATGGACGGTAGCGCAATTCTCTGCGGTATTGATGCCAACTGGAAGTAATTTTAAATCTTTCCGCAGGCTTGCTTTTTAGCAGAAGCTGAGGCATCACCCCTTTCGAGGTGACGCCTCAGCTTGTTTTTTTTGCCTATTCATTTTGATCGGTGGCGATTTTCATGCAACTTAGCTTTTCGGCTGTCGCGCTGCGGAATCTCAAGCGCAAAGTTTTCCGCACCTCCGTTTTGATTTCCGCCCTCGCCCTCTTTGTTACCCTGCTGGTTTTTGCCATCTCCTTTTCTCTAAGTATCACCTCCACCATTGAGCGGGTTTCCCAGCGATTGGGGGCGGATATTGTCGTGGTGCCGGCGGCGGCCAAGGCCGGGGCCCAGGAGTATCTGCTGGAATCGCGCAATACCGAGTTTTTTATGCCGGCAGAGATGCTTGAGCGGGTTGCGGCGGTGGAGGGAGTTCGTGAGGTGACCTCGCAAACCTATATCTCCTCCATTGATGGGTTGTGCTGCGATGTCATCCCCACCCGGATTGTCGCCTTTGACCCCAAAAGCGATTTTATTCTCAAGCCCTGGCTGAACCGGGCCATTGGTCGGGAATTGCGGCCGGGAGAAGCCATTGTCGGAACCGGGACCGCTGAAAACCTGGAACTGGGTCTGCTTGGAGTGGAGACCACCCTTTTCAACAATAAATTCACCCTGGTCGGTGAGTTGGAACCCACTGGAACCAGTCTGGATAACGCCCTATTTATGACCGAGGAGAGCCTGCAGGCCATTATCGACAGCGGTCTGACCCCTTTGGATAAAGGCCAGGTTTCGGCGGTATTTGTCCGCCTGGAGGAGGGGTTGGACCCCGATTACATGGGGCGGGTGATTGAGGGCCAGATTCTGGGGATCGGGGTGATTACCCGCAACAGCATGGGGGTGCGCTGGCTGGCCACCCTGGCCGACATCAACAAAATTTTTCTGGTTACGGTCTCCCTTTCGTTGCTGCTCACCATTTTTCTGGTCTGGTCGATCTTCAGCGCCATCGCTAACGAGCGGGTGCGGGAAATCGGGATTATGAGGGCCATCGGGGCCCGGCAATCCCAGGTGGTCAGGCTCTTTTTTACCGAGGTGTTTTTTTTGGGGGCTTGCAGCAGCCTGCTGGGGGTGTTGGGGGGGACCTGGCTCGCCGTCCGGCTCACCGCCGGTTTTGAGTTGATGCGCAGCATCTCCGCCGGGCTAACTCCCATTCAGCAACTGGTTATCGGCCTGATCTGCTTTGTCTGCGGCTGCGGGGTCTGTCTGGCCGGGGCCATGGTGCCGATCAATCGAATCAAGCAGGTGGAACCGTTGCTGATGATTAAAGAGGTATGAAAGTGGCGCAACTGGAACTGATCGAGGTCAGTAAGATTTATCGGGTGGGGGATAATGAAATTCCGGCTCTGGATCGGGTTTCGTTGGCGGTGGCTAAGGGCGAATTCCTCTCTATCGTCGGCCATTCCGGTTCCGGTAAGACCACCCTGCTCTCCATTATCGGCGGGATCCTCCGCCCCGACCGGGGCCGGATCGCCTTTGCCGGTGAGGATATCAGCGTGATGGATGACGCGGCCCTCTCCGCCTACCGCAACAACAAGATCGGCTTTATGTTCCAGTTTTCCAGCCTGCTCCCCATTCTTACCGCCCGGGAGAACGTGATGTTGGCGGCGCTTTTCGGCCGGGAGCGTTCCCGGCGGGAGCAGGAGCGGGCTGACCATCTGCTGGAGATGGTGGGGATCGGGGACCGGGCCGATGCCTACCCCTGGCAACTTTCCGGAGGACAGCAGCGCCGGGTCGCCATTGCCCGGGCCTTGATGAACCAACCCCAGCTGCTGTTGGCCGATGAGCCCACCGGGGATCTGGATGAACAGACCGAGGCCGAGATCATGGCCCTGCTGGGTAAAATCAACCGGGAGCAGGAGGTGACCATGATTTTGATCACCCATAACGGGGCCTTGGCCCGGACGGCCCAGCGGATGATGCGGATGAAGCAGGGGCGCCTTAGTCTGGTGGCCGAGGGAAAATAGCCCGCGCGGTGGTGCCGCAGCCCGGGCTGGACGCGAACTCCAGCCGCCCGCCGTGCTCCTCCATAATCCCGGCCGAGATCGAGAGCCCCAGGCCGGTACCGCCGCTGTCCCGCTTGGTGGTGAAAAAAGGATCGGTGATCCGTTTCAGATCCCGGCTCTCAATCCCCTTCCCCTGATCAATAACCCCCAAAATTACCTGGCCGTTTTCCGTGGCGGTATATATCCGGATGGCGGCCGCCGGAGAATCGAGGGACTGGCAAGCATTCTGCAACAGATTGACCGCCACCTGTTCGGCCCGGTGAAAGTTGCCTCGCAAAGGCGGGAGCTCGGCGGCCAATTGCACCTCCAGGTTATAGGTGGCTTTTTTCAGCGGGGAGGCCAGCAGGGCCAGGGCTGCCCGGGCTACCTGGTTGAGGTCGAAGAGCTGGTTCATGTCGGCGGTGCTCTGGCGGGCGTAGTCGTTGAGATTGCTGACTATCCTGGTGATTCGCTCCGAACCGCTACTGATTCCTTCCAGTAATTCAGGAACATGTCCTCGCATCTCGGAAAATGGCAGGCCGGCCACCGTAAAATCACCGTGAAGCTGGTGGTACTCGACCAGGATGGGCTTGATGTCCTGCCAGATGCGCTTCAAGATGGGGGCGTTCAGGCCGATAAAGTTGTTGGGGTTGTTGATCTCGTGGGCGACTCCCGCCACCAGGATTCCCAGGGAGGCCATTTTGTCCGCCTCAATCAGCTGCTGGCGGCGCTCTTCCGCTTCCCGCTCCGCCAGTTTCCGGGCCTTGATATCGGCCCGTAACTTACGGTTGGCGGCGGCAAGCTCCCCGGTTCGCTCCTCCACCAGTCGTTCAAGCTGCCGCCGATAATCTTCAAGTTCCCGGTTGGAGCGGGTCAGGGCCTCTTGCTGCCCACGAAGCTCCCGTTGCAGTCTTACCTGCTCCATTCCTTTGTGCAGAGCGATCTCCAATTCCTGGCGGGAAAATGGTTTTTGCAGGTAGTTGGAGGCGCCGAGCTTCATGGCCTCGACCGCTGTTTTGATCTCGTGCTGGCCGGAGATCACGATGACCTCCAGGTCGGGCTGTCGTTTTCGGGCCTCGACCATAAAGCTCAAGCCGTCCATCTCCGGCATCAGGATATCGGTGAGCAGCAGATCGAAATGGCATTCTTGACCGGGGCCGCTCCCGGCCATCGTAGCCAAAGCCGCCGGACCGCTGGTGGCGGTGCTGACCTGATAGGCGAGCTTTTCGGCCTGGAGGGTTATCAGTTGGAGGACAAAGGGTTCATCATCAACCACCAACAGGCGGCCCCGACTCTTCCGGGCTTTGTTGGTGGTGGGAAAAAGAGCGGAGGCTCCTCCGGGGGTGGGTGGGTGGCTTTTCATCCTTGGGTAAAGCTTTGATTTAGAGGCGTTTAAGGCGCTGGTTCAGGGCTTGGGGGGTAATCCCCAGTAGCCCGGCGGCCACCCGCTGGTTGTTGCCGGAACGGCGCAAGGCTTCCTGGACCAAGGTGAGGGCCGCTACCTTCAAGGTCGGCAGTCGATCCAGCTTTCGGGCCCACTCGCTGTCGAAGGTGCTGGCGGGGAATCGACTTTGAGCGCCGGGGGCTCCCAAACGGCCTTGCACCGCCTTGATGAAGGTTTCAGTCCGCAGCAGCCGGGCCCGGTGGTTGGCCATGGCGTCAAAGACCATCCCCCGCAGTTCCTCGACATTGCCGGGGAAATAGTAATTTTTCAGCAGGGGGATAATCTCCTGGTGGTAAACCGGTTTTTTCTTGCGTAACTCTCTGGCCGCCACGGTTAAAAAATAATCGAGCAACAGGGTGATGTCGTCAGCCCGCTCCCGCAGGGGCGGGAGATGGAGATGGTGGGTCCGGAGTCGGTAGTAGAGGTCTTTGCGTAAACGGCCATCTCTCTCAAGTTGGTCGATATCCCGGGTGGTTGTCGCCAAAACCCGGACCGTGCAGTTACTGGGCTGCTCCGAGCCCAGGGGGGAATATACCCCGGTTTCCAGCAGGTGTAGCAGGCCATGCTGAGCCTCGGGGTCAAGATCCCCGATCTCGTCAAGCAGCAGGGTGCCGCCTTTGGCCTTTTCCAGCAGGCCGGTTCCTGTCTTATCGACATCGGCTGGGGCTCCTTTGCTTGCCCCAAACAGGGCGGCGGCAAAGGACCGCCCCCCAAGATCGGCCAGCTTGAAGGTTATGAAACGTCCTTTACGCCGGCTCAGGCGATGGAGAGCCTTGGCGACCGCTTTCTTGCCGGTCCCGGGTTCGCCGGTTATCAGCACCGGTTGGCGGTTTTCGGCTACCGCCTCACAGTAGTGGAAAACCGCCCGCATTGAGCTGGCTTCGCTGATAATCTGGCCGAAAGCTTCGGGGTACTTGAGTTCGGGCTGGAAAAAGCGGTCGGCCAGTTTACTGTTCTCCCGGCGCAACCGGCGTACCTCCAGAGCTCGGTTGACGCTGGGCAGCAGCCGTTCGGCGCTCACCGGCTTGACTATATAATCGAAGGCCCCCCGGCGCATGCACTCCACCGCCGTTTCCAGCTCATTAACCCCGGTGATCACGATGACCGGGATTTCGGGATGCTCCTTATTAAGTTGGGCCAGAATATCCTGGCCGGATACCTGGGGCATGATCAGATCAAGCAGAATGAGTTCGATCTCCTGGGCGGCCACGATTTCCGCTACCCGGCGCCCGTCGGGGCAACGGATGGTGTTGCCGATGCCGTGGCTCTTCAGGGCGATATCAAAGCTTGCCAGGCTGTGCTCTTCGTCGTCAACCAACAGGATTGGATGGTCAGGGTAATTATCAGCAGCCATAAATGTGTTCCCCGGTGATGCTAGCAGCTCAAATGTTATCGGTGGGCCACAACAGGGTGTCGTGGATCCAGCCGGTGGTGCCGTCGGCGTGTTGGACCTTGATCCATTCGCGCCGTCGTTCCACCGGTTCAAAGACCACCCCGTAACGGACCGTGGCCATGACCTCGTAGTTGGTTCCCGGTCCGACCCGCATATTGGCGGTGTTGACTTTAACAATCACGGTTTTGGCGGAGCCGACCAACGGGGAGTAAATCCAGCCCCGGTCTCCCTCGAAATCGACAATTCGGGCCCACTCACCTCGTCTTTCCGTGACTTGCAGGGGGAAACCGCGAAAGACCTCCCACAAAATTTCGTGGTCGGTGCCGGGACCGGAGCGGATATTAACCTTTTCCCGCTGGACGCTGACATAATCCGCCGCCAGGGCTGGGGCCGCCAGCAGAGAGAGGGCCAGCAGGAGAAGCGGAATCAGGCGGCCGGACCGGGTTAAACTCGAATTCGGCGAAATTCTCATAACAGACTCCTTTCTTAAAAGAGAAAACAGGTAACTATCCAGTTCATGCCGAAGGTAATCATTCGGTCGTACCCCATTGCAATCGGCTGGCGCCGGATCGGTCAAACTAGCACCATGCCGACGGCAAGTCAACAGCCGGCCACGCCTGGACCGGGATCAACAATCATTTTGGGCCGGGTCCAGTTCCCGGCGGGCATATTCGGCGTAGATTTTTTGTCCAATCAGGAGATCAAGGATATCGGGATCGAGATGGCCGTCCTTTTTCATAAAGTCCATTATTTTAAGGGCCTGGCTCAATGGCATCGGTTTTTTGTAAGGCCGGTCGCTGGCGGTGAGGGCCTCGAAGATGTCGGCGATGGCGATAATCCTAGCCGGCAGGGCGATCTGCTCACCTTTGAGCTTAAAGGGGTAGCCGCTGCCGTCCAGCTTCTCATGGTGGGCGGCGGCATATTCTGCCACTCGACCCAATTTTTTGGGAAAAGGGAGTTGCTGAAGCATCTTGTAGGTAACCAGAGCATGGTTTTCGATAATCTGGCGCTCCTCAATATTCAGAGTCCCCTTGCGGATCGAGAGGTTGTAGAACTCATCATCGCTGAGCAGCGGCTCCTCCC
>RRYU01004015.1_pt1 | contig 11963 bp, 10 predicted proteins | sample 2162651 | NCBI WGS metagenome assembly RRYU01 (sample SAMN10267283, study PRJNA491782) | microbial mat metagenome | isolation source: biomat in the production well | place: Japan: Minami-Kanto gas field, natural gas well KTG3 | collected 2017-06 | reverse complement strand
TTCGTGCAACGCAAAACGAGGTCTATCTCCCCATCCTGAACGGATACCCAGCGGCTTATACCATTCTGATACTGATTGCCTGGCTGAATGAGATAGCGGGTCGTTCCCCCCTGACCATTACAGTATCTCGGATCACGGTCAAACAGAACGGCCACATTCAGGAAACCGTTGGGGCCAATCTTTGCCGTCAGTTCGTTGCCCATACGATCGATCAGGGCAGGATAGGAGTTACACAGATTATTATCACCAGCGATATAAATAATCGCCGTCCATGCTTTTGCCTGTCCTACCGGTGGCGTCGGTGTTGGATCAGGCGGAGCAGGAATAGTCGAACCATCTAGCTCAACCGACAAAGTATACACATAGCTGCGATTACCGCTACCGTCATAGGAACTGACAACCACATAATATGTACCATTCGCAGGCAACGCGCATGCCATAAAGGAATCCAGCGAATACGGATCGTCATCGTTACTACAGATGACATCCTGCTGCTCATTCAACAGCCAGACATACGAGTCCAGTGGGGTGCCATTAACCGCCGAGTCGATATCAACAATCACGGTATTTCCGGCATTTCCACTGATGCTGAAGAAATCGAAATCATTGTCTGGATCGATGGTCAATCCGGTCATAGGTGTGCCAATAGTGGCTGCCCGCGCATCAGCTATCGAATCATTTGGCTCGTAGGCATCACCGCTAGTTCCACCGGTTACCACCTCAAATATCACATCATCAATATAGACTGTTGTGTTGAGTGTGGAGTTGGTATACATCTCAAAGACAATATTAATCGTCTGACCAGCGATCTTATTCCATTCATTACCACTCAGTTCATAATCGACCTGCCACCAGTACGTCGGGTCAAACTGCCCGGATAGAGCTACCGAGCCATCCAGACAACCCAGGTCGACGAGGGGCGTTGTCCGCGAAGCATCATACAAACCAACACAGAAGGCATCGCGGCCTCTGGAAACCTCATCACCAAACTGGTTTAACCAGAATTTAAAATGAGCACTGGTTGGCTGTTCATTCGGTATGTTGATAGGCTGGTAAAATTGCTCATTCGCATTGGGTATTCCACCAAAATAAGCCACATAGTTTCCATTAACCGGATTCTCGGCCGTGGTGACAATCACAGTCGAATTAGACGGCACAGTCCAGCCGCTCAGGTCACCGGTTTCAAAGGTGCCATTTTGCACCGCATCAGATCCCTGGGGTGGCCCTGTCTCGGTATACGTCCAGACTGTTATATCGTCTACCCAGATACCATCGTAGCCGATATTATTCAGGTTGTTAAAGTCACTATGAAAATACCATGCCAGATACACCTGTGGATAGCCAATATATTGGCTCAGATCCAGATTGTAGTATTGCCATCCGCCAGAATCACCAGTCCAGTATTCGCCACTGAAATTAATTCCATCTATTGAAGCACCTACAAAGATATAGTCATATTCCGGTTCGGTCTCAACATTCATATAGAATTCGACATCAGCCATCTGGACGTTGCTCAGGTCAAAGTAGCCATTGGTGATCATCCAGGAATCCAGGTTATGGGGATAGTAGTAAGACTGCGGATCCAGGCTATCAGCACCACCAGCCGCTACCCAGACCGACTGGCTGCCACTCCAAGACTCCAGATCATCGATGCCCCAGGTACGCTGATGCTGGTCATCACTTTGATCCAGAACGACCCAGTTAGCACCAAGACCACTTTCGAAATTCTCCGACAAATCTGCCGTCCAATCTGTCTGGCTAGGAGCAGCAACCGGGCCAGTATCCGCCAGCCGGGCAGGTAAGGCAAATGATGCCGGTGTTCCGACTGCGCCACTGGTTGTAACATGAGGGCGAGGTTGACCCTCTACATGATCCGCCAGGTCAGGGCGTGTACCCGGCTGATCAGGAGCTGGTTGACCTGGCAAATCGGGGGGGGATTTGGGGGTATCTTGTCCGGGGGGAAGCTGTTTCTCCTGGGCGGAAGTGTGCGTCTGGGCTATGACTTTTCCAGGCGCTACAGATCCGCATGGAAACAACCCGGAACAGAGCAGAACAACGGTGATAAGCAATGAAAACCTACGTCGGGTGGACACATGAACAGGCATCATGATGAACACTCCTATCTAATGTAAAAATACCCATTCCTCTCACCGCAGAGGGCACAGGGGATTGCAGAGATGACACCCATACGGATCGCTCCCATGATCGGCCGCATGATCATCAGTGCTATTTTTATGTGCAATTTAATATGTATTTATATATATTTAGGTATCTAGAGTTCAACAAACTAGCCCTCATCATTCAGCACGAAAGCTGTTGAATGATGAGGGCTAGAATGGTAGATACCTTAAGATAGTAGCAAAAAGATTCAGCAGCCTTGCTTTATCAAATTATAATCCTGATTGTATAAGAGTCAAGCTGCTTTTGTTTTCGAGGAAAAATATGCAGAATAAAAGAATAGCCAGAGACATGCAAAAACCACTTTTTCACATGTCATTCCGATTGCTTACACCCACATTTCACTGAGGGGACAGTCTCCTCGGGTACCAGTGCAAAAGTGCGGGGGGCCGTGCCAGCGAAGGGGCAGCCACGGTCGCTCGTACTGGAACATCCGCCACACCCGCCCGTACCACACACCTCCCCGGCGGTGTCACTGGCGGCAATCCGCCCTTTGCGCACCCAGAAGTCAATCATGCCCTCCAGTGTGCCCTGGTCAATCTCGAGTTTACGTGCCAGATCAGCCAGGCGCAACGGCCCGTGTGCCTGTTCGATTTCCCGTAGTACTTGTTGTAGCATATATTGTGTCACTTTCAGCTTAACCCAACCCGAGCAGCAGCCCGCCCTGGAACACTAGCAACGCCACCAGCCATGCTAACACAAACTGCCCAATCACACTGACCCACATCCAGCGGTTGCCGAACTCTTGCCGCGCCGCCGCCACAGCCACCATGCAGGGGGTATAGAGCAGCACAAAGACCATAAAGGCCAGCGCCGCCAATGCACCATGTCCACCGCTTGACTGCTCAAAGCCCATCCGGATCGCGCCCATCAACGCAGTTGGCTCTTCCTCGACCTCTTCCTCAAAAAGATTAACTCCTACAATCAGCGGGATGGATTTGAGCGTATCACCGGTAGCAACGACAAAGCTCGTGGCAATATCCCCCAGGTCAGCCATAAAGGTCGTTGGCTCTGCGACTTCTTCGTCTGCCGCAATGCCATAAATCTGGCCCATGGTGCTGATAACCACTTCTTTGGCCACAAACCCGGTCACCAGTGCGCCGCTGGTTTCCCACGAACCAAAGCCCAGCGGGGCAAAGATCGGCGTGGCATATCCTGACACAGTAGCAAAAGCACTCTGCTCGATATCGGTATCGGCAAAGCTCCCCGGCCCACCCACTGGAATAGCAATCAGCAGCCAGACCACGATGCTTGTGGCCATGATAATCGTCCAGGCTTTGCGCACAAAAGCCGCCGTACGTTCCCACATCTGCCTCCAGATACCTTGAAGGGTTGGTCGGCGATAGGGCGGCAGTTCCATGATAAATGGAATCTGTTCTTTGCCCTTGAACAGCGTATGTTTGAAAATTATGCCCAGCAGAATAGCGATCACGATGCCCAGGAGATACATGCCAAACACGGCCATGCCCGCGTACTGGGGGAAGAAAACGGCGGCCAGCAGAATATACACCGGTAACCGGGCGCTACAGCTCATAAAGGGTACTAATAGCCCGGTGAGAATACGATCTTTCTCGCTCTCCAGGGTACGTGTCGCATAGATCGCCGGAACGTTGCAGCCAAACCCGACAATCATTGGCAGGAAGCTTTTGCCATGCAGCCCCAGCAGGCGCATCAGGCGATCCATCACAAAGGCGGCCCGCGCCATATAGCCTGAGTCTTCCAACAATGCCAGTGCCAGATACAGCGACATCAGCACGGGCACAAACACCAGGACGCCGCCTACCCCGGCGATGATGCCATCGACGGCCAGGCTTTCAACCCAGGTGCCGCTCAGACCTAGACCACCGAGCAGGGCCGCTGTCCAGTGCGTAATCGGGCCACTGATCAGACCGTCGACCCAGTCCAGAAATGGGGCAGAGACATCGGCGGTTATTTTGAACACTACCCACATCAGCGCCAGAAAGATCGGAATACCCAGCCACCTGTGCGTCACAATGCGGTCGATCTTGTCAGAAAACGTAGCAGCGGGAACGTCCGGGCGGGTCAGGACACGCTGCACAAGCTGGTGAACAAAACGATAGCGCTGGTCGGTCAGCATCACATCCACGTCATCACCATAGTGTGTACGCAGGCGGTTGCTATAATCATCGAGGGTTTGCAGCACCGCATCACCACCGGGTGTGGCCTGAACACGGGCGCGTAATTCGGCATCGCCCTCTAGCAACTGAATTGTCAGCCAGCGGGTGGGGTACGTTTCATATAAGGCTGGCACGGCTGTAATCGCCGCGCTAATATGCGTAATCGCGTCTTCGATCTCCGGTGCGTAGCGCACACCGCTACGCCGGGCCTGCAGGGGAAAATAGGTCAGAGACATCAGGGCAGCTCCTTTCAGGCAGATAGCTCGATAGCTGGACAGGGATCACTCACATGCCTGAGAACCGCAGACAGCGCCTGTTTCAGGCTGTCGATCCCCTGTCCCTGGCTGGCAGTCATTGGCACAACCGGCACACCATCCAGCGCCTGCGAGAGCTGAGCCGCATCAATGGTCAAATTGCGTTCACGGGCCATATCCAGCATATTCAGCGCAATCAGCAGCGGTGTACCCGTATCCAGCAGTTGCGCGGTTAGATACAAATTGCGTTCCAGATTGGCCGCATCGACCACATTCACCACCAGCGAAGGTCGCGTCATAACTACAAAGTCGCGGGCAATCTGCTCTTCGAGCGAATAGGCCGACAGGCTGTAGGTGCCGGGCAAATCGACGACCGTAATAGTTTGATCGCCTAGTTTCAGGCTACCGGCCTTCTTCTCAACCGTTTTGCCCGGCCAGTTACCAACATGCTGGCGTGAGCCGGTCAGCGCATTAAAAATCGTACTCTTCCCCACATTCGGATTACCCGCCAGTGCGATCGTCAGTTCAATCGTCATACTTGTTCCTCTTCCAGAAGCACACGTACCCGGTGTGCCAATCCACGGGCCAGCCCCAGGCGGGCATCGCCAACAGCCACCAGCAGCGATCCACCATCGTCCTGTATAATACTAATCTGTGCGCCCCGCACAATGCCCAGGTCACCGAGACGCTGGCTAATGCGCTGATCGGCCGTGATCTCGACCACACGTACCTGCTGACCAGGCGGCACCAGGCTGAGCGTGAGCAAACGATCCAGCCGCCCGGTCATGGTTGCACCTCTACCACGATCTGGCTGGCCTCGTGCTTGCGCAGCGAAAGACGATAGCTCTTCACCAGAATTTCAATCGGATCGCCCATAGGCGCAAGTCGTGTCACCGTCACTGTTTCGCCTACAATCAGGCCCATATCCAGCAATCGGCGACGAGTCAGCCGTTCACCCCCGACACGTACAATCCTGGCCGACTGGCCGATTGCTATATGACTGAGCATCGTCGGCGTCGTTTCTGTATCCATCGTCTGCTTCCTCTGCTATGCAACAGGCTAGAGGGTATCGGTACGCACTGCTTTTTGCCCATTGCCTGTGGTTGGGAATCTATATACGCGATATAAATTCTTATGTAACCGTTCAGGTGGGATGGTCGGGAGGGGCGTTGCCCCTCCCGGAGTCTCTTCTTTTCGGCCCGTTGTGGCGGCAAAGCCGCCACAACGGGCCGAAAAGAAGGTTTTGCGGGGGCCGGCGGCCCCATACGCATCAACTTTAGGGCGGTAGCCCTAAAAACTCACTTTGTCGTGCGAGATTTTGCCAGCTTTGCTGGCAAAATCTCGCACGACAAAGATATTCTTTGGGGGCCGGAGGCCCCCAAACCCCCGCCGGGAGGCTTAACTTGATGCATATGGGCCGGCGGCCCCCGCACCCCGCTGGCGCAGGTACCGCCTGAACGGTTACAATTCTTATGGTATACCTGTAAAATATTGATGTATATTAAGGTATACCTGTTATTGCATAACATAGCATATGCATGTCGCATTGTCAATAAAAGACCAGTCCTACGTAGTTGTGATGTAGTTATAATACGGTTAAGACATCTCCACTCATATATTTCTTTAGGAGAGCCTGAAACTTCTATTTTTATTCAGGTACACCTTGATACATGCCAGGATGTCATATTGCAGCCGGGCCAGTAAACGTAAATGTCTTGTTATAGATAGAAGAGGATGTACAGCAGATGGGCACAGACAGTACTCTATGCAGGAGGAACCAGTGGCACACATGCAGGCGCATGCTGTTGCGGGATAGCCGTAGGTTGCCATCCTTACATATTGAGGAGTTTGTTTCTGATTTTTTTCAACATGTTTCGCCGGAGGTGAAACATGTTGAAAAAAATAATCCCTTTTCTTGCCTATTGGAAAGGATATCTCTCCAGAAGATAAATCACCAGGTAACTCCTGTTAATAACAGGAGTTACCTGGTGGATAGATAAACAGAGCGTTTTGCTTTACGAAAGATAGGTTTCGTCTGAGGCAGCGAGGAGTTAGGCGGAGTCAGGTCTTCTTCGGATCCAGCTTGATCAGACGTGCCTCAAAATTGGCTTCCGGGACACGCTGCACATTCCAGACCAGTCCAACTTTCTCTAGCAAACGGATAACATAGGCTGACATATCAAACTGCCACCAGCGCATACCATGAAATGCCGAACGCGGGAAGGCATGATGATTATTATGCCAGCCCTCACCAAAAGCCAGCAGACCAACCGTCCACTGGTTGCGGCTGCAATCTTTCGTTTCAAACATGCGTTGCCCAAACGTATGACAGACCGAGTTGACGCTCCATGTCACATGATGGGTCAGGAAAATGCGTACCAGGCTGCCCCACAGAACACCCGTCCACCCCCCTAGAAGGTAGGGGATCACAAAGCCAAGCAGAACCCAGAAAGGAAAGGTGCGACTGATGAACACTACCATCCGATCCTGCGCCAGCCATTTGCCATACGTTTCTGCTTCAGCAGGTTGACCACGAATAAACCAGCCCATGTGCGCGTGAAAAAACCCATGCAGTGGGCTATGTGGATCATCATCCTCATCGGGATGGGCATGGTGTTTGATATGGATCGAGGCCCATTCCATAGCTGGCCCTTCGGTGGCCATTGAACCAAGCGCCAGGAATATAAACCGTACAACGGGATTTGCCTCAAAACTACGGTGGGTCAACATACGGTGATAGCCAATGGTAATGCCAATCGCAGTGAAGAAATACATACCGACCAGAATAGCAATATCATTCCAGCCTACCAATCTTTGCCATAGTAACCACATAGCATAGAACATTGCGATGAAGGGTACTATAACAAAAATCAGCAAGGCTACTCGATAGAGACGATGGTGTGACATACGTACTGATTAACTTTCTATTGATGCAACCCGGAATTATGTAGACAAATGAGGAGATAGGGAGTACGCCCTATACCCGAAAGCATCTGCCGGACCAGGGCGCAATGGATAATATTAACAGTATACCACACGAACAAAGGCCTTCACAGATAGGCAATTACATTCAGGATAGGGCATCTGTTTTTGCGTTCGATGGGGACTGCGCGAGCCAGGCTGCCGCACGGGGTGTATGTGCGGCAGCCTGGCTGAAGCCCAAAGCCAATGTCCCGGATACGAGAAAACTATACTACGGCGTAGCCGTGAGCCAGGCTACCCACTCGGCCTCCAGGTCACGCAACGACTTGCCATAGACACCCTGATAATTCGATGAACCAGGCGACCGACCGGTCGAGTCGCGGTAGACCGCATCGAGTGATTCGCGCCCATAGGTCAGCAGCAAATATTCTACAAACGATCCCCACTGGTCATAAATATTAACCCGTGTCGTCGTTCGGCAATCTGCCTCCAGATCCGTATCCAGAGGAAGCAAGGCCCCATCCAGCAGAGCTTGCTTTGCGCGCACATGATAGAGCGTTTGTCCCTCAGATGTCATAAAATACGGGCTACTGGCCCAGACAGCCATCCCCTCTAGCAGAATCACATCAGACACCAGATGATCAGCCGGGCCATAGTAGTCGTGCTGCAGCTGGTGAATAAACTCGTGGGCCAGGATAGACAATACCCGGTTCGGGTCGGTATCTGGCTCGTAATAGAGAATAATCGTGCGCTGGTTAGAGAGGGTCAACCCGCGAATGGCACAGGGGCCAGTCTGAGGTGGCTCAAAGCCAATCGCAATACGCCCCTTCAAACCAGCCCCAATCCTGCCAATCCCACTCACAACCGCCTCTTCGGCTGCCAGACTGAGCGCCAGGATGGTGGATTCATTCAGCCCGCCAGGCGAGCGGTAGAAATCAATACTATAGGTACGCATAACCATATTGCCACGCAAAACCGGGGCTGGCTCACCTTCAAGCAGGGGGGGCGCAGTTGCGGGGGTTTCGGTAGGCAAGGGTGTAGCGGTAGATGGCGGCATTGGACTGACCGGAGCCGGATCAACTGGTGCAACCCGCCGTGACTGGCCCACTCGTCCGTCTGGTGCGGGGGTTGTTGTTGGCAGAGGTTCCTGGTAGGCATGGGCAACTGGTGGTTGGAGCACTGCATGGGGCAAGCGCACCTGGCCACATCCGGTGGACACCACTAACAACATAAGCATCATAAAATAGCGCATCCGATCACCCTTTCCTGAAAGATACGGATTAACGAGCATACGTTAAGACGTGGATTATAAAGTAAAGTCGATTGTAAAGTAAAATTGGCCTATCTAAAACCATGTCTAAGACATGGTTCACGCTTACTTTACAGTTTAATTCGCTCATACGCCCTCTCCCCCCTGCCCCCCTCTCCCTGAGGGAGAGGGGGGAAACGGGGCGTCCTGGCGGCACACGCTGCGCGTGTGCCGCCAGGACGCCCCGTCTATATTCCCCCGCCCCTTGCAGGGGCGGGGGTTAGGGGGTGGGGTGACTCACGCAACCAATCCATCTATCTATTGTAAAGTAAAATTGGCCTATCTGAAACCATGTCTAAGCCAAAAATAGTGTTGTGTCAGCAGAGTTTATCCAAAAGATGGTTAAATTGCAAGGCCATGTGACTATATAGCTATTCGCACATGATATGGTACACTATGGGCGTGTGGGAATCTAGAACAGCGAAACGCATATATCCTCATGCCTTTTCAACTGCCTGATACCACACATGGAGACCGAGACGATCAAGAAGGAGACGTATATGCAACATCGGTTCCCGTTGGTAAAGGTTGTCCTCTTTACATTCACAATGCTGGTTATTCTATTTCTACCGTTCATGGCACGGGCACAATCCTCACGCTGTTTCACCGAAACAGGCTTTTGCATAGAGGGGGTTATTCGTGCTTATTGGGAGCAAAACGGCGGATTGGCGGTATTTGGCTACCCCACAACTAATTTGCAGATCGAAACGAATAATGACAGTTGGACCGGACCAACACAGTGGTTCGAACGAGACCGCCTGGAGGATCACGGGTCAGAAGGGGTTATGGCCGGTCGGCTTGGTGCGGGATTGCTTGAATTACAGGGACAGCTCTGGCAGACATTCCCGACCGTATCTAATGCACCACAGAACTGCCGTTATTTTGCCCAGACGCGTCATAGTATGTGTGAACCGTTTACGAGCTATTGGGAACAACATGGTGGATTGGAACGGTTTGGCTATCCGATTACTGAACCATTTCATGCCTCATTCAACGAGTGGAGTGGGACGGTGCAGTATTTTGAGCGTCGTCGGATGGAACATCATACCGACCTTGTTGGTACGCCGTATGAGGTATTATTAGGTTTGCTAGGCAACGAAGTGCGTGCGCGTACCGGCGGAACACCACCATCAGGGCCAGTCTCAACTGCGATTGTCCCCTATCCGATAGCATCATCTGTCCCACCGTCGTCCATACCAACTGCATCACCGAGTTCGGTTACACCAACCGTCGTCCCCTCGTCTACAGCAACTGCTTCACCAACCGCGACCCAGGCAGTTAGTAGCCAACCCGATCCCGGTGTATGTCTTACAGCCCAGGATGCAGAACTTGCACGGCTGATTAATGCCTACCGTTCTGACAATGGGCTACCCGCTGTTCCTGTTTCGAGGTCTTTAACCCATGTCGCCCAGGCTCATGTGCTGGATCTCCATATGAATGAGCCAGATACCGGCACCGATAGCCGGGGGTTAACCTGCAATATGCATAGCTGGTCTAACAAGGGCGAGTGGAGTCCGGTTTGTTATACATCTGACCATAAGTATGCGGAGGGGATGTGGAATAAACCACGTGAGATCACCCGAAATATCTATACGGGTAGTGGCTATGAAAACTCGTATGGATCATCTGGCCAGGCCGATGCATCCGGGGCATTACGTGCATGGCAGGGTAGCCCAGGGCATAATCGCGTCATGATAGAGCTTGATGGCTGGGGGCCGTGGCAAGCCATGGGCGTAGCGGTGTATGAACATCATGCGGTGGTCTGGTTTGGTAAAGAGATTGATCCCCAGGGAACCATTGCAGAGTGTCCATAACAGCATGGGTCACCTGGTCAGTTGACCAGGTATAACCCTGTCTGGCTGGCTGATCTAGGATACCGTACCGATCTGCTACACTATGAATGTGTGGCAGTCTAGGAAATCCATATTGACCTCCGCATAAGGGCCGTGTTACGCGGCCCTTATGTATTGACACCCCCTTCCCTCAAGTGTTATACTCTAAACAAACAGGTTCATCTCAATACTATACGCCAATTGCATACATACGGTAGCGTGATAGTACGTCTACTTGCATACATATATGACAGAGGGTGTCACATTCTTGATCCGGATCAGTTATAGCAACGGTATCTCGAACATGCTTATACCTTGCAATCCATCCGCCTGCACGGACACCTTTGTCGTGCAGGTTTTGTGTTTTTATAGGTAGTACGTAACCGTTCAGGCGGTACCTGCACCAGTGGGGGTGCGGGGGCCTGCGGCCCCCGCAAAACCTTCTTTTCGGCCCGTTGTGGCGGCAAAGCCGCCACAACGGGCCGAAAAGAGAGACTCCGGGAGGGGCGTTGCCCCTCCCGACCACCCCGCCTGAACGGTTACGGTAGTACCAATACATACTGGCCGTAACAGCCATGGGTGTAATAGCGAGGAGGTTGTATTATCGAAACGGGCAATATAGCACGACGTGTGGTGGCGCTGGCAGAGGATAAACAGGCGCATGATATCATCATGCTGGATATCCATCGGCTCACATCACTTGCAGATTACTTTGTGATATGTTCTGGAGACAACGAGCGTCAGGTGCGCTCTATCGTCGACTATATCGACGAGATTATTCAGCATGAGTTTAAGCTAAACCCGCGCATTGAAGGCGATGCCCATACCGGCTGGATTCTACTTGATTATGGCGACGTGGTTATTCATGTTTTTAAACCTGAACAACGCGACTACTACCGGCTTGAGCAGCTCTGGGGCAAAGCCCCACCGGTAGTGGTTGTCCAGTGACATACTTATGAATACAGATCAAATTCACCCCACCCATCCGTCACACTATTTTTTTCTGGGTTTAGGCGCGGCATTGGGAAGTGCCGTCGGGTTGATTATCGGCGTTGTGCTGATGTTCTGGTATGGTGAGCGTATCCAGCAGTGTATGCAGCGGGGCGTGCGCCGTATTTCTGGCAACAACGATGATCGTCCAAACCTGGATGTGTTTCTACAGTAAGTTCCCCCCTCTCTCTCACGGGTAGGTTTTTTCCGTAGGGGCAGGCACAGGGGCCTGCCCCTGTGCGTCCTGATGCCAGAAACGCCCCTGGGGCAACCACGGGGGGTTGCCCCTACCAATCCCGTTGGGATGCGATCCGGCCAAAAAACCTACCCCTGCGAGCTG
>RRYU01019149.1_pt2 | contig 11964 bp, 12 predicted proteins | sample 2162651 | NCBI WGS metagenome assembly RRYU01 (sample SAMN10267283, study PRJNA491782) | microbial mat metagenome | isolation source: biomat in the production well | place: Japan: Minami-Kanto gas field, natural gas well KTG3 | collected 2017-06 | reverse complement strand
TTTTCGGGGGAGAGCGAAAGCTTGAACATCCCCTCCTCCGGCTCGTTCCAGGGGTCCTCAAGAATCCCGCCCTCAAAGCTGATATGGAGCAGATTCTCGTCGGAACTGTAAGGCTTGGCCTTGGTCACCGGCACCGGAATCCCGTGCTGCTCGGCGTATGCCATCAGCTTGGTCCGGGAGTTGAGGTCCCAGATCCGCCAGGGGGCGATAATGGTCAGGCTGGGGTCCAGGGCCATATAACCCAGCTCGAAACGGACCTGATCATTGCCCTTGCCGGTGGCTCCGTGGCTCACCGCGTCGGCCCCTTCGGCCTGGGCGATCCGGACCTGCTCCTTGGCGATAACCGGCCGGGCCAGGGAGGTCCCCAGCAGATAGGAGCCCTCATAGATGGCGTTGGCCCGGAAGGCGGGGAAGACGTAGTCGCGGACAAACTCCTCCCGCAGATCGGAGATGATCACCTGATCAGCCCCGGTGGCCAGCCCCTTGGCCCGGACCTGCTCCCAATCCTCCTCCTGGCCGATATCGGCGGCGTAAGCGATTACCGGGCAGTGGTAGCGCTCTTTAAGCCAGCGCAGAATAACGGAGGTATCCAGGCCGCCGGAGTAAGCCAGCACGATCTTGTTAACCTTGGGCGTCATCGCTATATTTCCTGTTTTTCGGGAGTGATTAACCATACGTAAACGTTCAGCAGCGCCGCAGATTGTCGGCAGCAGTGCCGACAATCTGCGGCGCTGCTGGATGCTTACAATTATGCAAGTTTACCGCCAAGAAAGGCGGCCAGAATCGCCTTGTGGATATGCATCTTGTTCTCGGCCTGGTCCCAAACCACCGAACGAGGGCCCTCCAGGACCGCCGCGCTGATCTCCTCGTCCCTATGGGCGGGCAGGCAGTGGAGGATGATGGCGTCCGAGGCGGCGTTGCTCAATAAACGGTCGTTTACCTGATAGGGGCGGAAGATCTGCAGGCGACGAAGCTGCTCATCCTCCTGGCCCATGCTGGCCCAGACATCGGTGTTGACCACGTCGGCATCGGCCACCGCCTGAGCCGGCTCGCGGACCACATTGATCGGTTGCACCCCTTCACGGCGGGCGACCTCCAGAATCAGGGGATCGGGGTCGTAACCCTCGGGACAGGCCAGAGTCAGGGCAAAGCCCAGGCGGGCGGCAGCCTGGATCCAGGAGTTGGCCATATTGTTGCCGTCCCCCACCCAGGCAATTTTGAGCCGGCTCAGGTCACCTTTGTGTTCAATCACCGTCAGCAAATCGCTTAAAATCTGACAGGGGTGGTGGAGATCGGTGAGGGCGTTGATCACCGGCACCTCGGAATATCTGGCCAGTTCATCAACAATCTCCTGGCCGAAGGTGCGGATCACCATACCGTCAACATAGCGGGCCATCACCCGGGCCATATCCTTAAGGGGCTCGTTGCGGGCCAACTGGGTATCGCGGGAGGAGAGGTAGATCACCTGGCCCCCCAGGCCGTACATCGCCGCCTCGAAGGAGACTCGGGTCCGGGTGGAGGGCTTCTCGAAGATCAGGGCGATGGTGCGGCCGGCCAAATCGTGGTGGCGAATGCCGGCCCTGCTCTCCTTTTTCATTTCGATGGCCCGGTCGATCAGGGCGCTCAATTCGGCGCCGCTGAAATCCCCCAGGGCCAGCAGATGTCGTGCCATGCCTTTTCCGTGAATATTTGTGGTTCCTCTTGCGACGTCGCCGGGATTCCCCACGGGAATCGACCGGCAGGCGCCAGGGCCAAGCTGTAATTCTTACAAAAGATCAACCCGCTTTGTAAAGGGCTTTTTACTCCGACCAACCGGCAAGCAGATCATCCAACAAAGCCGTCGCCCGGTCGATCTCGGGCTCGGAAACCACCAGGGGCGGGATAAAACGGAGGGCGGTGTTACCGGCGAAGTTAAGCAGCAACCCCCGCTCGAAAAGGCGCTGGACCAGCTCCGGCCCCCGATCCCGGACCTCCGGACGCAGAACCAGCCCCTGAATCAGCCCCATTCCGCGCACCTCTTCAATTTGAGCCGGATATTTGCGGGCCAGCTCTTGCAGGCGATCGGCCAGATATTGGCCTTTGGCCCGGACTCCGGCCAGAAAACCGGGGGCCAGCAGGACCCGCAAAACCGCATTGGCCGCCGCGCAGACCACCGGATTGCCGCCGAAAGTGGAGGCATGGCTGCCGGGGGTGAAGGCCGCCGCCACCGCCTCTTGGGCCAGCATGGCGCCGATGGGCAGCCCGTTGCCCAGCCCCTTGGCCAGGGTGACGATATCGGGGGTAACCCCCAACTGCTCGTGAGCCAGGAAAGTGCCGGTGCGGCCCATCCCCACCTGGACCTCATCGAAGATCAGCAGCAGGCCGTGGTGGTCGCAAAGCGCCCGAATCGCCCGCAGATATTCCGGGGCCAGAGGCCGGACCCCGCCCTCCCCCTGCAAAGGTTCGCAGAGCACAGCAGCGGTGGCCGGCCCGATCAGCCCTTCCAGGGCGGCGATATCGCCAAAAGGGGCGTGAATAAAGCCGGCGGGCAGGGGCTCGAAGCCCTGGTGGAATTTAGTCTGGCCGGTGGCCGCTACCGTGGCCAGGGTCCGACCATGGAAGGAGCCGGCTAAAGATATGATCTCGTAACGGCCCTCGCCCCCGGCCTTGCGGGCCAGCTTGATCGCCGCCTCGTTGGCCTCGGCCCCGGAGTTGCAGAAAAAGACCCGGTCGGCAAAGCTGTGGGCCACCAGGCTCTCGGCCAGTTCAATCTGGGGTTGGGTATGGTAGAGATTGGAGACATGGACCAATTTAACGATCTGCTCCCCCACCGCCGCGGTCACGGCCGGATGGCAGTGGCCCAGGTTGCAGACCGCGATCCCGGCGACAAAATCGAGAAATTCCCGGCCGTCGGCAGCCCAGAGCCGACACCCCTCCCCCCGCACCATGGTCACCGGCAGGCGCCCGTAGGTCTGCATCAGTACCCGCTCACCCCGAGCCGTCCATTCGCTGTCGTTCATGTTCGTTCATCCCTTAATTTTAATGAGATTTCGCCACACCTGAAAAAACTTCCCCCGACGGATCCGGGGTTGGTCGCCTTGTCGGTTTCGCGGGTTTCGGCCGCGCCCGGCGGCATGGACGCCAAGGAGGGCGCGGCCGCCTCGGAGGACGGCAGTATGCCGGCCGAGAATGAGCGGAACCGGCAAGGCGACCAACCCCAAACGGGCTGCTTTGGATACCCGAATCAGGTTATTTCCGTACCTACCCCGCTCTGGGTGAAGAGTTCCAGTAAGATGGCGTGCTCCTTGCGGCCGTCGATAATGTGGGCCTTGCCAACTCCGCCGGCCACCGCCTCGCGGCAGCAGCGGACCTTGGGGATCATCCCCCCCTTGACCACCCCGCTTTTAATCTGCGCCTCAATCTCAGCGGAGGCCAGCGACGAAATCAAGCCCCCCTCCTGATTCAATACCCCCTCGACATCGGTGAGCAAGATCAGCTTGGCGGCCCGCAGTCGGGCCGCCACCGCCCCGGCCACCAGATCGGCATTGATATTGTAGGCCTGGCCATCCTCCCCAACTCCCACCGGGGCGATCACCGGGATAAAACCACGGGCCTCCAGGGTCTCCAGCACCCCGGGGTTGACCTCGGTCACCCGGCCCACCCGACCCAGATCGATCAGCTCCGGCGGGGCGTCCGCCACCTGCTCCTTCATGATCTGCATCTTCTCGGCCCGGATCAGCTCACCGTCCCGGCCCGACAACCCCACGGCCTTGCCGCCGTGGTAGTTGATCAGACTGACGATCTCCTTGTTGACCTTGCCCACCAGCACCATCTCCACCACGTCCATGGTCTCCCCGTCGGTGACCCGCATCCCCTGGACGTAGCTGGGGATGATTCTCATCTTCTCCAGGAAACGGTTAATCTGAGGTCCGCCGCCATGGACCACCACCGGGTTGATCCCGATATATTTCATCAGGATGATATCGAGGGCGAAATTTTTCTTAAGCTCCTCATCGACCATGGCATGGCCGCCGTACTTGATCACCACCGTCTTGTTGTAGAAGGCGCGGATATAGGGCAGGGCCTCGATCAGGGTTTTGGCTTTATCGATGCTGTTTTTCATAACGACTCTTTATGGTATGGTGGTCTTCGGATAAAGTTGGCCGGCGGGAAATTAGCTTCCGTACCGTAGCGTAATGTTATAGAATACTAGGTTTCACGGCCGGGGCGCAAGAATAAAGCCTCGACCCCGGAGCGCTTATAAAACAGGGTGGCACCAGCCGATTATGCGTTTTTCACTTCTCTTGATTTTAAGCCTGCTGCTCGGCACGGCCCCCTGGGCCCGAGCCGAGCAGCCCAGCCCCATCCAGATTGAATCGGACCGAATGGAGTCGGGGGAGGGCGAGAACACCATTCTCTTTACCGGAGGGGTCGTGGCTCGTCAGGGGGAGCTGGTGATTCACGCCGAGCGGATGACCATTGTTTACCTGAGCGAGGAGGAGAAGGCGCAACTTGCCCCCGAATCCGCCCGGCGCCTGAAAAAGCTGAGCGCCACCGGCAACGTCAAGCTTGAAACCGCCGCCTGGATCGGCACCGGTGCGCGGATGGATTACTTCGAGGTGGAGCGAAAGGTTTATCTCTCCGGAGAGGCCAAGGTGTGGCGGGGCAACAATCTGGTCACCGGCGAGGCGGTCACCATCCATCTTGATGAGGGCAAAAGTATCGTCGAGCGCAGCGAGCAGCCCGGCGAACGGGTCAGGGCCTTCTTCTACTCAAGTGACGAACAGCCGCCCCGGCCGGTCCCGGACGATACCCCCCCCGGGACCAAGGAGCTTCCGGCTCCCGACTCGACCCTTGGTTCTGTTCCGGGCTCCGGCCCAAACCCCAGCCCGGCCCACGTTCTCGATTCAACCCCCGCCCCGGACGGGCCGTGATGGCCTCCATCTCCGCCGCCATGCAACTGGCCACCGTCGATATCGTTAAACAGTACCGAAACCGGCGGGTGGTGGACGGGATCAGCCTGACGGTGGAGACCGGCTCGGTGGTGGGCCTGCTGGGACCCAACGGGGCCGGCAAAACCACCACCTTTTACAGCATCGCCGGCTTTATCAGGCCAGATTCCGGCCGCATTCTGCTGGACGGCGAAGATATCAGCAGGCTGCCGATCCACCGGCGAGCCCACAAGGGGCTGGCCTATCTACCCCAGGAGTCCTCGGTCTTCCGCAAGCTCAGCGTCGAGGAGAATATCCGGATCGTGCTGGAGCCCCTGGGATTGAACCGGGAGACGATCCATCGACGGATCGACGGGCTCCTGGAGGAGTTGAAACTGGGCCATCTCGCCGACCATCCTGCCCACTCGCTCTCCGGCGGCGAACGACGGCGGGTGGAGATTATGCGGGCTCTGGCCATGCGCCCCCGCTTTATCCTCCTGGATGAACCCTTTGCCGGGATCGACCCCCTCTCGGTGGCCGACCTCCAGCAGATCATCGCGGAGCTGAAAGGACGGGGCCTGGGGGTGCTGATCTCCGACCACAACGTCCGCGAGACCCTCAAGGTTTGCGATCGGGCCTATATCGTCAATCATGGTAAAATCTTGACCAGCGGCTCGGCGGAGACTATTGTCCGCTGCCCGGCCGCCCGATCCATGTACCTGGGAGAAAATTTTACCCTCTAAACCACTATGGCTCTCGAACTCCGCCAAAACCTGAAATTAAGCCAACAACTGGTGATGACTCCCCAGTTGCAGCAGGCGATCAAGCTGCTCCAACTCTCGCGGCTGGAACTGGTGGAGACCATTCAACAGGAGCTGGAGATCAACCCGGTCCTGGAGGAGGGGCTCTCCCAGGAGGAGGGTTCCGACTCGGCCCCGGATCAGCCCGATGGCCCGACCGGCAACGGCGGCGAGGATGATTTTCCCCTGCCCGAACCGGAACGGACCGCCGAGGTGGAGATGGAATCGACCTCGGCCCTGGGCGAAATCGACTGGGGCAACTACATCAACGAGTACGCCGGTGAGCAGGGCGACGGCGGTTACGGGGCCGCCGCCGCCCGCGACGACGATGATCTTCCCTCCCGGCTCGATATTCTCAGCACCCGCCCCAGTCTGCAAACCCACCTGACCTGGCAGCTTAATCTCTCCCGGATTAACGAGGAGGAGCGGGAGGTGGGCCAGTTTATCATCGGCAACCTGGATGCCAACGGCTTTCTGATCATCGACCAGGCCGAGATCGAAAGCCAAACCGGCTGCCGCCCCGCCACCGCCGCCAAAATGCTGGCCCTGATCCGGGAGATGGACCCGGCCGGGGTTGGGGCCGCCGACCTGGGCCACTGCCTGCTGCTCCAGCTGGAGCGCCTGGGGTGGGCCGACTCTTTAGCCGCCCGGATCGTCCGCAACCATCTCAATCTGCTGGAGACCCGCAACTACGCGGGAATCGCCAAGGCCACCGGCCGCTCCCCCGAGGATGCGGCGGCGGCGGTGGAGATCATCACCGGGCTCAACCCCCGCCCCGGTCGGATCTACTCCGACGAGGAGCCGGTCTATATCATTCCCGATGTCTATATCCATAAGCTGGGCGAGGAGTATGTGATCATGCTCAACGACGAGGGGCTGCCCCGGCTGCGGATCAGCAACTACTACCGCGATATCCTGGATAAAGACTCGGTGGCCCCGGGGGAGACCAAAAACTATGTTCAGGATAAGCTCCGTTCGGCCATGTGGCTGATCCGCTCGATCCAGCAGCGTCAGCGCACCATCCACCGGGTGGTTGAGAGCATCCTTAAGTATCAGCGTGATTTCTTCGAGCATGGGGTGAGCAGGCTCCGGCCCATGGTCCTGCGCGATGTGGCCGAGGATATCGGGATGCACGAATCGACGATCAGCCGAGTGACCACCAACAAGTACCTCCACAGCCCCCAGGGCACCTTTGAGCTGAAATATTTCTTCAACTCCACCATCTCCACCCACGGCGGCGACGCCCTGGCCTCGGAGAGCATCAAACAGCGGCTCAAGAGCATCGTTCAGCACGAAGATCCCAAAAAACCGTTGAGCGACAACGCCATCGCCGATATCTTCAACCGCGACAATATCCGGCTGGCCCGGCGCACCGTGGCCAAGTATCGGGAACAACTGGGAATCCTCCCTTCCAAACTACGCAGAAGACCTTAAATGACCGCCATCAGCCAGGCCGACCGGGCTCTGCTTATTCCCGAGCTGGCCGCCGCCTCCAAACGGGAGGTCTTAAAAGAGCTGGCCGCCGCCGTCGTTGCCGCCCACCCCCAGCTCCAGCCGGACCATCTTTACCGGGTGCTGGAGTCCCGCGAGGAGTTGGGCACCACCGCCATCGGTGACGGGGTCGCCATCCCCCACGGCAAGGTGGAAAACCTCACCGAGCTGGTGCTGGTTTGCGGGCGCAGCACCAAGGGGGTGGCCTTTGCCGCCCAGGACGGCCGCCCGGTCAACCTCTTCTTCCTGCTGCTGGCCCCGGGGGATCTGGCCTCTCCCTATCTCGGCCGCCTGGCTGAGCTGGCCCGCTTCGCCGCGGACCATCAAACCATGGCCCGCCTGCTCCAGGCGGAGAGCCGGGAGGAGATGGTCGCCATCTTAAGCGGCGATGGTCATGGAGAGAGCAGTGAAACTTGAGCTCCAGAGCTTCGGCCACAAACATGGGCCGCCGCCCCCGGCCGATCTGGTTTTTGATGCCAGGGTGCTGCCCAACCCCCACTGGGTGGAGGAGCTTCGCCCCCACAGCGGCCGGGAACCCCTGATCGCCGCTTACGTGCTGGATAATCCCCAGGGGCGAAAATTTATGGAGCTGCATCTGGAGTTGCTCACTTTTATCCTGACCGGCGACCGGGAGACTCTGCGGGTGGCGGTGGGCTGCACCGGCGGTCGCCACCGCTCGGTGGCGGTCTGCGAAGCCCTGGCCGCCACTCTGGCCGCCGAGCCGGCCGGAACCGAGATAACGCTCAGCCATCGCGATATCGCCAAATGAAGCGGGGGAGATGATAAATGGCGGGGGCGGCCCAAACAGTTCCAGCTCAATTTTGGGAGCAACTGGCCGCCATTGTCGGGGCCGATCAACTCAGCAGCGCACCCGAAGAGCTGGCCACCTACGCTTATGACGGCTCGGCTCGGGAGTATCCGCCGGCGGCGGTGGTTTTCCCCGCCGATCAGGAGCAGATCGCCGCCGTAATGCGGCTGGTTTCCGCCCACGGGGTGGCGGTAACCCCCCGGGGGGCCGGGACCGGCATGGCCGGCGGCGCCCTGGCCGTGCAAGGTGGTCTCATCCTGGCGCTGGCCCGGCTCAATAAAATTATTGAAATCGACATCGCCAACCAGATCGCGGTGGTCCAACCGGGGGTAATCACCGCCGAGTTGCAGGCCGAGGTGGCCCGCCACGGCCTCTATTATCCCCCCGATCCGGCCAGCCGGGCCTTCTGCACCATCGGCGGCAACGTGGCCTGCGGGGCGGGGGGGCCGGCCGCCGTCAAATACGGGGTCACCCGCGATTATGTGTTGGGGCTGGAGGCGGTCCTGGCCGACGGCAGGATCATTCGCAGCGGAGTCCGCACCGCCAAGGGGGTGGTGGGTTACGACCTTACCCGGCTGCTGGTGGGCTCCGAAGGCACTTTAGCCGTCATCAGCGAAATCACCCTGCGGCTGCTCCCCGCTCCGGCCGTCAAAAGAACCGTGCTGCTGCTCTGCCCCGATCTCCACCGGGCCGCCGCCCTAGTCACCACCATCCTGGCCCGCCTCACCCCCTGCACCCTGGAATATCTGGACCACACCGCCCTGGCCCTGGTCCGCGACCGCCTTCCCGCCGATCTGGCAGAGCTTGGGGGCCCGCCCTTGCCTTGCAACCAAAACAGCTCGGCCGCAACTGCCACCACAACCGCCGCCGCTGCCACTGCCAAGGAGGTGCCGCTTGCGGCAGGGCAAGGGCTGGTCCCCAATAAAAATGCCCTGCTGCTGCTGGAATTTGATGGCGATGAACCGGCGGTGGCCGATCAGGTCGAGCAGTTGGGGCAACTGCTGGCCGGAGAAGAGGGGGTGATCATGCGCCAGGCGACCGACCCGGCGACGGCGGCCCGACTGTGGGCGGCCCGCAAAGCATTGTCACCGGCGGCCTTCAAGCTGCGGCCCCACAAGATCAGCGAGGATGTGGTGGTGCCCCGCAGCCGGATTCCCGAGCTGGTGGCCCACACCGAAGCCCTGGCCGCCGAGTTCGCCTTGCCGATCTTCACCTTCGGCCACGCCGGCGACGGCAATATCCACGTCAATATCATGCTGGATCGGGACAAGCCGGAGGAGTTGCGGCGGGGGGAGGCGGCGAGAGACTCTCTTTACCACCGGGTCCTGAAGCTGCAAGGCACCCTCTCCGGTGAACACGGGGTAGGCATTGCCAAAGCGGCGGCGATAGCCGCCGAGCTTAACCCGGAAAGCCTGGAGTTGATGCGGCAGCTCAAAAAACTGTTCGACCCGCAAAATATCCTCAACCCCGGCAAGCTCTTTCCGTAGCCCTTTAACCGTTCGGCAGTGCCGCCCTGATCTCGGCCTGCATGGCATCGACCAGGGCCAAAGGGTCGGCGGCTGCGGCAATCGGCCGGCCGATCACCAGATGGTCGGCCCCGTTGCTGATGGCGACCCCCGGAGTGGCGATCCGCCGCTGGTCATCATCACCGGCCGCAGCAGCCGGGCGAATCCCGGGGGTAACGGCCAGGAAATCGGGGCCGAGTTCGGCCCGCAGCCCGGCCACCTCCAAAGCCGAACAGACCACCCCGTCGCAGCCCAACTCCACCGCCCTGGCCGCCCGCCGCCGGACCAGATCGGCCACCGGCCCGCGCAGCCCCATCTGGCGCATATCACTCTCATCAAAACTGGTCAGCACCGTCACCGCCAACAGCCGGATATCGCCCTTGGCCGCCACCGCCGCCCGGATAATGGCATCGTTACCATGGACGGTGGCCAGGGAGACCCCGTGGTTCTGCAACTGCTCCACCGCCTTCTGGACCGTTTCGGGGATATCGAAGAACTTGAGATCGAGCATCACCTTATGCCCCCGGGCGACAATCTCATCCACCACCGGCCACCAACCGGCGGTAAAGAGCTGCAAGCCCACCTTGAAAAATCCGATCCGGCCGGAAAGCCGCTCCACCCAGGCCAGGGCTTGAGCCGGCTCGGCGAAATCGAGGGCGAAGATAATCCGTTGTTCAAGAGCTATATCATCCCGCATTTTTCTTAATTCCCCCTTCACGCTACCGCCAAAGTGCAACGCGGAACCCGCTTCACGATCTCGGCGCGGGCGGGTAGCGTCTTAAGATCGTAGTTGGCCTGCAAGGCCAGCCAGCTAGCCGCATCACCACCGAAATATTGCGCCAAGCGCAGGGCCGTATCCGCCGTCACCGCGCGGCGCTCCTTGACGATCTCATGGATGCGCGTGGAAGGAACGCCAAGCGCCAAGGCCAGCGCGTTCACCGAAAGACCCAGCGGGACGATAAAATCCTCACGCAACACTTCGCCCGGATGCACAGGGCGCAGACGATCAACAGGTTTACTCATGATGCCTCCTCAGTGGTAATCGACGATCTCGACATTGGCGGGACCGCTGTCCGTCCAGACAAAGCAGACACGCCACTGACCATTGATGCGAATACTGTGCTGACCGGCGCGATCCCGTTTCAAGGCTTCAAGCCGGTTGCCCGGCGGTGACCGTAAAAAATCCAGCGTCTGCGCGGCAGCCAGTTGCGCCAGCTTGCGCTCGGCTACGCCTTGAATCGCCCGGAAGCGACGCGGCTGCCCCCCCTCAAAGAGGGCCTGCGTATCCTTGCACTTGAACGACTGGATCATGGCTCATGATGCTATTACGTTTAACGTAATAGGTCAAGCAGAAAGCATGGAAGCCCCTAAAAACCAGGGGAGGGCTATTTTAGGCGGCGAGTAAAAAAAATTGCACCGGGGTCAAAAAAATTATACTTTTTCCTCGTTTTCCCTTGACAGGGGGGTGCTTAATTTATTATGGGATTCAATCGTCTTTGTTCTCATCCCGCTTTGCGGGCCGGAGGGCAGGCGAATTATGCAGCCAAGAGGGGTGTCGGCTTTAGGAGGTCGGCGCCGGTACATCACCGTAACTAAGGAGAATAAGGAGAGCATTATGAAAGAGACCAAAAGCACCACCGTACGTCGGCGTTACGCCCTGGCCCTGGCCTTGGGCGCCCTGGTTTTGACCCCGGCCGTGCTGGCGACCAACGCCGCCGCCGCCGTGGACAGCAAGGGTGAAACCGGGATCACCATCAGCGGTAATGCCCGGATTCGCGGTTACTGGCAGGAGGATTATAGTGGCCTCGCTGGCGACGACACCATGCGCAAACTTGAGCACCGTTTGCGGCTAGCAGTTGACGTGAAGGCGGTCGGCGGCACCTCGCTGCACACCCGCTTCCATATGGCCAATAACAGCATGGACACTTGGGACGCCAGCAACAACACTCTTAATGTTGCTACCGATTATCTTTACTTCAAAGTGCCGGTCGGAGCTGCCACCGTCACCACTGGGCGTCAGGTGGTTAACTGGGGTCACCGGATGAAGGCCTGGGACGCCCGCCAGGATCGGCTGCGGGTTGACTACAAGATTAGCGACGAGTTCAAGATGTGGGGTATCTACCAGAAGGATGATGAGAGCCAGGTGGCCGGCACTGCCGGTAACGCTGCCAAAGATGAGGACCAGAACAGCTACCTGGTCGGCGGTATGTATAAGGTTAAAGACCTGACCATTGGTGCTCAGGTGGCCCACACCGATCAGGAGTGGGCCGGCGGCGACAACGGCCAAAGCCTCTTCGGCTTTGCCACCGTCCAGACCGGTGATCTGACAACCTCCTTCGAGGCTGACTTTGGTTTTGGCGACCTGAAGGAGAATGCGGCTGGCGACGCCATGTGGGCCATGTTCCTGGGCTTTGACTACGCCATGGGCGACACCACCCTTAACCTCAATG
>RRYU01009764.1_pt1 | contig 11965 bp, 15 predicted proteins | sample 2162651 | NCBI WGS metagenome assembly RRYU01 (sample SAMN10267283, study PRJNA491782) | microbial mat metagenome | isolation source: biomat in the production well | place: Japan: Minami-Kanto gas field, natural gas well KTG3 | collected 2017-06 | reverse complement strand
GGAATAAGATGAGAACGGCCACTTACACAGTTCCGTTGACACACCCAAACCCATCTGCCTCCGACGCACTTAGCGCCTGGGCAGGATGATCTTGATCACAATCTTGACCAGAACACCCAGTTTTCTCACTGCTTCAACCATCTTCAGTTCTCTCCCCTCTCCTGGCGATCACCAGGATCTTCGTAGTCTCTGGCCTCGACATGGTGATCGAGACCTCTTGCCTGTTCTCGGATCTCCCTGACCACGGCCAGTTCCTTTTCCGTCACGAGTCTCACGACTTCCGGCTTCACCTCAGCCCATCGGAACCCGTTCCGCTGGACACCCTGAAGCGTGAACTTAGTTACTACCGCGATGTAGGGCAGCTTGCTTCGCGCGAGTTTCCGGACGTAGCCGTTCCAGTGCTTGATGGACGTGGGGCTTAATGGGAAGGCCCTCAGTTCACCAGTCTCCGATAGAACTAGTAGCTTGACCTTGGGCTTGCATCGTCTAGTGATGCTAAAAAACAAAACGGCAACGAGCCATTGGCTCGTTGCCGCGCAAAAAGGTGGAGGCGGTGGGACACATGATCCTCGACTTTCATCGAGGTGCGGACTATATCTTCATCTGTTCGGCCAATCCTCCCTGGCCAGATCCAGAGGAGGGCGTATTGTGGAAGCTAAGATTTCTTACGCAGCCGGATTGTTCGACGGGGAAGGAACCGTCACCCTTACACGTCTCCATGCTGATGACGTTTTTCGAGCTCCGATAGTGAGTCTCTCGAGTACGAGTCTCGAACTCGTTCAATTCATGAAAGACAATTTTGGTGGCGCGATCATCTCTCACAAGACCTATCAACCACATCATCGTAAGCAGTGGTCATGGAGACTTGTAAGACGAAGTGCCATTGCTTTCCTCGAAAAAATCACTCCCTACATCGTCGAAGAAGAAAAGAAACGAAGAGTCCATTTGATTCTTACCGAATACTTGTCAGTAACGCCAAGAAACGGAAAGTACTCACCTGTTCTTTTCCATAGAAAATCCGACTTCGAAAAGAGATTCTTCCACCCTAGTGATCCATAGCATTGCCTTAGGATCCTATAAGTCTCTACACGGCTTACTCCTTTCGGATTCACCGCACGGTATTGCCACCACCATTACGTGCTGAGGTTTCACCGTATAAGCCCTCTTTTCCACTTGGGATCACTCCCAAGCGCAACCCATTGATCGAACCCACGTCCGAAGAAACCTTAGCAAGGACCTCTACATGCTTAGCCCGTCGTTAATTCTCGCCGCACGGGAGGAGGACGGACACACCACCGATTGGCCAGCCTGGAAATTCTCATCGTCGAAAGTCAGGCCCATCCGACGACCAGTCTCAGATTATGATACCTGGCCCCTCATCCTGAGCCGCAAAGAGGGCAGGCAAGCGGCTTAAGCCGCTAGAGCGAAGTTATCGTTCGCAGATAAAATTGTTCCGATACTTGGTAACGGGGCTGAATCGGATTCCCCGGCATGCAGTCCAAGCCTCGCGTAACCCCGTCGAAACCAGGTCGCCCCCGCTTGGTTGCGCCGTGAATCTAGTCGAGTATTAGCAAACTGTCAAACTGGCGGCTCGCGATTGTCCTTCTTTCGTCGCTTCAGATCAGCCTTGGACTCTTTTTTCCGGGCCTTCCTTTCCTCCTTGGAAAGAGCGGACATCTGATCATTCGAATTCAGACTCCCTGTACTCTCTTCGATAGAAGGCGGATTGTTTCGCTCGCGCCGGCGTCGTCGCGAATCGATGATTCGAAGGGTGAGCGATTTCCCGAGCTGCCCGATCACACCTGCAAGAAAAACCAGGGCGACCCATTTCAGAATTTCAAGAGTCAAGTCCATCGACGACCTTCCCGAACTGCTTCAGCTCGAAACTCTCTATGCTTCCTCGATGATACCTAGAATGCACGAGCGCTTCATGAAATGAATTCAAGTCGGATAAAAAAACCGGGCTATACTAGGTGTTGGGAGTGGATACTAGGGCATCCCATCCCCTGCTTTCAAGACTCGGAAAGCCCACCTTCAAGCACCTGGCAACAAGCGGAAACGCTGGCACGATCACTGCAATCGCAGTGAGTGACAGCTTTCACCGTCGCGTGTTGAATCCGACTCGCAGCTGCACAGAGCGATTCGGATTCCGGGACGAAACCCGGACAGGTTCTGCATGAGCAAGCCCCACTGCACTCTCGCCATCGCGATTCCGCTTGTACTCGGTCTGGCCTCTATGGCTGCGGCTGAAACCTTCACTTTGAAAGCCGACGGTTCGGGAGACTATCCGAACATCCAGGCCGCGATCAGCGCGGCCGAGGATGGAGACGTCATCCAACTGGAGAACGGCACCTATATGGGGTCGGGTAATCGAGACATCAGTTTCCAGGGCAAGGCCATCAAGCTTTGCTCGATCTCGAACAGTCCCGAGTACTGCATCATCGATTGTGAAGGAAGCGAAGCCGAACCCCATCGGGGTTTCAAGTTCGAAAGCGGAGAAGGATCGGGATCCCAGCTGCAAGGCATCTGCATTGTCGGCGGATACACCAGCGGATCCTGGCCCGAGGACGCGGGCGGCGGAATCTATTGCAGGAATAATACAGCACCCAGCATCGAGAATTGCATCCTGTTCAACAATCGCTCGGGTAATGGAGCAGGCATCTGTTGCGACGGAGGCTCGTCGCCCGCCCTTATTGACTGTGTCATCCGGGGCAACCCCGCGGCTTTCTATGGCGGTGGAATCTACTGCTACGATGGTTCCTCACCCCATTTTGAGCGCTGCAAGATCACAAGGAATCGAGCGGGTTACTACGGCGGTGGAATGCGCAGCGCCAACTCTTCGCCGACCTTCGTGGAATGCACCTTCAGCTTGAACTCCGCGGTTTACGGCGGAGCCGGTCTGGCCTTCTCCGGGGAAACCAATGCAGAGATCTATCGCTGCACCGTGGCCGAGAACCAAACTTCCGGGGACGGCGGAGGCATCTACTGCTACCACTCCTCACCCCAACTCGAGAACACACTCATCACCAAGAACGACTCCGAAGGAATCTACATCTACGGCTCGGCCATACCCGTTCTTGAAGCCTGCGACATGCACGGAAACGAGCGCGGAGATTGGATAGGCGCCCTGGCTGATCAGCTGAACCGGTCCTACAACATCTGTGCGGATCCTGAATTCTGCCTGGACCAGGAAGAAGACAGCTATTTTCTGCAAAGCGATTCACCCTGTGCCGACGCGCCAAATCCCGGCAACGAAGGAATTGGGGCCTGGGAAGTGGGCTGCCAGGATTTCACAGCTGAGGAGATAACCTGGTCGGAACTGAAGGGTCTCCACTAAAAAATTGAGAATCGACAGGCCCCTTCCCCATTTCGGACAGGGGCTTGTCACTCCGAAAAGTACCCAATTGCTTCTCGAAAGCTCAGATGACACCTAGCCATCACCTTGATTTTGTGTAGATTAGCTCTCCTTCTCCCTAGGATCTATTGAGTCCATGGGGAGATTTCTGGTATACTAGTGTTTACCGCTCGTTGGTAATGCATCCTTAGACCATCGCATAAGATGGATCCCGGAGGTGGGAAATGCGTTTTGCAAAAGTCCTCATGATCGGCCTGCCGATCCTCTTACTTGCCCTTCCGGCTCTCGGCCAATGCCCCCAGAATGGCTACTACAACAGCCAGGGTGGCACCGTTGAACTCGGTACCGCCTCCGAATCTTGGGTTGGTGGTCAGGAAGGCCAGATCGGCAACGCGCTTTACGCGCTGTCCATGGGCGATGGCGCCCAGTGGATTCTCAGCTGCCCCGCTACCTGTGCGGATCCCGTCCTTTTAGACGATCTTGTTGATCCCTACGGCAACGGCCAGCGCGTCTACTTAACCCAGTACTGTGGCGGCACCCTGTGGCTCAACGGCGGCATGGAAGCCTGGGGCAACGGCGATGCCGACTACGTCGTGAATCTGAACGACACGAACATCTACGTGACGATCATCTTCATGGCCGGCGTGCCCATCGGACACGTTTCCAATATCGAACTGGCCGGCACCTTCCAGGATTGCGACGCCTGCGTTGCTTTCCAGATCGCCAACGCCACCATGCTCGGCGAAGGCCTGGGCTCCAGCTTCCCCGCCGGTTATCCCATGCCGGTGTATGAAGGCAGTTGCACTCCCGATGCCGGCCTCTATGGCAGCTACTGGGACATCATTGATATCGGTCTGACCATCAGCGGCTGCAGCGTCGCCACTGAGGAAACCAATTGGAGCCAGGTCAAGGCTCTCTATCGTTAGTTCGTCTCTCTCCTTCGCTTAGACAGAGTTACCCCCGCCCTATGGCGGGGGTTTTTCTATGCATAGAGATCAGGGGATGGAAAAAAGGGCCGGCCTATTTGGCCGACCCGATTTCACAGACTGTAGGTAGTCTAGCGATAGAGCGACTTGATGGCGCCCCAGGTGGTTTCGTCGGTAGCCGTGGTGCCCGTGGTCACCTTGACATTGTCGATGGCGGTGTTGCCTTCGACGTAAGTGCCGGTCATGGTGAAAGAACCCAAGCCGTTCGGCGTGGCGTATCCGAAGGGCACTGCGCCGCAGCCCCATTCGCCACCGGCGAAATTCCCGGGGATGTACTCCGAAGTGGTGAGGTTTCCGGCTGAGTCATAAATACTCAGCGTTAGATCCTGGGCCGCTTCGATGGAGATCTCGAAGTAAGTAACGCCAGCTCCGAAACTAGCATCGAATGTGATTGAACAGTCGGTATTGCCGGGATCGCCATCACTGATCCAGAGGCCGCAGGGATTATTACCACGATTGTCCTCGTTGGGATCCCCCTGGTCCACATACCAGTTCTGCATGTTGGTGTTGAGAGCGAGCCAGTTGTCGCGCCACTGCCCAAGGGGATCATCGAAGGGTTCGATCAGATCTTCAGCCATGGCACCAGCGGCTAAAGCGACGAAAATGGTCATCAGCAACAGTTTCTTCATTGTGGGACCTCTTTGTTGAATTGTTCAGCCAGTGAGTCATCTCACTTGCCAGAAACTGATACTGATGGAATGCACATCGACATGCAACAAGTTTAGTTGAATATGTCCGGCTTGACTGATTACTGATCGTTTTGTCTCCAAACTAAGAGTCATAGCTGGCCGCCTCGTCAGTAACTCACGCATAGGCGATACTCACAGGTGCCCCCGCCAATGGCAGGGGTGATTCTATGCATAGAGATCAGGGGATGAGAAAAATCGGGCCAGCCTTGTGGCCGACCCGATCTTACAGACTGTTTTACTCTAACGATAGAGTGCCTTGATGGCGCCCCAGGTAGTTTCTTCGGTACCTGTTGTGCCTGTAGTCACTTTGACATCGTCGATGGCCGTATTGCCTTCAACGTAAGTACCGGTCATGGTGAAAGAGCCGAGACCATTGGGAGTGACATAGCCGAAGGGCACACAGCCACAGCCATAATCTCCACCGGCATAGTTTGTGGCGATAAACGTGGACTCAACAAGGTTGCCGGCCACGTCATAGACATTGAGGGTTAGATCCTGGAACGCTTCGATACCGATCTCGAAGTAGGTCACCCCAGCGCCAAAACCAGCGTCGAAAATGATGGTGCAGTCGGTGTTACCAGGATCACCGTCACTGATCCACAGACCGCAGGGATTGTTTCCCCGGTTATCTTCATTGGGATCACCCTGATCCACATACCAGTTCTGCATGTTGGTGTTGAGAGCGAGCCATTCGTTGCGCCACTGACCAAGTGGATCGTCAAAAGACTCGATCAGATCTTCAGCAAAAGCTCCAAATGCGAACATCGTGATGATGGTAGTTAAAAGCACTGTCTTCATGTTCGAACCTCATGGTTGGGGTTTTCGATTCAGACATACTCTAGATACTACGCATCGATAATGTCCGAATATTCAGTGAATCGCAACCATAAAATACACTAAACTGGCGTTATTCCCACTTAAAAGACAGGATTGATATAAAACTAAGAGCCTGTCCTCGCTTCACTTGAGCCAAAAACCTTCCTGAGGAGCGCAGTTGTTCGCGCAATAGGATCTTCGCGTATCAGCTTCTCTTCGCCTGCTAGAAGGGTGAACAATCCGTTGAGCGCACCGTCGGTGATATAGGCATCCAGATCCAGAGCCGGAGTTTCCACGAAAGGCAGTGCATCGTAATAGGCGCTGACTTCATCATAGACATTGTAAAGACCGACCTCCCCCATCTTCTCCTGCACGATGGGCTCGAATCGACGGCGCAATTCGTTTTCGGTTCGCTCGCGAAAGTAAAGGGTGGCTGCATCATCGGGACCACGAAGTATCTCGAAAGCCTCGCTGATGCTCATGCCCCGAATCGCATCCCAGAAAACGCCGCGGGCTTCACCCGAAGCACGTTCTGCGGATCGGTTCATGGCTAGCTCCAGCTCATCGACCTTGGAGCCGAGACCCACATTTCGCAGAGTGGATGCGACATCGTCGAACTGCTCGGGAAGTGCGATGCGAATGAGCGCGTTTCCAAGGAAGCCATCGACTGTGGATCCTGTTTCCACCGCACGACCTGTTCCGACTTCCAAAGCCTCCTTGAGGCCTGCGGCCACGGTGGCTTCATCCAAAGCTCCGCCATCGCCGAGGGTGTCGAGAATCATCTGGGTATCGAGATTGGCGCAGGAGATGAGGGCCATGAAGACTGCTCCCAACAGAAGGGCAGCCCTCAGTTTTTGGATTCGCATTTGTGTTCGCTCCAAAGTGAATGCGGCAAATGACCGCTTTGCCGCAAGAGTGAGCTTCACCATGGACTTGAGTCAAATAGAAAAGAGCGGGGACGGGCCCCGCTCACTGAGTTTCGATAGATACTTGCTAGTACAGGCTCTTGATCCTGCCCCAGTTTGTATCGATGATCGAGGTGGTACCAGTGCCGTCCAAGCAATAGGCCACGTCGATGGGTGCTCCATGGGAAGCGGATGCCTCGGTCCAGCGGGGATGCCCCCAGTATTCATGATCAAGATAGCATTCACCACAGCCGTAGACATCATAGTCCACGGTGTAGTCGATGCCGCAATAAGGAGGATCCTCGCCCCAGTAGTTCTCAACCTGGAAACCGATGGACATGGGTCCCACAATCTGAATGGGAGGATCCACATACAGGGTGACTTCCAAGTCGTAGGAACTGGGATTGTCGTTGACGTAGATGAAATCCATGTAGGCCGGATCGCCCCATGGGAAGAAGAGCGACATGTAAGGAGCCAATTCCGGCGGGCAGTGACCCGCATAGAAATTGACATTAACACCCAGAGGATCCACCCAGTCCGCTCCCCATTCACCAACGTAGACGACGATCTGGTCGATGAACCACTGGCCACCGGCGTATTCGTCGGGAATGTCATCAGCCATTTCAGAGGCGAAAGCTGACGAAGCGTTCTTTGTGTAATATCCCGAAGTGGGTGGCTGGCAGAAGAGAAGATCCCGAGATGGTTCAACCGGCTTATCGTTGTCGATTCCGACAAGCGGCTCTTCCATGGGATTCACGGCGAAGGCAAAACTGCTCAAAGCAAAAACCATCAGAACTGCACACAGTACTCTCATCATAACCCCCTCGTTTTGCATTGAAACTTGTACCGCCCGAGTACAAAACTCAGCTTAGCACAATAAATAGCAGAACAGTCTAGATAATATTACAGATAGGAAGAATAACAGTATTTTCTGCCATTAATCCAGCAATACCCTCCGATTTGACTCCCCAGACCTTCTAACTGTACAATTGTCGGGAGTGTTGCACTTAGCGGAATAAAGTAACTTCCGCTTCTGCTCACGAATCGCTCCATGAGTTGCAACCCTGGGGCTTCATCCCCGGGAAAGTATTCACACGTGTAAGAAGGAGCAAAAACGATGAAGAAACTGACACTGCTGGCCATCTTCATTTTCGTTGCGACCTCTGCGTTTGCACTGGATATGCGCACGGGGCCCAAGGGAATGGTGGATTGGCCGAACAATGATCGTGAAGTCTATTCCTGCGATGATGGTTTTCAGGACAGCGGACTTTACCAGGACAACCTGACCGTCTACAGCAATGCCTTCGATGTTGGCGGCGGTGGAATGCTCACCTCCATTGAATTCTGGCACTATGCTTGGGGTGAACTTGCAGGTCCTTACGACTACATGGTTATTGTCTATGACGAAGCAAGCTGCACGGTTCTTTGCGAGATCGGTCCGCTTCAGGCGGCTGACGCCATGAACGATCACGTTCTGGAATCGGTAGACCTCACACCTTACGGCTGCATGGTGTCCGGATACGTCACCGTGGGAATTCAGGCACTCTCAATGTCTCCCTACGGTTACTACCATCCAACCATCGACTTTGAGTATCTGCCCTTGGATGGTTGCATGCGACTGGTCGACTACGCCAGCTCGACGGGTTGCGACGTGCCATCCGATCAGGGCGATTTCCTGCTTCGCATCGGAGTGACCGACGCCACCCCCACCGAAGACAGCACCTTCAGCACCATCAAGGTGATGTACTAGTAAGGATTATCGTCGGCAGACGAATCGATTTAAAAGATAGGGCCCGCAATGGCGGGCCCTATTTCATTTGGGTATAACAGTGCGCTTAAATCGATCACTTCAGGAGGATCAACTTCTCACTTGATTGCCACTGTCCGAGCTCAGCCTTGAGAATGTAGACACCCGATGAAACCGGGGCGCCCTGATCACTGAAGCCGTTCCAATCGACTCCGTGGTCACCCGCTCCGTAGGTAACACCTAACGCGAGTTCACTGACAACCCTGCCGGACAGATCATAAATCCGCAAGGTCACGACCGATTCAGATTCCAAACTAAAGCGAATCTTGGTCGAAGGATTAAAGGGATTCGGAAAGATCGACAGGCGATTCAGGGCGGCAGGAGTGTCGGGGGAATCGGTGGGCCAGTTGCAGCCGAGACCGAAGGCTCCCATGAGCACGCCGCAATCGTTGTTCCCCGGCAGGCAGGCAGATCCGGCGGCCAAGCTGAAGTCGCCGGCATCTTGATCACAGAAGAGAGGGTGGGTGGAGATGTTTCCATCGAAACCCGTTTGGTCGGTCATTTCACCGCCGTAGTTACCACCGACGTTCCCAAACACGTCGTTGCATTCGGTGTAGATGACCGCGTCGCGAGTGCCTTCCACGCTCGCGTTATAAATGCCTCCGCCTTCCCCACTGAATGCGACGATGGAGTTCTTGATGAGCAAGGTATCGTTGGCCACCCATACGCCGCCGCCAGTCCAGCCGGCCTCGTTGGCGTAGAAGGTGCAGTGATCAATAACAGTGCCGCTGTCGAAACCGTCATCGCAAATGGCTCCACCCCAGAACTGGGCGACATTGTTGGTAAAGAGGCAGTTCTCAAAGCGAGGAGTGCCTTCAGTGCGAACGAATACTGCACCGCCATCCATTCCCCAATTGGAATCGAAGATGCAATCCTGAATCAGTGGCGCGCAGCGATGAATCCGCATGCCCCCACCACCGTAGTCCGCAACATTGTTGGAGATAACACAGTTGATCATACTGAATTCTGATTCGTCGATATTGAGCCCAGCACTTCGGCCCGTGTGGTTATCTCGGATCACACAATCGCGAACTTCCAGCTCTGAGTAACGACAGTAGATCCCACCGCCATAGAGGTCGGCATCATCGACACCAGTAATGGTGAAGCCTGTGATGCTCGAAAGTGAATCGATGTTCTCGGCGAAGAAAACACGGCCGAGGCCTTGTGCGTCGATGGTAACGCAATCGGCATTACCCGATGCGCTGCGAAGGGCGACACCTGCACTCACGATGATTGAGCTTGCCCTGGTTTCGTAGACACCTACGGGCTCTGATTTGAAGTACGCTCAAACTCCTCAGGACTGACTCCACCCAGGTAGCTGTGGCGACGCTTTGAATTGTAGAACATCTCGATGTAATCAAACAAGTCGGCTCTGGCTTCAGCCCTCGTCCGATACTTTCGCCGGTTCACACGCTCCCTCTTCAACGATCCAAAGAACGACTCGGCCACCGCGTTATCCCAGCAGTTGCCGCGACGACTCATGCTCGGATCCAGCTTGTGTTCTCGACAAAACCGGTGCCAGTCGTCGCTCCCATATTGAGAGCCTTGATCCGAGTGGATCACCACGCGTTCGCTCGGCCTTCTTCTCCAGACGGCCATCAGCAGCGCATCCAGAACGAGGTCACGAGCCAAGGTCGGCTTCATCGACCAACCGACGACCCGTCGGCCAAACAGATCCAGGACCACGGCCAAATAGAGCCAGCCTTCCCAGGTTCGGATGTAGGTGATATCGGTCACCCAGACTCTGTCGGGAGCCGAGACCTTGAACTCCCGCTCAAGGCGGTTCGGGACCAGCACCGCCGGTGTGCCTGTCTTGTGTCGAGGACGCTTACGAATATGGGCGCCCTTGATCCGGTGGGCCTTCATGATCCGTGCAACTCGATGACGACCGCAGACCTCGCCCGCCTCCCGGAGATCTCCCAACACCCGAATTGCGCCGTAGGCACCGTCAGAGTCCGCATGTGAAGTCTTGATCTGTGACAGCAGTCGCTGATCCTCGATCGCTCGATCCGAGTAGGGCTTCTTCAGCCAGGCGTAGTAGCCGCTTCGGTGAACCCGCAGAACGCGGCACATCGTCACGACGCGGTGCTCGCGACGATGGGCGCGGATGAACGCGTACTTTACTCGGGGTCCTTTGCAAAGTACGCGGCGGCTTTTTTTAAAATGTCACGCTCTTCGGCGATCCGGCGCAGCTCGGCTTTGAGCTTCAGGATCTCCTGCTTCGAAGAAGCCAGCTCATCCGCTTCGGCCGTTGTGGGCCGGGCAGCTCTGACCCAGTTGTACAGGCTGTGAGCGGACACGCCTAATCGCTCGGCCACTTCCTTGACGGCATAGCCTCGCTCGGTGACCTGACGGACGGCTTCTTCTTTAAACTCGGGGGTGTGCGATTCACAGAGATTCTTTCAATCTGCCAATCTTTAAGTCTAGTTGGTAATCAGGTTCTCGTATCCGTTCTCGCTCAGGCTGATACGCGTCATAGATGTCATCCCAGTATGGCGTTTGAGAAATCAGTTCGAAGTAACGCTCCATAGGTGACTTACCTCCTAGGGAGCCATGCCCGCGTTCCCAGTTGTAGTAGTGCTGCCACTCAGCAAGACGATCTTCAAGGTCCTCCACAGCAAGATTGATCGAAGACCAGAATTCCTGCAAATCTGTCTGCTGCGACCGCTCTACCTTTCCATTCAAGTGAGGAGAGGCTGGCTTGATGGGACGGAACTTGATTTGAAGGGCCATCAGCTGACGCTGTACCTTTTCGGCAAAGAACTCTCGCCCTCGGTCTGTTTGAATTCTCTGGATAGGGAAGGGCATCTCCTCGATGACCCGATCCAGAAAATGGATCGTTTGAACTGCGCTTCGTCGTGGGTAAATGCCGAGCACTCGAAAACGTGTACAGTCATCGATAGCCGTGAACTGATAGATCCCAGGAGCAATCTTGCAGACATCCATTTGGATGCGATCCCCTGGAATGGGTCTTGAGTACCGGCGATACTCCTTCTTTCGTCGTCGTCGTTTCAAGGGCTTCACTTTGTGCCGGCTCAACACCTTGTGAATCGTCGCGAGGGACAGAGGGCAGTCGTGAAGTCGTTGCAGTTCGTTTTGTATTCTTCGCGCACCGAGCTTTCGCTTGAGGCGAAGGGCCAGAATCCAGCTTTCAATCTCAGCGTTGACTTTAGTCGCAGGAGATCTTTTTGGCTTGCGAGACTGTGATGAAAGCCCCTCCAGCCCATTCTCCTCGAATCGCGCAACCCACTTCCTTAGGGTTGGTCGGCTAATCCCACAGCGTTTGCAAACGAGGCCAGCATTGCCGGTCTTCTGATAGAGCTCTACCCATCGTAGCCTTGCTCTTACTTCCCGATTCATAGAGATATTATGGCAAAAGCTTGAAAGGATGTCTATGAATCACACAC
>RRYU01000930.1_pt1 | contig 11966 bp, 9 predicted proteins | sample 2162651 | NCBI WGS metagenome assembly RRYU01 (sample SAMN10267283, study PRJNA491782) | microbial mat metagenome | isolation source: biomat in the production well | place: Japan: Minami-Kanto gas field, natural gas well KTG3 | collected 2017-06 | reverse complement strand
GGAAAACCACCTCTGCCTTTGATTAATATCGCTTCAGGACAGGCCTTGATACAGTCGTCGCAGCGCTCGCAGGAGTCTATAAACTCAAGCTCGGGCAGGCTCCAGGGAGGACGTTTCGGTGTTCTCTTGGCCGTGAACATCCCCCTGAGAAACTGCATCCGATTGATGGCCGCGCTCACGCTTGTCATGCCTGTGGAAGGATATCCTTAACACTAAAGGAGTAGTACGTTTAAGTTCTTGATTAAAATCAAGAACAGGAGACAAGCCGGTTAAAATCCAGGCCGATTCACACTCAGCACAGCCCCAGCAGGCGCTCGTTGATCGCATCCAGATCCTTAACCACGATGACGCGCTTTTCCACTTCGATCAGGTCGTTGCTGATCAGGTGATGCAGTTCCCGGGAAAAGGTTTCCGGAGTAAGATTCAGGTTCGAGGCCACTACCGCTTTCCCAGCGGGCAGTTTCAATATCGCCCCGTTAAGCCCTTTACCACTGGGCCGGGCATTATCGAGAATGAAGCTCATCACCCGATCCGCCGCCGGCTGTAGACAACACACTTCCACGTCCCTGACCAGCCTGATCATTCGCTCACTCATGCCGTTGATCAGGGACAGGGCAAACTCGGGATATTGCATTATGGCGTCGATAAGTACGCTGCGGCGCAGGTAGACAATCTGGGTTTTGGCCAGGGCTTCGGCGTAGATCGGACAGGGACGCTGCAAGAACATGGTGGCCTCACCGAACACCCCGCCCGGTCCAACGATTTCCACCACCCGCTCATTTCCATTGTGGGAGATCACTGCCAGCTTGACATTGCCCTTGAAAATACAGAACAGCCCGTTTGTCAACTTGCCCTTCTTACAGACCAGTTCACCCTTTTTTACCTCAAGGATCTCACTTTTCCTGCCCAGCAGTCCGAGCAGCTCGTCGGACTGCCCCTTGAATATCTCCAGCGAACGCAGGCAGGGCAGGAAAATGTCCTCGTGTAATGCGGCATTCATCGTGGCAAGCAGATGTGTATTTGAATATTCGACATTTTTAATATAAAGCAGGGAAATTGAAATTGACTGATATCAACACACCCTCGATAAACTCTCGTCATGTACATTAAACACCCCGGGATCTCAGGTGGAGATAGTTAATTATTATTTACTTATCAGGTAGTTAATTGTTGCATTATTGGCTTTTTATCACCTCCACGAAACAAGAATCCGGAATTCATGCAGCTATGATTCTCGCATTAATAATACCGGATTTAATTCAAAAAACAGGAGTACCTCCATGGTGGTATTTTTATTTTGGACAAGCCATTGTTTATTAATAATCAGCCAATGATTTTAAATATTTTCGCATTGATCACATGACGTCCGATCAAGGCTAAAGTGGTATATCCTTTGTCCAGGCCATACCACCTCTTCTACCACCTTGGAGCAAAGGCCAAGATATGAAGCGTACCGGCATATCCCGACAATCCATCCTGATGCAGATCGGACTGCTCATGACCGCCCTGTTCGGTCTGGCCCTTGTCGGCATGATCAGCTCGGTGATAATCGCTGAAACCACCCAAGGCGTGGCAACCGCGGTAAACCAGTCAGGTTCGCTCAGGATGCAATCCTTTCGCATCGCCACCGGCCTCGCCTCTCTGGACCTGCTGACCCAGCCCGGTTACCCGCATCCGGCACAAGAGCTGATCGGAGAATTTGAGCGGCGCTTCACAAGCCCCAGACTGACCGACGCTATTCCCGCTGACCCAGAACACCAGTTGCGCCGAGCCTATGAGAGAGTGGCCGCACAGTGGTCAGGACTGATCGGCCCACTGGTTCGCTACCAGGTCGAGAACCCGACCTCGCTCGGACACAGCGACAATACCCCTCCAGGGCTGGATGCAGGTTACCTGCGTTTGGTGGATGGCTTCGTGGCCAACATCGACGACATGGTACGGCGCCTGGAGGAATACGCCGAGGGCAAGATCGAATTCCTGCGCCTGATCCAGGCCACCTGTCTGCTGGCCACCATCGGCATCCTGGTCATAGGCCTGATTCTGATCCACTATCGTCTAATCGCCCCGCTGCGGAACTTGCTGAGCTGCGCGGAACATGCCCGGCGTGGTGACTTCAGCCACCGCAGCCGCTACCTTTCCAACAGTGAACTGGGCCGGTTGGGGCAGGCCTTCAATGTCATGTCCGAGGACCTGTCGAAGATCTATGCCGATCTGGAACGGCGGGTACGGGAAAAGACTGAAGACCTGGCACAGAAAAACCGCTCCCTGGACCTGCTCTACCGCACCAGCCGGCAGGTCAACAACGTGCCTATTGACGGTTTTTCCCTGGTCAAGGTATTGAACGAAATCGAGCAGCAGCTGGGCCTGGGACCAGGCACCATCTGCCTGCAAAACGACAATGGGGAACGACCTGGTTCCCGCCTCACCAGCACACGTCAGATTGCCGGCCGCAACCAGGGCATCTGTTGGCAGGAGGGCTGCCGCGCCTGCGCCCTAGGCAGCACAGAGATCCATGACTGCGACCTGGCGGACGGTTCAGTGCTGCGCATGATGTGCTTTCCCATCCGCGAACGTGAGCGTCAGTTCGGCACCCTGCTGATAGACCTACAACCGGGACAGGAACTCGAGGCCTGGCAACGCAAGGTCCTTGAAACTGTGGCGGGGCACATCGGCGGCGCCATCGACAACCTCAATCGCACCCGTGAAGACAGGCGCCTGGCCCTGCATGAAGAACGCGGGGTCATCGCCCGGGAATTGCATGACTCCCTCGCCCAATCCCTGTCCTACCTGAAAATCCAGATAACCCGGCTGGACGCGGGTCTAATGGACAATGGGGACATAGAGAGCGCCCGCACCGTGGTGGCGGAACTGCGGGAAGGCGTTACCAGCGCCTACCGGCAACTGCGTGAACTGCTGACCACATTCCGTCTGAAAATGGACGGCCGCGGACTGAACCGCACCCTGGTGGAAACCGTACAGGAGTTCCGCAACCGCAGCACGGTGGATATCGCGCTGCACAACGCCCTGCCCTCCTCCCTCCTGGGACCAAACGAAGAGATCCATGTATTGCAAATCATCCGCGAGGCCCTGTCCAACATATTGAGGCATTCCCAGGCCAGTAGCGCCACCATCCGGCTGACTCAAGACGATGGCGAGGTACAGGTACTGGTAGAAGACAACGGACAGGGCCTGCACTCCAACGAAAGCCGCCCTCAGCATTACGGCACTACGATAATGAATGAGCGCGCCCAATCCCTTGGCGGTAAGATACTGATCCATAATGCCCCGGGTGGTGGCGCTCAGGTCCGCCTGGTGTTCAGGTGCCAGCCACACCCGGCGAAACAGGAAATGGCCCATGCCCACTGAAAGCTATGAAAACACCATCATCGTCATTGACGACCACCCCCTGTTCCGCAAGGGCGTAGCCGACCTGATCGCCATGGAAAGCAATTTACGCCTAGTGGGTGAAGCCCCTGACGGAACCACCGGTATCGCCCTGGCGCTGAAAACCCTTCCGGATCTGGTGCTGCTGGACCTCAATATGAAAGGCATGGACGGTCTTGCCACTCTGAAACAGCTCAAACAGGCCGACCTGGACGCCCGCATCATCATGCTCACGGTGTCCGACAACGAAGAAGACGTGGTAGCCGCACTGCGCGCAGGTGCGGACGGTTATTTATTGAAAGACATGGAGCCCGAGGACATTCTGGAACGCCTCAACCAGGCCACCAAAGGCCGACTGGCCATCAGTGACAATCTGACTGAACTTCTGGCCCATGCCCTGAGAGAAGAAGTCAAACCGCGCAGTACCGATGAGGCCGGGCTGACCCCTCGGGAGCAGGAAATCCTTGAACTCATTGCCAAAGGCTACAGCAACAAACTTATCGCCCGGGAACTCAACATCAGCGTCGGCACCATCAAGGTCCACGTCAAGCACATCCTGAAGAAGCTCAAGCTGCGCACCCGGGTAGAGGCTGCGGTTTGGGCATTGAGCAGCAAGCGTAGATAACATGCCCTAACGAGGACATAGGCCATCAGCCGGTGTCCAGCCTGAACACCTGCGCCGGCGGACATCGCAGGAATCCACAAAAGATCAGCTTCCCCTTGGATGGTTATAGACCGTACGTCATGGCTGTTTATTGCGTTAATGGGGGCTGGATTTACATCAGGCAAACAAGGTAGACTCGCGGACTATTTATCCGGAGTGGGTATATATCGATGGGACATGTGATCGGGCGGTGTCCTGTCACAGCAGTATTACGCATCTCAAACAGCAATCCGTGCTGAATGGGCCTATCGGAAGCGTTTATTTTGGGCTGTGAGCGTTGGTCATTATCATACTGATGATTTACGATAGTGCACCCAATAAAGTGACGAGAGTGATTGTTACAGCCAGTAATATCAAGCATGGTGGGCATTACGGCCATGTCAACTTTTATCGGGATTGTAGTCACCCACTCTGATCACTAGAGGCGCCGCCTCAACAGTTATCGCTATCGCTGGTTCCATCCATGAGGACCACCGGCGGCGTAATTCGTTGTACAATCAGGACGATCTGTTCGGTTGCTGGCCCATTATATTAGCCGTATATTGGCTGCGTGTGACAAGAAACAAAGACAGACACTGTTCCAGTAACAACAAAGGGCGAAACCCGAGGCCTAACAGGTACAAAAAAACGTACCACGAAGCGTAAGACACAACAGAGTCAAAAGGTTCACTGGGATATTCACTAGATTTCACTCATGGTCGACCGAGTGGACATACTACATACTCACGGCAGAGATGCGATCCGGATGACCCGTATCATTGCCTGGAGGAGACGCAGTTTTGATGAAAGAAATCGAACCAATAGAATCGGTGACATTGGCCGCGACGCCAGCCAACCGCCAATTGCCTTTTCGGCCGGGTGATTTCTCTAATCTGACTGAGGCGCTGGAGTATGCCGCACGCGGTGAATCCGGTTACAACTTTTACGACGGAAAGGGCAGACTGGACACCGTTGTTAGCTACCGGACCTTACGCGACGAGGCGCAGACCCTGGCCAGGCGCTTGTTGGCGCTGGGCTGCGAACGCGGTGACCGGGTCGCAATCATTGCCGACACGCACCCGATGTTCCACCGCTTCTTCTTCGCTTGCCAATACGCCGGGCTGATACCCGTCGCGCTGCCCGCCGGCGTGCAGATGGGGGCCAGGGAAGCCTATATCGGGCAACTGAAGCGCATGCTGCAAAGCTGCGGCGCACGTATCGCCGTCAGCGCACAATCGCATGGAGAATTTCTGCGTCAGGCCATCCGATCGCTGGAACTGCTTTTCGCCGGGACCCATGATCAGTTCGATAATCTGCCGGAAACCAATGCGCCACTGCATCCTCTTGCAGAGCACGAGCCCGCCTATCTGCAATATACCTCGGGCAGCACGCGCTTCCCCCGTGGGGTCGAGATCACCCAGCGGTCGGTTCTGACGAATCTGCGCGATATCGCCCGTTATGGACTGAAGATTCACCAGGGCGACCGCATGAATGCCTGGCTGCCCTTCTATCACGACATGGGGCTGGTGGGCTTCGTGCTGCTGCCGCTGTCCTGTCAGCTTTCCACCGACTACATCAGCCCCCGGACCTTCGCCATGCGGCCAAGGCTGTGGCTGAAGCTGCTTTCCGACAACCGGGGCACCATCTCATCCAGCCCGCCGTTCGGTTACGAGCTATGCGCAAAGAGGCTGCGCCTGTCAGACCAGACGCAATACGACCTCAGTGCGTGGCGCGCCGCCTGTGTCGGGGCCGAGCGCATAAATCCAGAACCGCTCAAGCAGTTTGCCCGCCTGCTCCAACCTTCCGGGTTCAAAGCAGAAGCCTTCGTTGCCTGCTATGGCATGGCCGAATGCGCTCTTGCCATCAGTTTCGAAAAACTGGACCACGGTCTGCGCACCGATGTGGTGAATAAATTCGCCATGGTCAATGAAGGCAAGGCGGAGACGGTACCCCAGGACCGGGCCGATCGCAATGACACCCTGATCTTCGTCGACTGCGGCGAACTGCTGCCAAGTTACTCAATGGCGATTCGGGATGATCAAGGCAGGGAACTGCCCGAGCGTCAATGCGGACGCATTCATCTCAAGGGGCCAAGCATCATGAACAGCTATTTTCGTGACCCCGAGTCCACCCGGGAGGTCCTGTCCGCGGACGGATGGCTGGATACCGGCGATCTGGGCTACCGGATCGGTACCCGTATCGTCGTCACATCCCGGCGCAAGGACCTGATCATAGTCAACGGTCGCAACATCTGGCCGCACGACCTGGAATTCCTCGCCGAGCGCCTGCCGGGTATCCGCTTCGGCAATGCCTCTGCCTTCAGCGCCCCGCGTGGCCAACACAGTGAACAGGTTGTGGTGGTTTTGGAATCCAAAGAGCGCAATCCAGCCCGCCGCAAGGAACTCGTTGATCAATTGATCGCCATGATTCAGGCGCATTTTGGAATTCGCTGTCACGTGGATCTGGTCCCGCCCCATACCTTGCCACGCACTTCGTCAGGGAAATTATCCCGGTCCAAGGCGCGGGCCCAATATCTGGAACGGACATCAGCTGATGAAGCTGAGCTTCTGCCCGTTGCTTGCACCTCCGGTGCCTTTCAATAGCCAGGGGAACACGCCGGGTGACCGCTTCATACGGACCTGATGGTGCGGGAAACACCTGGATAACTGTGGATATTACAGATTCGTCGCTAGTTGTGAGGCAGCCACAGGCCTCACCGCAAACCGCATTTCCCGCCTGGCTGCGTAACATCCTCCTGGTATAGAAAAACGGGTTCTCGTCGTCATGCCCTGCCAGTCGCGACCCTGACGCAGCCGGCAACCCCTACAATCACCTTTTCCTGGATAATCATCCGGTGAATTCACTAAACGTAGCAATTACCGGGGCAACCGGATTCATAGGCCAACGCGTGCAGCTCGGACTGCTCGCCGCCGGCTGCAGTGTGCGCGCGCTCGTGCGGCGGGATTCGAAGCATCTGCACCATCTCCAGGCGGGTTGCGAGACATTTCCCGTGCGCCTGGGGGATGGCGAAGGAATGGAGCAGGCACTCGCAGGCGTGGATGCCGTTGTATATTGCGCAGGCTCGGTGCGGGGCGCCTCTCTGGACGACTTCGTCACCGCCAATGTCGATGGCGTGGCGAACGTCGTCAAAGTACTTGAGAGCGGTGCCACTCATCCACCGCTGTTATTGTTCTCTTCCCTGGCGGCGACCAGGCCTGAGCTGTCTCATTATGCGCACAGTAAATCTCTCGGCGAGCGGGCTGTACAGGGTTATTCCGGGCCGTGGAGCATATTGCAGCCACCGGCGGTCTACGGCCCTGGTGACAGGGAAATGCTGCCCTTGCTGCAGGCCATTCGCCGCGGCCTTGCACCGATCACCGGCCCTGCGGGTCAACGGCTTTCACTGTTGCACGTGGATGATCTGTGCACAGCCGTACTGGCCTGGCTCGCCGAGACCGAGGCATGCCAGGGCCAATGTTTCGCCATCGACGACGGGCGTGCCAACGGCTATGACTGGCCTGCCATCATCCATGCAGTAGCCACCGGTCCGGTGCTGAAACTGCGCCTTCCGGTGCAAATGCTCAGGTTGATGGCCTCTGTCAACATCACCATGTCCCGCCTATTCGGATACGCACCCATGCTGTCACCGGGCAAGGTGCGGGAACTACGGCATGAGCGCTGGCTGTGCGATAATGAGCCCTTCACCAGGCGTACTGGCTGGACTCCGGCCATTTCCTTGGCCCAGGGGGCCGAGGACCTGTTCCGCCACCCCAACTGAGCCGCTACGAGGATCTTGATTTGCCGTTGAATTCAACCGCCATCGAACGACAACTCCAGAGCATGCTGGCATCGCTGATTGACGATGCGCCTGCAATCAACTCAGAGACTGATCTGACCGTGGATCTGGATTTGGAGTCGGTCGAGATCATGGAGTTCGTGGTCGAAGTGGAGGACCATTTCGACATCGCCATCGATCTCGACACCCTGTCCGGCGTGCATACCGTTGGAGACCTGACCACAGTTGTCGCCCGCCTGCTTGAGTCTTGACCGGCATGGCCTTGATGGACAAATTCACCGCGCTGGACAGTCTGCGCACGAAACTATCCACGGCCGGCGTGGATCCTTCGGGTATTCACATCGACAAGCTGCTGTCGCCCACCGAAGCACTCATCAACGGACGCCGAAGCATTCTCGCGGGCACCAATAATTATCTGGGGCTCACTTTCGACCCCGCCTGCGTCGCTGCCGGAAAGCACGCCATCGAGCAGTTCGGGACCGGGACCACCGGCTCCCGCATGGCCAATGGCACCTATGTATCCCATCTCGGCCTGGAAGCCGAACTGGCGGGTTTTTTCGGCCTCCCCTTCAGCATGGTGTTCTCCACCGGCTACATGGCCAACCTCGGCTGTCTGTCCGCCCTGGCGGGTCCCGGCGACGTGGTTCTGCTGGACGCTGACGCCCACGCCAGCCTGTACGACGGATGCCGCATGAGCGGCGCCAGCATTTACCGCTTCAAGCACAACGACGTGCAGGGGCTGGAAAAGCGCCTGCGGCGCCTGGGGGACAAGGCGGCGGATACCCTGATTGTGGTCGAGGGGCTGTACAGCATCCTGGGCGACCGCGCGCCCCTGTCCGCCCTGGCACAAACCGCCCGTGCGTTCGGGTCCCTGCTGTATGTCGACGAGGCGCACTCCTTGGGTGTGTACGGTGAGCACGGACGGGGGGTCGCCGAAGAACAGGGCGTCCTGGACCAGGTCGACTTCATCGTGGGCACCTTCAGCAAGAGCCTGGCAGGCACCGGAGGCTTCTGTGTCAGCCGGCATGAGATCCTGAATCTGTTCCGCTACACCAGCCGCCCCTATATCTTCACTGCTTCACCCAGCCCAGGAGTGATCGCCTCGACCCGCGAAGCCCTGCGCCAGTTGCGATCCAGACCGCAACTGCGAACACGCCTGTGGGAAAACGCCGAACACCTGTACCTTGCACTGCAGGCCCTGGGCCTGGATATCGGGCCGGAACTCGGCCCCATCGTGGCGGTGCGCTTTCCCCAGCGCGAGGCGGCACTGGGGTGCTGGAAAGATCTGCTGGAAAGAGGCGTATACAGCAACCTCATACTGCCCCCCGCTGCACCGGATGGAGGCAGTCTGGTCCGCTGCAGCGTCACCGCGGCGCATACGCCAGAACAGATCGAGACCGTGGTCCAGGCCTTTACCGAATGCTGCCGTTCAGGAGTCGCTGCCACTCACGGCTGACACGGCCGCGACGCGCCCCTGCCTCAATACCCGGATCATGCCCGCCAGGGACACCAGCATCAGCGTACAGGCGGCAAGCCCGGGGCCGATCAGACCGAACCAGTGCACACCAAGCGGAAACACCATGACGTAGGCGGCGCTCGCCCATATCTGGATGCGCAGGATGGCGCCCGCCTTGTCCATGGCATAAGCCGCCGGACGCAGAGCGGCCCCGGCCAGCTCCAGGGCTGCCGCCAGCAGCAAGACTGTCAACAGGCCGGCCGCCTGACGGTATTCCTCGCCCAGGGTGCCCGCCAGCACGGACTCGCCGAAGACCAGCGACACCAGCACCAGGATGCCTGCCGGTATCCCGACCAGCAGGGCGGTTCGGAAATAGAAGCGGTCGAAACCCTCGCCACCTGCATGCCACAAGCGGGCCAAGTCTGGAAACACGGCCTGGCGCAATAGAACCGCCGGCTTGGACAGCACATTGGAAATCTCTCTGGCGGCGCGAAACATGCCGGCACTGGCCGGGCCGAGCAATGCCCCCACCAGCAGCGTGGCGCCATGTTTCGGCAGCAGATCCAGGCTGCTCTGCCAGTACACTATCCAGAGAAACCGCCAATAACCGGGGTGGCGAACCTCCAGTTCCTTCAGGGATGGAACTCCCAGGACGGTGCCGGGAAGACGGCGTTTGAGTTCCCGCCAGCCACGCAGATTGAGAAACAGGTACTCGGCGGCCAGCCCAAGCGCCCACGCCCAAACGAATCCGGATACGCCGGCGGAAAGCTGGTATGCAACAAGTATCGCCAGCAGACGCACCGCAGGAGCAACCACAAGGGCGCGGCCGAGGGTGTCGAAGCGGCCAAACAGGCGCAATATGCCCTTGGCGGTTCCAGTGGCGGACAACAGTAATACACCCGCATAAATGTTCACCAGGGAAAGACTGTCAGAATCCCACCCCAGCAGGCGGCCTGCCAGAGGAGCGGCGGCGACAACCAGTCCGACACAGCCCAGGGCGCTCAGAATATCCAGTGCAGCCGCACCCCGCAGCAGGCCACGCAGCGAATCGGTATCGCCGTCCTCCAGGGCGGAGATACCGTAACGGACGATGGCCTCGAAGGGCTTGAAGTTGAGCAGTCCCCTGACCAGCAGCGCATAGGTATGGATCAACACTACCTGCCCCAGACCCTCGGGTCCAAGGATGCGGGCACTCAGCACCAGGGAGGCGAAACTCAGCAGGGCGGCGGCGGTGCGTCCACCCATGAGCCACGCGAAGTGTCCGAAGGCCCTGCGCAACGGCCCCTTTTCCGCCGCCGGCGCAGCGTTCATCTGAACCCACCGCGGCGGTAAATCCGCCACAGCAAACCCCAGGCGAACACCAGGGGGTAACGCCGTTGCCGTTCGCTGGCCTCGACCCTGACGCCCGAATGCCGGGCGATCTTCCACAGTATATAGTCCAGCGGATCCTCGAACGTGGCCGTGGCCTTGGTCAAACGCAGGACCGAAACGGTCTTATTGCGCCAGCGCAGCCCATGCCAGTGCAGGCGCGCGCGCCTGCGTTCGCCCGGGGTGCTCGTATTCAGGTACCGGCCGGGCTGCTCGGGTGTCATCTCCGGCAGTTCGCCCTCACCGCCCAGTGCCTCGGTAAGACGGGTGAAATAGTCCTGGTTGCACCGATACAATTGCAGCCCCTGGTCCGCTTTCTCGGTTCGCAACTCACAGCCATAGGTCAGACCCAGCCCGCGGACCCACAGTTCCTGCACATCGAATCGGTTCGGCAGCATGGGCAGAGTCTGGCGGATGAAGGTCCGGGAGGCGTTCAGCAGGGCATCCAGGATGCGATCCCGAGTACCGGGGTCCCGGCTGTAGAGCAGCACCCCGGGCTGGGCGAAACGGGCCCAGAAGCTCACGTCCAGCGGGCGGGACATGGCCCTTTCAAACCGGTCCAGGCGCATGGTCGCATATTTGGCGCGGGCATCCTCCGTTTCCGTGCGCTGGTGCAGGTAATATACATTGGGCGGGAGCAAGCGGTTGGCCCAGCCATGCCAGGGCCGCGGCAGGCTGGCTTTATAGCTGTCCAGCAGCACATAAAAATCCAGCAGGGTATCGCGCTTGCCGCGCAGATAGGACCCGTACAGAAGGATCGCCCTGACCGCAGGTCCATGGCGTTGGTGGATCGCATTGACCAATACACGGATGCGCGCGTCGTGCAGCGCTCGATCATCACCATATCGCTGCGCGACTATACCCCCTGCCAGGCCGTTGCACTGCATTATGATCTCGCGTACGCGCCCTGGGTCGATGAAAACGTCCGGTAGGCGCGTGCATGCTGCCTGGCCGCACGCTCCGGATCAGCCAGCCAGGACTGCAGCGGCCCCTGTCGAACACGCAGCAGTGCCGCATAGATCAGGCGTCCGAGCAGGATTGCCGTGGTCAGCGCCGTCCACAAGGCCACGCCCAGGAAACCCAGGTCGGCGCGTCCCGCCGCGGCGCCCAGGGTAAGGATGATCAGACAGGGATTGCGGCGCGCCGTAATCAGACGGAAATAGGCGTCGAACGGCCGCCAGCTGAAAATCCCGCAATCGCCCAGCAGGTGAAACAGGCCCTCGACGACACGCCCCAGCACATAACCGATGCCGATGATCCAGTAGAACTGTGTGAGACCCAGGCCCGCTATCGGCGTGAAAGACTCCAGGGACATACCC
>RRYU01005417.1_pt1 | contig 11967 bp, 12 predicted proteins | sample 2162651 | NCBI WGS metagenome assembly RRYU01 (sample SAMN10267283, study PRJNA491782) | microbial mat metagenome | isolation source: biomat in the production well | place: Japan: Minami-Kanto gas field, natural gas well KTG3 | collected 2017-06 | reverse complement strand
ACTGATTATCAGCAATGATAAGCTTAGGGAGGAATACGGCGACATGCGTATTACTGAAGCCTTTAAGAAAGCAGATGATGTGTTGGCTACAGCTGCCAGAGGTATCGCCGAAATAATTACTGTTACCGGATACATCAATGTTGATTTTGAAGATGTTAAAACGGTAATGAAAGATAGTGGTAAAGCTATTATGGGTTCATCAAGAGCTGAAGGTGAAAACAGGGCTCTCAAAGCAATAGAAGATGCCATGCGCTCACCCTTGCTAAACGATTCCAACATTTCAGGAGCAAAAAATATCCTGCTCTATATTACCTCCGGCACTGATGAGATTTCATTAGATGAGGTGCACGAGATAACAGATTTTATTCAACAAACCTGCGGCAATACTGCTGAAGTGATCTGGGGCAATGGAACAGACGAAATACTTGGACCTAATATTGGAATCACCGTGATTGCAACCGGCTTTGAAACTGAGGAAGATACACCTGTTGGAAATGTTGTGCGCAAAGTAAAGGTAAACCCACTTTATGATGAACAGCCGAATAGCACACCTCCGGTTCAGGAAGAAAAGAAAAGAGATGATCAACCTGAAATGCAGGAGCTAAAGCCTAAGCTTGAAAGGCTCAGATTCCACGATGAAGAAATACGAATTGATGAGAAATATAAATCACCATCCAGTCCGAAGCCATCTATTGTACATCAACTTTTCAATGACGAAGATGATCAAATTGTAAACAAAGAACAGCCTGAAGAGAGTCCAGAAATTACGAAAAAAGCCTCGCAGCAAAAAACAGAAGAAAAAGCCGAAAACAAAGAATCACTATTCTTTACTTTCATTGCTGATCCAATGCCGACGGTAAAAAAAGAAACTTCAGAAAATCACACTTCTTCCTCGCCTGAAATTGAAAAGGATGAGATGGAAAAAAAGTCCCTTGATCGACAAAGCAGATTAAAGAATATGAGCTTGAAGTTCAAAAACAAGGAGGAGCTTAATCAATTAGAGACTCAACCGGCATATTTACGGCGTGGATTGAAACTGTATGATATGGATCGTGATGCTGAAGAAATAAGCCGCTACAGTTTAGGGGATAAGGACGACAAGCCCGGATTACGTTCAGATAATTCTTTCTTGCACGATAATGTGGACTAAAGATCTAGCCATAAGATGAAAAAATAATGCTTATGAAACTCGAAGTTAAGATCAACGAAGACATCAAACAGGCTATGCGTACCAGGGATGCCCGCAAACTGGAAGCGTTGCGTGCAATTAAAGCTGCCTTACTCCTTGAAAAAACCGGCAAAGATGTTCATAGTGCTGAGATTCCTGAATCGGTCGAGTTTAAACTTTTACAAAAATTGGTGAAACAACGCCGGGAATCAGCTGCTATTTATACTGAGCAAGGTAGGCATGAAATGGCCGAAGAAGAAATTTTCCAGGCTGAGATAATTGAAAAATATTTGCCTCAGCAGATGGATGAGGAAGAGATTAGGTTGATGGTTAAAGAAATCATCGAAATATCTAATGCCAGCAATATGAAGGATATGGGCAGGGTGATGGGTATGGCAACGAAAAAAGCAGCCGGCAAGGCAGATAACGCATTAATATCCAAAATTGTAAGGGAAACGCTTGGTTGAATTTACTTGAAACTCAATCCGGAATACTCTATGCAACTTACATAATTACGAACTTCAGGGTCCGATGCCGGCCATCACTTTCAATAATCCTGCAAATATATACCCCGGGTGAAAACAAATGTTTCATGCGAACAGAAGTTCCGGTCTTTACCTGACGTTCAATAAGTTTATCGCCTCCCATCGAATAAATTTGGATTATAGTTGCCTCACTATTCTTAGGTAACTCAATAATTAAAATATCACCTGCCGGATTTGGATAAATTTTAACATTATCCTGTTGTTTCAGACTAGAAACAGAAGTCACATCGCACCCACCCCACTGATCAATAAGCACTTGTAGTGAATCAATGGGGTCAATACCATTTAAGGTTGAGGGGACATTCAAGTCAAGATACAGATCATTTATCTCGTCATCTGGTTTTGCAACACGTAGAAAACCAGAAAGGCTGGAAACGCCTGCATTTGAGCACCGGGTATCAGCACCAACTACTTTGGCACCTTGTAAAGCTGCCATAAGTTTACAAGCCAACTCACCCTCGGTTGCCAGAAAACGAGCCTCCATCGAGTCCAGAATTTGTTGGCCCAGCAGAATATTACCCTGTATGGTATAATTAGGACCAATGATATGATCTTTATAATCATCACAGTTTTCACCTGTGTAGGCAGCTGTGCGGGGCACTCCTGTATAAATGTCAACTATTCCATACTGTCTGATAGTGGGATTACTTCCCACATCATTCGCCACTAGCAAGGCGATTATTTCCTGAGGTGGTACCCCTTGCAGCATCAAAGCATGGGCATAGTTTTGATTGCCGGCTGTATAGTATGCCTGCGTATGAATAACCCCCACATCAGGAATGACATCACTTAGAATATAACAGCCCTGAGGTATCTGGGGTGCACCAATACATGAGGCCCCGGCACTACCCAACTCGCCAGTGACTGTGTCTACTGCAACAATTGAGAAGGTGTCTTGACCAATACAGAATTTGAGAACCAATAAAGCAGAAGAAAGTGTAAGCAGATTTTTCATCATAACTGAAGTCATTTTTCCTTCAAATGTACTCATTAGTTTAATATTATGTCTTCGGGATGTATACAAGTAAAAATTTCGTTTTTTGCATCGTAATGTAGTGTTAAAGCTAAATGTACATACTGGTCTAAGTCAGAGAGAAAAAAAAAGAGGGCTCACGCCCTCCTTAAAATTTACAGAATCATTGCTTACGATTATCCAAGCATGACGCGTTGAAATTCCGTTACAGTAAGATCCTTATCTATTTCCGACAGGTATGCACGAACGCTTTTCTTGGTATCACGCACAAAATCCTGGTTTAGCAAGGTGTTCTCACGGTAGAATTTATTTAATTTTCCCATCGCGATCTTCTCAAGTATTGCTTCTGGTTTTCCTTCTTGGCGTGCCTGATCCATACCTATCTCAATTTCACGATCTATCACATCCTTAGGCACATCAGACTCATCAACAGCTACAGGATCCATAGCTGCAACCTGCATGGCTATTTCGCGGCCAATCTGTGCAGCATTATCCACATTCTTATTCAATCCCAAAATGGTAGCCAGTCTGTTTCCCGGATGAATGTATGCTGCAATGGCTTCAGATTCAATAAACCTAAAAGTTCCAAGTTCAATCTTTTCACCAATAACACCGGTTTGATCAATAACAGTATCTGCTACTTTTCTACCATCAAGTTCGAGCATTTTGAGCTCTTCAATATCTTTAACTTTATGCTTTGAGGCTAAATCAGCAATGTTTTTGGTATAATTCACAAAATCTTCATTCTTGGCAACGAAATCGGTTTCACAGTTTACCATAACTATTGCACCGTACTTCATATCATCGCTTACACTTGCAATTACTACACCTTCAGATGCTTCACGGTCAGCACGTTTGGCAGCCATTTTCTGTCCCTTCTTACGCAGATAATCAATTGCCTTTTCCATGTCACCTTCGCTTTCCTTGAGGGCATTTTTACAATCCATCATTCCTGCACCGGTGCGTTTTCTAAGTTCATTTACTTGTGAGGCAGTAATATTCATTTTAATTCAGAATTTTTTTATTGTTAATTATTTCTTTGATATGGGCTTCCTGGGCCTTTTCGGTCTTTCGCGACCAGAATCATCTGCTTTTGATTTACCTACAGGTTTACGTTTCTTGTCATCGGCATCATCTTCATCCTGGCTGTCATCCTTTGCTTTATCATAGATTCCATCCTCATCCATATCAGTTTCATGCTCCTCATCGCTTTTCTTATCTCTGGCCATTTTGCGTTCACTAAGGCCTTCTTCAATAGCTTGTGTCATGATCCGGACAATAAGTGCAATGGATTTTGAAGCATCATCATTTCCTGGAATTGGAAAATCAATTAAGGTGGGATCAGAATTCGTATCTACTATGGCGAAAGTGGGAATATTAAGCTTACGTGCTTCAGCAACAGCAATGTGTTCTTTTATAATATCCACAATGAAGAGTGCTGAAGGCAGTCTGTTCAAATCGGCTATACTACCCAGGTTCTTTTCAAGTTTTGCACGCTCACGACCCAACTGAAGGCGTTCACGTTTTGAGAGGTTCTTATATGAATCGCTTACCATTAACTTATCAATACTTGCCATTTTCCTAACGGCTTTTCGTATAGTAGCAAAGTTTGTAAGCATTCCTCCGGGCCAACGCTCGGTAACATAAGGCATGTTAATTTTGGTAACTTCCTCAGATACGATATCCTTGGCTTGCTTTTTGGTCGCCACAAACAGGACTTTCTTGCCAGAACGAGCCAGTTGGCGCATGGCATTTGCAGCATCTTCAATTTTCGCCTGTGTTTTATACAGGTCAATAATATGGATTCCGTTGCGCTCCATAAAAATATAAGGCGCCATATTGGGATTCCACTTTCTTTTCAAGTGTCCAAAGTGAACACCTGCATCTAATAATTCTTCGAAAGAAACTCTTGACATAAGATAATTTTTAAAGGTTGTTTACATTCACTAAATTCAATTGTTAAGTAGTTCTGCCATTTAGAAGTCTTAACAATTTGGATACTAAACACATTTGGGGTCCAGACGATCGTCTAGCGCTTACTGAACTGGAACTTCTTACGTGCTTTGGGTTGTCCCGGTTTCTTACGTTCAACCATCCTGGGGTCACGACGCAAGAGGCCTTTTGATTTGAGTACAGATCTGTGTTCTGATTCAATTTCACACAAAGCACGGCTGATAGCAAGGCTCAATGCCTCAGCTTGTCCATTGATTCCGCCACCATCCAAATTGGCTTTAATATCATATTTACCGAGGTTGTTGGTCAGCTGGAGCGGCTGTTCCACTACATATTGCAAGGTCCCTGTTGGAAAGTATTCCTTGAAATCTCTTTTATTGACGGTGATGCTGCCGTTACCGCTTTTTAGGTAAACGCGGGCTACTGCAGTCTTACGTCTTCCTAGGGTGTTTATAACTTCCATACTTGTTATTTGATTGTATTAAGGTTTACAACTTTGGGCTTCTGTGCTTCATGATTATGCTCGGAACCGGCATAAACATATAGATTACGGAACAACTCGCTGCCCAAACGGTTCTTTGGAAGCATTCCTTTCACAGCATGCTCAATGACGGTTTCAGGTTTTCTTGCCATTTGCTGCTTATAAGTCCTGATTTTTTGACCACCCGGATAGCCTGAGTGTCGAATATAATACTTCTCCTCGGCTTTGTTACCTGTAAGCCGAATCTTATCAGCATTCAAAATAATAACATTGTCACCGCAGTCGCTATGTGGAGTGTAAACAGGCTTATGCTTGCCTCTCAAAAGCTTTGCGGTCACAGATGCAAGCCTGCCCAATATCTGGTTCTCGGCATCAATAACCAACCATTCCTTATTAGCGTTCTCTTTGTTTACGCTAACAGTTTTGTAACTCAATGTATTCATTTAACTTATCTGTTTCTTTTGCTATTCATTGCGCACACTATCCGCAAAACGGGGTGCAAAAATAGAAACTAATTTTTGTTTTAACAAATTTACAAACAACAAATTGTAGAGAATTATTTCCGCATAGCTAAGTTGATTGTTTTCAGCAGCAGGAAAAAGGCCTGCAAAGATGCAAAAAATAAATTTGATTTGGCAAGAAGAGATGCAACCAATTCAATTAAACTTACTCTTTGTCATCAAAAACAGATTTCACATGTTATTAAAATGTTTGTTCATTTCTTTCTTTTTCTTTCAATTTACGCTGATACAGGCACAGTTTCATCCTCACTTGGAAATAAACGATCTATGTGTTGCGATCAATGGTGATCAGGTTCAGTATATTCCCGAAACATTAATCAGACTGGAAAATGGTTCCCATAACGAGGTCAGGCTTTATGAGCAAAAAAACTTAGTTTTTGGAATGGTATTTGACCTTAAGGAGAATAGAAAACGAATCAAGATTGTGCAGCGTACGTTTGTTGAGAACGTTCTTGGTAAACGATTCTATTCAAGAAAAAATGTAATGACTATTTACAAAGACTTAAGCTATGAGGATTTGGTTTGTGGCCAAACACGTGAACATTTAACCTATGATCCGGTGTTGCAAAAACGTATATTCGCATCCTTTAATTATCACTTAATCTATTAATCACTCAAAATTTAATCAGAATGAAAAACCTTCATCATTACCTAATCTTAGTAGCCTTGGGGGCCATCATAATCTTATTCGGTTTTAAATCACCTGTTGAAACCCAAAAGGAAGTCAAATGGCTTCAAATAACGGTTGTGGAATCAGTTATTCCCGGAGGTATGGGACGCTCCCGTATGGTTTCGATCGATCACGATGGACAGTTTGAAGAAACAAAAATCAACAACTTTTTTAGTATGGTTGGTATTAATTTCAGCAATATTCGCGAGAACGACCAGGTCGTAACCAATAAAATTCAGGATTTGTCGAATCAAGGTTGGGAACTCAAGCATATTACATCAGGAGTATTTTCGGGTAATGAAGGCAATACCAACGGCATTTTTCTTACGCGTTATCTATTTTCTAAAACTGAATAAGTAACTACATAACAACTTTTTACAATATATCTAATATGTGTGTGAAACCTTGTTTCCACACATTTTTGTATGTTTGCGGTTGCATATACCAAATCGAATAAATGTCGGTCAAAGTCAATCAGATTACTAAAATCTACGGCAGCCAGAAAGCCATTGATAAAATTTCTTTTGAAATAAAAAAAGGCGAGATCGTTGGATTGCTTGGTCCTAATGGAGCAGGAAAATCTACAATCATGAAAATATTAACTTGCTACATTCCACCTAGCTCCGGTGAAGCAAGTATAAATGGTTTTGATATCCAGGAACAAGCTATTCAAGTTAAAAGCCTGGTAGGTTACCTTCCGGAATCCAATCCCCTTTACTATGAAATGTATGTACGCGAATACCTTGCATTCGTAGCTGGTATTCATAAAGTTAAAAACCGAAACAAACGGATTGCTGAAATGATAGACCTTACAGGCCTGGGCATCGAAAGCCACAAAAAGATTGGTGCCTTGTCAAAAGGCTTCAAACAACGCGTAGGATTGGCGCAAGCCCTGATTCACGATCCGGAGGTGCTTATACTTGATGAGCCTACCAGCGGGCTTGATCCTAATCAGCTTATTGAAATCCGGAACCTGATCAAAACAATCGGTAAAGAGAAGACGGTGATGTTGTCAACCCATATAATGCAAGAGGTGGAAGCCCTATGCAATCGTGCCATTATTATAAACAAAGGTGTGATTGTTGCTGATGACAAAACTGCAAATCTTACAAAGCATGATCAATCCGGAGCTACCGTTGTGGTCGAGTTTGACAAGAATATCACCAGAAACCAGCTGGGGAAAATACCACACATTCAGCAAGTGAGGCAAGTTGATGAGTATACCTGGTTATTGGAAGAAAAAAAAAGTCAGGATATACGTAAGGAGCTGTTTCATTGGGCAATGGACAATGAGATCACCATTCAATCGCTTAAGCGAGTGGAAAAAAGCATGGAAGAAACATTCAGGGATCTAACACATAATTAATCAGCTGTTCGCATTTGCTAAGCCGGGTGAATGTGATTTAATAACCTCATTTATTTTAAAGGGTCGTGATAATTTAACAGAAAAAAAAATGATCCTCGGTATATTTTTTTAATTTTGCCGGTCTATTAAAGAAATGCAAAATTCATGTGGAAAGATTTGATTGATTGCAACCACTAAAAAAAATGCTAAAACAATGTTTTCGCTTTTCAATCATCTTCTTCCCTCATCTTGATTATTAATTAAATTAATCCAAATTATTATGGGATACTTATTTACGTCTGAATCGGTCTCAGAAGGTCATCCCGACAAAGTAGCCGATCAGATTTCAGATGCGATATTGGATGATATGCTACGCTATGACCCTGATTCGAAAGTTGCATGCGAAACCATGGTCACCACCGGACTGGCAATCGTGGCTGGTGAAGTTAAAACTAAAGGTTATGTTGATGTTCAAACAATAGTGCGAAATGTTATTAACCGCATTGGGTATAATAAAGCAGAATATCGGTTTGATGCCAATTCTTGTGGTGTTGTTTCTGCCCTCCATGAGCAATCACCAGATATTCACCAAGGCGTAGAACGTAACAGTGAAGAAGAACAAGGCGCTGGTGATCAAGGGATGATGTTCGGTTTTGCTTGCAAGGAGATGGACAACTTTATGCCAATGACCAGTGAATTGTCGCATATATTCCTGCAAGAACTGGCTGAAATACGCAGGGAAGGGAAAAAAATGAAATACCTTCGGCCCGATTCCAAATCGCAGGTAACGGTAGAATACACAAACAACTGGAAGCCGGTCCGTATTGAAACTATAGTGATCTCTACACAGCATGACGATTTCGATACAGAAGAAAATATGCTGGCCCAAATAAAGGATGATGTTGCAAAAATTCTAATCCCCAGGGTAAAAAAGCAGTTGCCTCAAAGGGTGAAAAAATTATTCAAAGATGATTACAAATTATTTGTGAATCCAACAGGCAAATTCGTAATCGGTGGACCTCATGGCGACAGTGGTTTAACCGGGCGTAAGATCATTGTTGACACATATGGTGGACGTGGAGCTCATGGAGGTGGTGCTTTTTCAGGCAAAGATGCCTCAAAGGTTGATCGCTCCGCAGCTTATGCTGCCCGCCATATTGCCAAAAATATGGTAGCCGCCGGCATCAGCAATGAGGTGCTGGTCCAGGTTGCCTATGCTATTGGTGTTGCAGAGCCGGTTGGTTTTTATGTTAACACTCGTGGATCAGCCCATGTGAAAGATCAAAACGGGAAAAAGCTTTCAGATGAACAAATAGCAAAAATTATCACATCAATTTATGATCTAAGGCCTTATGCCATCATCAAAAGATTCGGGCTGAAAAATCCAATCTATGAACCCACAGCAGCTTATGGTCATTTCGGTCGTGATCCTTATGTTGATGAAGTTGAAGTTTATTATCAAAACAATCAGACCTACACCAAGCAGGTAGATGGCGTTCAAAAATATTTCAAGAAGGTGGCATTTTTTTCCTGGGAAAAACTTGATATGGTTGAGCAATTTAAGAATGCATTTTCACTATAGAAAAGTAGTGATACATAATCCCCTCAAAAAAAAACAGCTTTTTAAAAGCTGTTTTTTTGATTTATAAGCATTTAGCGCTGGATCACCAGTTTTCGTGTTGTAGTTGTTTTACCGTCTATGACCAGCGAATAAAAGTACAAGCCCTCTCCTAAATCCTGAACCGGAATGGTCACGTTTGTCATATTTGGATTTATTGGAAAATCAAGCACCTGCTTCCCAAGCATATTGTATACCTGCAAATTGGCAGTCGTGATCTCACTCGGAAAATCATAGTCAAAGCTTACCTGATTGCGGGCAGGGTTGGGATAGGCATTACCAAAAGCTATTCTTGCCTGCATATCATCAACTGAAGCAGGACTTATCACATAATATACGATCATTGACACATGATCATCTTCATTATCAGCATTAAAAAATGTATACTTAATGATTGAAGTGCCGTTTTTTGAATTTGGCTGATAATGCCCTGCAAATACCCAGTCTTCAGTAGTAGCACCGGCTTCAATTGCAATAGGATCAGGTGAAACATCCGTATCAGGGGCAAAACACAAACCCCAACAAAGCATATTGGTTGTTCCTTCAACAATGTCGATCTCTGTACGCATGGCCTTAACCTGAAGTGTGCGGTCAGTGTTATTGGTCACCATTGCATGTGATACTACTTCATAAAAAATATCTTCGGTCAGCTCACCATAAACGTAGATGGTGTCCTCATGTTGAATGCTTTCGCCTTCCCAAGATAAACTAAGGCTTTGAGCAATGGCGAAACCACCAATAATAAATGCTGTTATCAGTAAAAGTATTCTTTTTTTCATAATTATTGTGATGTTTATTCCAGCTAATTACTACAAAAACCGTGCAAGTTTTCTTATTAAAAATAAATCAAAATTTCTTATATCGAATTATCTGTATTTAAAAATTATTCTGTTATTTAGTAGTGCAAATAAAGAAAAATTATTTCACATTTAAAATTTTATCATCATGAAAGTAAAATTTACCTTGTTTCTATTCTTTTCACTTTTGACAATGCCCTTAATTTATGGACAAAATCCAAGGCTGGTACTGGCTGAAGGATTCAGCAGCGCTACCTGTGGACCATGTGCAGCACAAAATCCTGCATGGAATGCATTGCTACATGCCAACGAGGACATTGTGACCTCCATCAAATATCAGATGAACTGGCCGGCTCCCGGAAATGACCCAATGTATCATCATAACCCATTGGATAATACTGCGCGCCGAAATTATTATAGCGTGAATGCTGTACCAAATGTTGTCGTAAATGGTAACCACTTTCAGGGAGCTCCAGCACAGGTGAGCCAAGCTATGTTGCAATCTGTTGCCAACAATAGCTCTCCATTCCAGATACAATTGCAACACCAGCTCAATGAAACTCAGGACACCATTTTTGTTACCATGCTGATTAAAGCTGATGCAGTTGTAATTGGAAATTTGGTAGCACATATTGCAGTAATTGAGAAACATATTCATTTTACAACACCACCGGGCACCAATGGTGAACGTGATTTTTATAATGTTATGAAAGCCCTGCTCCCGGTTCGTACAGGTACATCATTGCCCGATTTCCAACCTGGTGAATACGTGATCATAGAAGCAGCCTGGGAATTACAAAATGTATATGAAATTGAACAACTTGCGGCAGTAGGTTTTGTGCAGGATAACGACGATAAGCATGTTCACCAGGCTGCAAACAGCAGCACTGATCCAATCATTCCACATTATGAAAATGATGCCGCTGTTAATAATATACTTGACTTCACTAAAACAAACTGTAGTGGTGTAGTCAGCGCCCAGGTGACCATAGCCAATCATGGGAGTGAGCCGCTTACATCCGCACAGATTGTTGCCAGTATCAACAGCAATGAGGTCTATAATGAATTGTGGTCTGGCAACCTCAGTTTTTTGGAGAAAACTGAGGTTGCCATTCAAGAATTCACAATAGGTATCATTGCAGAAAATGAACTGAAGATAGAAATAACATCAACCAATGGCAATAATGATGACTATCCCTTGAACACCACAAAATCTGTTTATTTTGACGGAGCACCAAATGTAGAAGGTAATCTGAGTTTGTTCCTGCTGCTGGACAATAAACCGCACGAGACCTCATGGGAACTGCTTAACTCCGTAGGCGAGGTCGTCCAATCAGGAGGGTCATATACATCACCTGGACAAAACATTATTCCTTTAAGTATTTCTGATATTGATTGCTACACCTTTATTATATATGATGAGGGTGGTGATGGAATTTGCTGCAGCCATGGTACAGGATATTATGGCATTTTAAATCAAGGGGGGCAACCAATCATTACAGGTAGTAATTTTGGTCATATGGAAATTCATGAGTTTGGTTATGGGTTGGTTGAACTTGATGAAATCACGGCTGAATTTGATGTGAACATTAACCCTAATCCAGCAAGCAAAGAAGCTGCAGTAAATATTACGCTTGAAAAAGCCGCTAATGTAAAGGTCGCTTTATACGATATGAGTGGACGTGAACTTAATACTGTTAATTATGGTCATATACAGTCCGGTAATTACCAATTAACTGAATGGTTTATTGAAGTACCACAAGGGATTTACCTCGTAAAAATTATTGCAGACAATAAGCTTTATACCAGAAAACTGGTCGTACGTTAAAAGAATGAATTGAAACCTATCCAATAAATGGAGATGATCACTTGGTCGTCTCCATTTTATTTTTCTGA
>RRYU01003346.1_pt1 | contig 11969 bp, 7 predicted proteins | sample 2162651 | NCBI WGS metagenome assembly RRYU01 (sample SAMN10267283, study PRJNA491782) | microbial mat metagenome | isolation source: biomat in the production well | place: Japan: Minami-Kanto gas field, natural gas well KTG3 | collected 2017-06 | reverse complement strand
CCCCCCACCCGGGCCCAGCAACCCTGTTTCTCGTGTTATCAAAGTTTCATTTTTCCAACAATAGTCGCATGAATACCATTCATTCGATTAATGAATCAGGCTCAAGCAAAACAAGACGATGATAATTATAGTTAATGAGCCCAAACACGCTGGCCCATCCATCGGAGATAGCCGTGGCCTTTTGGAAATCAGGATGTGAGACCCAAGAGAAGCCTGCGAAGCCGAGCGCAGAGCGAACCGAGTATCATGACGAGGCTAGTGATCTGGTTTCTGCACTCAAGGAATGCTGCTCAAACCAGGTAGGCGTCGGCATCATTCAGACTGAAAGCGACATGATCTGTCAGGGGAAATTTGCTCGAGTTAGTGAGAGCTCGGTCATTCTTGAAACCTTTGCTCCTGAGCAGATTCAATTTCTTCCCCTTTCCACCTGCATGGTTTCTTACTTTCGAGAGGGCAAAGCTCATGCCTTCATCTCTTTGGTACGTGAGAGCCATCCGGGACAAGACAAACACTCGCAGCGACTCTTCCTGCGAGTTCCCGAACAGATCGCCGTCACGCAGGTGCGCTGGACCTTCCGCGTTCCCACAACGGGGATCACCGGATTTGATGTAAGGCTTCACTGTTCCAAGGGAGATGTCTTCACTCCCAAGCCCCTAGACGTGAGTTTCGGCGGAATGCAGGTGGAGTTCGAAAAGGACGGTGATCCGGACTTGTGTCTTGGCGGTAAAGGCCAACTGAGCATGTCCTACGAAGGAAACACCGTCAAACTCGAAGCAGAGGTTCGGCGACGAGACGGCCACGCCTATGGTCTCTTCTTCCCGGGTGTATTTAAAAACGAGGAGTTCTCTCCGCCGGAGGCCTATCGGGCCATTGTTACAGATCTGGAAAAACGTTGGCTGCAACTACGCAGAGAAGAATAGAGTTGCTTGCTTCGGGTATTGATATTGGCAGGGCAAGCAATCCGTAATAGGATCGAAGGGTCGCCACCCGGAGTGAACTATGCCAACGCTCATAGCCCATCGCGGGCACCCCTATAAGTTTCCTGAAAATTCCATGGTGTCTTTGAGATCCGCGCAGAAACACTCCGCAAGTTTCGTGGAGTTCGACCTGCAGCTATCCGCCGACGGCCGGCCCTTCCTTTACCACGATGATGAACTCCAACGCTGTTCAGGCCGGCCCGGACGCGCCTGCGACATGCGCCATGACGAACTCATGGCGCTGACCTGCGGCGAGGCCGGACGTTTCGGGGAGAGATTTTCCATGGAACTCATTCCTTCGCTTGATCAAGTCGTAGAATTCCTTTTGGAAAACCCGGCGCTTCAAGCTTTTGTGGAATTGAAACAGCCGGCTCAGCCTAAGCATTCGGAGGATTACTTCGTTCACACGGTCCTTGAGCTTCTCTCCCCCGTGATCCAGCGCTGCGTGATCATCTCCTATCATGAGGAAATACTCGTGAGCGCCAAGATGCATCCGCGCATCGGCTGGGTGCTTCGCGAATGGAGCGAGGCGTCAAAGAAGATGGCCGAAACTCTCGCCCCGGATTTCATTTTCGTGGATCAAAAGAAGCTACCCCCGGGCGCAACACTTTGGCCCGGCTCCTGGGACTGGGCTGTCTTCAGTATTGACGAGGTCGATTCCGCCCTGGAAATGGCCCAGCGGGGTTTCTCCTACATTGAAACCAATCGTATTGAAGAGCTTCGCAAAGCCCCCCAATTGCAAACCTGGCTCTAAAAAAGGGGGAGAAGGGCGGTCCCTTCTCCCCTTTTTCAAGATCAGAATTCTACTTCAACAAGACCATCTTCTTGGTCTCCGAGTAGCCCGGCGTCTCAAGCTGATAGAAGTACAGCCCCGATGACATCTTCGCCCCCGAAGAATCTCGGCCCATCCAAGTGAGCTCGTAGTCGCCGGCATTGCGATGTTGATCAAGCAGAACCTTCACAAGACGGCCCGCTGAATCGAAAACCGCCAAACGCGCCCAGCCCGCTTCGGCCTGACTGAAGGCGATCTTCGTGCTCGGGTTGAAGGGGTTGGGCAAGTTTTGACCCAGGTGATTTCTGTAGGCCGGCGTATCACCCGGTGCATCGGTCAGGCTAAGATCGATACTGGCCGTGGCCATGGCCACAGGTGCCGCCATGCCCTGAGCCACCCAGGCATCATAGAGCTGTTGCCCAAGATCGTTAGTGGTATTGGCGTCGCGAAGAAACTCCACGTATTCCTTCGAGGTGGACTGATAGTAAAGAGTCACCTCTGCACTGCGCGCACCGGCCGGCAAGGTGTAGTTGGTTTCATCCCAATACTGGCCGTCGGCATAGCTGTAGTTCACCACGGGTGATTGAATCGCTTGGAAATTTGCATTGGTGAAGCCGCGTGGAGGAATGCGGTTGTCCGACCAAATGGTGTCGTTGAGCACGAAGTGAAATGATGGACCCGGTTCCAGTCCGAGCAGGTCGGCAAGACGATAAGATGTTCCCGGCTCAATCTCGTAGACCTTGGCGTCAGCGTCGTGACTGAGATCGGCGCTACCGAAATCGTAGGCCGCCGATTCGTAGATCAGGTTCGATCCCTCGTCGTAAGCTTTCACATTGATCCACATGCGCCGCCCTTCGGGGTAACCTGAGGGAAGCTTGTGGCCGGTCTCGTTGGTCACCTTCACCTGCAGCGAGGGAGATCCGCCACTGGTGTCGAAGAGCTCCAGGGTGGCCGAAAGTTGCAGTAAATCGATGGCGCGCTGCTTGCCATCGGCGAGAGCCGCCGGGTCGGTTTCACCGGGGAAGAAGGTTTCGATGATATCCGGAACCCAGTAGTTGCCGCCGGTGAAATCATGCAAGCCCAGATCCTCTCGAACCGGACCGGTATCGGCACCCTGGCCCGAGACGTCGCGCATGTGACAGTCGAGGCAGCTGGACACGATTCCATCGGGCTTGTTGCCCGCGAACTGGGGCGCATAAACACCCGTGCTGGCGTACTCGCTTTGGGTCCACTCGCTGTAGGTGCGCTCCACGGGAAACATATTGCGCAGATCCCCATCGGGATGTTCTTCATCGAAGCTTCCAGGAACGTACTCGTTGGGATTCGAACCCAACTCGAACGCGGGATTGCTCACGTCGTGGCAGGTTCCACAAAGCAGGGAGGTGCGAAAAAATGGCGAGTCCAAGAACTGGTGGCTCGCCACCACGTCCGGATAGGGCCCGCGTTTGGCCGGGTTGGGATCGTTGACGAACATTCCATTGGCATGGGTGGGCGGAACATCGTGGAGAGCTGCGAGTATGGCAAGATCCTCAGCGGGGCTTTCACCCTCAACATAAACCGGATCCACCATACGATGGCAGAAGTCGCATTGCACGCCTTGGCGATCTTTGGCGTTAACCATTCCACCGCTTGTATCGAAACTGTGTCCCTCCTGCCAGCCACCGGGAGTGTGGCAACGCAGGCAGAGGTCGCCGGAGGCCGGCGCGTCCTGCTCGGCGATGACCATGGTGGCCAGGAAGTGCGGGTCGCGCTGAGCCTGGCCCATCATGCTGCCCTGCCAATTGTGCCAGGGCTCGGTCGCATCGTTGTAATCTCCGTGGCAGCTAATGCAACTCACGCTGGGATCGTCAAGCACCACGCCTTCCAGCGGCTGGGAACCGGGAAGATCAAAATCGCGCATGGTGGTGGGGACCACGCCGCCGACAAGCGCATCGACAGTGAAGTCCCCATCGCTCATGTCATGGCCGTAGTTACCGGCTCCATCCCGCGCAACCACTTTAACACGATTGGCAATCCCCGGCCGATTCTGGACGAACCAGTTGAAGCTGCCGTCATTGGGAAGGCCCTTGGCGATGGGCTTGAAGTCCTCGACGCCCTCATCGGAAATATAGAGGTCCACCAGGTCGATGCCGCTGTCGTCGCTTGCCGTCCAACTAATGGTCTGCATCGTGGTGGCTCCATAGCTCTCGCCACCATTCGGTCCGAGGACCAGGACGTCGGGTGGCGTGATATCGGATCCGCCCGACGGGGTGAGAAATGCCAGAAGATCGGTCAATTCCACATGGTCCGTGCTGTTCACGTTGCTCGCCGAAAGCCCGGGGAAGGTCGGCGTGTTACTGAAGTTCCCCGTATCGGTGATCTCGACCAGACTCGTGAACCCATCGTTGTCGGAATCCTCATTCTCAACGGACAGGATCGCGTCCAGGTTGCTAAGGCCTGTGTTGAGGGCAACCTCGATGGCCAGTCCGTAAGGATTGCGGGGGCCGCCACCGTCGAAATCGAAATGGCAGGCTCCGCAATGCCCGGAGTTGCTTGGCACATCGGTGAGAACGCTACCGTCGGCTCCAGGGTAGGCATCCAGAAAGGCATTCTTGAGTGGATTGCGAGCCGCCGCAGGTAGGGCGAGTAAGAGCACGATTGCGAGGATGATAAAACTGAAGTATCGGCCGCGCCTTCTCATGATGACCTCCCGATTGCGAGATGGGATCACCCGAGCACGAGGGGTGCGCCCGCTGACGCATGCTCTTAGGCAATCAGAGCAGTTTAGCACAATTGAGTACATTTCAGGTGGGTAAATCGTATTTACACAAAAGAGAAGAGGGCCCTGGCCTGGGCCCTCTTCTCAGATCATTCACAACCGCTAAATTTGGCCTAGTAGAGCGTCTTCAAATTCGACCAGGAGGCAGGGGTCGCTGCTACGGTCTCGCAGCCCAGAACCGGTAGTTCTCCGGTCAAGGGGCCACTGCATTTGTTTCCGGCGGCCTTGAAGACCAACCACTCGTTGGGAGTATCCACGGGCTCGGGCTCCCAGTTCGAGTAAAAGACGAACACCCCACTGCCGATGGGACCCGGCTCGCAATCTTCTTCATCGGGCTCGAACTTGATGATCGGCTCTTCCACGTTGGGCAAGCTGGGATCACCATGGCATTCGAATTCGCCCTCGTAATAGACATCGCAGGGCTCTTCATCATCGTCGCGGTCATCTTCGCCCCAGCCATTGCTCAGCCCGGCCGGTTCGGCGAATCCAAAGGCGAATTCATCGCACTCGCAGCTATGCCCGGCAAAACCAAGCAAGAGGTCGATGTGACTCAAGCCATGATTGTCGCCGCTGTCCCAGTTGAGTTCGATGGTGTATTTCCATGTTCCCAGTTCAGGGTACTCGGTGTTCAGCTCGGCAGTGCTGTGGCCGGTGATGAAGCAATCGGCCGAGGCTGTCAGCGGGATCAACCCCACTGCGAGCAACAACAGGAAGCTGTTGATTTTGAGCATTGAGCGCATAGCTCTCTCCTAGGTCGAGATTACCGCGATTGGCGCGGGTCTATCCCTAGACTATCGGCACATGAGCTAGAAAAGTTTAGGTTTGGAGGGAGATAAATCCCTAGGTCTTCCGCTCTTTTTTCTCGGCAGCCGGAAAAAGTACATTGTTGAGAATGAGGCGGTAACCTGGCGAGTGGGGGTGCAGGGACAGATCCGTAGGCGGATCCCCCACGTGGTGGGAATAGTCTTCGGGATCGTGACCACCCATAAAAGTGAAGGTGCCTTCACCAACCTTGCCGTGAAGGTAGCGCACCTCGTCGGCGCCTTCCACTTCACCCATCACCGTGACGTGATCCTTGAGGAAGCCCTTGCGATAGCTGGTGGTCTGGCCCATGAAGCCCTCCACCACCGCAACATGATTTTGCGTGAGCATGCAGGGAACCGGATCGAATTTGGCGGAGAATTCAAACAGTGTGAAGTAGTCGCGACCTTCGCCGCGAAGGGCGGCGTCGGGTGTGGCATCGATGTCACTGAACTCATAGACAAGCGGGCTGCTGATCAAATTGAAATCCTCGAAGGCAATGCACTTTTCGAAATCCAACGCTTCCTGAAAACCGCCCTGAGGCGGATCGCCGTCGAAGGGTTCTGCCACAATGTCCACGCCCTCTGCGGCCATGGCAATGTCGAAACTGTCGGTGGCGCTGCACATGGCGAAGAGAAATCCTCCGCCGTCCACATAGCTGCGAATGGCGCGGGCCACGGCTTTCTTATGCTCGCTCACCGAAGGGAACCCGGCTTCGCTGGCCATCTTTTCGTAAAGCCTCTGCTGTTGCCGATACCAAGCCTGACCTCGATAATTCGCGTAGAACTTGCCGTACTGTCCCGTGAAATCCTCGTGATGCAGATGTAACCAGTCGTAGTCGTCGAGCTCGCCGCGCAAAACTTCTTCATCGTAGAGAACGGTGTACTCGATTTCGGCGTACTCCAAGGCCAACATGACGGCATCATCCCAGGGTTGTTTGTTGGGTGGTGCATAGATGGCCACCTCGGGCGCCTTCTCAAGAAGTACCCGCTCCATGTTGGATGCTTCGATCTCCGCGAAAATGCGCGCCCTATCCGCGCCGCTGATCACTTCATACTTCACACCCAGGTGCGCGGCTTCCCGCCGGGCAAACTGGGTATCGTTCACGATGAAGGAACCGCCACGGTAGTTGAGCAACCACCAGGCCTCTTGCTTGGCCTGAAGCACGTGATAGGTCAGCCCGTAGGCGCGCAGGTGCTCGGTCTGAGTGAGATCCATGGGAATGAGGAGATCCGCATGGGCCAGGGCAGGTGTGAACCAGAGACATAGCCATAGCCAGCGTTTCATGCGTCCTCCGATACCTGTTCGCGCAATTCGCGCAGGCCGGGAATTTGTGTGCTTTCGGGATGTCGATCGAGCAGATCGTTCACGAGTTTGCGGGAGCGCGAAACATCTCCCATGCGCAATGCCAGGCGAGCGGCACGTTCAAGAGCCAGGGCCGCGCGATGATGCTCGGGGAAATTCACTTCGAGCCTTAACCAGGCGTCCATGGCATCACTGGATCGATAGGCCCGCTCATAGAGAATTCCCATGCGATAGAGCAGGGTGGGAAGTGACTCGTCCTCGGGAAACTCTTCCGTGAATAGAGCAAGACGATCGGCGGCGGCACCTGGCTGCTGGCGAATCTCCAGTTCCAGGGAACCTCGCAGAAGCTTAGCCAAGGATTCGGGCCAGGCCCCCGACTCGGCGAGCAGCAGCGCGTCTTCCAGCGCGTCATTGGCCTGTCGTGAAGAGGGATATTCCTTGGCCATCGATGCCAGGCTGTCCTGGGCGGCACTCAACTCTCCGGCGAGAATATCCATGCGCGCTAGATGAAAACTGGTAGACAGGTAGGCTTCCAGTCTTAATAGCCGACGATCAAAATCCGCTGGACCTTGTAGGGTCTCGCCCTCACGTGTTCTGGATCCTTCGTTCAGGGCTTCGAACAGGCCGCGGGCTTCGTCATCGTGGGCTTGGGCGAGCAGGTTGAGCCCCAACTCCACTTCCACGCGCCAAATCTCTTCGCGGGGAAACCAGTTGAAAGGTTTGAGAAGCGCCTCACGGGAAGCCTCTTCCGCCGCCTTGGCATCACCCAGACGGGCGCGCAGGAAGTCCTGGCGCAGCAAGAATATCTGCAAGTTCTCCCGATAGCCCCAGTCCACGCGACTCAACTCTTTCAGATCATTCGCAAGGCCGGCATCGCCGCTTCCGCCGATAAGGCGAGAGCGGGCATCGTCTTTCAGGTCCAACTCCAACAGCGCAAGGCGCGCCTGCCTCGCTTCGGCGCTGTCCGCATGTTCGGCCAGCAAGGCTTCCCACAATTCGCGAGCCACCAATGGATGATCCTTGCAACGTCGCGCTTCATTTTTGAGCCATGCCCGGCGGGCAATCCCATCCCCGGCATAAACCTTGGAAGTCTCGCGCAGGTAGGACGGCCAATCCGCGGCGGCGAAATAGACTTCGCGCAGCAAGGGCGCCAGACGGCTCGAGTCCGGAGAGTTCGAAAGACTGTCGGCCAGGGCCTGTTGATCACCCAGATCTTCGTGATCGCGAAGCAGGCGCTCGGTGGCACGAACCAAGCTTCGCGTGGGCGCGTGGGTGGCGTAGTCTTTTTGCCAATCTGCGAAAGCTAGAAGAATGGCATCCAAGCGACCACTGATGGAGTACTCCTCCACAAGGCCTTCCATTAAACGCGCCCGCCCACGTTCATCCCGTTTGGAAAGACGCTCGAGGCCGAGCTTGTAAGCACTTTCGGCAAGATCGTAGCGGTCGGCGTTACGATAGAGATCGGCAAGGGCCATGAAAGACTCGGCGCGCATGGCCCCAGAAAGGTAGATGCTTTCAGCCAGACGACGCCCCTCTTCCTCACGGTTTGTGCGAAGCAGCAGACGCGCCAGTTCCGCACCCATTCCAAGGGAATTGGGTGAGCGCTCGAGAAGGTCGCGCAGGATAAGCTCTGCCTCTTCGAACTGCTCCATTCGAATATGGGCTCGCGACAGTTCGAAGAGCAGATGATCCTGCCCTGGATATTCCTCGGAAAGCTGTTTGAAGAGATCCAAGGCCAAATCGGGACGCGTGCGCATGAGGCTTTGCGCCGAACGAATGCGTTGGGCCAGATTTCCCGGCCGAGTTGGAAGTGCTTCCTGGGCCGCCAAACTCAGGGCTGCGAACATGATGAGAATCGTAGCCAGTTTCCTCACGGCAGATTCTCCTCGCGCTGATCGTCGAGCAAACCGCGATAGTACTCGCGAATGAGCTCTTCGTATTCCGGCGGCAACTCTTCGCCCAGGCCGCGGCGAATAGCTTCCCGCAAAGCCTCCAGCGGATCATCCCCTTCGAAACCTTCAGGCCAAAGTGGCGCCAGGTCTTCCCCGGTGCGATTCTGCCGCTCGCGCTTGAAGTCCTGCCGGTGCAGCGATCGCTGCGCGTCCAGCAGACGCTCGAAAATCTTTTCCTGACGACGAAGCGTTTCGTCGGTGAGTCGCCCGGCTTCCAGATCCTTCTCCACATCCTGCATCTCTTCGAGGATGCGATCCAGACTGCCGAGCATTTCGCTGGCTTCATCGCCACCCAGCTCTTCAAGGCCGCGGCGCACCGCTTCCTGCTCCGCGCGCAAGCGCTGCATGCCCGCACGCTGCTCGGGACTGAGCCCGCCCTGGCCCATCTGCTGCTTCATACCCTGGGAGTCTTTGTTGAGCTGTTCCTGCTGCTGAAGCATGGACTGCATCTGCCCCATGGGATTGTTGCAGGATCCTCCCCCCTCGCCCATTTGCTGAACGCCGTGCAGTAGCTCCACCACCGTCAAGTTCGTGTGGCGCAGTGCCTGATTGGATTCCCTCAAGCCACGAGAGGCGCGTTGGGCTTCCAGTTCGGCAACGCTGGCCTCGAGCGATTCCTGGGCGCGCGACGCTTCGCGCAGGGCAACGCGGCTGATGGCCATGCTCTTGGATGCGATCTCCTTCATATCGGCACGGAGCCGCCCGATGATTCGATAAAGATCCATTTGCCGGCGAGCTGCGCTGGCCAAATTTTCCTGGGATGATCCCCATTGGTGAATGTCTTCGAGACCTTCACGCCCCGCTTCCACTCTGTTGGAAAACTCCAGAGCCTCTCGGGTGAGTCGCTCGATGCCCTCCATGGCTTCGGCGTCCATTTTAGAAGCCATGCTCGATTGAGCTTCCACCACTCGCCAGTAAAGCTTGAGCAGACGTTTCATGGCTTCTTGTTGTTGATCGCTGCTTTCACCCTGTTCGGAGCTTTCTCCCGACTCGGGCATTTCCTGTTTGGGCTGAGGCTGTTGCTCCTGTTCCTGTTTTTCCTGCGCCTCTTCGCGCATTTCCTCTGCAGCTTCCTTCATGCTTTCAGAGGGAGAGTCCTGGGGTTCGCTCATTTCCTCGGCCACTTCGGGAAAGTCTTCGGCCAACTGTTCTGCCGTTTCAGACACATCCTCTTCAAGGGCTTCACTTTCTTTGGCGAGTTCCTCCTGGCGCTCAGCCAAAGCTTCCATTTCCTCTGCGGAAGCGTCGCCATCCTCGGCCGCTTCGGTTTCATCTTTCAGTTGTTCCTGCTGCTGCATCAGTTCATCGGCCTGTTGCAGCAAGGCGTCCATTTTTTGATCCCGCAGGATTTGTTCGAGCAGCGCCTCGGTGCGCTCCAGTTGCTCGAGCAGGGCTTCCTGGTCCAGGCGCATATCGGCCAGTTCATCGGGAAGGGTTTCGGGATCCATTTCGGCGAGCATCTCTTCGAAGCGGCGCAGAATCTCACCGGCCTCGGTGCCGCTGAGCTCTTCCATCATCTCTTGAATCTGTTCCAGCTTCTCGCGGGTTTCCTCGCGAAGCAATTCGTTGGCGGCCATTTCCTCCAGGCGCTTCTGGAGTTCATCGGAAAGACCCGAAAGCTCCTCGGTGAGTTCTTCCTGGTTTTCGAAAGCCTCCTGCAGCTTCTCTTCCTTTTCCCAATCCACCTCGGGATCCGCACGCAGCTCTTCTTCCAGCTGCCGCAGTTCCTCCTGCATCTTTCGGCCTTCCTGGAGCAGCTCGTCCATGTTTTCACTGCGAGCCACATCTTCGCGATCGATCTCATCGAAGAGTTCGCGCAGGGATGGAAGCTGCAAACGATGCGTTGCACTTCGAGCATACTGAGGATTATCGGGACGATTGTCCCAAACTTCGGCCCAGTACTCCACGATGTCGCCGGGGAAAAGCTGCAGACCTTCCAAGCTCCACAGCACGCGCTCGGCGCGACGCGGCGCAGGTTCGGCGGTATCAGGCACGGGGATGGTCAAGGTGTCGGGTCGCCCAAGCACCTGGGCCTGAAGACGCAGGCTTGCCACGCCGTAATCGTCGGCAGCCAAGATGTCCACGCGAGTGCGCATGTCTCGGCTGAGTTCCCCGTCGGGCTCGGGGGCAAGGATGTCCACTTCGGGACCCTGGTCGGCACGGGCTCTCAACTTGAGAAGCCAAGGCGTTCGGCCTCGAACCTCATGAGTGTCGAGCAAGTCCAGGGCGATGCGACGATCCTCATCCAGCGGGAACTCACCTTGAATCTTGCGCCCATTCACCGAAAGCGACAGGGAATCGCCCGCCTCGAAACGCAACCAGGCTTCCGACAAGTCCGAAGACGCGCGCGCGCTGAGTTGCAAGCGGCTGCCTTCGGGAAGCGTGACTTCGCCCGAGTGCAGCTCCAGAAGCTGCGGCGGAATGTTCGTATAGGCCGGCGCAATGGCGCTCAGCTCCATGCTGTCGAGCACCGGCGGATGGAAGATATCCACGCGATGCCAATCGCCCTGCTGTCTTCCCCGGCTGAAGCGATAGCCAAAGCTGCTGCGGATATCCTTCAAGCTATGGCGATGGCTAGCGCTTTGGCTCTTAAGCTCCAGCTCCTGCGGCAAATCTCCCGTGTGATCAATCTCAAGTTTCACTCGGCCGGAAAAGCGCCAGGGTAGATTTTGCGCTTCGGCAATCAGTTCGATATCACTGCCGGCGAGCAACTCCACGGAGCCCGGTGAAACTTCGAGCCAGGCTCGCTCTTCGTAATGGGCGAGATCTCCTGGGGTCACCAAAAATTCCAAGGGGCGAATTCCGGCCGAGGAAGGAAGCAGCATGAGCACAATGGCCAGAGCCACCAGCCCGAGGCTCGCAAAGGTCGTTCGCCGGGGAACCTGCGAGGCGGCCGGAAGACCACCCGCCAATTCACCCACTGCACGATTTAAGACCGAGTCGAGGATTTCAGGCGAATAGCCTTTTCCATCCAAACGCCCGGCGGCGTGATCAGACGCGGTCTCAAGCACCTGACTCTTGTTCCTGCGCCCTTCCACTTCGCGCAGCAGGCGCTGGGCCGAGGGAAGCCTGCGCCAGGGCCAGAGCAGGGAGAGCAGCACGGGAAGGAGTATGAGAATCCAAAATACCGTGGCCAGCATTTCGCCGGACGAGGGCGCGGCCGGCGGCCTGTACCTGATAATAAGCGCGAAGATGAGACCCGAAACTCCCTGGGCCAGTTTTACCCAAGGCAGACTGGCGAGCCAATGCTGACGACGGGAGCGGCTAAGCTCTCTCTTCAGCAGGCGCCCGAAGCGTCCGCGGGATCGATCATCTTGGGATGCGCTCATTGTTCGTTCCGGGTCAGGGCGTAATAGAGAACATTCACGGCCATGCGGAAGGCCGCTTCACGTTTCTCGGGGGGG